>Ga0137432_1000041_pt1 | contig 109594 bp, 86 predicted proteins | sample EasRivERMZT820_2_FD_102337 | JGI IMG/M metagenome (GOLD analysis project Ga0137432, IMG submission 102337) | Soil microbial communities from meander-bound floodplain in the East River, Colorado, USA - East River MetaG ERMZT820_2 | ecosystem: Environmental > Terrestrial > Soil > Floodplain ... | reverse complement strand
TCGCGGCCGCCGCGGGCGACGAGGTGCGCGCCTGGCTGACGGTCGCCACCTGGGACCTGCAGCACGGCCTCTATCCGGAGTCGTTCGACGCCGCCGACCGCGCGAGCGCGCTCGCGCCCAAGGATCCGGCCGTCGTCACGCTCTTCGACCAGCTCTCCCGCGACGCCCTCCTCGACGACCTCGCGCCGAACGGCGCGCCCGCTGCCGAGGTGCGCGGCCGCCTGCTCGAAAAGCTCTCCGCCAAGAGCCCGGCGCGGGCCGCCTTCGCGCGCGCCGCGCTCGGGCGCGTCCCCTCCGACGAGCTCGAGCCGTGGCTCCTCGGACAACTCAAGAGTTCCCGTCCGGAGTCGCGCGCCGGCGCGGCGCGCCTCCTCGGCGAGATGGGCGGCGAAAAGGGGCTCGCGCAGCTGATCCGCAGCTCGCTCCTCGACGAGCACTCCAACGTGCGCGCCGCCGCGCGCGACGGCGCGGCCGCCTCGCACCACCCCGATCTCGCGTCGCCCTACTTGAAGGCACTCGCGAGCGGCGACGAGCGCATGCGCGAGCGCGCCTATCCGATGCTCGAGATGCTGCGCGATCCGCGTGCGGTCCCGGCGTTGATCGACGTGCTGAAGCCCAAGCCGGCGCCCGCCGGCGGGAGCGGCGGCTTCAACCCGCCGCACCAGCACATCTTCATCGGCGAGCAGCGCGCCTACGTGCGCGACTTCGACGTCGAGATCGCGCAGGGCGCCGTCATCGCGAAGCCGATCGTTGGCATCCTGCAGTCGGGCTCCGTGCTCGACGTGAAGGTCGCCGGCGTCGTGCAGATCACCTACGTCGAGAAGGTCGAGGTGGTCGACCTGCTGCGCCGGCTGACCGGGCAGCGGCTCGGCACCGATCCGCTCGCGTGGGAGGCGTGGTGGGCGTCGAGCAACCAGCAGCTCCCGCCGATCTCCCCGAGCGGAGCGCCGTGACGGCGACGCGCGCGTAACCGTCCTCCGCGACGGGCGACTCCTCCGGCATGGAGCCGGAGCCGGTCGCCGCAGAGGACCTCCACGCCTGCGAAGCGCTCGCCCGCGCGCACGGCGCCACGCTCGCCGGCCTCGCCGCCGCGCCGGTCGAGGTCGAGGTGAGGCTGCTGCGCGGCCTGCTCGGCCTCGTGAAGATCATCGGGCTCCCCGATTCGGCGCTGCGCGAGAGCCGCGAGCGCGTCGCGTCGGCGATCAAGGCGTCGGGGCGCGTCTTCCCCGAGCGCTCGCTCCTCGTGAACCTCGCGCCGGCCGAGCTGCGCAAGGTCGGGCCGGGGCTCGACCTCCCGATCGCGTGCGGCGTGCTCGCGGCGAGCGGGCAGCTCGAGCAGTCCGCGCTCACCGGAAGGATCCTCTTCGGAGAGCTCGCGCTCGACGGACGGCTGCGGCCGGTGCGCGGAGCGGTCGCGGTCGCGCTCCTCGCGCGGCAGCTCGGACGTCCCCTCGTGCTGCCGCGGGCGTCGCTGCCGGAGGTCGCGCTGGTCGGCGGGCTCGACGCGTGGCCCGCCGACGACCTGCCGGAGGCGCTCGCGCTGCTCGAGGGGTTGCGCGCGCCGCAGCGCCCGCCCGCGCAGGCGCCCGAGGCGGCCGCGCCGGCCGACGTCGCCTGGGACGCGATCGTCGGACAGGACCTCGCCAAGCAGGCGCTCGTGATCGCGGCGGCCGGCGGCCACCACGTCCTGCTCACCGGTCCGCCGGGCACCGGCAAGAGCATGCTCGCCAAGAGCCTCTCCGCGCTGCTCCCCGACCTCGACGAGGCGGGCGCGCTCGAGGTCTCGTGCATCCATTCGGCGGCGGGCCTGCCGGCGCGCGTCCGCTCGCGCCAGCCGCCGCTGCGCGCCCCCCACTGCTCGGTCACGCTGGCCGGCATGGCGGGCGGCGGCGCCGTGCCGCGGCCGGGCGAGATGACGCTCGCGCACCTCGGCGTGCTCTTCCTCGACGAGCTCCCGCAGTTCCGGCGCGAGGTGGTCGACCTGTTGCGCGCGCCGCTCGAGGAGGGGGAGATCGTGCTGGCGCGCGCGGGCCGGTCGCTGAAGTTTCCCGCGCGTTTCCAGCTGGTCGCAGCGATGAACCCCTGTCCGTGCGGGCGCGCCGGCGAGACGGAGCTCGCCTGCAGCTGCTCGGCGGCCCAGATCGCGCGCCATCGTCAGCGCGTGAGCGGACCGGTGCTCGACCGCATCGATCTCTCGGTGCACGTGCCGTTCGTCCCGGCCGAGGCGCGCCATCGATCCGACGCGGCGCTCTCGGCCGATCCGACGCGCCGGCGCATCGCGGCGCTGCGCGAGCGGACGACGGCACGTAACGGCGGGCGCTGGAACGCCGAGATCCCGCCCGGCGAGCTCGACGCGACCTGCGTGCTCGCGCGCGACTGCTCCGACTGGCTGCTGCGCACGATCGACCGCCTCCACCTGTCAGTACGCGCGCATCACCGGATCTTGCGCGTCGCGCGGACGATCGCCGACCTCGACGAGCGCGCCGAGATCAGTCGTGAGGATCTGGCGCGGGCGCTGTCGTTCCGGGAGCCCGATCCGGTGGACGCGCTGCAGAAGAGCTGAAGTCGAGCGCCTCCGGTGCGAGCGTGGCGCCGTCCTGCTCGCGACCGCGCAGGAAGAGCAGGACGCCCAACACCAGCAGCGCCGCCGCCGTGCCCGCCGCTCCCACCGTGAACGAGATCGGCCGGTACTCGAGCTCGATCTCGTGCGTGCCCGTTTCCACGACCACGCCGGTCAGCGCGTGGTCGACGCGGATCGGCGCCTGCTCCTTCCCGTCGACGAGCGCGCGCCACCCGCGGAAGAAGGTCTGGTTCACGACGAGCACGCCGGCGACGGGGGTCTCGACGTGGACGCGCAGCAGCTCCGGCCGCGGCCGCTCGCTGCGGACGAGCGTCGGCGGCGGCGGCTCGGCGGGCAGCGCCGCCGACGCGACGCGGGCGGTCGACGGCAGCGCGGCCACGTCGCCCTCGGCGTCGACGACCGCCACGCGCGACGGCGCGAAGTCGTCGGCCGCGAGCCGCTCGAGGCGGCGCGCCCGGTCCGGCTCGACACAGACGCGATCGGCGAAGAAGGCGTCGGGCAGGGCGCGCGGATGCTCGTAGACGCCGAGGTTCTCGCCGGTCTCCCTGCCGTCGTAGGCGAGCGCGAAGCCGAGCTCGGGCGGGAGCGGCCGGTCGACCACGATCCAGCGCGCGAGCAGGCCGGCGAGCGGCTTCGCGAGGAAGCGCGGATCGGGCGGATGGGCGGCGTCGGCGTCACGGTCGGGCAGGCCGTCGAAGGAGCCGACCTGGTTCCTGCTCGCCGCGTCGACGACGCCCGGCTCGAGCGCGTCGAGCAGCTCGCCCGTCTCGCGTACGATCAGCGCCTGGATCCCGTCGACGCTCGCCACGCCCCACTTCGAGGAGAGCGACGCGGGCAGCAGGAGGCGCGACGGGAAGCGCAGCGTGCGGCCGGGCGCTTCGGGCCGCGCGAGGAAGGCGACGACCGGCGTCGCGCGCCCCTCGGCCTCGGGCGGCTGGAACGGGTTGAAGCGCAGGCCGAAGCAGGCGAGGTCGGCGGCGCACAGCGCGAGCAGGAGCGCGCACCCGACGCAGGCGCGCCGGCCGCCGAACCACGGCGCGAACGCGGCTGCCGCGAGCGCGAGCGCCGCGGGCACGGCGAACGCCCGGTCGAGCAGCGGCCGCAGCGTCGCGAGGTGCGCCGGATCGACCGCGCCGCGGCACCAGGCCGGCAGCAGCGCCCGGCTCACGAGCAGCCCGGCGCCGCAGAGCGCCGTGACGAAGAGCCCGGCCGCGAACAGCGCGACGCGCGCGCGGCGGTCCCCCCGGCCCAGCGATTCGAGGCCGAGCGCGGCGAGCCCGGCGAGCGCGAACGCCGCGAGCAGCAGCACGCGCTTGGGGCTCCCGGCGCCGAGCCCGGGGATCGTCGCCAGGAAGAACGGCTGGAGCGGCGTCGCCGACGCGATCAGGAGCGCGAGCAGCAGCAGCGCCGCGCAGCCCGCGACCGCGGCGCGCCGGCGGCTCGCGACGGCGGCGACGAACGCGAGCAGCAGCGGGACGATCCCGGCGTAGAGCGTGTCTTCGACGTAGTTGTCCTGGATCTCGGCCGAGAAGAACTCGCGCGCGGGCGGCCACTCCTCGACGGTCGCGAGCCCCGCCTGCTGCAGCTCGACGGGGTGGCCCTGGAAGTCGGGCGCGACCAGCGAGACGAGGTGGATCGGCCGCAGCGACTTCGCGCGCGTGACGGCGGCGGGGAGGTTCTCGCTGCGCAGCGAGGCGGCGCGCAGCTCGGCGACCGGCACGAGCTCGACCGCGCCGAGCAGCCCGCCGAGCGCGAAGGCGGCGAGGTGCCAGCCGGCGGCGCGCGCGCGCACGCCGGACGCGGCGACGCGCGTGACGAAGGCGGCGGCGGCGAGCGCGGCGGCGAACAGCATCACCCCGAGCAGCTGCGGGTAGCCGGCGAGCGCCGCGAGCCCGATCGCCGCGGCGAGCGCCGCGGCGCGGCGCGGCGCGGGCGACTCGGCGAGGCGATGCGACGCGAGCACGATCCAGGGGAGCCACGCGGCGCTGCGGACGAAGTGCGGCACGTGCAGGTGGACCGCCATCCAGCCGCCCGCCGCGAAGGCCAGCGCGCCCAGCGCCGCTGCGGGCGCCGCGAGTCCGACGCGCCGCAGCAGGAGCAGCATGCCGAGCGCGGCGAGCAGGACGTGCAGCGCGCTCGAGAGCGCGTAGGCGTGCGTCGCGTCGGTCGCGAGCCCGATCCAGTCGGGGGGATAGAAGGTCGGGAAGGAGGCGTCGGCGTGGAGCGGCCGGCCGAGCAGCTCGTGCTCGTCCCAGAGCGGCAGCTCGCCGCGCCGCATCCGTTCCATCGCGACAGTTGCGTGCGAGAGAATCCAGCCCTGCAGGTCGCTCGTGATCAGGTTCTGCGGGCGCGTCGCGACGCCCGCGTCGGCGTCGCGCGCGAACGGCGGGACGCGCCGCTCGTCGAGCGAGAGCAGCGTCCTCCCGAACAGCGGCGCCGGACCCGGCAGCAGCACCGGCGCGAACCACGCCGCGATCGCGAGCAGGAGCAGCGCGGCCGCCAGCGCGGTCGCGCGCCCCGGTCGCGCTTCGTCCGGTCGGTCCGTGCTCACGGCGGTGCACTCAGCTCGAGGCCGAAGATCGGCAGCGCGACCCACACGATCCAGGCGGTGACGAGCAGCGCGCTGCCGACGTCGAGCAGCAGCCCGACGCGCACCATCGCCCCCATCGCCACCTTGCGCGTCGCGAAGACGATCGCGTTGGGCGCGGTGCCGGCCGGCATCATGAAGCCGCACGACGACGCGAGCGTCGCGGGCACGAGCAGCGCCGCCGGCGACAGATGGAGGCGCGGCGCGACCGCCGACAGGATCGGCAGCAGGACCTGCGCGCACGCCGTGTTGTTCATGAACTCGGTGATCAGGATCACGAAGAGGGCGACGCCGAGCACGACGCACGGCCCGGGCAGCCCGGTGAGCGCGCCGGCGAGCGCCTGGCCGAGCACGTTCGACAGCCCGCTGGAGCGGAACGCGTCGCCGATCGCGAAGCCGCCGCCGAAGAGGAGCAGGATCCCCCACGGCATCTTCGCCTCGGCCTCCTGCCAGTCGAGCAGCGGGACGGTACGCGCACGCGCACGCGCCGCGGCGGGCGGCGGCTCCATGCCGGCGAGCGGCCGCGCGCGCACGAGGAAGCAGAGCATGCAGAGCGCGATCGCGACGGTGCCGTCGGAGACCCAGTTCTTCGCCGGGAAGAGGCGCGACCAGCCGAAGATCACGTGGCCGCCGACCTCGAGCGGCTCGCGCGTGATCCAGAGCGTCGCGGCGAGCCCGAAGATCGCCGCGACCAGCGCCTCCCCCGCCGACCACGGCGGCAGCGCCGCGCGCTCGCGCCGGATGACCTCGCGCGTCGAGCCGTCGCCCGGCACCTCCGCGGCGCGCGGCAGCCCGCGGCTCAGCACGAAGCCGATCCCCGCCGCCATCAGCAGCGCGAGCGGCGCGAAGGCGGCCATCCACTGCAGGAAGCTGATCTCGGGCGGCCCGCCGGGCGTGCCGGCGCCGAAGTCCCGCACGTAGCGCTCGCGGAACACGAGGTTGGGCGGCGTGCCGACGTAGGTCCCGAGCCCGCCCGCGGTCGCGCCGTACGCGACGGCGAGCAGCAGCGACTGCTCGACGTGCGCGCGGCCGGACGGCGCGACGCCGCCGGCGATGCGGCGCCCCACCGCGAGCGCGATCGGAAGCAGGACGAGCGTCGTGCCGCTGTTGCTGATCCACATCGAGATCAGCGCCGCGGCGAAGCAGAAGCCGAAGACGAGCTTGCGTGGGTCGCCGCCCAGCAGCGAGAGGACGGCGATCGCGAAGCGGCGGTGCAGCCCCCACCGCTCCAGCGCGAGCGCGAGCAGGAAGCCGCCGAGCAGCAGGAAGAGGAGGTCCTCGACGTAGAGCGCCGCCGTCTCGCCGGCGCTCTTCACGCCGAGCAGCGGGAAGAGGATCAGCGGCAGGAGCGACGTCGCGGCGATCGGCAGCGCCTCGAGGATCCACCACGCGGCGATCCACGCCGTCGCGGCGAGCGTCTTCAGCGGCGCGCCCGCGAGCCCCGCCGGCCGGAGCACGAGCACGAGCACGAACGCCAGCGGACCGATCGCGACCGCCCACGGACGGAAGCGCGCGCCGCCGCCCTCGAGGTCGCTCAAGCGCCCGTCTCCGCCGCGAGCCAGGCGAGGTAGGCCGCGCTCCCGGCGGCGACCGGCAGGGCGAGGAGCTCGAAGACCTCGTAGGGGTGCAGCGCCCGGATGCGCTCCTCGATCCGGGGGAGCGACGATGCGCGCGTCTTGATCAGCAGGAGCAGCTCGTCGGCGGCGTCGAGCGCCCCTTTCCAGCGGAAGCGCGAGCGCACCGGACCGACGCGATTGACGCAGGCGGCGAGCCGCTCGGCGAGGAGCGCGTCGGCGATCCGGTCCGCGGTCGCGACGTCGGGGACGGTGACCAGCGCGACGACGAACGCGCCGGGATCGGGAAGGTCCGAGCCGGAGCCGGAGCCGGAGACGGAGGCGGAGGCGGAGGCGCGCGGTCGTCCCGAGTCGGCCGGCGGAGGCGAGGGCGGCACGGCGGTCTCCCGAATGCGCGGCGATTCTATACTCCCGTGGATGGCGCGCTCGCTCCTGCTCTGGTCGGTGGTGATCGTGCTCTCGCTCGTGCTGCGCGCCTCGATGCCGCCGGTCTACGTCGGCCAGCCCGACGAGACGATCCCGGCGCCGGCGCTGCCGCTCGCGCAACCGTTCGGCGACGACTTGAAGGGCGCGAGCGACGCCTTCCTCTCGCTGCAGGCGCGCAGCATCCTCGCGAACGGGCTGGCGCGCACCGGCGGCTTCCCGCTCTTCAATCAGGGGCACGCCGAGACGCGCGACTTCGTCTGGTACGACCACCATCCGCCCGGCGTCGCGCTCGCGACGGCGCTCGCGTTCGGGATCTTCGGGGAGAGCGAGCTCGCGGCGCGCTCGCTGGCGCTGCTCTTCTCGACGCTCGCGCTGATCGTCGTCGTCGCGCTGGTGCAGCGGGAGCTCGGCGGCATCGCGGCGCTCGTCACCGCGGCGGGCGCGCTCGCCTCGCCGATGGGCTCCTACTGGGCGACCCACCTCGACTATCCGGTGCCGACGCTCGCGGCGTGCACGCTCTTCCTCTCCTGCGCGCTGCGCGTGCCGCTGCGGCCGCGCGACGGCGTCGTCGCGGCGGTCGCGCTCGCGTGCGCGCTCGCGTTCGACTTCCTGGCGGCGTTCGCGGTGGTGGCGCTGCTCGTCGAGCGGCTGATCGCCGGGCCGCGCAGCTGGCGGCAACTCCTCGGGTGGCCGCTGTTCGCGGGCGTCGTGCTGTTCTGGCTTCTCACCTGGCAGCACGCGGCGACCGGCCGCTACGGCCATCCGATGGGCGGCTCCCTGAAGGAGCACATCGCGCAGACCTGGGCCCTCCCGCCCGGCATCGAGCTGGCCGCCTGGTGGAAGGCGGTCGGCTGGAACGTCTGGGAGGTCGCCGGGCCGATGCCGCTGCTGGCGCTCGTCGCCGGGCTGATCTCCGTCCTGGTTCGCGAGCGCGCCCCGGCGCCGCTCGAGCGGCTCTTCCGCGCCGGCCTCTTCCTGGCGCTGCTCGCCGGCCTGGTCCCGCGCGCGCGCGCCTACGACCACCCCTACTTCCAGCTCTACCTGCAGCTCCCGGTCGCGCTCGCGTTCGCGCTCACGGTCGGCAAGTGGCTGACGCCGGCCGGCCCCGACGAGCCGCGGCGAGCCGACGGCCCGGCCGTGATCAACGGCGTCGTGGCGGCGCTCGTGATCCTCGCGGCGGGTCTCTTCTTCACCATCTGGAACCAGCGCGACGTGCCGGCCGCCGACGTGCCGAGCGCCTGCCGGCTCGGCCGCCAGCTCGCGGCGGGGCCGGGCCAGCCGGTGGCGACCGACGTCGCCGTCGTCGCGCTGCCGCCCGGGTCGCAGTTCAACGACTTCACGCCGGTCTGGTACGCGCGGCGGCTGGTGCTGCGCCTCGAGCACGGAAAGGAGACGCGCGAGGCGCTGGCCCCGCGGCTCGAGAGGTTCGGGCTCGCCGACGCGCCGATCGTGATCGCGAAGGGGGCTCGCTGGCCGGGCAGCGAGGGCTACGAGCCGCTCCCGGCGAAGTAGTCGCGCGCCGCGTCAGCGGCCCAGCGCGAGCCGCTCGGCGCAGAGCTCGTCGATCCCCTTGGTGCGCCGGATCTTCAGCTGCACCGCGGCGATGTCGTAGGCGACGCGCACCCACTCGACGTGGTCGGGATGGAGGATCGCGAAGCAGGAGCGCGTGTCGCCGTCGCGCGGCTGGCCGACCGAGCCGACGTTGATGAACGCCTTCTCGGCGCCGAAGTCGTAGCGGCCGTTCACCTCGTCGGGCGTGCGATGGCCGCAGCCCTCGATGAAGACGCCCGGCTGGTGGGTGTGGCCGCCGACGGCGAAGCGCGGCACCATCTCGAAGATCGCCTTCATCTTGGCCGGGTCGAAGGCGCAGTCGGTCTTCATCACGTACTCGCGGATCGGGTCGCGCGGCGAGCCGTGCACGAAGAGGATGTCGCCGCGCAGCTGGCTCGGCGCGAGCTCCTTCAGGAAGTTCCAGCGCACGCGCTTGGCGGCCGGTTTCAGGAGTCCCGGCTCGATCATGCGGCGGTTGGTCTCCAGCGCCTGGCGCGCGATCGGGTTGAAGTCCTCGGCGCCGGTGAAGATCGCGTCGTCGTGGTTGCCGCGCAGGACGAGGCTGCAGCGCTCGCGGATCAGGTCGATCACCGGCTCCGGCTCGGCGCCGTAGCCGACGATGTCGCCGAGGCAGTAGGTCTCGGCCACGCCGCGCGCGTCGATCTCCCGGAAGACCGCCTGCAGCGCCTCGAGATTCGAGTGGATGTCCGAGATGAGTGCGATCGGTCGAGCCACCGGGCTCCTCGTGTCGGCAGACCGTGGACCCGGCGATGGCGGCCGTTCGAATCGCGGCGTCTACGGGCCGCGGGATGATAGCCGGAGCGCGGCACGCGCCCCGGCCGATCACGCGACGACCGGAATTCCGGCGCCGCCGTGCACCGGCCGGCCGCGCACAAAGACGGCGGCCGTCTCGAGCTCGCCGCGCACGGCGGCCGCGATCAGGTCGCCGTCGCCGGGCGCGCCGTCCCGCCGGCGCACGAGCTGGAAGGTCGCGGCGTCACCGACCCCGAGCTCGGCGGCGGGCAGCGCGAGCGCGCGTCGGCCGCCCGCGGTCGCCGCCGCCAGGATCGCGACGTCGGGCAGCGCCGGCTCGGCGGCGCGCAGGGCCGCCATCTCCGCCCAGAGGTCGAGGCCGGCGTTGCTCGCGCGCGAGTCGGTGCCGAGCGCGAGGAGGCCTCCGGTCGCCAGGAACCGCGCGAGGTCGGGACGGGCGTGGCCGAAGTAGGCGTGGCTGCGCGGGCAGTGGACGAGCGGCCAGCCGCGCCGCGTGCAGAGCTCGAGCTCGTCGCGCGAGAGGCGGTTGCCGTGGACCACGAGCAGCCGCGCGCCGGCCGGAGCGAGCTGGAGCGGCGGCGCGCCGCCCTCGGTCGCCTCGCGCGGCCATCGGGGTGCGGCGAAGCCCATGCGCTCGAAGAGCCGAGCGAGGGGGCCGCGCGCGTGGCGCAGGAGCTCCTCCTCGTCGGCCGACTCGGCGAGGTGGCTCGCGACCGGCCGCCCGCCCGAGGCGGCGAACGCCGCCGCGTAGACCTCGGCGCCGGTCGAGTAGGGCGCGTGCGGCGAGAGGCCGCGCACGACGGCGCCGCCGCCGTCGCGCCGAAGCTCGTCGGCGAGCTGCGCGAGCCGCGCCGCGTCGACGCGGCCGACGAGCTCGCGGAAGGCGATGCCCTCGAGCGGCGACGCGCGCAGGACCGCGAGGCTGCGGCCGAACGAGTCGATGTCGCCGACCGCGACCGTGCCGGTCGCGAGCAGGGCACGCGCGCCGGCGGCGACCGCGGCGTCGACCTCCGCGTCGGTCAGGCGTGCGCGCCGCGGGAGCAGGTCGCCGACCCACTCCGCGAAGCCCGGATGCGCGAGCGACTCGCCCTCGATCGACGTGAGGTCGAGGTGGCTGTGCGCGTCGACGAAGCCGGGCAGCGCGTGCCAGCCGTTGCGCGGCGAGGCGATCGGCTCGACCGCCTCGATCCTCCCGTCGGCGTCGTCGAAGCGGAGCCGGACGCCGCGCGCGATCCGGCCGCCGCTCCACGCGCTGTCGAGGTCGAGCCGCATGGGGCCCACGCTACTCGCGGAAACGAAGAGGGCGCGCGCGATCCGCGGATCGCGCGCGCCCCCGGTCGAAGCGCGCGTGGATTACGGCTTGCCGCCGTCGAGGTCGATCTGGACCGTGTCGATGCGGAGTTCCGTGTAGGTCTTGCCGCCCAGGACGAACCCCGCCGACGTGTCGGGCAGGATCATCTTGAAGCGGATGAACGCCTGGCCGTCGTGCGCCGAGAGCGGATCGAGGACGGGGTCGGCGAACGCCGTCTGGCTGCCGAGGTCGGGCTGGCCGGTGGCCGGATCGGAGACCGTGTAGGACAGCGTGAACTCGAACGGCGGGACGGTGAAGTCCGAGAGCGGGTCGATCGTGCCGTCGCGGTTCACGATGTAGGTCGCCGCGTTGAGCGTCACGCCGTCCTCGACCACGTGCATCGTGATCGTGATCTTCTTGTAGAGCGGCTTCAAGACGCCGCTCGCGATGAAGATCGACTGCGCGAGGCTGCTGCCGCCGCCCGCGAACTTGCCGAGGTTCTCGGCCGTGAGCACCGGCGTCGTGACGCCCGCGAAATTGACGAGGCTCAGGTTGCCGAGCGAGTTCTCGAGGCGGATGCGGCCGTTCGCTCCGTTGCCTCCCACGAGGCCGAAGCCCTGCGCGCCGCCGGGCCCTCCGGCGGTCGAGAGCAGGCCGCCGGCCGAGACGGTGACCGTCCCGCCCGCGCCCATGAAGATCGAGCCGCCCGCGCCGCCGCCGCCGCCCGAAGCGGCGCCCGCGCCGGCCACGTCCGAGCGGCCGCCCTCGCCGCCCTCGATCAGCACCTGGCCCGAGTTGGAGACGGAGAGGTTGCCGGCGGTCAGGATGCGCAGCGCGCCGCCGCCCGCCCCGCCGCCGCCGCCCGGGATCCACTTGGGCAGCGTGAAGATCGACTCGTTCGTGTCCTCCTTGCCGTCCTGCGTCGCGGTGTCGGGGCCGTCGTCGTCGTAGAAGCCGAGACGGCTGCCCGCCTTGTTGTCGAGGTTCGTGTCGCCGTCGAGATCCACGAGCGGCGGATGGCCCTTGTGGCCGGCCGCGTTCTTCGCCGAGCCGGAACAGTGGACGCCGGCGCCCGCGCCGCCGATCCCGCCGACCACGTAGGGCGGCGTGATGCGGACGACCTTGCCGACTTGCAGCGTCGTGTTGTTGAGGTCGATCGTCTCGCCGCCCGACGTCTTGATCGGCTGGATCGTGACAGTGTCGAGCGCGTCGACCGAGACGATGGTGAAGGTGTTGCCCTGGCTCGTGTTCGGGTTGACGAGGTGGCCGACGTAGCGCGTGTCGGGGATGCCGGTGCCGTCGTCGAAGAGGTTGGTCGAGACGCGGAACGAGTCGGAGTCGGTGGGCGTGACCTTCTGCAGGAAGTTCGCCGTCGGCGCCGCGGTGCCGCCCGTTCCGCCGCGCGTGCCGACGCCGCCGAACGCGCCGGGACCGTTGGCGATCGTCGGGTCGTCCTCGCCGTTCGAGCCCGCGGTCACGCTGCCGCCGCCGCCGCCGCCGCCCGAGCGCCCGGTGGTGAGGAACGTCTGCAACACCGCCTGCGCCTCGGAGCCGTTCCCGCCGCGATAGAAGGCGAAGTCGTCGGAGGTGCCGTCGAGGTCGAGGTCGAAGAGGTTCGAGGCGGTGGCGCCGTTGAGCTCGCCGATCACGTAGGGGTCGAACTGCTGGCCGAGCAGGGGCACGCGCAGGCCGCCGTTCCCGTCGCCCTCGAGCCAGGGGTTGCTCGTCTCCTGGTCGAACGGGCCGCGGTAGTCGGCCGAGTTCACGTCGGACTGGATCGTGACGACGCCCGCCGCGATGCCGGTCACGCGGAACGCGGGATGCCAGCGCTCGAAGCGGAAGTCGTCCGCCGCGACGTTCGGCTGGATCCAGAGCTTGGTCGAGGTGAGCGCGTTGAGCTGCGGCGTGAAGAAGGCGTCGGTCAGCGTGAAGCTGGTGAGCGCCGTGTTGCGGCCGCTCAGTCCCTGGTTCAGGACGCCGCCGCCCGGCACCGTGAGGGCGAGCATCGGGTAGGTCGTGGTCGCGCCGCCCTTGCCGGGGAAGAAGTTGTCGACGCCGCTCGCGTCGACGATCGAGCCGCCGGTCGAGCCCGCGCCGCCGCCGAAGTTCGCCACGCCCGCCGCGCCGCCCGCGATCTGGCCGGTCGTGTAGACCGCGCCGGGCGCGCCGGAGAGGTCGATCGTGCCGTCGATCGTGACGTTGCCGGAGCACTCGATCTGGAGCGGGTACTTGCCGGACGCGAGCGCGGTCCAGCCGAGCGGGACGATGAAGCTCGTGAACTCGTAGACGCGCGGCGTGCCGGGGATCAGGCTCGAGACCGTGCCGAGCGTGACCACCTGCAGCGGGACGTTCACCGTGACGTCGGTGGGCGGCGCCGCCTGGAACTCCGCGTCGTTCGGGTCGAAGATGCCGTCCTTGCCGGTGCCGCCGCCGACGCCCCCGGTCAGGAAGCCGGGGAAGGCCGAACCGCCCCAGACCGCCGACGTGACCGAGCTGTCCTCGCGGTCCTGGTTGTCGAAGGGCTCGACCAGCGGATCGGCCGCGGTCGTCGCGTCGCCCGGGGCGGTGGTGAACGGGAAGACGTCGTTCGCGCCAGGGTCGTTCGTCTCGGTGATCTTGCTGTTGCCCGAGAGGTCCTGGACCGTCCCGTCCACCGTCACGACGTAGAGGACGCCGCTGGGCTGGTCGGTCGGGATCTCGCTCAGTGCGCTGACCCAGAGGACGGTCGCGCTGTTGTTCCCCTGGTCGAGGGCGAACGTGCCGGGGAGCGTCGTCCGGTCGTTGGTCGTCAGGACGTCGCCGTCGCTGTCGAGCTGGATGTGGATCGACGGGCTCGTCCCGGCGCCGCCGGAGTCGACGACGGTCGGCGGAAGGACCAGTTCATCGAAGGTGATCTCGACGTCGGGCGCCGGCTTGAACGGCGTCGAGGTGGTCGAGAGCTCCGCGCCGGTGAAGTGGTTCAGCAGCCGCATCGTGGGCACCGGCGCCCCGGGCACCTGGTCGAAGACGACGTCGCTGGTCCGGAAGCGGTACGGGCCGCGGTCGTCCGCCCTGATGGTCCGCCCCTCGGTCGAGCGCACCACGCTGGTGGAGGGCGGGACCTGGAAGAGGATCTGGTAGGTCGTGTTGGGATTGAAGCCGTACGAGACGTTCGTGTCGGAGAAGGTGATCAGCGGCGAAATGATGAGGCGAGCGCCGATCACCTGGAAGGTCACCGCCGCGAGCGGGCCCGGGGCGGGCGGGTCGACCGTGGTGTCGATCTCCTGGACCGTGATCGACGCGGCGCTGCACGAGCTCGGGACGAGATTGGTCGTGAAGTCGAAGACGACGCTCATGTTGACGGGGATGAGCGGCGCCTCCCCCTGCTGTCCCGAAGCGTCGAAGCCGCCGGTGAACGGGTCGAAGCCGAAGATCGTGCTCTTCACCCGGAGGTCGCTCGCGCCGCCGCCGCCGCCGCCGCAGGAGGAGAGGAGACCGATCGCGATCGAACCGAAGGCGAGGAGGTGCCAGGAATGGCGCCGGATCGCGGGAGTGGAGTTCATCCTGGGGAGGCTCCTGCCATCTGCTCGCCACGGACGTCGGGCGAAAACGAGAGGGGCGGCATGGTAACGGGGTGCAGAAAGGCTGTCAAAAGCGCGCAGTGCTGAGTGGATCGCCGACTCGGCGACGAAATGGAACGCGTTCTGCCTCCCGACAGCAACGTCGGTGCCGTCGGGCGCGAGGTCGGTCGCGGAGTGCCGCTACGATTCGCTCCGTTCCACGTCGGCTCGCATCGCCTCGAAGTGCGCGATGGACGTGCGCCGACGAACGCCGCCGCCGCGCCCGGTGCGGATCCACTCATCGCCAGTGGAAGGAAGCTCGACCATGAAGTCATCGCTCGCGTTCGTCCTCATCGCGCTGCAGGCCGTGACGGCCGGCGTAGTAGTCGCCCTCCTGGTCGGGAGAAACGACTCCTCCGCGGCGATCACCGCGAAGATCGACGAGTGCGTCGCCAAGGTGCAGGGTTCCGTCAACCAGATGCGCCAGATCGTGAACTCCCTCGATAGGGTCCGTCAGGACTCTCAGGGCCACTCGGCCGGCGGCGGACCGCCCTCCTCGACGGATTCGGGGCCCGGCACGATTCAGGGCGATCCCCCAGGCGGCGGCGAATCCGTGGCGCCCGCCCCCCCCGCCAAGGCCTTCCCCGAAGCGACCGTCGCGCTCGCGAAGCTGAAGGACCTCGAGCGGCAGTACCGCGACGAGGTCAAGAACAGCAACCCGCAGGTCAACTCGATCAAGGCGGAGCGCGACAAGGCGAAGTCCGCGCTCATCGACCGCGGCAACGAGGCCGTCTTCGTCGTGGGCGGCGAGATCGACCTGCAGCCCTTCCAGAAAAGCCGCGACCCGCGCTTCGTCGCCTACCTGCTCGACGAGGTGGTGCCGGCGTTCGGCACGGTCGCGAAGAAGGACGCGCTCAAGATCGCGCGCGGGGCGCTGGTGCGTTCCACCAACGAGGCGCCGGTCAAGTTCGCCGCCGCGCGCGCGATGCAGCGCATCGACGACGGCGCGTGGGTCAGGGACGTGGTCGACGTCATCTCGCTCGGCACCGCCGACGAGGTCGACCTGCGTGCTCAGTTGCTCGGCCTCTTCGCCGAGTCGCCCCGGCCCGAGGCCGTCGACCTCTGCCGCAAGTTCATGGAGGGGGCGCAGTACCCGATGCAGCTCCGCACGAAGGCGATCTTCGTGATCGAGAAGCAGAACTCCGACGCGGTGAACAAGGCGCTGCGCGGCGTGCTCTTCGACGATCCCGCGGCGCTGCTCAAGATCCACGCGCTCGACGCGCTGTGGGCCCGCATCACCGACCCGGCGGAGCGCGCGAAGCTGCTCGACGAAGTGCTCGCGATCGAGCCGGCGCGCCTGCCGCCGCAGCTCAAGGTGAAGGCGGAGACGCTGAAGAGCGGGAAGCCGCCCGAAGGCGGCTAGCCGCGGCCGCGAAGGCGCGGCGGAGGTCGGACGGAAAACACGCGGGCCCGGCGGAGTTCCGCCGGGCCCGCGCTCGCTTCAGATCAGATTGCGACCGACGTCAGTTCACCGTCAGCCACAGGTTGCCGTCGTTGGACGGGTTCGGACGGTTCGAGATCGAGAGGCCGCCCGTGATCACGCCCGGGTTGCCGTTCTCGTACGCCGCGTCACCGGTCGGCGCCAGCGCCGTGCCGGAGTAGTGCCCGCCCGCGACAGGAGCCGCCAGGTTGTTGGTCTGGAGGACGTCGCCCGACTGATTCACGACGAACGCGCGGTTGCCCGTGTTCGAGAAGCCGCCCGGCCACGCGTAGCAGCTGTAGGCCGTCTCGCAGAGGTCGGACGACTCGCCGCCCGGCGAACCACCCGCCGCCGCCTCACCGATCGGGGCACCCGGGCCCGCCGCGTCCGGCAGGAACATCCCGTAGAAGTAGCCCGACTTGTTGACGAGGCCGAGCGTCACCGCCGCGAGCGAACCGGAGAGGACCGGCGGATTGAGGATCGGACCGCCGATCGGACCGGTGTTGTCGCGCAGCGGGTGCGAAGCCGCGAGCTCGCCGAACCAGCCGTGCTCGCCGATGCCGTCGACGTCGACGTCGATCGCGCCCTGCGACTGCACCTGGGCCTGCGAGGAAACGATGTTCCGCAGCGTTGCGATGGCCGCGGACTCGTTCGCCGACAGACGCGCCGAGAGCAGGTTCGGAATCGCGATCGACGCGATGATGGCGATGATCGCGATGACGATCATCAGCTCGATCAGCGTAAAGCCCTTCGTGTTCTTCATCCCTTTCGACTCCTTAGACAGAGGCCCTTTTCACCCAAGGTTCTCTCGGTAGGGCGCCCCGCCGGCGTATCCCCCGACAGTCCTTTTCTCTTCTCTCTTGCGCCGAACGCCGCGTCGCGCGGAGTCCGACGGGCGACCTATCGGCGACCGTACAGCACGACTTGAGGCCGGCGCCGTCAGTGGCTGCCACCGGCAAGTTTTTTCTGGATCTCGAAGATCGGCAGGAAGACGGCGAAGACGATCGTTCCCACCAGGCCGCCCATGAGGCCGATCAGGAGGGGCTCGATCATCGCGGTCAGGCTCTTCACCGCCGCGGAGACCTGCTCGTCGTAGAAGGTCGAGATCTTCTCGAGCAACTGCTCGAGCGAACCCGACTTCTCGCCGATGGCGATCATCCGCGTGACCATGGGAGGGAAGACCGGCGTCTGCTCGAGCGGCTGCGACAGCGAGTTGCCGTTCTTGACCGAGTCCCGAGCTTGGAGGACGGCGCGGGAAATGATCCGGTTGCCCGACGTCTCGGCCACGATCTCGAGCGAGCCGAGGATCGGCACGCCCGAGCGCAGCAGCGTCGAGAAGGTCCGCGAGAAGCGCGACAGCGCGACCTTCTGGAACAGCGGTCCGAACACCGGCATCTTCAGGAAGAACCAGTCGATCGCGTAGGCGCCCGGCTCCGACTTCTTGAAGATCTTCAGGCCGATGAACCCCGCGACCATCACGCCGAGCGCGATCAGCCAGTTGCGCACCAGCCACTGCGAGCAGTTCATCACGACCGCGGTGAGCGCCGGCAGCGTGATGCCGAGGGACTCGAAGATCGGCCGGAACTGCGGGACGATGCCGATCATGAGGAACATGGTGATGCCGAGCACCATGACGAGCGAGACGCACGGGTAGGTCATCGCCGCCTTGATCTCGCGCTTGAGCTTGGCGGACGCCTCCTGGTACTCGGCCAGGCGCACCAGGATCTCGTCGAGCTGGCCCGACACCTCGCCGGCCTTGACCATGCTGACGTAGATGGGCTGGAAGCACTTGGGCTGGCGGCTGAGCGCGGTCGAGAAGTCGAGGCCGCCGCGCACGTCCTCGGCGACCATCCGCATCGTCTTCGCGAAGCCGGGGTTGTCGATCTGGCCGGCCAGAACCTCGAGCGACTCGAGCAGCGGGATGCCCGCGCTGATCATCGTCGAGAGCTGGCGCGTGAAGATGACCAGCTCGTCCTTCCGCGCCCGGCCGGGCCGCGCGGCGAACTTGCCGCCGGTGGCGCCGCCCGCCACGCTCGCCACCGCCCCGCCCCCGCCACGCTTCGACGTCTCGGAGACGTCGAGGATGACGAGGTTCTTGCGGCGCAGCTCGGAGACCACCTCGCCGGGCGCGTTCGCGACCAGGGTGCCCTGGATCGTCTTCCCGTCGCTGGTCTTCGCGGAGTACTTGAACGTCGGCATGGAGCTCTCCGATCGCGCCGGGTCAGTCGGCGAGGGTCACGCGGGCGACCTCTTCGAGCGAGGTCTTCCCGCGCATGGCGTTGAGCAGCGCCGCCTGACGGAGCGTGATCATTCCGTCGGCGATCGCCTGCGACTTGATCTCCTGGATCGACTTGCCGAGCACGACCATGCGCTTGATCGTCTCGTTGAACGGCATGGTCTCGAGCAGTGCGAAGCGGCCCCGGTATCCGCGCGCGCAGCGGCCGCAGCCCTCGGGCGTGTTGTTGAAGAACTGCGCGCCCGACGTCTGCTCCGGCGTGTAGCCCAGCTCGGCGAGCCGCTCCTCGGGGATCGGCACCGGCTGCTTGCAGTTCTCGCAGAGCTTGCGCGCGAGACGCTGTGCGCAGATCAGCAGCACCGACGACGACACCATGAAGGCGTCGAGTCCCATGTCCATCATGCGGGTGATCGTCGACGCGGCGTCGTTGGTGTGCAGCGTCGAGAGCACGAGGTGGCCGGTCAACGCCGCCTTCGTGGCGATCTCGATCGTCTCCTTGTCGCGAATCTCGCCGATCAGGATGACGTTGGGGTCCTGGCGCAGGATCGCGCGCAGGCCGGCCGCGAAGGTCATCTCGCGCTTCGGGTTGACCGGGACCTGGTTGACGCCGTAGATCTGGTACTCGACCGGGTCCTCGACCGTCACGATGTTCACGTGCGGATGGTGGATCGCGTTGATCGCCGAGTAGAGCGTCGTCGACTTGCCCGAGCCGGTCGGTCCGGTGATCAGGATCATCCCGTACGGGGACTTGATCGCCTTGGCGTAGTCCTCGAGGCACTTCGGCTCGAAGCCGAGCGTGTCGAGCTGCAACGCGAGGTTGCTCTGGTCGAGGATGCGGAGCACGGCCTTCTCGCCGTGCACGACCGGCAGGGTCGAGACGCGGAAGTCGATCTGGCGCGTCTCGACCTTGACCTGGAACTTGCCGTCCTGCGGCTTGCGCCGCTCGGCGATGTCGAGCCCCGCCATGATCTTGATGCGCGACAGGATCGCCTGCGACATCTGCTTCGGCGGGCTCAGGACCTCCTTCAGCATGCCGTCCTGGCGGAAGCGGACGCGGATCTCCTTCTCGAACGGCTCGATGTGGATGTCCGACGCTTTGTCGCGGATCGCCTGGTAGATCATCATGTTCACCAGCTTCACGGCCGGCGAACCCTCGTTGGTGTCGGAGATGTCGTGCTGGTTGGCCGCGTCGCGGTCGGCCTCGTTCACCTTGAGCTCGACGTCGCCGTCGTGCATGCCCTCGACGAGGTCCTGCATCTTGCTGGTGCCGGGACCGTAGGCGCGCTGGATCGCCTCGAGGATCGACTTCTCGAGCGCGACGACCGGCCGGATCTCGCTCTTCGTCTCGAGCCGGAGCTGGTCGACCTTCACGACGTCGAACGGGTCGAACATCGCGACGGTGATGCACTGCCCGACCTTGGAGATCGGGCAGACCGAGTACTTCTTGGCCAGGGCCTCGCTGAACCACTCGCCCACGTCGGCGTCGGTGGTGACGTGGCCGACGTCGAGCGGCGTCAGGCCGATCTCGCGCGCGATCAGGCCGAGGAGGTCCTTCGGCTTGGCGAGCCCCTGCTTGATCAGGAGCTCGGTGACCGGGCGCGACTCGGCCTGCGACTGCGTGATCGCCGCGTCGAGGGCGCCCTCCTCGACGGCGCCGCCCTTCAGCAGGATCTGCCGGAGCTTGCGATGGAAGGTCGACATCGCCCCGTCAGACGCTCCGGATCAGCCGCTCGAGCTCGGCGGGGTCGCCGCTTCGCGCGAGCGCCTCGTCGTAGGTGATCATGTTGGCGCGGTAGAGGTCGGACAGGGACGCGTTCATCGTCCGCATGCCGAGCTTCCGGCTGGTCTGGATGATGCTGTAGATCTGGTGCGTCTTGTCCTCGCGGATCAGCGAGCGCACGGCGGGCGTCGCGATCAGGATCTCCGCCGCGAGCATGCGGCCGCGCCCGTTGGAGAGCGTGACCAGCTGCTGGCAGAAGACGGCCGCGAGCGTGGACGAGAGCTGCGTCCGGATCTGCTGCTGCTGGTGGCCGGGGAAGACGTCGATCACGCGGCTCACCGTCTGGCACGCGTCGGAGGTGTGCAGCGTGGAGAAGGTGAGGTGGCCGGTCTCGCTGATGTTGAGCGCCGCCTCGATCGTGTCGAGGTCGCGCATCTCGCCGACCATCACGACGTCGGGGTCCTGGCGCAGCGCCGCCCGCAGCGCGCGCTTGAACTCGAGCGTGTCGGGGCCGACCTCGCGCTGGTTGACCAGCGACTTCTTGTGCTTGTGCACGAACTCGATCGGGTCCTCGATCGTCACGATGTGCGACTGGCGCGTCGTGTTGAGGTAGTCGATCATCGCGGCGAGCGTGGTCGACTTGCCCGAGCCGGTCGAGCCGGTGACGAGGATCAGCCCCTTGGGCAGCGCGCAGAGCTGCTCGCACAGGTCGCGCGGGAGCGCGAGGTCGTCGAAGTTGCGGATCTTCTCGGGCACGACGCGCAGCACCGCGCCGAGCGCGCCGCGCTGGATGAAGACGTTGGTCCGGAACCGGCCGATGCCGGGCAGACCGAACGACATGTCGAGCTCGAGCTCGCGCTCGAAGCGCGCGATCTGCTCGGTCGAGAGCACGCCGTAGATGATCGACTTGGTGTCGTCGCCGTTGAGCGGCTCGTACTCCGTGTCGATCAGGTCGCCGTGCAGGCGGATCTTGGGCGGAGAACCGGCGGTGATGTGCAGATCGGAGCCGCCGCGCTTGACGAGCAGCTCGAGCAATTCCCGCATGATGAGCATCGACGGACCTCCCGGAACGGGGCGGAACCTCGCGTCGATTCATCGGCGCCGCGCGTCGCGGGGGTGAAGCAGGATCCCCTGGTGCGCGCGGCGCGCGCGGGGTCGGCACCGCCGGGTCGGAAGGGATTTCCTACGGCGCGCGGCGGCGAGGACGCGGCCAGGAGCGGCGCGGTCGCGGCCAGGACCGGGGCGAGAGGGTGGGCGCAGGCCCGGGAGGGCGACGCCCCGACTATTCCTCTTCCTTGGGCTTGTAGAGGGCCGCGAGCTCCTGCGCGATCCGGGCCGGGACGACGTCGTAGTGGGAGATCGTGAAGCTGTAGGAGCCCTCGCCGGCGGTCATCGAGCGCAGCTGGGTCGAGTAGTCGAGGATCTCGCGCAGCGGGATCTGCGCCTTGATGATCTGCAGGTTGCCGAGCGAATCGAGGCCGCTGATGCGGCCGCGCCGGCTGTTCAGGTCGCCCGTGATGTCCCCCATCGCGGTCGACGGCACCTCGACCACGAGGTCGACGATCGGCTCGAGCAGGCACGGCCGCGCCTTGAGGAAGGCGTCCTTGAACGCCATGCGGCCGGCGATCTTGAAAGAGGTCTCGTTCGAGTCGACCGGGTGGCTCTTGCCGTCGGTCGCGTGCACGGCGAGGTCGACCACGGGGTAGCCGGCGAAGACGCCGTGCTCGAGCGCCTCGCGGATCCCCTTCTCGACCGCCGGGATGAACTGGCGCGGGATCGTGCCGCCGACGACGTCGTCCACGAACTCGAAGCCCTTGCCGCGCTCGCGCGGCTCGATGTTGAGGTAGACCTCGCCGAACTGCCCCGAGCCGCCGGTCTGCTTCTTGTGCCGGTAGTGGCCGTCGGCGCGGCCGAGCACCGTCTCCTTCAGCGCGATGCGCGGCGGCTTGGTCGTGACCTCGATGTGGAAGCGCTCCTTCAGGCGCTTCACCATGGTGTCGAGGTGGAGGTTGGTGAGGCCGGTGATCACGAGCTCGTGCGTCGCCGGGTCGCGGTGCTCGGTGAAGGTCGGATCCTCCGTGGCGAGCTTGCGCAGCCCCATCGACATCTTCTGGTCGTCGTTGCGGTTCTTGGGCTCGACGGCGAGCGACACCATCCCCTTCGGCACGTCGATCGGCGCGAGCGCCTGCACGTGCGCGGCGTCGCAGAGCGTGTCGCCGGTGTCGAGGTTCTCCACCTTCGCCACCACGACCAGGTCGCCCGCGATCGCCTGCGGGATCGCGTCGTGATTCTTGCCCTGCAGCTTCATCAGGTTGGCGAGCTTCTCGGGCTTGCCGGTGCGTTCGAGCACGAGCGGAACCTCGTGCTTCACCGTCCCCGACCAGACGCGCAGCCACGACTGCTTGCCGACGTGCGGGTCGGCGACCGTCTTCCAGACCTGCGCGCAGGTCGCCGCGCCCCCCTGGGTGCGGCGCGGCGCCTCTCCGTTCTTCGTCTTGAGGCGGCGGCCGGCGCCGTCGAGCGGCGACGGCGCGTACTTCACGACGTGGTCGAGGAACTCGGCGACGCCGACGTCCTTGTCGCCCGACGCGCAGAGCATCGGCACGAAGTGACCGCCCTTCACCGCCTTCACGTAGAGTCGCTCGACCTCGGCGTCGTCGATCGAGCCCGATTCGAGGTACTTCTCCATCGCCTGGTCGTCGGTCTCGACGAGGCACTCGACGAGGCCGGCGCGCGCCTTGGCGTCGGCGCCCGGGACGAGCAGGCTGGTCACCGACTTGAACGCGGCGCCGTTGCCGTTCGGCAGCGCGACCGGATGGCAGTCGTTGCCCAGCACCTCGATGGCGTGCTCGACCGCCTTGTCGAAGTCGGCCTGGTCGCCGTCCATCTTGTTGAACAGCAGGAACGTCGCGAGGTCGAGGTCGCGCGCCGCCTTGAACAGCCGGCGCGCGTTGAATCCCAGCGTGCCGTTGGCGTCGACGACGATGACCGCGACGTCGACCGCCGCGAGCGCCGCCATCGCCTCGCCGACGTAGTCGGGGTAGCCGGGCGTGTCGAGGAGGTTGACGTGGCGGCCGCCGTGGTCGAAGTGGACGATCTTGGTCGACGTGGTGTGGCGGCACTCCTTCTCTTCCGTCGTGAAGTCCAGCGCGCTGGTCCCGTCGTGCGGCTTGCCGCGCCGCGGCACGACGCCGGTCTTGTGCAGGAGCAGGTCGGCGAGCGTCGTCTTCCCGGCCGACGCCCCCACCAGGGCAATGTTGCGGATCTGCTCCGACGTGTAGACGCTGGCCATCGCGATCCCCCGTCCGAGGATGCGCCGCGCGGGACGGCGGAGCGGCGCGGCGCGCCACAACATCACCGCCGGCCGGCTTTTGCAAGGCCGAGGTCGCGGCGCGCGCGGGCCGCAGCCGCCGTTCAGCCGCCCTTCGTCGCGAACCCCTGCACGAAACGCGGCCACTCGTCGAACAGGAAGTGCACGATCGGTCCGCGGAAGAACTGCGTCAGCAGCACGCCGAGCGAGAGGTAGGGACCGAACGCGATGTAGCGGTCTCCGGTGACGAGCCGTTGCAGCAGGCCGCCCACCGCGCCGAGCACGCAGCCGAGGAAGAACACGAGCAGCACGCCGTCGCAGCCGAGGAACGCGCCGACCATCCCCATGAACTTGACGTCGCCGAGGCCCATCGCCTCCTTGCGGAACGCCAGCTTCCCGAGCACGCCGACCGCGAGCACCGAGAGCGCGCCGACCAGCAGCCCGACCAGCGAGGCGACGCCGGCCGCGAAGTGGCGCTCGAGGACGTGCTGGCCGACCAGGGCGGAGACCAGGCCGCCGCGCGTCGTCGGATCGGCGCTCACGAGCTGGCCGAACAGCCAGCCCGGCGCCTGCAGCGGCGGCGCCGCGACCGACGCGACCACGCCGAGCACCATGCCGGGCCAGGTGATCTCGTCGGGGATGATCTTCCAGTCGATGTCGATGAAGGTCACCGCGACGCACGACGCCGCGAGCGCGAGCGACGCGACCAGCGCGATCCAGTCGGCCGGTGCGCCGAACGCGTGGCGCGTGAACGTCCAGCCGAGGCCCGCGAAGAGGACGGCGGTGGCGATCTCGACCACGAGGTAGCGGATCGGGATCTCCGCCTTGCAGCCGCGGCAGCGGCCGCCGAGCAGGAGCCAGCTCACGATCGGGACGTTCTCGAACGCGGGGATCTGCCGCTTGCAGCCCGGGCAGAAGCTGCGGCGCGGCTTCGCGACCGACAGGTCCTCGCGCGGCAGCCGGTAGATCACGACGTTCAGGAACGAGCCGACGCACGCTCCGAACGCGAAGAGGATCAGCGGGAGGACGAGGGCGGGATCGGTCACGGATGGTCCTTCTTGTCCTGCGCGTCCATCGGCACGAAGGCGAGGCGGACGATAGTCGAGCGGGTGGTCTGGGTCGTCGCGAACTGCGGCGCGCCGGAGAGGTCGCGGAACTTCCCGTTGTCGCACTCGACCTCGTACGACTTCTCGGACGCCTCGAGCGGCACGGGCGGTGGCGTGGCGAGGACCAGCTCGATCACCGCCTCGACGTCGTTCTCGACCAGGCTCGCGCGGAACTTCGGATCGACTTCCTTGCGCGCCGTCAGCGTCCACGGCCCGCGGAACCAGAAGACCGCGTCGGCGAGCGTGCGCGGGTCGATCGGCTTGCTGAGGCGGATGCGGGCGCGGTCCCCGACGAGCGTCGTCGCGAGCTCCTGGCGCGCCGCGACGCCCGGAGCGGCGTCGAAGAAGAGCCGCTCCGCCGGCGCGTCGAGCGGCGCGTCGGTGATCCGGAAGGAGGACGCCCCTCCGCCGTCGAGCAGGTCGCCGTCGAGCGCGCGCACGCACGCGAGGACCGGCAGCGCCGGCACCTCGACGCGGTAGCTCTCGCCGCGCTGGAACGCGACGTCGGACAGGTCGGGGAGGCAGGGGACGCGCGGCAGGAACGTGACGATCGCGCCGTCGATCGCGAAGCGGCCCGGGACCGGCGCGCCGTCGCGCGCGCGCACGACGCGGATCGACGTCGCGCGCACGCTGCCCGGATCGACCGGGCCGCTGAAGCGCAGCACGATCGGCTGGTTCAGCTTCGCGCCGTCGGGCGAGCCGCAGTCGCAGGCGACGAGTCGCAGCGGCCCGCCGCGCGCGCAGCCCGCGGCCAGCGCCAGGAGCCCGGCGACGGCGGCGCGCGCGCGCCCGCTCATCGGGCCGCCGCCCCGAGCCGGCCGCTCGCGCACGCGAGCGCGAGCCCGCGCGCGGCCAGGAACGGCTCCGCACGTGCCGCGAACGGCAGCCTCTCGAGCAGCCACGGCGCGTCGCCGCCGGTGGCGAAGACCGGGGAGTCGGGCGCGACGCCCGCGAGGCCGGCGACCAGGGCCGCGACGCCCGCGGCGAAGCTGACCTCGAGCCCGGCCCGGATCGCCTCCTGCGTCGAGCGGCCGGGCAGCCGCGCCTTCCCGCCCGCGCCGTCCGCCGCGTCGACCCAGCCCGGCCCGACGTCGGGAAGGCGGTCGGTGAACGCGTGCAGCGAACGCGCGAGCAGGCGGCGGCCCGGCACGATCGCGCCGCCGCGAAAGGCGCCGCGCGCGTCGACGGCGTCGACGGTGACCGCGGTGCCGGCGCTCACGACGCGCGCCGCGCCGCGCGCCAGCGCGTGGGCCGCGAACGCGGCGGCGAGCCGGTCGACGCCGATCGCGAGCGCGTCGCCCGCGTCGCTCTCGATCGGGAAGGCGTCCCCGCGATGGACGCCGACCACGCGCGCCGCTCCGGCCGCGCGCAGCCCCGCCGCGAGCGCCTCGCCGAAGCGGTGGACGCTGCCGACCACGATCGCGTCGCACGCGAGGGGCAGCGCGCGCTCGATCCACGCGGCGACCTCGCGCGCCTCGTCGCCGCCGCGGCGCGCGTGCGCGCACCACGTGGGGGCGCGGCCGGGGTCCGCCGCGAGCTCGGCGCCGAAGCAGGCGGCCGCGACGCTCGTGTTGCCGACGTCGAGTGCGAGGACGCGCACGCCGGGCCGCGCTCCCGCCCGCCTACTTGTTCTGCGGGACGAGGAACGTCTTCGTGATCTCCTTGCCCTTGCGGCGGATCACGACGTCGTACCGGGGGAGGTTGGGGTTCTCGCGCGCCCACTGGATCGCCTGGTTCTTCGACGTGACGGCGTTGCCGTTGATCGAGACCACGACGTCGTCGTTCTGCACGCCGTAGTTGGTCGCGAGCGTGCTCTTGGGACGGATGCCGCCGAGGACCACCTCGGGCTTCTTGTCGGCGCCGGGGCGCGACTTGATCGTGACGTCCTCGAGGAACTTGTCGCCGTTCTTGTTCATGCTGTCGCGGTCGTCCGACCCGACCAGGTAGCGCTCGTTGCCCAGCGCGATCGTCTCCTTGGCGTCCTTGTGCTGGCCGAGGTCCTTCTCGTCCTGGTCGGAGAGCGCGGCCGTCTTCCCGCCGCCCGGGCCCTTCGGCTTCGCGTCGCGCGGCACCTCCTCCTTGCGGGTCGGATGGATCTCGATCTCCTCGCCGCACCAGTTGAAGACCGCGGCGTTCGACTTGATCGTCTTGAGCGACCCGTTGAACGGCTCGGCGTCGTAGGGCTGCACGAGCTTGGCGCTTACCTGGAGGATGAGCTGGTCGGTGCGGGCGAGCGAGGTCGCCGAGTCGTCCTTGTACTCGATCACCACGCGCCCCCCGTCGTCGGGCGCGTAGGTCACCGCCTTCACGCGTAGAACCTCGCCGATCGGCTTCTTGGTCGGCTTCGGCGGCTCCGGCGGCGGCCCCTCGACCTTCGGCGTCTCCTTCTTGACGTAGCCGTTGATCGGGCTGGTCCAGAGGCGCGCGTAGTCGGTCTTGGGCGTGACGCCGATCTGGTCCTTCTTGATGGTGCCGATGGCCTTCTCGATGATGTCGTTGAAGTCGCTGCTCGAGCGCGACCGGTAGTGGCCGCCCCGGAAGTTCTTCACGATCGTCCAGAGCATCGCGCCGGCGCCGCAGGCGACGCCGAGCGTCGCCACCCAGGTCAGGGCCCGCCAGTGCCGCGTCTGCAACCGCATTCCCGCCATCGTCGCGTCCCGACTCCGCTTCGCCCGGCATCCCGCGCCCCGGGGAACCGGGGCCGCGCGAGCTTACCGCGCCTGCGCCCGCTCCCGGCGCGCTGCGCCTTCAGACGAAGTGGCTCTGCGCGCCTTCCCGGCTCCGTGGAAGTGCCGGCGCGGAGACCGTGGACGGAGGAAGACCGGGCGCAGGAGCGATCGGCTCCCGCTGTGGGGCTCGAGACGACCGTTTCCGCGGGAGGCTAGAGGCCTCTGGAGACGCCCGCGAACGCGAGCTTCAGCTCGTCGGGATTGTCTGCAGCGGCAACCGCGTCCTGGTAGCTGATCTTCCCGCCCGTGAAGAGCTTCTGCAGGCTCTGCTGGAAGGTCATCGTCCCGAAGAAGTTGTCCTGCGCCAGCGCCTTCGGCAGCTCGTCGGTCTTGCCGTTCTTCAGCAGCTCGCGGATGGTCGGCGTCGGCAGCAGCAGCTCGGTCGCCGGCATGCGCACCTGGTTGTCCATCGAGTTGATGAGGCGCAGCGAGATCACGCCCGCGAGCACCATCGAGAGCTGCAGGCGGATCAGCGTGTGCTGGTAGTCGGGGAAGAAGGAGAGGATGCGCTCGACGGTCTGCACCGCGTTGATGGTGTGGAAGGTCGAGAGCACGAGGTGGCCCGTCTCGGCCGCGTTGATCGCCGCCTCGACCGTCAGGCGGTCGCGCATCTCGCCGATCACGATCACGTCGGGCGCCTGCCGCAGCGAGTGCTTGATCGCGGTGGCCCAGTCGCCGGAGTCGCTGCCGATCTCGCGCTGCGACACGATCGAGTTCTTGTCGGTGAAGACGAACTCGACCGGGTCCTCCACCGTGACGATGTGGCGCGCCTGGTTCTGGTTCATGTACTCGATCATCGCGGCGAGCGTCGTCGACTTGCCCGAGCCGGCGACGCCGGTCGCGAGGACGAGGCCGCGCCGCAGCGACGCGAGCTTGGTGAGCTGCTCCGCCGGCAGGTTGAGCTCGGCGAAGCTCGGGACCTCGCTGCGGATGTAGCGGAAGACGATGGCCGGCATGCCGAGCTGGTGGAAGACGTTGACGCGGAAGCGCGCGAGCCCGGCCACCTCGTAGGCGAGGTCGACCTCGGAGCCGCGCACGAACGTCTCCATGCGCCGGTCGTCGAGCAGCGACGCGACCACGCGCAGCGCGAAGTCGCGCGTGACCTCGCCCTCGTTGATCTGCGCGAGGCCGCCGCGGATGCGGACGGTCGGCTTCGCGCCGACCTTCAGGATCAGGTCGGGCGCCTTGAGCTCGACCATCGCCTCGAGCAGTTCGAGCAGCTCCATCGCGATCCCTCGCCCATCCCGCCGGCCGGAACGTTCCACTTCACCGGATCCGGGATCGTCGGACTGCGCCCGCGCCCTTGAGCGCCGGAGGGGGGATCGGGAAGGTCTTTCCCGATCAGGCGGCGCCGCGGCCGGCGCCGGCCACCTCGAAAAGGCGCCGCACCAGCTCGTCGATCCCGCGGCCGTCGTGGGAAGAGAGCAGCACCGGCTCCCGGCCGGTGAGGCGCGCCACCTCGGCGGCGGGGAGCGCGCCGACGCGCGCGTCGACTTTGGAGAGGACGAGCAGCTCGGGCTTGGCGGCGACGCGCTCGCCGTACGCGGCGAGCTCCTCGCGCACCGACCGCCACGACGCGGCGATCGCCTCGGCGTCTCCGCTCGAGGCGTCGACCAGGTGGACCAGGACGCGCGTGCGCTCGACGTGGCGCAGGAACTGGTGGCCGAGCCCCTTCCCCGCGCTCGCCCCCTCGATCAGCCCCGGCAGGTCGGCGACGGTGATCTGCCGCCAGTCGTGCTCGACCACGCCGATGCGCGGCTGCAGCGTCGTGAAGGGGTAGTCGGCGATCTTCGGCCGCGCCGCCGAGATCTTCGCGAGCAGCGTCGACTTGCCCGCGTTCGGCAGCCCGACCAGCCCGACGTCGGCGAGGATCTGCAGCTCGAGCTTCACGCGCCGCTCGCTGGCCGGCGCTCCCGGCTCGCAGTTGCGCGGCGTCTGGCGCGACGGCCCCTTGAAAGAGTGGTTGCCGCGGCCCCCCTTGCCGCCCTGCAGCAGCGCGACCGGCACGTCGGGCTCGAGCAGCTCGAGCAGGACGTGGCCGCGCGCGGCGTCCTTCACGATGGTGCCGACCGGCAGCTCGATCAGGAGGTCGTCGCCGCGCTTGCCATGGCGGTTGTTCGCGTCGCCCGGACCGCCGCTGCCGGCGCGCCACAGGCGGCGGCCCTTCAGGTCGTCGAAGGTGTTGCGGTTGACGCGGGCGACCAGCAGGACGTCGCCGCCGGCGCCGCCGTTGCCGCCGTCGGGCCCGCCGCGCGGCATGTGCTTCTCGCGGGCGAAGCTGACGCAGCCGTTCCCGCCCTTCCCCGAGACCAGGTGGAGGGAGACTTCGTCGAGGAACGGCATGGCGGTCGGCGCGGCGCGCGCGGCGCGGCGCGCGTCAGTTCTGCGGCGTGGTGATCGGCTTGATGGCGACTTTCCGGCCTGGTAGGTACTTCACGCGGCCGGGTTGCAGCGCGAAGAGGGTGAAGTCGCGCCCCTGACCGACGTTGCGGCCGGGGTGGATCCGGTTGCCGACCTGGCGCACCAGGATCGCGCCGATGCCGACGACCTCGCCGGCGTAGACCTTGACGCCGCGGTACTGCGGATTGGAGTCGCGACCGTTGCGGGTCGAACCCTGTCCCTTCTTGTGTGCCATCGTTCAGACCTCGCGCTGTGGTCGGGCGGTACGCCGCGGTTCACGCCTGGAACGTCGGTTCGCCGCGGCTCACACCTGGATCGTCGTGATCTTGACCTTGAAGATCGACGCGCGGAACCCGGTCCGGCGGCGGTACTGCTTGCGGGCCTTGTACTTCTGGATGTAGATCTTCTCGCCCCTGCCGGCGAAGACGACCTGTCCCTTCACGGACGCGCCCGCGACGGTCGGCGTGCCGAGCTTGCCGTCGACGGCGAGGACGCGGTCGAAGGTGAGCTCGTCGCCGACCTTGCGCTCCTTGCCCTCGAGCGTGATCACGTCGCCCTGGCTCACCTTGAGCTGGTGGCCGCCGGTCTCGATCACCGCGTACATGGCGCTCCCTCGTCGTCGCCCCTCCCCTCGGGCTCCTCGCCGCCGGCGCCCGATGCGGGCGGCGGCAGGACGTTCGGGGCCGGGGGAAAAAGGGCCGGGGATTGTAGGGCGGCGGCGGCCGCGAGGGAAGGCGCCGTCCGGTCGACCGCGGCGAGCTCGACGCCGGCCTCCAGCAGCCGCGGCTTGAGCGCCGCGAGGAAGCGCCCGATCGACGGCCGTTCGCCCGCGCCGGCCCGGAGACGCACGCGGACCTCGGGAGCTCCCTCGACCCGCTCGAACAAGGCCGCCAGCGCGTCGCCGGCCGCCCCGATCGTCACGAGGAGCTCGGCCAGCCGGTCGCTCTTCCCGCAGGAGAGCACCAGCTCGACCGGCGCGTCGCGCGGCTCGGGCAGGGCGCCGTCGGCGGCCGCGACCAGCTCGAGTCCGCGCGGGAGCTGCGCCCCCACCCTGCGCGCCACGTCGGCCGCGGCGACGCGCTCCTTCAGGGCGACGACGAAGCGCTCGCCGTCGGAGCCGACGCCGACCGGCAGCGGCTCGGGCAGGCGCAGCTTCGGCCGCGGGTGGAACCCCTCCGAATGGCGCACCGCGACGCCGGCGCGCCGCAGCGCGCGCGCGACGGCGCGCGCGAAGTCGTGGTGGCCGAGGAAGCGCAGGTCGCCGCGCTTGGCGACCTGCAGCGTGACCGGGAAGTCGGGCACCGCCTGCGTCACGTCCGCTCGACCCCCGCAACGGTCCGTCGCGCTGGCCGCCACGCAGACCGGAAACGAAGACGCCCCCGCGCGAGCGCGCGGGGGCGTCCGAGGTTACAGCGGATCGGGAGTCGCGGTCAGCTCTGCGCGCCCGCGAACATCTCCCACTCGTGACCGGCGTTCTGCTGGTACTGCTCGATCAGCGCCTTCACGCGATCCTCGGTCTTCTCGCTCGAGCCGACGATCCAGGGCGTGATGAAGACGAGCAGGCCGCGCTCGGTCTCCGTGTCGGTCGTGCTGCGGAAGAGCGCGCCGAGCACCGGGATGTCGCCCAGCCACGGCACCTTCTCCTCCGACTTCGTCTTCTGGGTCTGGACCAGGCCGCCGATGATCCCGGTCTGGCCGTTCTCCAGCATCATGTTGGTGACGATCGTCTCCGACGCGACGCGCGGCAGCGAGATCGAGCCCGAGCCCGCCGTGCCGGCGCCGACCGTGAAGAGGTCGAAGCCGGGCTGCGCGGGATCGGTCGTGCCCGAGAGCGTGCGCGCCTGCGGGATCACCGTCATGAGGATCTTGTTCGAGCCAGGCACGACCTGCGGGATCACCAGGAGCTGGAAGCCGGTGTCGACGGGCGAGTGGTCGGCCTCGCGGACGGACAGGGTGAGCCCGCCCGACTGGCTCGACGCCGCCTCGGCCTGCGCGTAGCGGATCGTCTCGCCGACGAAGATGGTCGCCTCGCGGTGGTCGACCGTCGTGATCTTCGGGGCCTGGACGAACTGCGCCGACTGGTCCTGCTTCACCAGCTTGATCGCGAGCGACGTGGCCGAGAAGTCGAGGATGCCGGGCGTGACCGGGCTGGCCGTGACCGGCGCGATGATCGTGTTGTCGTCGGTGCGGCCGGGCAGCAGGTTGTCGGCCAGCGAGCCGGGGCCGAGGTTGAACGGGAAGCGGCTCGGACGCGAGGCGCCGCTCACCGACATGTCGATGCCGTGGTTCACGCCGAAGGAGACGTCGAGCGAGTTCTGCTTGGTCGTGGTGACGAACTTGACGTCGATGTGGATCTGGACCGGCTCGATGTCGAGCTGCTCGAGGAAGTGGCCGATCTCGTCGAGCACCGGCTTGGTGTCCTTGACGAGGATCGAGTTCTGGTCGTCGAAGTAGTCGATCTTGCCGTCCTTCGAGAGCATGTTCTGGAGCGCCTCGAGCAGCGGGAAGGTCTTCTTCGCCTGCTCGGTCGCGCTCTGGTTGCCGCCGCCCTGCTGCTGGTTGCGCGTCATGCGCGTCTCGACGTAGTCGGTGTCGATCTTCGCGATGTAGGTGCCCTTCGGGCGCAGGTAGCGCAGCGGGAAGAGGCGGCGCTCGACGTGGGTCGCGAGGCCGTTCTCGTCGACGACGCGCAGGATCCCGCGCTCCTCCTCGACGAGGAAGTAGCCCTGGGTCTTCACGACCGCGTCGAGCGCGTCGCGCCACGGCTTGTCGGCGATCACCATCGTGACGTTGCCCTTCACCTTGTCCGACACCACGATGTTCGCGTTGCCGGCCTTGGCGATGGCCTCGATCACCTGCTTGATGTCGACCGCCTGGAACGACATGGTCACGCGCGGCGGCTTCTCGACGCGCGCCAGGCGCGGCGAGTGCATCGTCACGATGCAGTTGGCGCTCTCCGCGACGAAGCGGAGCGCCTCCTGCCACGGGATGTCCTTCAGCTTGATCGTGACCCGGCCCTCGGTGCCGGGGGGCGTCACGATCGTCACGCCGACCTTGTTGCGGATGTGGTCGAGCACGTCCTCGAGCGGACGGTCGGCCACGTCGAGCGTGATGGTCGCGGCCTGGTCGACCTGGCCCGCGGTCGGCTTGCCCTCGCCGACGATCTGCGCCGGCGCGTTGGTCGAGAACGCGAGCGCGAGCGCGCACGCGCCCACGGCCCGCAAAACGTCATTCCTGCGCGACATCCCGTGGTTCTCCCGGGCCGCGGGGCGGCCCTGCCCCGGCCGGACGGAAGTCCGGCCGCACCCTCTCTTCGTTCCCCTCCCGCGACGCGCCGCGTCACAGGTCGTAATTGAGCGGAACCCCTTCGAACTCGAACACCAGGTGGTCCTCGTGGATCTCGAGGAGCACGAGGTCGTCCTCGATCGTCTCGCCGGAGCGGTACACGACCTTGTTCACGATCGCGACCGACTCCTTGCCGGGGTAGACGACCAGCCCGTTCACCTCGAGCTTCTTCTTCTTGAACTTCACGGCCGTCGTCGCGGCGGCGTGGAGCTGGTCCATCTTCGACTGGAGCTGCACGAGCTCGGGATCGGCCGACTGCCCCATGTTCAGCAGGCGGACCGTTTCGAAGGCCTTGACGCACTCCTCGTAGTTGCCCGCCTCGTAGGTCTGCTCCATGCGGGCGAGCGCCTGCTGCACGCGCAGGCGTTCCTGCTCGAGGGGCTGGGCGCTGTCGCCGGCGCGCCCGCGGAGCTTGCCGAACTCCGGCATCACCTTGCGCTCCCAGTCCTTCTTGAGGCCCGCGTCGGAGAGGAGCCCGTGCCCGTTGACGTCGTCGACCTGGCCGGAGATCTCGGCCAGCATGTTGAGCGCCTGGACCTTGAGCTCCATCGCGCGCATCACGCTGTCGGCGCCGTCCATCAGCTCGAACAGCTGGTTGCACTCCTGGATGCGGGCGATGATCCGGCTGACGGTCGCGCGCTGCTCCTCGACGCCGGTGCCGTTGCCCTGGCCGTTCTTGCCCTTGCGCGGGCGCGGGTCGACGAACGGGTCGCGGCGCGACGCCTCGGAGACGAGGTTGAACTTCTCGAGCGCCAGCCCGTTCTTCGCCTCGAGGATCTGCTCGGAGAGCACCTCGCGCTTGCGGTCGTAGCCGGGGATCGTGACCCCCTTGCCCATGTCCTCGCCGGTGTAGACGTAGGTCACGACCGTGAGCTCGTACTTGTGCGCGATGTCGGTCACGCCCGACTTGTCGCGGTCGTTCGCCTGGCCGGCGGTGATGCGGATCGTCGAGAGGCTGATGAACCGCTCGTAGTTCTCGAGCCGCGAGATGAACTGGAGGAACTGCAGGTAGGTGCCGGTGATCGCGACGCGGTACTCCTGCCGCTCGAACACGGCCGAGCTGGCGAGCTTGGTGCGCGTCGGCTGCTTGCGCACCTCGGAGATCTCGACGCCGGAGTCGCGGCGGAAGTCCTCGATCTTGCGCAGGAAGACCTCGACCTCGGCGTCGCTCGGCAGGACGCGCACATAGTTCTGCACGTTCTCGCGCAGGACGATGACGCCCTTCTCGAGGTCCTCGATCGTCCCGATCTTCTGCTTCGCGGCGGTCACCTGGTCGTTCAGCAGCTGCGCCTTCTCTTCGAGCTCCTGGCACGACTTCCAGGTGAACCAGGAGCCGGTGCCCGCGCCGGCGAAGACGACGGCGGCGAAGACCAGGAAGATCTTGTGGTGGCGGTGCAGTTCGTACTTGCTGGCCATGGGTCGGATTCCCCCTTCCGGCTCAGGAACCCGCCGGCTTGTCGGTGGCCGGCTTTGCCGCCGCCTTCGCGGGCGACTTCTTCTTCGTGTCCTTCGACGGCATGTTCACCTCGAACTTGAACTCGACCTTCTCGGGAGGTTCGACGTTCGTGTCGCCCTCGTCGACCTTTCCCGACGGCGCGGTGAACTCGGAGAAACCCGCCGAGAAGACCGGGTCGTTCTTCAGGTCGTCGTAGAAGTTCGCGTAGTTGTCGATGTTCTTGCCGGCGCCGTAGCCGGAGATGCGGATGTTCCCGGCCTTGGTGTCGGAGCCGGTGTTGACGTCGATGCTGGTGAGCCACACCTTGTGGCGGCCCTGCGTCACGTCCTTGTTCACGACCTCCGAGAGGCGGTCGCACTTGCGGGTCCAGACGATGCGCGACGCGGCGATCTCGCCGATCGTCTTGTTGCGCTTGTCGAACTCCGACTTCTCCTTGGAGAGCAGGTCGGCGTACTTCGCGCGCGGCGTGTAGCCGTCGAGCTGCTCCTGCGCGATGTTCACGCGCGCCTCGCGGTCCGACTTGACGTTGAACCAGAGGAAGCCGCAGAAGCCGGCCGAGCCGAACGACACCACCGAGACGACGAAGAGGACGGCGAGCGCCTTCGGGCTCGTGCGCGAGTTGCGGCGCAGCTCGTCCGGGAGCAGGTTGATCGAGATCATCGGCGCAGCCTCCTCAGGATCCGGCCCGCGCGGCGAGTCCCGCCGCGACGCCGAGCGCGGGGGCGCACTCGAGCAGGGCCTCGTGGTCGAGCCCGGAGTCGTCGAGGTCGAAGCCCTCGACCGGGTTCCAGGTCATGGTGCGACGCTCGAAGATGCGCTCGAAGACGTCCTCGAGGCCGGACACGCGTGAACCGCCGCCCGCGACGAAGACCTCCTCGACCTTGCTGTCCGACTGGTTCTCGTAGTAGTCGAAGCTGAGCTGGATCTCGTTGCCGAGGTCCTCGAGGCTCGGCAGCACCGCCTCGGCCACCTCGGCCTCGCGGCTGCCCGGCTGGCGCTTGAGCTGCTCGCCCTCGAAGGGCTCGATGCCGAACCGCTTCGCGATGGCGTTGGTGATCTCGTGGCCGCCGAGGTAGACCTCGCGCGTGAAGTAGCTCTCCGCGCCGCGCACGATGTCGACCACCGTCTTGCTCGCGCCGATGTCGACCAGCGCGACGACCTTGCCGGCCGCCATTTCGTAGGTCGGTCCGCCCAGCGAGAAGGCGTTGGAGATCGCGAAGGCGTCGACGTCGACGATCTCGGTCTGCAGGCCGACGCCGCTGAGCAGCCTGACGTGCTCGTTCACGATGTCGCGCTTGACCGCGACCAGCAGCAGCTTCATCTCGTTGGCCGCGACGCCCGGCGCATCCTCGATGCGGTGGCAGTCGATCACGACCTCGTTCAGGTCGAACGGGATGTAGCGGTCGGCCTCGAACCGGATCGAGGTCTTCAGGTTCTCGTCGGGGATGTCCACCATGTTCAGGAAGCGGACGATCACCGAGCGGCCCGACACGCTGGTCGCGACGCGCTTGGTCTTGAAGCTGCAGTGCTTCATCAGGTCGGAGAGCGCGTCCGCGCGCGCTTCGGCGGTCGGCACGTCGACCTTCCCGAAGCCGATCACGCGCAGCTTGCCGCCGTCCTTGATGACCTCGACCGCCTTCACGCTCTCGCTGCCGAAGTCGACCCCGAGCAGCGACTTCTTCCGTCGCAGGAATGCCATCCGACGCTCCCGTTGCCACCTTCCCGCGCATGGGACTGCGCGGTTGAAGGACCGGAACGGAATCCTCTTCGTCGGTTGCCTCGCCGGGTCTTGAGGGGTCCCTTGCAGAGACCTCGAATCGCGAGGCGCCGGGCGGTGCGGCCGGAGCGCCCCGCCCGGGCAGGGCGGGGCTCGGGACCGTCAAGAACTTCCCGGCGACGCGGCGACGCGCTCCGCGGGAGCCGTCACTCCTCGCCGAAGCGGGCGCGGACCAGCGCGTCGAGCTCGTCGAGGAGGGCGTCGGCGTCGGGGCCGTCGGCCTCGACCTCGAGGACGGCGCCGGCCGGGGCCGCGAGTGCGAGCATCTCGAGCATGCGGCGGCCGTTGGCGACCTGGCTGCCGGAGCGGATCGTGACCGCCGCCTGGTGGCGCCGCACGACCTCGATCATCTTGCTGATCGGCCGGGCGTGGAGCCCCTGCGCATTGACGAGGGTGAGCGAGCGTCGGACCGGGGGCACGCGGCGTCCTTCCTGGGCGTTCCTCGGGGTCGCGTCGTGCGCGCCGGCCTCCCGACTCTCCTTCACTTCCGTTCGCGCGTCTTCGCGTCGCGCTTGGCGGCCTTGCGGACCCCCTTCGCGTCCGGGGCGTCGCCCTTGGATTCGCGCGGAGTGCCGCCCTTCGCGTCGCCCTTCGTGCCGCCCTTCGCGTCGCCCTTCGTGCCGCCCTTCGCGTCGCCCTTCGTGCCGCCCTTGGCGTCGCTCTTCGTGTCGACGCCGTCGAGTTCGCCGCGGAGCACCTCGTCGAAGGAGGGCTCGTCGCCGCCGGTGTCGCCCGCAGGCGAGCGCTCTTCCCCCATCGGGGGGCCGTGGTGGTCCTTGCGGCGCTCCTTCGACCGGCCGAGCTGGCGCGCGATCTTGTCGACCAGCTTCTCGACGCAGCCGTGCGCCTCGGCGTGGCCCTCGTGCGCGACGAACCGCTCGTGGTGGCGCGAGCCGTGGAGGATCACCTCGCCCTTCCACGCCTCGTGGTCGCGCTCGAGCACGAACTCGATGCGCGCTTCGCCGCGCAGGAACTTGTCCAGGCGCTCGCACTTGTCGGAGGCGAAGGACTGGAGATCGTCGGGAGCACCGCCATGGCGCACCGTCAGCGAGATTCGAGTCAAGGTCCACCCTTTCCCTGCACCGTTTCGGTTCCCGGCCCGGCGAGGTCGACCCGCCAGAGGAACAGCCCCTCGGGCGGGAGCGTCGCCGGCCCGCGCCGGCGGTCCCTCGCCGCGAGCATCGCCCGGATCTCGTCCGGTCCGCGGCGGCCGCGCCCGACCTCGAGCAGCGCCGAGGCGAGCGTGCGCACCATGTTGTACAGGAAGCCCGAGCCGGTGACGAAGAGGCGGATCCCCCGCGCCAGCCGGACCACGCGGATCGAGTGGACGGTGCGCACTGCGCCTCGGCGCGCCGCGCTCGCGCGCGCGAAGCTCGAAAAGTCGTGCTCGCCCCGAAACAGCGCGGCCGCCCGGCGCATCGCCGCCACGTCGAGCGCCCGGCCGGCGAGGACGAAGTGGCGGCGCCGGTCGGGCGGCAGGTGGTCGCCCACGTGGAACTGGTAGACGTAGGTCTTGCGCCGGGCGCTCCGGCGCGGGTCGACCGCCGCCGGCGTCTCGGCCGCCGCGACGATCCGGATCGAGTCGGGCAGGAGCGAGTGGAGCGCGCGCCGCATCGCGGCGGCGTCGAGGCGCGTGGCGGCGCTGAAGGCGGCGACCTGGCCGCGCGCGTGGACGCCGGCGTCGGTGCGGCCGGCGCCGCGCACGACCACCGGCGCGGCGACGATCCGGCCGGCCGCCGCCTCGAGCTCCCCCTGCACCGAGCGGTCGGAGGGCTGGCGCTGCCAGCCGTGGAAGTCGCCGCCGTCGTAGGCGACCGTCAGCAGGAAGTGGCGGAGCGGCGGCGCGGCGCGCTCCGGCAACTCAGTACTCCCGGCGCTGCCGCGACGACGGGATCTTCAGCGCCTTGCGGTACTTGGTCACCGTGCGGCGCGCGATGTTGAGCCCCATCGCCTTGAGCTTCTCGACGATCTCCTCGTCGGAGAGGGGGTTCTGCTTCTCCTCCTTCTCGACCAGCTCGCGCACGCGCTCGCGCACGCCGGTGCGCGACTCGACGACGCCGTCGGTGCCCTGCGAGGCGCCGGTGAAGAACGCCTTCATCTCGTGGATGCCCTGCGGCGTCTGGATGTACTTGCCCTTGAGCGCGCGGCTCACGGTCGAGACGTGGATGCCGAGCTCGTCGGCGATCTCCTGCATCTTGAGCGGCTTCAGGTGCTCGATGCCGTGCTCGAGGTAGTCCTGCTGGCGCTTGATGATCTCGTGCGCGACGCGCTCGAGCGTGCGGCGGCGCTGCTCGATGCTCTCGATCAGGAAGCGCGCGTTCTCGATGCCGCGGCGCACGTGCTTCTTCAGGTCGCCGGTGAGGAGGCGGCTCTTCAGCAGCCGCAGCCGCTCCGGGTTGATGGAGAGGCGCGGCATCCAGTGGTCGACCAGCTCGATCTCCCAGCGCTCGTCGACCTTCTGCACGCGCACGTCGGGGCGGACGCGGAAGTTCGACTCGGACGACCACTTCCGGCCCGGGAACGGGTCGAAGTTCTTCTTCATCACGTCGATCAGGTTCTTCACCTCGTCGACCGTGATGTTGAGGTCCTTCGCCACCTTCGGCAGGCGGTTGCGGCCGACGTCCTCGAGCGAGAACTCGATCATCCTCTTCAGGTACGACGCGAGCGGGTGCTCCTCGTTCAGCTGCAGCAGCAGGCACTCCTTCGCGTCGCGACCTCCGACCCCGGCCGGCTCGAGCGACTGCACGACCTTCAGCGCCTCCTCGGCGTCGGCGATCGTGAACTCCTCGTGGAACGGGACGACGATCTCCGCCAGCGGCACCTTGAGCCAGCCGTTGCGGTCGAGGTTCTCGATGATGAAGCGCGCGAGGCGCTGGATGCGGTCGGTCGCGTCGGTGAGCTGCAGCTGGTCCTCGAGGTGCTCGGCCAGCGTGCGCGCGCGCGACGGCGTGTTGTTGAGCGCCTGCTGCTTGGGGTCCTCGTCGTCGTCGCCGCCGCGCGCCCGGATGCGCGTGCGGTAGGTGTCGTCCCAGACGTCGAGCTCGACGCGCGGCTCGGAGTCGACGGGGTTCGCCTCGGCGGCGGCCTCGTCCCTCTTCTGGTCGACCTCGGGCGCCGGCGGCTCGAGCTCCTTGGGGATCGGCTTCTCGGCGATCAGCGCCTCGTTGCTCGCGAGCTCGTTCTCGACCAGGTCCTCGAGGTCCTGCGCGCCGAGCTGCAGGATCTCGATGCGCTGGATGAGCTGCGGCGAGAGCTGCAGGCGCAGCTCGGGGCGCTGCGTGAGGATCAGCTCCGGTCTCACGGGGCGCCGTCCTCGCGCCGGAACGCCTTGCGCTCGGTCAGGGCCTCGGCGAGCACCGCCGGGTTGGCGTACTCGATGGCGGTGCCGGTCGGGACGCCACGCGCGAGCCGGCTCACGCGCAGCCCGGGGCGCGCCGCCTTCTCCAGCATCTCGGCGACCAGCAGCGCGGTGCCGTCCCCCTCGAAGTCGGGGTCGGTGCCGAGGACCACCTCTTCGACGGCCTCGTCGGCGATGCGCTGTCGCAGGCCGGCGAGAGCGAGGTCGCGCGCCTCGCCCCCCTGCTCGGCCCGGATCGACCCCTGCAGGACGTGGTAGACGCCGCGCCAGCCGGCGCGCTCCATCGCCTCGAGGTCCTGGCTCTGCTCGACCACCAGGATGCGGCGGCGGTCGCGCTGGTCATCGGCGCAGATCGGGCAGGGGTCTCGGTCGGAGAGATGGCCGCACGTCGAGCACGGCCGGATCGAGCGGACCGCCTCCTCGATCGCCTTTGCCAGGCGCAGCGCCTCGGCCGAGCCGGCCTCGAGAAGGTGGTTTGCGAGGCGCTCGGCGGTGCGCGGGCCGACTCCGGGGAGCTTTTCGAGCTCCGCGAGCAGCCGGGACATGGCCTCGGGATAGGCCATCCGAGAGTGAACCGTCCTTTCGACCTGCTTCCACACGCGCCCCCGGGCCGTCCGTCGGCCCGGCGGAACGCATCGGGCGCAAGCTTTAGCTTCGGAAAGCGGCCGCCGGAAGGCTTTTTGCTCTCTATGCGAAACCTCGACCGATTCGCGCTGGCGCTGGACGGCGCCGACTTTGACCCGCGCGCGAAGGTCTAGCTGAACAGTCCGGGCAGCGTGAGCCCCTTGGTCACCGCCGCCGCGCGCTTGCGGCGAAGCTCGAAGATCCGCTCGACGACCTGCTTCACGGCGACCGCGAGCGCGTCCTCGAACGCCTTGCGCGTCGCCGCGTCGAGCGCTCCGCCGAGCCGCGCCTCGCGCACCGTGCCGTCTCCGGCGACCTTGAGCGAGACCAGCTTCTGGGCGTCCTGCCCCTCGACCAGGTCGTTCTTGAGATCGGCGAGCGCCTTGTCGAGGTCGTGCTGCAGCGCCTCGGCGTGACGGAGCAGGCCCGACAGCTCGCCGCCGCCGTGCGTCCCCTTCGGGTCGTCCTTCCCTGCCACGCTCAGGCTCCCGGATCGCCGGCGACCGTCTCGCCTCCGAAGACGTCGCGGATCTGCTCGAGCGCCCGCGTGCGGGCGACCTCGCCCGCGCCGGGCGCGCGGCCGGCGGCGCTCGCGGCGTCGCGCGTCGTCGCGGCGGGCCGAATGACCCACCCGGTGCCGAAGAGCCGGCGCGCGATCCGGCGCGTCGCCTCGTCGAGGCGCGCGCTCGGCGGCGGCAGCGCCTGGCCCGCCTTCGGCGCGACCTCGACGACGCCCTCCGCTTCGCGCAGCGGAACGAAGCCGCCGAGCTGGACGGCGAGCGACGGCGACTCCGCCATCAGCGCGGCGACCAGCTGCTGGAAGCGGGCCGGGAGATCGGCCGGCGGCGCCACGGCGGACGCAGCCGCCGGCACGGCGGCGGGCGCGGCGGCGGAAGGCTTCGGGGAGGCGCTCACCGCCGATCGCGGCGGCACGGACGGCGAAGGCGACGGCGCCGAGGCGCGCGCCGGCGCGTTGGACGGCACCCCCGCCGGGAGCTGCGCGAGCGCGTCGCGCAGGCTCGGCAGCTCGGCGATGCGCGCCAGCTCGACGACCGCCATCTCGAGCACGAGCCGCTCGTCCTCCAGGTCGCGCAGCGCGCGGCGTGCTTCGATCAGCACCTGCATCGAGCCGAGCATCTGTGCGTCGTCGAGCGCCGCCGCCTGCTTCGCGAGCGCCTCGCTCGCGACGCCGGGCAGCTCGGGCGGGCGCGGGCTCGCGCTGCGGCGGTGCAGCAGCGCCCGCAGGTGGTCGAGCCACTGGTCGATCAGGTCGGCGGCCGCGGCGCCGCGGTCGAGCGCCGCAGCGACCCACGTGAGCGCCGCGCCCGCGTCGCGCGCGAGCAGGGCGTCGAAGAGCTCGCGCACGCGGTCGGGCGCGAGGAAGCCGGTCAGCTCCTGGAACGACTCGTGGCGGATCGCCCCGCCGCCGAACGCGGCGAGCTGGTCGAGCAGCGACAGCGCGTCGCGCAGGCCGCCGCGCGCGCGGCGCGCGATGGCGGCGTCGAGGCCCGCCTCGAGCTCGAACTTCTCCCCCGCGCAGACGTCGCGCAGGTGCGCCGCGATGGCGGCGTCGGAGATGCGCCGGAACTCGAACTCCTGGCAGCGCGAGCGGATCGTCTCGGGCACCTTGCGCGGCTCGGTCGTCGCGAAGACGAACACGACGTGGGGCGGCGGCTCCTCGAGCGTCTTCAGGAACGCGTTGAATGCGTCCTGCGTGATCTGGTGCACCTCGTCGACGATGTAGACCTTGTACTTGCCGCCGGTCGCGGCGTAGCGCACGCTCTCGCGCAGGTCGCGGATGTTCTCGATGCCGCGGTTGCTGGCGCCGTCGATCTCGATCACGTCGAGGTCGTGGCTCGCCGCGACCGCCTTGCAGCGCGCGCACTTCAGGCACGGCGTCGGCGTCGGCCCCGTCTCGCACTGCAGCGCCTTCGCGAGGATGCGCGCCATCGACGTCTTGCCGACGCCGCGCGGTCCCGTGAAGAGGTAGGCGTGCGCGAGCCGGCCGGTCTTGAGCGCGTTCTGCAGCGTGCGCGCGATCGGTTCCTGGCCGACGACCTTCTCGAAGGTCTCCGGCCGGTACTTGCGCGCGAGCACGAGGTAGGACAAGGGGGCGTTCCCGCCGCGGAGGTCCGCGCCGCTCGTCGCGCCCGTCCGCGCTCGAGTCCGGAACCGGTTCACCCGGGGCCCCGGGCTTAGGGCTGCTCCGGTCAAGGCCTGACCCGGTTCACCCGTCGCCCCGTCGCCCCGGTCCCGGACTCGAGCGCGGTCGATGCGCCGGCCGCAGCCTCCGCGCTGCGACCCTTGCCGCGCCGCGTTCCGACGCGGCGATTCGCGATCTTGGCGGAGAGGGCGGGATTCGAACCCGCGAGGCAGTGTTTAGCCGCCTACGCGCTTTCCAAGCGCGCTCCTTCGGCCGCTCAGACACCTCTCCGATGCAGCAGCCGCGCCCGCTCCGCCGACTCGACGTCGGCCGACGAGCGGTCGGGGACTCTAGCGAGACCGTCGCACCGGCAGAAGAACTGCCACGCGCGACGTGGAGCGGCGGATGGCGGAGAGGGAGGGATTCGAACCCTCGATCGAGCGTAAACCCGATACCGGTTTTCGAGACCGGCCCTTTCAGCCGCTCAGGCACCTCTCCGGATTTGGATCCGTGTTCGGACCGTCGCTGCGGGCGCGCGGCGACTCGCTTCGGCGCGAGGCGAACCACGCCTTGAGCCGCGCGCGGCACTCCCGTTCCTCCACGCCCTCGACGACGAGGAGATTTCGGACAGGGTAGCGCGACAGGGCGCCCGACTTCCACAGCGGGAGCGCGCCGCGCAGCGGATCGTCGGCTCCGCAGACGACGACTTCGATGCGGCTCTCGAGGAGCGCGCCGAAGCACATCACGCACGGCTCGAGCGTCGTGACGAGCGTCGCGCCGGTGAGCCGGTGGTTGCGCGCGAGCGCCGTCGCGCGCCGCAGCGCGAGGATCTCGGCGTGGGCCGTGGGATCGTGGAGCTGCTCGGTCCGGTTCCACCCCTCGCCCAGGAGCTCGCCGTCGCGCACGACGACGGCGCCGACCGGGATCTCCCCCTCCGCCGCCGCGCGATCGGCGCAGGCGAGCGCCCGCGCCATCCACGGCGTCCAGTCGATCGCGGGGGCCGCCGACTCCGTCCCCCCGCCGGGACGGGCATCCCGGAGCGCGGAGCGCGGCGGCGCGATCGGTTCGGACATCGGAGCGATCCCGTCCTCTCGTGGCGGCGCGCCGTCGGGGCGAACGCGGGTGGTACGCCCAGGAGGGGTCGAACCTCCAACCTTCGGCTTCGTAGGCCGACGCTCTATCCAGTTGAGCTATGGGCGCGACGCGGAGACCGTCGGATCGGTCGCGCACGGCGCGACGCGTCCCGACGAAGGGTGCGGGACGATAGATGCGTCGCTCCGCATCGTCAACAGCGCGACGCGCGCGACGACGCGTCCGCGCGCACGCTTCGAGCCCTTCCGCTCAATCTCGGCGCGAAACCGCCGATGAGTAGGAATGGGTCGGTTTCGGAGTTCGTTCCGTCACCGCAATGAGGAGTGCACGAATGGCGAAGCGAAGGAAGAAGGCCTCGAAGAAGAAGGGGCGCAAGAAGGCGTCCCGCAAGAAGGGTGGGCGCCGGAAGTCGCGGCGCTGAACGCGGCGTCCGCAAGCGCAAGCTTTCGGAAGATGTCAGGAGGGGCCGTCCAGCCGGACGGCCCCTTCGCTTTCCCCCCGGGTGGCCGTCACGACGCGCCGTGGCCCCTCGTGCTCGCCGTCTTCCGCGGATTCAGGAGCGCGAGCGCGGCGCCGGTGACGAAACCCCCGATGTGGGCCCAGTACGCGACCGGCGCCGAGTGCGCCGTCTGGAACAGGTCGTTGCGCGCCGAGACGTACTGCAGCGCGAACCAGACGCCCAGCACGACGATCGCCGGCACCCGGACCGGGAAGACGAAGACGAGCGTCGTGATCGGTGCGCCCGGGAACCAGATCGCGTAGGCGCCCAGCACGCCGGCGATCGCGCCCGACGCCCCCACCATCGGCACGTCGAGCGGCGACGCGAAGCCCGGCAGCGGCGGTCCGACCCAGTGCATGGGGGTCGCCGCGACGTGCAGCGCCGCGGCCAGGATCGCGCAGACGAAATAGAAGACGGCGTAGCGCCGCGGGCCGAGCCTTCCCTCGACGTTGTCCCCGAAGATGCGGAGGAACCAGAGGTTCCCGAGCAGGTGCAGCACGCCGCCGTGCAGGAAGGCGTGGCTGACGAACGGCAGCAGGCAGTCGCGCGCGACCGGCCACGGCGCGTCGAGGAGCCGCCCGGGGTGGGCGACCAGGTCGCGCACGCGTGCCGGCACCAGGCCGAACTGCTCGACGAACGCGGACACCTCGCCCTGGGTGCGCGCGACGTACACCATCCACGCGAACACGGCGACGTTCACGGCGATCAGCACGTGAGTCAGGACCGGCGGGCGCTCCGGCCGGACGTGGTCGCGGATCGGGATGAACATGGGGCGCGCGGGAGACGCCGACGCGTCAGTGCGTCGTCGATTCCTCCTTGCGATCGGTCTCGCCGGAGGGCGAGAGCTCCTTGGTCGAGACCTCGCCCTTCGCGCACGAGACCAGCACGCCCTTGCCGTCGAGCTTGGTCTCGATGTGCACCGGCCTCCCCCACAGCACCTCGAGGTGCTTCATCGTCTCGGTGGCGAGGCGCATGTCGATCTCGAGCCCCTCGAACTGGTGCGCGAGGCAGAGCTCGCCGCGGTTGCCGAAGTTGCCGTCGACGACGTGGATGCGCGGCTGCCCCGAGTTCGACAGCCCGAACAGGAGCTGCTCCTTCACCAGCCGGTGGTCGCGCGACGCGACCTCCGGCCGGCCGGTGCGCGGGTTGGTCTTGTAGACGTAGAGCTTCTGCGCGTCGCAGAAGTCCTGGTTCAGGAAGGTGTCGATGAAGGTGACGTCGCAGTAGAGGCGGCGCACCTCGAAGATGCGGTCGCGGCCGAGCCCGAGCTTCTTGTCGAAGCGGCGCCGCGTGTCGAGGTGGTCGCACTCCTCCCACTCCTTGCCGAAGCGCCCCTTGTTCCAGCGTTCCTCGATGTCGCGGAACAGCTCGATGCCGAGCTTGTAGGGGTTGAGGCGGCCGGGCGAGGTGGCGAGCGTGCCGGAGTGGTGGTCGGCGAAGTCGATGACCTCGCTGTCCTTCAGGACCCGGCGCGTCATCATCATCGAGTGCCAGTAGCTGGCCCAGCCCTCGTTCATGATCTTGGTCTGCGCCTGCGGGGCGAAGTAGTACGCCTCCTCGCGCACCAGCGAGAGCACCTCGGCCTGCCAGCGCTTGAGCGGCGCGTGCTCGAGCAGGAAGCGCAGGACGTCGCGCGTCGGCTGGTGGGGCAGCCGCTCCGTCTTCTTCTTCTGCTCGACCTGCTTCTTCTTCTGGTCGGCGAGGAAGCGCGCCGGGTTCACGTGGCGGTCCATGTAGCCCTTGGCGCGCATGCGCCCGGGGCCCTCGTCCGCCGCGTCCTCGTCGGGCTTCGCGTCGGTCCTGCGGCGCAGCGCCGACGCGTGCGGGTCGATCAGGTTGTCGAGCGCGAGGCAGCGGTCGAGGAAGGTCTCCACCTCGGGGACGCCGTGCCGCTCCATCAGCTTGCGGATGATCGTCCCGTGGTTCGCCATGCGGTCGACCATGCGGCGGTCGGTGTGGGCGAAGTAGACGTTGTTCTTGAAGAAGTCGCAGTGGCCGTAGACGTGGCTGATCACCAGCTTCTGGTCGACCAGCGAGTTCGACTTCATCAGGTAGGCGTAGCAGGGGTCGTTGTTGATGACGAGCTCGTAGATCTTGCTGAGCCCGTAGCGGTAGCCCTTCTGCAGCCGGTCGAACTCCATCCCGAAGCGCCAGTGCGGGTAGCGGGTCGGGAAGCCGCCGAACGACGCCACCTCGTTCAGCTCGTCGTGGTCGACCAGCTCGAAGATGGTCGGGAAGAAGTCGAGCCCGTAGGCGCGGGCATGCTTCTCGATCTCCTGGCGCGCGCGCTCGAGGTCGGGGGTGAGGTTCACGGCGGAAGCCTCACTTGCCCTTGCCGAGGAAGTCCTGGATCGACTTCAGGATCCCGTCGCGGTCGGGGATCTCCGAGGTGATGACGCGCTCGTCCTTCGGGAACTTGGCGTCGAGGTCCTTCTTGAACTGGCCGGAGCCGTAGGCGCTGCGCACCTGCCCGTAGCAGAAGACGTTGCAGTGCGGGAGGATGCTCTGCTCGAGCAGCTCGACGCAGCGCTCGGTGTCGCGCCCCGACCAGTTGTCGCCGTCGCTGAAGTGGAACGGGTAGACGTTCCAGATCGACGAGGGGAACTGCTCCTGCATCAGCCGCGCGCACAGCTCGTAGGCGGAGGAGATCTTGGTGCCGCCCGACTCGCGCAGGTGGAAGAAGGTGTTCTCGTCGACCTCGCGCGCCGCGGCGTCGTGCACGATGTAGCGGATCTGGAGGCTCTTGTACTGGCTGCGGAGCCACGTGTTGATCCAGAACGCCTCGACGCGCACGACCTCCTTCTGCTCCTTCCCCATGCTGCCGCTGACGTCCATCATGTAGACGACGACGGCGCTGTTCTCCGGCGCGTTCTTCACCTTCCAGCTGCGGTAGTGGCGGTCGCCGCGGATCGGGATCAGGCAGGGATCCTCGGGATCGAACGCGCCCGCGATGATCTGGCGGCGCAGCGCCGCCTTGAGCGTCCGCTTGGCGTGGCGCAGGCTCTCGGGCCCGGTGCGGCGGATGCCGATGTAGCGTCCCACCGGAGCGACGAGTTCGCTGCGGCCCTTCGGCTGGATGCGCGGCAGCTGGAGCTCCTCGCCCAGGATCTCGGCGAGCTCGGCGAGCGGCACCTCGACCTCGAGCATGTGCTCGCCCGGCTGGTCGCCCGCCTTGCCCTCGGCGCCGTCGCCCGGCTCGCCCTCGCCCTGCCCGACGCCCTGCTTCTTGTTGTCGCCGAAGCGGAAGTGCGGCAGCTCGATGCCGGGCAGAGGGATCGAGATCAGGTCCTTGCCCTTGCGGCCGAACATCTCCCCCTGCGACACGAACTTGCGCAGGTCGGACTTGATCCGGCCGCGCACGATGTCGCGGAAGCGGCTGCGGTCACGTTCGATGCGCCGGATCATGATGGATGAGTCGGCTTCGCGAGCGAAGCCGTGGGCTCAAGACTCCTTGGTGTCGCCGCGCGCGAAGATGCTCGCCACGAAGTTCAGCACGTCGGTGGCGCACACGTCGCAGTAGCCGTAGTTCTTGACCAGGCGCGTCTTCACGACGTCGATCTTCTCCTGCGTGTCCTTGTCGACGACCGCGGAGACCAGGCTGGTCAGCTTGATCGAGTCCTTCTGGTCCTCGAAGAGCTTGAGCTCGAGCGCCTTCTGCAGCCGCTCGTTGCTGCGCCACGTGAAGGTCTTGCCCTCCATCGCGAGCGCGCCGATGTAGTTCATGATCTCGCGGCGGAAGTCCTCCTTGCGCGAGTCGGGGATGCCGATCTTCTCCTCGATCGAGCGCATCAGCCGCTCGTCGGGCTCCTCGTCGCGGCCCGTGTACTTGTTGCGGACCTTCTCGCCCTGCGTGTAGGCCTTGAGGTTGTCGAGGTAGTTGCCGCACAGGCGCGCGATCGCCTCCTCGTCGGCCGCGATGGCGCGCTGGACCTCGTTCTTGACGATGTCCTCGTACTCCTCCTTCACGGTCGCGAGCAGGTCGCGGAAGCGCTTGCGCTGGTCGTCGTTCGTGATGAGCGAATGGAAGCCGAGCCCCTCCTCGAGCTCGTTCAGGACCATGAACGGGTTGACGCACGGCTCGCCGGTCTCGGCCACCAGGGCATTCGAGATCTTGTCTTGGATGTAGCGCGGGCTGATGCCGTCCATGCCCTCGCGCGGCGACTCCTCGCGGAGTTCTCGAATGTTGTCTTGGGTAAAGCCCGGCAGCGTCTTGCCGTTGTAGAGCTTGAGCTTCTGCAGCAGCGACAGGTTCGCGTTCTTCGGGTCCTCGAGGCGCGACAGCACGGCCCACATCGCCGCCATCGACAGCGTGTGCGGCGCGATGTGCTTGCCGCTCACGCGCCGGCTGTTGTAGTCCTTCTGGTAGATGCGGACCTCGTCGTCGAGCGTCGTGTTGTAGGGGATGTCGACGCGAATGGTCCGGTCGCGGAACGCCTCCATCAGCTCGTTGTTCTGCAGGCGCTTGAACTCCGGCTCGTTCGTGTTGTGGCAGACGACGTTGCCGACGCCGCAGACGAAGTTGTGCAGCCCCTCGCACTCGATGTCGTAGACCCAGGCGCCGGCGGCGGGCCGCCGGTGCAGCCGCGCCTCGAAGCGGCGCTGCCGTCCGCCGCGCACCCCGGCCCGGTTGCAGAACCGGACGCGGAAGGCCGGCGTCCGCCCCGCGCGCTCCTGGCGGTAGACGCTGTAGTCGTGGCCGAGCAGCGTCGCGAGCGTCCCCACCTGCGCCGCCAGCAGCGGCGAGATCGTCTTGAAGTCGAAGAACCGCTCGCGGTACGCCGGGCTCACGTCGTCGCCGACGCACGGCGGGACCGAGCGCGTCCCGTCCGTACGCATCAGCTCGTCGAAGGCGTGCTGCAGCAGCGGCCGCGGCAGGCGGAACAGGAAGTCGGGCAGCCGCTTGTGGAGCGAATGCTCGCCGCAGTGGTGGCGGCACAGCCGGGCGATCGCGTCCGAGCCGAGATAGAGGCGCCACGCCGAGTCGGTCTTCGCGCCCGCGTCGATCGAGCCGTGGCCGGTGGTGATCCCCGCGTAGGCGGCGCGCACGCGCTCGAGCTGCGCCGGATCGGCCTGCGAGATGACGACGCCGCCGTTGCGGCCGTTCACGTGGCCCTCGGTCGCGTACCAGACCAGGACCGTGAGCAGGTCCTTCAACGCGGCCTCGTCGACGATCGGGTCGTAGGCGGCGCGCACCGCGGTCGCCGCGCGCGGCTTGTCGAGCCGCGCCCAGCCCGCGCGGCACGGCTTCGTCATCGCGCCGCCCGCCGCGGTCACGGCGGCCTCTTCGCGCACGAAGCCCGCGATCCCCTCGACCACGTCGATCGCGCCGAGCCGGAGCGACTCCTCTTCGGTCACCAGCGGCGCATGCAGCTCGCGCACCGCCAGGACCTCGTGCCGCTCCTCGGGGAAGAAGGTCTGCCCGTCGCGGCCGTAGATCGAGTGGTTCGGCGTGGTCTCGACCGCGCCCCACTTCTGCGACGTCGTCAGCAGCTCGCCGTCGAAGCGGTGGCGCAGGAGCCGGCGGACCGGCGTCCAGTTCGCCCGCCCCGCGCCGAAGTCCCACGCCAGCACCTCGAGCCCGGCGCAGTCCGCGACGAACCGCTCGTGCAGCCCCTCGAGCGTCGTGAAGCCCGGCACGCCCTCGTGCCGGAACGGGATCGGCGTGTCGCCCGCGACGCTGTGCCCGATGATCACCTCGTCGATCGAGGTCTGCGGGAACTTCTTCGGCTTGATCACGTGCTCCTGCGACGCGCCGAGCAGGTCGTAGAGGAACGCGACGTCGAGCTTCAGCACCTCGACGAACTCGATGATCCCGCGGTTGGCGACGTTGAACTCGCCGTCGAAGTTGAAGGCGCGCGGGTCGCTGTCGCTGCCGAACTGCGCGATCTTGCGGTAGTTGATGTCGCCGGTGAGCTCGGTCGAGTCCTGGTTCTTCTCGTCCTTGGGCTGGAAGGTCCCGATCCCGCAGCGGTCCCTCTCCGAGATCATGATGCGGCGCACGGCGACGCGGTCGAGCACCTTCGACTCGTCGCCCTTCGCCTCGCCGAGGAAGCGCGCGAAGTAGTGGCGGCAGAACGGGCAGAGCTCGCCGTCGGCGCGCAGCTGGTAGCCGAGGTCGACGCTCTTCGTGACCTCGGCGAGGATCTTCTCGCGCGCGCGCTGCGGCAGCAGGTGGAGCGGCTCCTCGTTCATCGGGCACGGCACCAACTCGCCCTCGGCGACCTTCCAGGCGAACGAGTAGAGGGCGCCCTCCTTCTGGCGCGAGTACCACTCGAGACCCTTCTTCAGGGTGCGGACGATGGTCGACTTGGAGGAGCCGACCGGACCATGCAGGAGCAGGACGCGCTTCTCGACGCCGTAGCCGAACGCGCCGCTCTTCAGGTTGTTCACCAGGTCCATCAGCGGGCGGGTCAGCCCGAAGACCGCGTCGCGCCCCTCGCCGAGCGGATCGGAGAAGAACGTGTAGTTGCGCAGCGTCTCCTTCCCGTCCGACGACTCCTTCATCCCGAAGCTGGTGATGAGGTCGTAGAGGCGCTGGAAGGCATTGCGGACCACCTTGGGGTCCTTCGCGACGACGTCGAGGTAGTCGTCGAACGTCCCTTCCCAGTGCAGCGCCTGGAAGTGCTCGCGCTCCGACGCGGAGCGGATCAGCGACTTCAGGCTGTCGCGGTTGGCGGCCATCGGAAAGCTCCCTCCTGCGGCGGGGCTGCGGCAAGTTGCACGCTGCCCCGCTTAGCCGGCACCTCCGGGCGCGCACCGAGTCGTTCCCCGTGCGGATTCGTCGGGAGTCACCGGCGACCTTGAGCGCTTCTTACCGACCCGGATCGCGAGGGCGAACAGCACCAGCACGACCCCTGCACCCACCCCTCCCGCCCGGAGGCCGCGCGCGACCGAATCGGGCCGGTAAACGAGCTCCACCGTGTGACGCCCGGCGGGGACCGCGACGCTCAGGAAACACCCGTGCGTACGCCGGATCGTCGCGTCTGCGCCGTCGATTCTCGCGCGAAATCCGGCCGCATTCTCGGTGACCACCAGGACGGTACCCGCGTCGCTCTCGACCTGCGCCTCCATGTTCCCGCGCCCGTGTCGGAACGCGACGACGCGCCCGGCGCCGGGATGGGTGCCCTCGCCCGCCTCGTCGAAGGCCGCGGCGGTGCGCGGATCGACGCGCCGCGCGTTCATGTCGGCCGCGTTCATCCAGCGCTGCAGCGTGAAGGCGCGCGGGAGTGCTCCCCGGTTCTCGTAGAGGGCGAGCCCGCCGTGCCGCCAGCGCTCCTCGAAGCCGCCCGGCGCCTTCTCCGTGCTGAGCGCCCAGCGGACCCCCATGAAGTCGAAGAGCGCGCGGCTGATCGTCCCCGGCTCCAGCGCGAGGGTGGAGAAGTCGAGCTCGACCCACGGCACGTCGGCGAAGTCGCGGTTCAGGAAGCGGAGCAGCGTCACGTAGGCGGCCGGCTCGAGGGCGTCGTAGCCCCGCATCACCTCGAGCCCGAAGAGCACGTGCAGGCTCGGGTGGATCGCGGTGCGTGCCGGGAAGATCCGCGACGGGCCGTATTCGACACGGTCCTCCTGCAAGATCGGGATCGGGTCGACGGCCCCCGGCATCCGGTCGCGCGGCGTCGTCGCGTTGTAGTCGAGGCCGAAGAAGGCGAGCTCGCCGATCGCGACGAAGAGGATCCCGGGCGCGAGCCAGCCCGGCCTCAGCAGCGCCGCCGCGAACACCAGCGCGAGCGCGAGCAGCGGGACGAGCCAGCGCAGCGACGGCCGCGGCGCGCGCGTGAGGTCGATCCGCCAGTGGTGGCCGATCGTCTCTCCGGTGCGCACCTCGAGGTCGAGCAGCCCCTCCTCGAGCCGCTGACTCCCGACCCAGCGCCACTCCCACGCTGCCCTTCCGCTTCCCACCTCCTTCGCCTGCGTCCGCCCGACCTCGACGCCGTTGGCGAGGATCGTCACCGGGCCGGCTGCTGCGCACTCGCCGAAGAGCGATGTCCCGAGTCCGTCGGGTCCGGCGTCGATCAGGGTGGGCGCATCGATCGCGCGCGCGAAAGTCGACTCGACCGGCGCAAGCGCCCCCGCGACGAGCGCGAGCGCTGCGACCATGCAGCGTCCCAACCCGCGCGCGCCGCCCGGTGCCTGCGCCGCCGCGCTCCCGGAGAGCGACGTGACGCCGAGCGCCGCGAGGAGGGCCAGCGCGAGCGCCACGAACGCCAGTGCCCGCGTCGAGCCGGTCTGCTCGAGGTTCGGCACCGCGTCGAGCAGCTGCGCGACGAGCGGCACGCGGAGGAGGCGCGCGCCGACGACCAGCAGCGCCACCGCGAGGGCGCGCACCGTCCGATCCCCGCCGCGCAGCGCCGTCGCGAGCGCCAGCGTGAAGAGCGCTGCTCCGCAGAAGCCGGCCGTCACGTCGTTGTAGGTGAGCGGCCCGCCGTACGTCCCGCCGTCGAGCGACCGCCCGTACCAGTCGGGCAGCAGCTCGAGCACGAGCGTCGGCCGCAGCCCGAGCGCGCGCAGCGTCACCCCGCTCGCGGCCACCAGGAGCAGCGCGCCCGCGCGGCCCGCGGCACGCGTCCCCTCCTTCCGCCAGAGCGCGACGCCCCACGTCGCGGCCGCGACCGCGGCCGCGCTCCCGGCGAGGCCGGCCGCCGAGAACGGCTCGAGTACGGGCCGGAACAGGCTCGGCGTGCGCTGCCGCAGGAGCAGGCCGAAGCTCGCCTGCGCATATTCGAGGAAGGGCAGCCACTGCGGCGCCGCCAGCAGCGCCGCCGCGCCGCCCGCCACCGCGAGCGCTCCGAGCGTGCGCCCCTTCTGTCCCGACCCTAGCCAGCGGCACGCTCCGAAGACCGCGGCCCCGAGCCCGACGTAGAGCGACGTCTCGGGATGGCCGCCGACCAGGACTTGCCACGCGACCAGCGCCAGCAGCGCCGTCCGGCCTGCGCGCGGCTGCTCGATCACCGCCTCGACCGCGAGCAGCAGCCACGGCGCGAACACGGCGACGTTGGTGAGGCAGGAGCTGATCCAGACGACCTGGAACGCGCAGAACGCGAAGGCGAACCCGGCGAGCGCCGCGCCGAGCCCGTTGGCGCCGAGGCGGCGCGCGAGGAGCCACGCGCCGAAGCCCGCGACCAGCCACTTGAGGAAGGCGCAGAGCGCGAAGGCGGGCTCGAACGGCAGGAGCACGAAGAGCCAGGTGAACGGCGAGAAGAGCGCCGAGCTCATGTTCCCGAGCCACGGCGCGCCGGCGTAGCTCTCGGGCGTGTAGAGCGGCGACTCGCCGCCGCGCACGATGTGGCGCGTGAGCCACTGCATCGGCAGCCAGACGGTCGGCGGGTCGGCGAGGTTCACGTTGTGGACCGGCGGCGGCGGCGCGAGGAGGCTCCAGGGCGCGACGTCGCGCGCGACCGTCTCGGTCGAGACGAAGACCTCGCCGAGCAGCGCGCGCCCGAGGTGGAGCGCGGCCAGCAGCGCGAGCGCCGCGACGAACAGCACGAACGGGCGGGACGCCCGGCCGCGCCGATCTTCCGCTCCGTCCAAGCCGAGAAGCTCCGCTTCCGCGTAATGAGGACGGAACCGGGTACGCTCGTGCGCCCGGCCGCTCCCCTCCTCCACCTCCCCGAAACCGCGCCGAACGTGCTGAGCGTCGTCATCCCCGTCTTCAACGAGGAAGCTCGGCTGCGCGAGACGCTCGCGACGGTCGGCCGCCATCTCGAGCAGCTCCGCGCCGGACGCGGAATCGACCGCTGCGAGATCGTCGTGAGCGACGACGGAAGCGCGGATCGTAGCGTCGCCGTCGCGACGGAACTCGCGCGGGAGCTGCCGCTCGTGCTCGTCCGCGGCGAGAAGAACCTCGGCAAGGGCGCGGCGGTGCGGCGGGGGATGCTCGCGGCCGGGGGCGACCCGGTCTTCTTCTTCGACGCCGACCTCTCGACGCCGCTCGACCAGATGGCGCCGTTCCTCGACGCGCTCGCCCGCGGCGCCGACGTGGTCATCGGGACGCGCAAGCACGCGGCGGCCACGATCGTCCGGCCGCAGCCGTGGCACCGCGTGCAGCTCGGGCTCGCCTACACGCGCCTCACCAACCGCCTGCTCGGCCTCTCCTTCAGCGACTTCACCTGCGGCTTCAAGGCGTTCCGCGCCGCGGCGGCGCGCGCGATCTTCACGCTGCAACGGCTCGAGCGCTGGTCGTTCGACGCCGAGATCCTCTTCCTCGCGCGGCGGCTCGGCTGCCGGGTCGACGAGATCCCGGTCACCTGGTCCGACCGCCCCGACAGCCGCGTCCGCGTCGGCAGCGCGGTCGTGAAGTCGTTCCTCGAGCTGCTCGAGATCCGGCGCAACGCGGCGCGCGGCGACTACGAGCGGCGCGCGTGAGAGGGCTGCGCCGGTGGCTTCGGCATCCGGCGGCGCCTTGGGCGGTCGCGCTCGCCGCGGCCCTCGCGCTGCCCGGGATGTTCCTGCGCGACCCGGTCCTCTTCGACACCTTCTCGATCGTGGTGAAGGGGCGTGTCCTCTCGCCGCTCGAACTCTTCGCGCCGGCGCAGACCGAGGTCGCGAACCCCTACTACCGGCCGCTCCTCGCGCTCCTCGTCCACGAGCTCTGGGAGGTGACCGGCGGCAGCCATCTCGCGCAGCGCGCGCTCGCGCTGGCCGGCGTCGTCTTCGCGGCGCTCGCGCTCGCCCGCTTCGCGCGCGTGCTCGGGCAGCCGCGGCGTGTCGCGACCGCGGCGGTCCTCCTCTTCGCGCTGCTGCCGGGCAACGTCGTCACGGCGGCATGGCCGATCGCGGTCAACTGGTCGCTCTCGGGCGCCTTCACGCTGCTCGCGGCGGCGGAGCTCGTGCAGCTGGTGCAGCGGGTGCAGCCCGTGCCCGTGCGCGTGACTGTCGCGCGCGCCGCGATCGCGCGCGCGCTGCTCTTTTCCCTGCTCGGCCTCCTCTGCTCGGAGACGCCCTACCAGCTCGTCGCGCTCGCGCCGGTCGTCGTGCTCTTCCTGGTCGTGCCGTCCGCGGGCGCGCGCCGTGGAGCGGCGCTGGGCGCGCTCGCCGTCGCATGGGTCGTCCTGTGCGCCCTCGTCCTCGTCCACTTCCTGGTCTTCGAGCGGACGGCGCAGAACCTCGCGACCACGGCGCCCATGGTGAGGATCGCGAATGCGTTCCGGACCTTCCCGCAGTATCTCGCGGGCGCGCTCGGCGGCGACGACCTGACCGGATCGCGTACGCTCGCGGCCGTCGTCGGTGCCGTCGCGCTGGTCGGGCTGCTGCGCGCCCGCCGGAGCGCGCTCTTCCTGGTCGCCTTCGCGCTCGCGGCGCCGCTGCCCTTCGCCGCGATCGGCCACAACGGCCGCTACGGCCTCTATCCCGCGGCGGCCGCGCTGCTCGCGGTCGCCGCCGGCGCGCGCCGCGGCGTCGCGCGGATCGCCGCGCTCGCCGGCGCGCGCTCGCCCGGCGCGCGGCGGCGCGCGCTGGCGGCCGGCGACTTCGTCCCGCTCGTGCTCGGCATGGGATTCCTGCTGCAGCTCCCGCCGCACCTCGCGACGCTGCGCGACGTCGGAAGCGCGACGGCGCAGCTCCTGGCCGACCTCGATTCCCACCGCGCCGAGGTCGCCGACGTCGACCACACCGACTTCGTGAACGTCCCCTACTCGCTGCGCTGGCCGCTCTTCGAGCGGCTCGGCGTCACGCGGCCCGAGCAGCTGGTGGCGCCGCCGTTCCGCTCCTGGCTCTGCACCGACGACGCCTACTTCGGGCTCGAGGCGGCCGGCCCCGCGCGCGCGGAGAGCACGCGCGCGCTCGTGCTCGACGGCGGCCGCCTCGTGGTTCGTCCGGCGCAGGCTCCGCTCGGAGAGCGGCGGTTCGAGCCGGCGATCTTCCTGGCCGGCGGCTTCGAAGTCGCGGCGCGTCCCGACGGTCTCGCGACCGGCAGCCCGGCCGAGCAGGAGTTCCGCGCCGGCCTCCTCGCGCGCATCGCGAAGCTCGCGGCGCCGCGCGACCACGTCGTGCTCGAGCGGGCGCCCGAAGGCCTCGTCGCGCCGCTTCCGACCGAGAAGCTCGCCTGGCGGATCGAGCCGCTCGCGCCGTCGCCCGCGCTCGAGGCGGCGGTGCGCCAGCAGGCGTCGATCCTGGCGGTCCGACTCGTGGCCGAGGTCGAGGTCCCGCGCGCCGCGCTCCTGGTGGTCGTCACCTACCTCGCATCGGAGGATCCGCTGCACCGGCTCACGTGCGACACGGGCCGCTTCTGCGACCTGCTCGCGGCGACGGTCGACGGCCGGCCTTCACCGATCCTTCCCGCGTTCGTGCACGGCTGCGGGATCGTCGTCCCTGCGGGAAAGCACGAGGTCGTGCTGCTGCAGAAGATCCTCGCCGGAAACGAGTTCGGCATCGGCGGAGGCCGCTGAACCCCGCGTTGCGGGGGATTTTCGAGCGTGCTACTGTCCCCGGCCCGTTTTCCCGTCGCGCGATCGCGGAGCCTCCCTCGCTCATGCCGGAGACCGTCCACATCCTCGGCGGCGGTCTCGCCGGGATGAGCTGCGCCGCCGATCTCGCCCGGAGCGGGACCCCCGTCCGCGTCCTCGAGGCCTACCCGCAGGTCGGCGGGCTGGCGCAGTCGTTCACGTTCGACGGCTTCGTCTGCGACTTCGGCCCGCACCGCTTCCACAGCAATCGCGCGCAGATCAACGACCACGCCAAGGTCGCGCTCGCCGGCAACGTCCACGACCGCATCCGCCTGTCGCGGATCTTCCTCTTCAAGCGCTTCTTCCACTATCCGCTGCGCGCCGGCAACGTCATCACGAACCTGCCCAAGACCGTGCTCGTGCGCGCGTTCGTCGACTACTGGATCATGTGGGTCCGGCAGAAGATCAAGCCGATCCCCGACGACAGCTTCGAGAGCTACATCCGCAAGCGCTTCGGCGACACGCTCTACCGCATCTTCTTCGGCACCTACACCGAGAAGACCTGGCAGATCCCGCCGAGCCAGATCTCTCCCGACTGGGCGTCGCAGCGCATCACGCTGCTGAACCTCTGGGACGTCGTGAAGAAGACGCTGACGCGGCCCAAGGACGTGCCGCGCACCTACGTCTCGAAGTTCATCTATCCGCGCGAGGGCGGCATCGGGTCGATCGCGAAGGGCTACCAGGCGATCGTCGAGAAGGGCGGCGGGACGGTCGTCACGTCGGCGCCGGTCCGCAAGATGAAGGTCGCCGGCCACCGCATCGTCGCGGTCGTCTACGAGAAGGACGGCAAGCTGGTCGAGGAGAAGGTCGCGAAGGTCGTCAGCACGCTCCCGGTCAATCGCCTGGTCGAGATGCTCGACCCGCCGGCGCCGCCCGCGATCCTGCAGGCCGCGAAGGACCTGAAGCACAAGGCGATCGTCTTCGTCTACCTGCTGCTCGACAAGGAGCAGGTGACCCCCGACCACTGGGTCTACCTCCCCGAGAAGCACCTCACGATCCACCGCATCAGCGAGTTCAAGAACTTCGCCGAGAGCATGTGCCCCAAGGGCAAGACGCTCGTCTGCGCCGAGATCACCTGCAGCGAGGGCGACGAGCGCTGGAGCCGGACCGACGCCGACCTGATCGACGTCTCGATCCGCGACCTCGCGACGATCGGCCTGATCAAGAAGGAGGAGGTGCGCGGCTCGACGATCCGGCGCGTCCCCTACGCCTACCCGCTCTACGACCTCGCCTACCGGAAGAACCTGCAGACGCTGCTCGGCCACCTGCGGCCGATCACGAACCTGATCTCGACGGGTCGCCAGGGGCTGTTCCGCTACGGCAACATGGACCATTCGATCGCCATGGGCGCGCGCGTCGCAAAGACGCTCGCGACCGGCCAGGGCCCCGACCACGGCGAGGTCGCGACCGAAGACGAATCGTTCGACTGATCCCCGCGATGCCAAGCGCCGTCCCCGACGAGATGGGCAGCGCGCCGCGCCTCGACGTGAAGTCCGCGCGGTGGGACATCCCCTGTCTGCTGTGCGGGTCGGCGCGCCGCGTCGTGATGCACGAGAAGGCGCCCTTCCAGATCGTGCGCTGCGCCGAGTGCGGGCTGGTCTACACCCTGCCGCGGCTGCCCGCCGACGCGCTCGAGGCGATGTACCAGTCGGACTACTGGAAGAGCGGCGCGGCGAAGGACTTCGGGTACACCGACTACGTCGCCGACGAGCCGCTCTACGTGAAGACGTTCCGCATGCGCGGCGAGCTCGTCGCGCGCCACCGGCCGCCGCCCGCCCTGCTGCTCGACGTCGGCTGCGCGGCCGGCTTCGCGCTGACCGCGCTGCGCGAGCGCGGCTACGACGTGCGCGGCGTCGAGCTCTCGCGCCCGATGGCCGAGCTGGCGCGCCAGCGCCTCGGCGACGGGGCGGCGATCCACTGCGGAGTCCTCGACGAGTCGCTGTTCGGCGGCGCGAAGTTCGACGTCATCACGATGTTCGACGTCGTGGAGCACGTCGAGGACCCGATCGCCTTCCTTGCCACCGCGCGCCGCATGCTCGCGCCGGGCGGGATCGTCGTGCTCGAGACGCAGAACGTCGCCTCGTGGTTCGCGCGCCTGATGGGCGTCCGCTGGCAGCACTACAAGTTCCAGGAGCACCTCTACCACTTCGACCCGCGCACCATCCGCGTGCTGCTCTCCAAGGCGGGCCTCGAGCTGGTCGAGTGGTCGCCGCGGCGCGGCGGCAAGCACGTCTCGCTGCGCTTCCTGGTCGAGCGCGCCGGCCGCGTCCATCCGCTCCTCTCGACGCTGTTCGCGCCGCTCAAGCTGCTCGGCGGCACCACGCTCTACGTGAACCTGCGCGACGAGATGCTGGTCGTCGCGCGGCCGGCGGGGAGCTGAGCGGCCCGTGGACGAGCTCGCCGCCCGCCAGTTCATGGAGCTCGAGCGCGTCCACTGGTGGTTCGAGGGGCGCCGCCGCGTCTTCTTCGACGTGCTCGCGCGCGCGCTCGCGGGCCGGCGCGACCTCGCGATCCTCGACGTCGGCTGCGGCGCGGGCGGGATGCTGGGCGAGCTGCGCCGCTTCGGCGAGCCGGCCGGCCTCGAGATCTCGACCGAGCTGCTCGGCGCCGCGCGCTCGCGCGGCTTCACGCGCCTGCTGGTCGGTTCTGCGGAGCGCCTGCCGGTGCGCGCCGGATCGCTCGACCTCGTCACCGCCTTCGACTGCATCGAGCACCTCGTCGACGACGTCGGCGCGGCGGCGGGCTTCTACCGGGCGCTCAAGCCGGGCGGCCGCGCCTTCTTCTCGGTGCCGGCGTGGCAGTTCCTCTACGCGGAGAACGACCGCGTCGCGATGCACCAGCGCCGCTACCGGCGCGGCGCGCTCGTGAAGAAGCTGCGGAGCGTCGGCTTCACGATCGAGCGTGCGAGCTACGTGAACGCGCTGCTCTTCCCGCTGATCGTGCCGGCGGTGCTGCTGCTCCAGTTCAAGCAGCGCTTCCTCAAGCGCTCCGGCGCGGCGCCCGAGACCAACCTGAGCTACTGCCCGCCGCGCCCGCTCAACGCGCTGCTCGCCGCGATCTTCTCGAGCGAGCGCTTCCTCCTGCGCGCGTCCGACCTGCCGCTCGGCCACTCGCTGATCGTGCTCGCGCGCAAGCCCGACGACGCGCCGCGCCCGGCCGCCGCCGGCGTCGCTTGACTCGCGCCCGCGCGGGGCGATCCTTCCGGCGAATGCCCCGCGCGCGTCTCACCGCCTGCCTCGCCTTCGGCGCGCTCGCGCTCGCCCTCTTCGCGCCGGCGCTCTTCGGTGGCCGCCTCTTCTTCCCGGCCCACACCGAGCGGCTGCTGCCGTGGCGCACGCAGGTCGCGCCGACCCGCCTCGCCGACGACCGTAGAGCGGAGAACCTCTCGCTCACCGACAAGCTCTGGCTCTTCGACCCCGACACGTCGCTGCTCGTGCGCGAGTGGGAGCGCGGCGTCCTGCCGACCTGGAATCCGTCGGTCGTGTGCGGCGCGCCGCTGCTCGGCCAGGCGCTCTACGGGACGCTCTATCCGCCGAACCTCCTGCTCTGGCGGCTCCTGCCGCTCGAGCGCAGCTACGCGGTCGGCGCGGCGCTGCACGTGTTCCTGGCGGCGCTCGGCGCTTGCTTCCTGGCGCGGCGGCTCGGCGCGGAGGCGGGCGGTGCGCTGCTCGCCGGCGTCCTCTTCGCGGCCGGCGGCGCGCTGGTGGTCCGCTTCCACTACTACATGACCTTCTATCCCGTCGCGTGGGTTCCGTGGCTGCTGGTCGCGGTGCACGCGTTCACCGAGCGACCGACATGGCTGCGGTGGTCGCTCGTCGCGCCCCCGATCGCGCTCGCGATCCTCACCGGCTTCCCGCAGACGGCGCTCTACGGGATCGCCGGCGCAGGGCTGTTCGGCGCGTGGCGGCTGATCGCCGCGCGGCGCGCGCGGGCCGCGGGGCCCCTGCTCGCGCTCGGCGGCGCCTTCGCGCTCGGCGCGGCGCTCTGCGCGGCGCAGGTGCTGCCGTTCGACGAGGCGGCGCGGCGCGCGCTGCCGCGCACCCATTCGGCGGAGCAGCAGATCGCGGACGCCGGCTCGCCGTGGATGCTGGCCGGCTACGTCGTTCCCGACGCGTTCCAGGACGCGCGCGAGCCGTGGTCGCTCTCCTTCTTCAGCAACCCGCTCTGGAACGCGATCTACTGCCGGACCGAGGCGGCGCCCGACGGGAGCGTGCAGCCGGCCGGAGTCGTCGCGCAGCCCAACCCGACCGAGACGTCGTGCTGGGCCGGCGCGCTCGGCCTCGTGCTCGCGCTCCTCGGGCTGGTCGCCGGGCAGAGGGAGCCGGCGCTCGAGCGGCTGCGGATCGGGCTCGCGCTCGCGCTCCTCGCCTGCTGGGCCTATGCGCTCGGCTTCGCGCCGCTCGTGAAGCTGGTCGCCCTCGTGCCGCGCATGGACGTGGGCGAGGTGCGCCGCATCGTCCCGACCACGGCGCTGCTGGTCGCGCTGCTCGCGGCGCTCGGCGCGCGGCGGCTGCTCGATCCGGCGGAGAAGCGGGCGCGGAAGGTCGCGCTCGCGCTCGCGCTCCTGCTCGCCGCCCTGCTCGCGGCGGGCGCCGCGTGGGTCCGGCAGCTCGGCCCCGACGGCCTCGACCACCGCCTCCACGAGCTGCAGGTCGCGCGCTACGGCGCCGCGGTCATCGCGCAGTTCCAGGGCGCGATCGCGCTCTCGCCCGAGCAGGCGCAGGCGGTCCACGCCTTCGTGGTCGGGAGGCTCGCGTTCGCGGCGGGCGCGTTCGTCGTCGCCGCCCTCGCGCTGCGGATCGCCGACCGCCTCCTCCACCGCGGCGCGCCGCGCCTCGCCGCCGGCGTCCTCGCGCTCGCCTGCGCGGGCGACCTCGCGCACTACCACTTCAAGACCAACCCGTTCGTCGCGGCGGACGGCTTCCTCGCCGACGACCCGCTCCTCGCGCCGCTGGCGGCCGAGCGCTGCGGCGGCCGGGTCGACCGCTACGAGCCGGCCTACCGCCTCGGCTCCGACACGATCGAGCAGCTCGTGGTGCCGCCGAACCTCGGCGCGCGCTTCGGGATCGACGACTTCATGGGCTACATCGTCATGGTGCCGACCCGGCTGGCGCGCTTCCGTCGCGCGCTCGAGCCGGAGCAGGAGTCGGCGACGTCGGTCGCGACGGTCGCGGTGCTGCCGCTGCGCAGTCGCGGCGCCCTCGTCTCGCCGCTGCTCGACCTGGCGAGCGTGCGCTGGGTCCTGACGCGCCGCGACCTGCTCGCCGACCTCGCGGCGGCCGGGCTCGGCGACGGCGGCTTCGCGCTCCACTCCGAGCGCGGCGAGGCGCGCGTCTACGAGAACCGCGAGGCGCTGCCGTTCGCGACGCTCGTCCCCGAGGCGCTCTTCCTGCCGGCCGCCCCGCCCGACGACGCGATCACCGTCCCGGCCGACGACGCTCCGCTGAAGCCGGCCGCCACGAGCGACGAGCGGGCGCGCCTGCAGGCGGCGGCCCTGCAGGACCAAGCGGGCACGCCCGGCCTCGTCGCGCGCCGCGTCGTCCTCGAAGGGGAGGCGCCGGCCGACGACGCCCGCTTCGTGCGCGCGTCACAGTCGCTGGCGCTCGCCGGCGGCGCTTCGGTCGAAGTGCCGAAGCTCACGCTGCGCGGCACGCCGTCGCGCGTCGCCTCGATCGAGCGCACGCCGACGCGCGTCGCGGTCCGGCTCGACGAGGGCGGCGACGGCGGCTTCCTGCGCCTCGCGGAGGGGTTCGACCCGGGCTGGACGGCGAGCGGCGACGGCCGCCCGCTCGCGGTGCTCCCCGCCGACGTCGCCTTCCGCGGCGCGCTCGTGCCGGCCGGGACGCGGGAGGTCGTCTTCGACTACCGTCCCGCCGCGGTCTCGAATGGACTCACGGTGAGCGCGGCGGCGCTCGCGCTCTGGGCCGCGCTCACGGCGTTCGGCGTCGCGCGGCGGCGCCGGCCGACGGCGGCGCCGTCCGCGCCGGCACCCGCAGCATGACGCGGCCGACGATGTGGTCGCGCGCGACCGGCCCGAACTCGCGGGAGTCGATCGAGACGCGCCGGTGGTCGCCGAGCAGGAAGTACTCGTCGCCGCCGAGGCGGCGCGGCCCGAAGTCGCTCGCGTCGCGGTAGCAGTCGGGGATCGGGTCGAGGACGCGCTGCCCGTTGCGGCGCAGCTGCCCGTGCTGCAGCTCGACCACGTCGCCCGGCGTGCCCGCGACGCGCTTGATCACGATCTCGCCCTCGACCTCCGCGATGATCGCCTCGCCGCAGTGCGGCTCGCCGAGGAAGCCGGCCGACTTCGCGACGACCACGCGGTCGCCATCGAGGAACGCGGGCGTCATGCTGTTGCCGGCGATCCGGTAGGACGAGAGGTAGCCCTGCTGCGCCATCGCCAGCCCGAGCGCGAGCCCGACCAAGAAGCGCGGGAGGACGCGGAGGCGCCTCTCGATCGGCAGCGCGGAGTCGGCGGAGTCGTCGCGTTCGTCGTCCATCCTGACCGCAAACTTCGACGCGGCGGCGGACGCGGGTGCAGGCTCGGGAGCGGGCGCGCGCGGGCAAAGTCGACCCGCGAAGGAAATGCGCAGCCGGGCGCGCCGGCGCGCTCAGCGCAGCAGGTTGAACTTGAGGATGACCCAGAGCGCCTCGACGGCGTCGAGCGGGCCGATCTTCTTGCCGTGGGCGTAGTCGCGCCCGTAGTAGCTGACCGGCACCTCGTAGACGCGGCACTTCATGCGCGCGACCTTCGCCGTGAGCTCGGGCTCGACCCCGAAGCGGCGCGACTCGATGGTGATGCGCTTCGCCACGTCGGCGCGGAAGACCTTGTAGCAGGTCTCCATGTCGGTCAGGTTCAGGTTGGTGAAGACGTTCGAGACGAAGGTGAGGAACTTGTTCCCCACGTAGTGCCAGAAGAGGTGGCAGCGGTGCGTGCCGCCGCCGAGGAAGCGCGAGCCGAACACCACGTCCGCCTTGCCCTCCTCGATCGGCTTGATCAGCGCGGGGTAGTCGGCCGGGTCGTACTCGAGGTCGGCGTCCTGGATCAGGACGACGTCGCCGGTCGCCGCCGCGAAGGCGGTCTTGAGCGCGCCCCCCTTGCCCTGGTTCGTCTCGTGGAAGATCAGCTTGAGCCCGTACTTCGGCTCGAGCTGTTTCAGGACCTCGCGCGTGCCGTCGTTCGAGCCGTCGTCGACGACGACGATCTCCTTGTCGTAGGGCGTCGCGTGCACGAGCGCGACGATCTGCTCGATGGTCGCCCGCTCGTTGTAGCAGGGCATCACGACCGAGAGCTTGAGCGGCCGGCGGGCCGCGGGGTCAGCGGCGTCGGGCACCGAGCAGCCTCTCGTAGATCGCCACGGTCTGCGCTCCGTTCTCCGCGGTCGTGACCACGCGCTTGCGGCTCTGCACGAGCCGCTGCCGCAGCTCGCCGTCGCGGGCGAGGAGCGCGAGCTTGCGCGCGAGGTCGACCGCGTCGCCCACGTCGAAGAGGAGCCCGGTGCGTTCGTCCTCGATCGCCTCGGCCATCGCGCCGAAGTTGCTCGCGACGACCGGCACGCCGGCCAGGAACCCCTCGCGGATCACCATGCAGTAGGTCTCGTACCAGATCGAGGGGACGACCAGGCAGTCGAGGCCGGCGAGCAGCGCGGGCGTCCGCTCCGGCGCGTAGGCGCCGTGCAGCGTGATCTGCGCCTCCCACCCGGCGATCTGCCGCTTCAGCCGCTCGCCGTAGGTCGTGTCCTGGTGGAAGGGGAGCACCGGCCCGTGCAGCTCGAGGCTGCGGTCCGACCCGCCGATGCGCTTGAAGGCGTCGATCAGGAGGTGCGCGCCCTTGCTCGGCAGCAGCGTGCCGAGGTAGCCGATGCGGAAGCGCGCCGACGAGGTGCGCTCCGGCCGGCGCGGCCCCTGGTAGAGCTCGACGTCGAGCCCGTACTCGACGATCTCGATGCGCCGCTCGTCGACGCCGTCGCGCGCGAAGACGCGCTGCGTGAACTTCGACGGAGCGATCAGCGCGTCGGCGCGGTCGAGGGTCTCGCGGATCCGCCCCTGATAATCGCCGAAGACGCGCGTGTCGAAGGCGCGGTCGGGCTCCTTGGGGAACCAGAACGGCCAGGTCTCGCGGTAGCAGCGGGTGCAGCGCTCGACCTCGATGCTCGGGCAGTAGGAGAGGTCGGCGCGCATGCGCTGGCCGCGCGGGCAGCCGAGCCAGTAGTCGTGCAGCGAGACGGCGACCGGCACGCCCGCCTCCTGCGCCGCGTCGACGATCTCGGTGGTGAGGCAGGTCGCGTGGTGGAGGTGGACCACGTCGGGCTTGAAGCCGGCGAGCACCTCGGCGAAGGCGCGCTTGTGGGCGGCGTTCTCGACCAGGTGCTGGAAGGTCTTCGCGTCGCCGAAGCGGTAGTTCACGCCGACGACGCGCGTCCCCTCGACCACCTCCTCGTGGAAGGAGAAGTCCTCCGCGCCGGGCCGGTCGTAGCGGCGGTAGACGAGGATCTCGTGGCCTTCGCGCGCGGCCCACTTCGCGAAGCGCTGCAGCGAGAGCTCGACGCCGCCGAGCCCGTCCGGGACGAATCCAGCCGTGACGAGGAGGATCTTCATCGCTCGAGTCGAAAGATCTTACGGCGCGCCGCGGCCGTGCCCGCGGAGCTTCTCCGCGAGGGCCTCGAGCTCGCGGATGCGCGCCTCGTACTGCTGCTTCGCCTCCTCCCAGCGCTCGAGGCGCAGGAGCTCCCGGAACGCGAGCTCGCGCCGTTCCCACGAGAGCAGCCAGTCCTCCCCCGGCCGCGCCATCGCAGGCGCGCCGCGCGGCGCGCCCCGCTTCACGGCGTCCTCGAGCAGCGCGACGATCCGCGCGAGGTGGTCGACGAGGTCGATCCGCGCCGGCGCCGGCGCCGCGGCGAGCGCCGCGCGCTGCGCCGGGTCGTCGCGCAGCGCCGCGAGCGCGGCCGCCAGCGCCGCCGCGTCGCCGGCCGGGACCAGCCGCACGCGCCCGGTGGCGCGCTCGGCGATGGCGCCCGCGTCCGACGCGACGATGGGCAGGCCGGTGTGCGCCGCCTCGTCGAGCCAGAACGACCAGGTCTCGTGCGCGAGCGTCGGGAACACGGCGACGTCGGCCGGCGTGCGGCACGGATCGTTGTGGGCGAAGGCGCCGTGGAAGGTCGCGTCGAGACCCTCGGCGAGCGCGCGCAGCCGCGCTTCGTACTCGGGCGTCGCGAACGCCCCCCACAGGTCGCACGCGAAGCCGCCCTTCGCGCCGCTCTTGTCGGCCGCCGCGAGCCGGCGCAGCGCCTCGAGCAGCACGTGCGCCCCTTTGAGCGGCGCGAGGCGCGAGAAATAGAGGAGGCGCAGCCGGCCGGCCGGGCTCTTCGCCGCAGGCACCGGCGCGTCGACGGCGCCGGGCAGCCACGGATGGTTCACGAGCTCGACGGCGCGCCCGCCCAGCGCGCCGTGCAGCGTGAGATCGGCGAGGTGTGCCTTCGAGAGCGCGACGAGCGTGGTCGCCGCCGCGAGCTCGGCCGCGACCGCGCGCCCGTAGTGGTCGATCGAGAGGCCGACCTCGCGGTCGCCCTGGAACCGCCAGCGCGGCACGCACGGCCGGCAGGCGTCGACGCCGAACGGCTCGCGGCAGAACTCGACGTCGCCCTCGGCCGCGCCGGGCGCGCGCGCCGGCCGCAGCCGGAAGACGCGCGGGCAGTTCGTGTAGAGGTCGTGCAGGTGGACGACCGTCGGGATCGACCGCGCCGCCGCCCGCCGCACCAGGTCGTCCGTGAGCCGGATCCAGTGCTGCAGGTGGACCACGTCGGGCCGCCACGCGTCGAGCTCGTCCTCGAAGACGAGCGCGACGCGCGGATGGCCGATCTTGTCCCACGAGTCGAAGTAGAGGTCGTCGCGGTGGACGCAGGTGACGGGGACACCGTCCTGGACGCGCCGCTCGACGGTGAAGCGCTCGCGCCACTCGAGGCTGCCGGTGAAGACGCGCACCTCGTGACCCTGCGCGGCGAGGCCGCGCGCCACCGCCTCGGCGTAGCGCTCGGTCCCCCCCACCCCGTCGGGCGGGTAGGCGTGGCTGACGACCAGGATCTTCACGGCGGCCCGCCCGCCGCGGCGCCGGCGCGCGCGTAGATCGCGTCGAGCGCGGCGACGTGCTCGCCCATGGGGGGCGGCATCTCGGCCGCGGCGGCGAGCTCGCCGAGCCGGCGCGGCTCGTCGACGAGGCGGCGCAGCGCGGCGGCCAGCGCGTAGACGTCGCCCGGCTCGAACAGCAGCCCGTCGACCCCGTCGCGCACCGCCTCCGCCAGCCCGCCGAGCCGGCTCGCGACCACCGGCACGCGGGCGAGCCGCGCCTCCTGCACGGAGACCGGCCAGTTCTCGAGCCACAGCGACGGGACGACCAGCGCGTCGACCTGCTCGAGGGCGTCCGGCACCTGCGCGTTGTCGATCGCGCCGGCGAAGCGGACCGGCAGGCCGCGCGCGCGCCGCTTCAGGTCGGCGAAGTAGGCCGGGTTGGTCCGGCTGCCGCCGAAGATCACGAGCTCGGCGCCGTGCGGGCGCGCGCGCTCGAGCTCCGCGGCGCGGAAGGCGTCGATCAGCACGTGCACTCCCTTGTGCGGCGCGGGCGTCCCGAGGTAGGCGAAGCGCACCTTGCCGTGCGGCGCGTAGCGGCGCGCGGCGGCGCGCGGCGCGAGGTCGACGCCGTAGCGCAGGAGCGAGATCTTGCCGGCCGGCACGCCCCAATCGAGCGCCCGGTCGAGCAGCATGCGCGACGGCGCGATCACGTGGTCGACCGCTTCGACCACGCGCGCCGCCGCCTCGGCGCGCGCGCGCAGCTGGCTCTGCGGGATCGGGCGCCCGTTCTCCGCCCCGGCGCCGCGGCGCGCCAGCAGCGGCTGCCAGCCGCGCACGCGCTCGACCAGCGGCGAGAGGTCGACGCCGAACGCGCGCCGCAGCATCCCGAGCGTCCGGAAGGCGTGCTCGGCGCCCTGCTTCTGCGTGAAGGGGAAGGTGGCGAGGCACTGCGAGCAGCGCTCCGGCGTCGGGCCCGGGCAGATCGAGCCATCGGGCTGCAGCAGCTGGCCCATGCGCGCGCACCAGAGCCAGAAGTCCTGCAGCGTGAGGACGGCGCTCGCCCCCGCCGCCTTGGCGCGGCCGACCAGCCCCATCGAGAGCAGCATCAGGTGCTGGAAGTGGACCACCTGCGGCCGGCACTCGCGCACCACCTCGTCGAAGCGCTCCTCGATGCGCGGGTTGGCGAAGGTCGCGCGGAAGTCGGGCTCGAGGAGGTTGTTCACGACCACGCGGCAGTCGAGCCCCTCCGTCGTGCGGCGCAGCAGCTCGTAGTCGGCGCGCGAGTGGATCTTCTCGCTGAAGAAGAGCGTGACGTCGTGGCCGGCGCGCGCCTGCGCCCGCGCGACGCGCAGCGTGTAGACCTCCGTGCCGCCCGAGTGCTTGGGCAGGAAGAAGTGGAGCGCGTGGAGGATCCTCACGCGGCGACCTCCGCGCCGGGCGCGCCGGACGTGCCGTCGGGGGGCCGCGGCAGGAGCTGCGCGCGGCGCGCCGCGTCGAAGGGGCGGCCGCGCCAGCCGTCGAGGAGGCCGCGCGCCTTCCAGAGCGCGGCGCCGGGCCGGCCGCGCAACCAGCCGTAAAGCACCGCCAACGGGATCGTCGCGACGTCGGCGACGAGGAACCGGAGCCAGCGGCCGGGCGTGCCGTGCTTGCGCAGCAGCCGCCACGCGCCCACCGCGCTCAGGTACTTGCGCAGCGCCGAGTAGCCGCCGCCGCTCGCCGCCGACCCCTCGTGCACGACGATCGAGCTCGGCTCGTAGCGCAGCCGCGCGCCGCGCGCGTGCGCGCGCACGCAGAAGTCGACGTCCTCGACGTAGCAGAAGAAGCCGTCGTCGAGGCGGCCCACCTCCTCGAAGACGCGGCGCGCGACGAGCCACGCGGTGCCGGGCAGGAAGGTGACGTCCTCGGCGCGGTCGTGCTGGCCGCGGTCGGCCTCGCGATGACCGCGCAGCACGCAGAGGTTGCGACCGAAGGTGACGGCGCCGCCGGCCGACCAGATGCGGCGCGGCGCACCCGGCAGGAGGAGCTTCGGGCCCGCCACGGCGGCGCCGTCGGCCAGGGCGCGCAAGAGCGGCGCGAGGAAGTCGGGCGCGACCTCGGTGTCGGGGTTGAGCACGAGGACCGGCCCGCCGGGGCGCGCGAGCAGCCGCTCGAGCGCGCGGTTCACCGCCGCCGCGAAGCCGACGTTCTGCGGCAGCTCGAGCAGCTCGACGTCGGGGAAGCGCTCGCGCAGCGCGCGCGGCGAGCCGTCGTGCGACGCGTTGTCGACCACGAGGAGCGGGCGCGCGCCGAAGTCGGAGCGGCGCAGCGCCTCGACGCAGCGCAGGAGCGAGGCGCCGCCGTTGAAATTGACGACCACGCCGCTCGCCCCGTCGTCCGCGCCCGCGCTCATCGGACCCACCGCCGCACCAGCCGCCACCAGCCGCGCAGCCCGAGGTCGAGCGCGCGCTCCGCGAGGCGGGCCACGAAGCCGCGCCGCACCATCGGCGCGTGCGTCAGCGGGAGCGCCTGCAGCAGCACGCGGTCGCCGACGCGGCGCGCGCGCTGGATCGTGCGGCGCTGCGCCCGGAGCGCGCCCCACTGCCTGAAGACGTCGCGCTTGCCGTCGACCCACGGCTTCACCAGCCCCTGCGTGAGCGCGAAGCAGAACCAGACCGCGTCGTAGGCGAGGATCCCCGGCAGGCCGAGCAGCAGCGCGCGCGTCGAGTGGTTGCGCAGCAGGAGGCGCCAGCGGTTGCGGCTGTGCAGGAAGGCGCGCCGCGCCGGGTACTCGGGCCCCTCGCGATAGGAGATGCCCGGCGTCCCCTGCCGGTGGAAGGCGAGCGCGTGCGGGAGCAGCCGCAGCCGTTCACCCCGCGCTCTCAGGCGATAGGAGAGGTCGTGGTCCTCGAAGAGGATGAAGTAGTCGAGGTCGTAGCCCCCGGCGGCGCTCACCGCGTCGCGCCGCAGGAGGAGCGCCGTCGCGATCACGGCGTCGACGTCGAGCGGATCGTCGGCGGGCCCCGGGCTCCCTCCGTCGGGCGCGAGACGCGCGAAGAAGTTGCGGAGCGTCATGACGCCGGCGTAGTGGAACGAGCCGCCGTCGTAGTGGATGCGGCCGCGCTCGTGGTCGAAGAGCGTGCGCGGCATCGTGGCCGCCGCGCCGGTCGCCTCGGCCTCCTCGTGCAGCCGTTCGAGACAGTCGCGCTCGAGGATGACGTCGGAGTCGACCTGGAGCACGTACTTCGTGCCCGCCTCGCGCAGCCCGCGGTTGCGCGGCGCGCCCGGCCCCTGGTTGCCCCCCATCGCGACCACCTCGACCTCGGGGAACTCGGCGCGGACGAACGCGACGCTCCCGTCCTTCGAGTCGTTGTCGTAGACGACGACGCGCACGGGCGGCGAGGTCTGGTCGAGGAGGGCGCTCAGGCAGTCGCCCAGGTAGGCGCGGCCGTTGAAGTTGCACACGGTCGCGGTGACGTCGGTCAGTTCTGGCACGCCCCGCATCATCGGTCCGCGGCCCGTCCGCGGGCAAGCGAGGGGGACTCCTGTGCGCGCGCGGCCGATCGCCGCGACTTCGCCCGCGACGCGCCCGGAAAAACTCTCCGGTCAGCGTCAGCCAACGGGCAACCGGAAGTCAGGGGCTCGGCAGACCCGCCTCCGCTTCAGGCAGTAGGGCAGGTTCAGCAGCGCGTTCAACGTCGCCCTCACCGCGATCCAGAAGCCGCCCGGCGTCGCGCGCAGCGACTGGTCGAGCCCGATCGTGCCGGTCGCCTCCGACGCGTCGCCGCCCCCCGCCTGCGCGCCGAGCAGCGCCTTCCTCGCGAGATGGAGCGCCGCGCGCAGCACGTCGCTCCACGCGCAGTTCTTGAACGCGTAGAGCCAGAAGTTCCGCACGTGGTAGTAGAGGCTGCGCCGCCCCGCCTTGAGCCCGAACGGCGTCGCGTGGAACGTCACGACCTCGGGCGCGAAGAGGATCCGGCCGCCGTCGGAGAGGAGCCGCGCCGAGAGGTCGCGCTCGTTGCCGTAGATGAAGAAGCGCTCGTCGTAGCCCCCCGCGCGCAGCAGCGCGGCGCGCCGCACGAGGCTGCCGCAGCCGCGGAAGGTCGAGAGGTAGCGCTCGGCGCAGACGTCGGCGCGCGCGACGTATTCGTCGGGCATGGCCGGCTCGATCACCTGCGTGGTGACCAGCACGGTCGTCGGCGGCTCGCGGTCGAAGCGGGCGAGCAATCGCTCGACCCAGTTGGGCGGCAGGACGACGTCGTCGTCCAGGATCGCCACGAACTCCTGCGTCGCCGCGCGGAAGCCGAGGTTGAACGTCTCGCACGCGCCGAAGCGGTCGTGCGGCATCTCGATCAGGACGAGCGGCGAGCCCGGGATCGGGAACTCGGCGCGCAGCGCGGCCGCGGTGCCGTCGGTCGAGGCGTTGTCGACCACGACGATCTCGCGCGGGCGGCGCGTCTGCTGCATCAGCGCGCGCACGTTGGCGAGGACGTGCGCCTTCTTGTTCCAGCTCGAGATGACGGCCGTCACCGGCGCGTCTTGCGCGTCCGTGTTCACGGGAGTCCGTATTTCCGCAGGAGCGCCCCGAGGTCTTCGAAGAGCTCCGCGACGCGGGCGGGCGCGACGTCGAGGAACGCCTCGGCGTACTGGACCGCCGGCAGGTCGACGTTGACGGTGCGCGCGTAGCCGCCGGCGAGGCACTTGCCGACGACGTCGGTGTAGCGCAGCTGGCTCCTGAACTGCGCCAGCGCCTCGCGCTTCACGTCGATCCAGGGGGTCACGTCGAGCAGGAAGCTCGCGAGCGTCGGGTGGTTCACCTCGAAGAGCAGGAGCCGCGTCGCCGGCGCCGCGGCCGCGAGCGCCTGCGCCGCCGCGAAGCCGGCGGCGAGGTGGTCGGGGTGGCATTCGAGCGGCGAGGGGGCGTAGGCGACGGCGGGCGCGACGCGCCGCACCTCGGCCTCGAGCCGCGCGAGCAGCGCGGCGTCGGGCGCGAGCTTTCCATCCGGGAAGCCCAGCTCGACCGACTCGCGCACGCCGAGCAGCTTCGCCGCGGCACGCGACTCGGCGCGGCGCGTGGCGACCAGCGCGTCGCCTTCGTGGCCGCGCGGATCGCCGCGCTCGCCGCCGGTGAGCTGCAGGACGTGGACCGGGTCGCCGCGGCGCGCGTGGAACGCGATCGCCCCGCCGCAGCCGATCACCTCGTCGTCGGGGTGCGGCGCGAAGACGAGCACCGGCCCGCGCGCGATCGTCGCGGGATCGATCAGCGGCGGGAAGCCGCGGGCGGCGCGGAAGGGGGCGCTCACGGCGAAGGCTCGCCGGCGGGAGCGAGCGCAGCGTCGTAGAAGCCGCGCAGCGCCCGCGCATGGTCGTCGAGCCGGTGCGGCGGCGGGAGCGCGGCGCGCATCGCCGAGAGCCGCTCCGGGTGGTCGAGCAGCTCGGCCAGCGTCGCCTGCAACGCGCGCGCGTCTTCGACCTTCACGACCCTCCCGAAGCCGGCGACGCGGCGCGGCGGCGCGCCGCGGTCGGAGACGACCACCGGCAGGCGCAACGCGATCGCCTCCTCGAGCACGATCGAGTAGGTCTCGTGCGCGCGCGACGGGAGCACCGCGAGGTCGAGGTCGGCGGCGCGCCGCGCGAATTCGTCGAGCTCGTAGTGGCCGTGCCACGTGACCGGCAGGCCGGAGGCGCGCCGCTTCAGATCGTCGACCTCGGCGGCCAGCGGCACGCCGAACAAATGGAGCTCGACGCCGCGCCCGACGAGCGGCCGCATCGCGTCGAAGACCAGGTCGAGGCCCTTCAGGAGGTTCAGGTTGCCGAAGCAGACCAGGCGCAGCCGGCCCGGCGCGGGCCGGTGGTCGCCCGCGCGCGCGAGCTGCGCGATCTCCTCGGCCGGCAGCCCGATCGGCAGCGCGTGCATGAGCTCGCGAGGGACGATCCCGGCGCGCACGATCGTCTCGGCGTGCGCGGCCGACGGCGCGAAGGCGAAGCGCAGGCGCGCCACCTCCGCGGCGAAGCGGGCGCGGCGGGCGGCGAGCCGCTCGTAGAGCGCGGCGTGGCCGTCCTCGGGCCGCACGCACTCGACGCAGCGCTCGAGCGGCACCGGCAGGTCGCTGCCGCAGAAGAAGCCGTCGGGCCGCAGGAAGAAGAAGCGCACGCAGCCGGCGTAGCTGTCGTGGAACGTCGCGACCGCCGGGATCGGCGCGAGCTGCGCCAGCAGGTCGTCGCCGAGGTTGAACCAGTGGTGCAGGTGGAGGACGTCGGGCGCGAGCTCGCGCACCAGCTTCGCCACGACGGCGCGCGGCTGCGCCGGCCGGAAGTCGACCGCGAACGGCTCGTCGGGACGGCGGAACACGCGGAAGACCGGTGCGCCGCCGAGCTCCTCGCGGAGCTCCTCGCCGACGCGGCGCGTCTCGCTGCCGCAGACGACCGTGACTTCGAGCCCCTGCGCGCGCTGCAGCGGGACGAGCCGGGCGAGGTAGCTCTCGGTCCCGCCGCGGAACTCGGGCGGGAAGTTGTGCACGAGGTGGAGGACGCGGCGAGCCGGCGTGCGGCCGCGCGCGGCGGCCGGGGTGGCCGTCAAGGCGGGGGCATTCGCGGCGGGCGGCTCGTCTCGCACCATCAATAGTTAAGCATCGGTCGGGACAGTCCCCGCAACATCAAGTTGGTTGCTGGTGCGCCGATCGCAGGGCGCCACGCATGAGATCGCCGATCGCGTCGGGATCGAGGTCTGCTTCGCCTCTGGAAGCACGGAAATCGCTCAGTAGATCGAAATCGTCTCGGGCGAGCTGTCGATCACGCCGTGTCGCCCGGCGCGCCGAGGAGCGTAGGACTGGAGTTTCAGCGTCACTCCTGCGAGGCCCGACGGCAACGTCGCGGAGAGCTCGATCTCCCTGTTCACGTCGAGCGTCCCGATCTGCACCGGCAGGAGCGCGGCAGCAAAGATCAAGCGCGTCGATTCCAGCACGCGAGTCACGAATCCGGTCCGCCGCGCGAAACGCGGCGGCTGCATCTCGGCTTCGAGCTCACTTCGTGAAGACCGTCTCGACGCCGCTTCGCACGAGCCTGCCATTCGCGTCGGAGGTGAAGGCCTGGAAGTCGAGCGTGTTCGGGCCGAAGTTGTTCGGAATCGTGCCGTTCACGGTCGCGCGACCGGCCGTGTCGAGGGTGCCGAATGCCATCAGGGTGAAGAAGGGGACGCCGTTGGCGCCGGTGAGGAACAGGGCGTAGGGATTGCCGGCAATGTACTGGCCGATGAAGAGGGTCTCCTGGAATCCGGAGTAGACGAAATTCGGACGCGCATCGACGTACAGCGGGTGGCCGCGCCACGCGCTGACGGAGCCGATCGTGATGAACGACGAATCCTCTTCGTGCGGGGAGGAGAACACGAAGTCGGTGCGACCGTCACCGTCGAGGTCGCCTGCGGCGGCGACAGCGGACCCGAAGAAGCAGGGACCCGGACTCGTGGATGCAAGGTCCTGGAAGTGGAAGAGCGCGCTTCCATCGCGAGTGGAATAGAGGATCGCCCCGCCATTTCCGCCGAAGTCTCCATATGAGGGCGCGCCGAGCAGGACGTCGAGGTAACCGTCGTCGTTGACGTCGCCGGCACCGCACACGGCGGATCCAAGCCCCCATAGGCGGGAAGTGTTGAGGCCCGGAGGATCTTCGGGCACGAACGACATCAACGATGAACCATCCTTCCCGGAGTAGATCACGGCGTAGCCAAAGCCGCCGGAGCGATCGTCCGCCGGTGCTCCGATCAAGATGTCGTCGAAGCCATCGTGATCGACGTCGCCGGGGATGCTGAGCGCGGCGCCGAAACGGGCCTTCTTCGTCGACGACTTGAACTCATAGAGCAGCGTCCCCGTCGCACCGGAGAAGGCCGATGCGGCACCTCCGAATCTCGCTCCGGCGCTCGAGCCCTGGTCACCGACGAGGACGTCGGGAACGCCATCGCCGTCGACGTCACCGCCGCCGCCGACGGACCAGCCGAATTCGCTCGCCGTCAATGGGCCGTTGAGCGTCCAGATCGCGCTTCCGTCGACGCCGGAGAGCACGATCGCCTGGTTCAGACCCGTTCCCGCGACGAGGTCGCACACGCCGTCTCCGTCGACGTCGCCGAGAGCGGCGATCTGACGACCGAGAGTCTCGCCGGACAACGAGCCATAGACCGTGTAAATCGCAGTACCCGACGCTCCTGAGTACGCGAACACGGCGCCTTGATTGGTCAGTAGGTTCGTCTCAAGTGGCGCGGCGACGGCAAAATCACCAATTCCGTCTCCGTCGACATCTCCCAACCCTGCGATCGAGGTTCCGAATCCATCGGCGAAGTTCGGTGCCTGCACGGAATACACCGAGGATCCATCGGTGCCCGAGCGGACGATCACGTCAGCACCGTAGGTAGACGCGATGTCGGCAATACCATCGCCAGTCACGTCGCCGACAATGGCAAACTGCCCGCCGACACCATGGGATGGGTCGCCCGCGATCTTCCAAATCTGCTCCTGACCCGCCGCGACGACGCACAGCGTCATCGACGCAAGCCCGGTGCAGATCGCGAAACTCACGAATCGTGGTTGATTGCTCATTTCAGTGACCTCCGTCACACGCCGATCCCATCACTCTCGAATACGACATCGTCCAGCGCGGAAGGCCCCAGGCTGCCCATCGTGATCGTGAAAGAGAATGCGGTGCCGCTCACGAGCGCGAGCGAGTCGCCGGCCCCATCGTCCACGATCGCGTACTCGTGCACGTTCCCGGTGCTCAGCACGTTGCTGAACGTCTTCGAGGTGAACGTCGCGCCCACGGCCGGCCCTCGTCAGTAGATGTCGCTGTCCCCCATCACGACGTACCAGTGCGCGCGCGCGAAGTCGAGGTCGAAGCTGTCGGTGAAGATGCGGATGCAGAGGTTGAAGCGCGACGGCCCGGGACGGAAGCCCAGGGCGGCGAGGTCGCGCCAGTGGCGATGCGGCGGCGGCGCCCACGCGAGCAGCGTGTCGAGCGGCGCCGCGCCGCCTGCACTGACCGCCGCCGCCGCGCGCGCCGCGTTCCCGAGCAGCGCCCTCCACGTCGCGATGTCGCCCGGCGCGACCAGGAAGTCGACGACCGGCGCGATCTCCTTCCTGAAGCCGTGCCAGCCGAGTCCGTGCACGAGGAAGCCGCGCAGCGCGCCGCCCGCCGACTCCGCGCGCAGCAGCCGGTAGCGCGTCGACGGGCAGTCGGCGTAGCGCCAGTTGAGGTAGCGCGCGTCGCGGACCGCGGAGATGCCGCGGCCGGCCGCGAGCGCCGCGTCGAGCGCGTCCACCTCGCCGCCGAAGCGCTCGATCTCCTCGACGTGGATCCCCTCGGGCTCCCAGCCGCGCGCCGCGTGGAGCGGCAGCGCGAGCTCCGGCACCGGGCAGTGGACCGGCAGGTAGCCGACCTTGGTCGTCCCGATCCGGAACGCCTGCGGATTGGGGAAGCCGTAGACGATGCGGTCGCGCTCCTTGCGGCCGTAGTGGTCGAACCAGCGCTCCGCGAGCGTGAGGAACAGGCCGTTCTTGCGGAGCGAGCGGCGGAATTCGGGCGCGACCACCGTGTCGACCGCCTGCGCGCCGAGGTGGACCCCTTCGGGGAAGCGCCAGCGCGCGGGGATCGCGGTGTAGGTGCCGACCAGGCGGCCCGCCGACTCGGCGACGAAGGTGTGGTGGCCCTCGGGGTTGCGCGCGAAGGCCCAGTTCCACTGCGCGAGCGTGCGCGGCACGAAGTCGGGGTTGCCGACGCGGAAGACGTCGTTGAAGAGCGCGAGGATCGCGGGCTCGTCGCCGGCGCGAAACGGACGGACGGTGAAGCGTTCGTCGTCGCTCATGCGCACGCCACCCGCTTGACGACCCGGCGGATGTCGCGCAGCGCGACGACACGATCGGACTTCGACATCGACCGCCACGACTTCCACGACTCCTCGACCGCGCGCATCAGGAAGGCGAGCTTCACCGTCGCGACGCCGAGGAGGCCGTGGCGCTTCCGGTAGTAGCGCACGCGGTTCACCACCCACTCGGCGACCACGTCCTTGAACTGCGCGGTCGAGCGGCCGACATGGTGCAGCACGACCGGGGCGGCGAGATAGCGGATCCGGTAGCCCGCATCGGCGATGGCGCGGCAGAGCTCGACGTCGTTGAAGAAGAGGAAGAGCGACTCGTCGAAGCCGCCGATCTTCGCCAGCAGGTCGCGCCGCAGCAGCAGGCAGGCGCCGGGCGGCTGCTCGACGTCGGCGTCGTGGAGGTGGTCGAAGTCCTCCATGAAGTAGCGCCGCACGCTGCGGCTGCGGCCGAAGCGCCGCTCGAACCACGAGTCGTAGAGGAAGCCGACCGCGAGGCCGGGGAAGCGCATGCAGCTCTTCTGCACGCTGCCGTCGCCGTTCACGAGGCGCGGCGCGACGCCGCCGTACTCCGGCTCGCGACGCAGGAACTCGACGAGCGTCGCCAACGTCCCCGGCCCTTCCGCCGGGTCGCGCACCTCGGTGTCGCTGTTGAGCAGCAGCACCAGCGGCGCCCGCGCCAGCGCGATCCCCTGGTTGTTGCCGCGCGCGTAGCCCTCGTTCTTCTCGTTCTTCAGCAGGCGCGCGGCCGGGAACTCGCGTTCGACCATCGCGGCGCTGCCGTCGTGCGAGGCGTTCTCCACGACGATCACCTCGAGCACGAGGCCGTGGTCGCGCCCGAGCACCGACTGCAGGCAGCGGCGCGTCAGCTCGAGCGTGTTCCAGGAGAGGACCACGATCGAGAGCTCGGGCGCGCCGCTCACGCGACGAGCTCCGCCGGCGGGTGCGAATCGGCGAGACGGTCCAGGAAGTCGGCGTCGCTCGCGACGGGGCGCAGCGGCGCCGTCTTCTTGAAGCGCCACGCGCCGAGCGGCGCGAGCTCCGGGAGCGAGAGGAAGCGGACGTAGTAGTCGGTCGGGTCGAGATGCTCCCAGGTCCCGCGCGGGATCTCGAAGACGGGGCGCGCGTCGATGCGCCCGACCGCGAGCGAGAAGAGCGGGTCGATGGTGAGCTCGACGAGGTAGTGCGGCGCGGGTCGCGCCGGCGCGAGGCGCGGCGGCTCGACGAGCTCGCCCAGGTCCTCGCAGCGCGCGAACTCGTGCGCCCCCGACCGCGTCGGGTGGGCGCGCGTCCAGGCGGACACGCGCCGGCCGAGCCAGCCGCCCGCCTCGCCGTAGTGCTTGCGCAGGTAGAGGTCGAGCGAGCGGTCGTGCTTTTCGGCCGCCTCGGCGGCGAACTGGCCCGCGCTCTTGTTGAAGAGGTGGACCATCTCGGCGTCCGGCACGAGGACGCAGTCGCGCCCGGCTTCCCGCACCCGCCTGGAGAGGTCGGCGTCCTCGTAGTAGAGCGGGAAGCGGTCGTCGAACGGCCCGAGCCGGCGCGCGAGGTCGGCCGGCATCATGAACGCGTAGCCGGCGAGCACCGGCTCCTCCTGCGGATGGGTCGCGCTCCAGATGCGCAGCGCGTTCTTGGTGCGGCGCAGCGCGAACGCCTCGGCGCGGCGCTTCGAGGTGCGCCGCCACGCCTCGGCGAGCTGCGTGGCCAGCGTCGGCAGCTCGATGCGCGGCAGGTAGAGGAAGCGGTGCGAGTCGATCCAGCCGCGCGGTCCGACCTGCCCGGCGCGGGGATGGTCGTCGAGGTGGCGCGCGAGCGCGCCGACGGCGCCCGGCACGATCAGCACGTCGGGGTTCAAGACGAGGATCTTGTCGCCGGTCGCGTGGCGGACGCCGAGGTTGTTGCCGCCGGCGTACCCGAGGTTCGCGGGCGCGCGCACCACCTTCACGCCGGCGCGCTCGAGCGGCTCGAGCCAGCGCGACTGGTCCGACGGCGAGGCGTTCTCGACGACGATGATCTCGAGCTCGCCGCGGCGGCCGTCGCGGCGCGTGAGCTTCTCGCGCCGCAGCCCGGCGACCAGCGCCGTCAGCCAGGCGCCGCTGTTGTAGTTGACGACGATCGCGCTGACGTCGGCCATCGCGTCGTCACCCGGCGCGGGGCGCCGCGCCGGCCGCGCCGGGCGGCACGCCGCGCACGCGCGCCTTCGCGGAGTGCGCGTGCGCCGGCGCGACCTCGGCCGCCTCGGAGGCGCGCTCGGCGGCGGTCGGCCACGGCAGCGGCTCTGACGAGAACTGGTGGTCGACGAAGACGAGGCCGACGTCGCGCGTCGCCTGCTCGACCACGAACTTCCCGCCGAGCGAGTGCGAGTGGTAGATGTGCAGGCCGCGCTCGTCGGCGAGGTAGGCGACGAGGCCGTACTCGCCGTGCAGCAGCGGGAGGCGCGGCAGCGTGATCTGCACGCGCCAGCGGCCGCGGACGCACGGCGCCTCGAAGCCCGACGTGCGCGAGACCGCGCTGCAGATCATGAGCTGGTGCTCGCCGTAGACGGCCAGCCCGATCGTGACGGCGGGCAGGTCGCGCGGCAGCTCGTAGTCGAGCTCGACGACGAGGTCCTTCAGCAAGTGGCCGCGGTCGACCACCTCGTTGCTGTGGGGGTCGCGCAGCCGCAGGTGGAGGCAGCGCGGCAGCGCGGCCGGGTCGGGCAGGCTCGGCGCGCCCGCGGCGGACGGCTCGGCCGCCCCCGCCGCGAGGTGCGTGCCCCCGTGCGACTCCTCGAAGCCGACGCCGATCGTCCCGAAGTTGGTCCGCCGGCCGCGCTCCCAGTTGGTGTAGGCGCGCACGACGTCGGACGAGTCGCCCTCCATCTGGACCCGGCCGTCCTTGATCCAGAGCGTCTTGTCGCAGATCTCCTCGACGTGGTACATCGAGTGGCTGCAGAAGAGGATCGTCTTGCCGGAGCTGCGGAAGTTCATGATCCGGTCGATGCAGCGCTTCTGGAAGTGCAGGTCGCCGACGGCCAGGATCTCGTCGATGATCAGCACCTCGGGGTCGATCGCGGTCGCGACGCTGAACGCGAGCCGCATCACCATGCCCGACGAGTAGGTGCGGATCGGCTGGTGGATGAAGTCGCCGAGCTCGCTGAACTCGACGATCTCGCGCTCCTTGGCGGCGACCTCCTTGCGCGAGAAGCCGTTCACGATGCCGTTCAGGTAGATGTTCTCCAGCCCGCTGAAGGCGGGGTGGAAGCCGGTCCCGAGCTCGAGCAGGCCCGCGACCTTGCCGCGCACCTCGAAGCTGCCCGACGTCGGCAGCGTCGTCCCGGTCAGCACCTTGAGCAGCGTCGACTTGCCGGCGCCGTTGCTGCCGACGATGCCGATCGCCTTGCCGCGCGGCACCGTGAAGTCGACGTCGACGAGGCCGCGCACCTCGCGGTGGAACTTTCGCCGGCCGGCGGTCAGCCACTCCTTCAGCCGGTCGACCGGGCGGTCGTAGAGCCGGTAGGTCTTGCAGAGCTTCGTCGCGCGGATCACGAAGTCGTCGGCGGCGCCGGCCATGCGCTCACACTTCGTCCGCGAAGTGACCCTTCCAGCGGCGGAAGAGGCCGAGCCCGAGCACGAAGACGACGATCGCCGTGATCCCGAACGTGAGCAGCGACGCCTGCGGGAAGGGGACGCCGCGCTCGTAGCAGAAGGCGTAGCGCCACAGCGCGAGGAGGTGGTAGAGCGGGTTGGCGTGCAGCACGTCCACAGCCCACGGCGCGGAGCTCGCCAGGCGGCTCTCGACCATGTCGAAGCGGTAGAAGACCGGCGAGAGGAACTGCCAGATCACCAGCGCGAGCGGCACCACGTTGCCGACGTCGCGCACGAAGACGTTGAACGACCCGGTGAGCATGGCGAGCCCGGTCGCGAAGACGAACTGCAGCAGCAGCGGGACCGGCAGGAACGCGAGATGGCCCGCCACCGAGAGGCGGTCCTCCATCGGCGCGCCCGAGACTGCGAGCACGACGATCAGGTAGGTCGGCACCAGCAGCGCGAACGCGATCAGCTGCTGCACCGTCGCCACCATGACCACTTGCGTCGGCAGCAGCTCGGAGGGGAAGGCGATCTTCTTGATCAGGTTCGCGTTCTCGACCACCACCTGCACGCCGCGCTGCGTCGACTCGGCGAAGGTGATCCAGGGGATGATCCCGCTCAGCATGAAGAAGACGACGCCCCACCCGGCGGGGACGATCGAGTGCTCCGTCGCGAGCTCGACTCCGAGGATCACGGCGAAGACGAAGCCGAAGACGGCGAATTGCAGCAGCGGCTGGAGGACCGGCCAGAGGCGGCCGAGCAGCGAGCCCTGGTAGCGCGACCTCAGTTCGCGGCGCACGAACGCCCCGAGCACGTCCTTGTGGTCGAACGCGAGCGACGGGAAGCGGAGGGCCTGCGCCAGGGCGGAGATCATGGGCTCGTCTTCGGTCGCGGGTGCGACGCGTCTCCAGATCGTCTCGGTTCAGCGACCGTCGCGGCCGGTCGAAGGCGGCTCCGCGGGCGCGGCGTCGATCCACGCGAGCCGCTCCGCCAGCAGCGGATGGAGCGCCTGCGCACCGGGCAGATCATGGCCGCCGTCGAGGAGCGTGAGCTCCAGGGATAGCCCCAAACTCTTCGAGCTCTCGACGAAGGCGGGCAGCGGCGCGGCCGGGAAGAGGGCGTCGTCCTTGCCGTGCACGAGCGCGATGCGCCGCCCGTACTTCTTCGCGAGCGCCTCCCAGTCGTCGAGCGCCGAGGGCGCGTAGCCGCCGCCGAAGAGCACGGCGCCGCGCACCCACTGCGGATTGCGGACCGCGAGCGCGAAGCCGAGCGACGCCCCCTCGCCGAGGCCGGCCACGTAGATGCGCCGCGGGTCGATCGCGACGCCCTTTTTCAGCTCCTCGAGCGCGAGCCAGACGCGCCGCGCCTGCGCGCGGGAGACGCCGCGGAAATCGCCGCCGCCGCGGAGCCAGCTGAAGCGGCCGGGCGCGATCATCCAGTCGCCCGACGGCGCGAGCAGCGCGAAGCCCGACTGCTTGCAGAAGGCGAGGAAGTTCCGCGCGAAGGACTCGCGCTCGCCGCCGAACGGATGGAGGACGATCAGCAGCGGGACGGGCGCGGGCTTGCCGCTGTCCGGCGGCGGCGGCACCCACGTGAACGGGGCGAGCCGTTTCGGCAGCTCGGTCGCCACCTCGGCGTTGCGCCGCTTCACCCCGGCGAGCAGCGGCGCGAAGCGCGCGTCGGCGCGCAGCGCTGCGAGGTCGGGATCGCGCTCGAGGTTGGCGGCCTGGCCGGGCTCGATCGCGTAGCCGAGCTCGACGGCGCGCGCGAGCGCCGCGAAAGCGGGGTCGAGCTCCTTCAGGCGCGCGTGGGCGCAGGCGAGGTTGTAGTGCAGGACGAAGAGGTCGGGGTCGTTCCCGAAGCTCGCCGCGATCCCCTCGAGCGTGCGCATCCCCGCGCGCTCGTCGCCGCCGGCGATGCGCTGCACCGCTTCGAGGTAGCCAGGGCGCGCCTGGATCGAGACCGCTTCGCGGCCGGGGGCGGCCTCGTCCTGCGCGCGCAGCCCGGGAACGGCCGACGCGAGCGCGAGCGCGACGGCGCACGCGCGGAGCCTCGTCAATCCTCCTCGGGACGGACTCATGGTCGCCTCACAGTTCGAAGCTCTGCCGGTGCGCCGGCACGACGCACGCGAAGCGCAGCTCGGACTCGAGCCGGCCGGCCAGCGCCTGCGCGGACAGCGGCTCGCCGTGCACGACGAAGGTGCGCCGCGGCGGCGGAGCGCCGGTGAGCCAGCGCAGGAGCTCGCCGGCGTCGGCGTGGCCCGAGAGTCCCGGAATCTCCGTCACCGTCGCGGCGACCGGAACGTCCTGTCCGTGCATGCGCAGCGTCTTCGCGCCGTTCAGCAGGTGCCGTCCGCGCGTGCCCTCGGCCTGGAAGCCGGCGAGCACGACGAAGTTGCGCGGCTCGGGCAGGAGGCGGCGCAGATGGTGCAGCACGCGGCCGCCGGCGAGCATCCCACTGCTCGACAGGATCACGCGCGGGCCGTCGAGCGCGTTGAGCCGCAGCGACTCCTCGCGCGAGGAGTGGATGTAGACGCCGCGCCCGAAGATCGGTCGGCCCGGCTTTTCGAGCGCGATCGCCTCGAGGCCGCGCTCCTCGGGGAAGCGGCGATAGACCTCGGTCGCTTCGCTCGCCATGGGGCTGTCGAGGTGGATCGCCATCTCCGGCGCCTCGCCGCCCTCCATCAGCTGGCGCAGGAGAAAGATCATCTGCTGCGCGCGCCCGACCGCGAACGCGGGGATCAGGAGCGTGCCGCGCCGCGCCTGCGCCGCGGCGAGCAGGTCGGCGAGCTTGCGGCGCGGCCCCTCCGCGGGGTGGAGGCGGTCGCCGTAGGTCGACTCGACCACCAGGACGTCGCAGCTCCCCGGCGGCGTCGGATCGGGCACCAGCGGCGCGTCGTAGCGACCGACGTCGCCCGAGAAGAGCAGGCGCAGCGGCGGAGAGCGGTCGGCCGCCTCGACGTCGACGAGCGCCGACCCGACGATGTGGCCGGCACGGCGCAAGCGCGCCCGCACCTTCGGCGCGACGTCGAACCAGCGGTCGTAGGGGACCGCCTTCAGCCGGGCCAGCGCCGCCTCCGCGTCACGGACGGTGTAGAGCGGCAGCGCCGGCGCATGGCGGGAGAACCCCTTCTTGTTGGCGTACTCGGCGTCCTCCTCCTGGATGTGGGCCGAGTCGGGCAGCAGGATCCTGGCGAGCTCCACCGTCGCCGGCGTGCACCAGATCGGCCCGCGGAACCCCAGCCGGACCAGCCGCGGCAGCCAGCCCGAGTGGTCGATGTGGGCGTGGGTGAGGAGGACCGCGTCGACGGACGACGGGGCGAACCCGGGCTCCTCCCAGTTCCGCGAGCGAATCTCCTTCGCCCCCTGGAAGAGGCCGCAGTCGACGAGGACGCGCGCGCCGGCGACCTCGAGGAGAAAGCGCGACCCGGTCACGGTCCCGGCGGCGCCGTGGAAGCAGAGGGAGGCCATGGCCCACCATTAAATGAAAGGGCGGGCCGGGAGTGCAGGGCCGGAGGTCGCGCCTTTTTCTCCGATCGTTGCCCGGGAGCGCCGCGTCCAGTATTTCATGCCGCTCGCGCGGCGCGATCCGGCGCCGAAAACGGGAGCCCGAGGATGACGGTCCTTCTTGGTGCGGCAGCGAACGGGAAGAACGTCGCGTTCCTGGCCAGGTTCACGCCGTTCGAGATCACGATGATGTGCCTCGTCCCTGCGCTCCTCTTCACGATCTACGTCTTCTGGGACGACGCGCGCCAGGCGCGGGCGCACAAGCAGGAGGCGTCGAAGGGCGGGGCTCCGACGCACTGAGGGCGCGAGCGCTGCTCAGCGCCAGACGATCGCGAAGCGGTTCGCGCTCTTGCACTTCGGGCACTCGTACGTCGGGTTGTCCTGGCCTTCCTTGAGCTTCGCCAGGAACTCGCGCTCGCAACGGCCGCAGAAGAGGACCGTCACGTTGCGCACCGCGTCGAGCGGCCGACCGGTTTCCAGATAGGGCTTCACGGGTGATCAGTCTCCGGGGAGCGTGCGGACGGCCTTGACGGCCGGGCCCGGGATGGGGGCCGCGCGCGACCAGGACGGTCGCACACGCAGCGAATGTACCCCGCGCCCTCTCGACGACCACCGCGCAGACAGGGCCGAATCACGGGAATCGTCTTCCTTGCGGGACCGGCCCTCCGGAGCTTCAACGGTCCGTCACGGCCACGTCGGCCGCGACGCCGTGCACGACCCGGGCTCCGGAGAGTTCGGCGCGGGCCGAGAGGAATAGCGCACGCGTGCCGGACGGGATCGAGAGATCCTTCACCGGGATCACCAGCAGCGCCGTCCCGTCCTCGAACGCGAGCGCCCGCTCGAGCAGCATGTCGCCCTTCACCGGCTCCCCGATGACGCGCCGCTGCGTGTAGATCCGGATCCGTCCCTTCTGCTGCGACCCGGCGACGACCACCGGCCGCCCCTCCTTCGTGCGCAGGTCGATGGTGACCGTGTACTCGAGGGCGTCGCCGCTCTTCTTCAGCGCGGCCTCGACCTGCAGGTGGTGCGCGAGCGCGAGGTCGGCGACCGGCTCGTTCGACGGAGGCGCCGGCGGAGCGGGCGGGTCGTTCCTGGGAAGTTGTGGCATCGGGAACGGCGGGTCCTTGGCGAGCGACCCCTCCGCGACCCACCCCTCGACCGCGACGCGCACCATCCCCTCGCGCCGCTCGAGGACGCGCACGGCGCAGCCCGACAGCACCTCGGCGAGCAGCGGCGCGTCCGAGCTCCCGGCCATGCCGACCAGCGCGGCCCGGGCGGGCGTGACGTAGGCGATATCCTCGCGCGGCGGCGCGCCGGCGAACGCCGACAAGAAGGCGGCGAACGCCACGGTCCCGATGACGAAGCGCGGCATGCAGGGCTCCAGGACGACACCCTCTCGGATGGACGCAGGCGCGCGGATCTTCCCAATGCTGCCCCGCGCGTCCACCGGCGCCCGCGTCGCGGCACCGCTGTCGCTCCTCGTGCTCTTCGGCCTGCCGGGCTGCGCGAGGCAAGACACGCCGCCGCCGCCGCCGCCGGGGAAGGCGGCCGCGCCGCGCCCCGCGATCGTCCCCACCGGCCCCACCGGCGGCAGCGTCCTGATCCTCACGCTCGACACGACGCGGCGCGACTTCATGGGCTTCCTCGGCCACGTGCCTTCGCTCACGCCGAACCTCGACGCGCTCGCCCGAGAGAGCGCGATCTTCGAGGACGCCTACACGGTCGCGCCGCTCACGCTGCCGGCGCACGCCTCGCTGATGACCGGGCTCTATCCCCTCTCCCACCACCTGCGCGACAACGGCATCGCGGCGCTCCCCGATGGCGCCGACACGCTGGCGCGCACGCTCGCGGCCGCCGGGTACAAGACCGGCGCCTCGGTCGCGTCGTTCGTGCTCGACGCCTGCTTCGGGCTCGCCCAGGGCTTCACCGTGTGGCACGAGCCGCCGCGCGAGCCGGGGCGCGCCGACCTCTACATGGCCGAGCTGCCCGCCGACCGGATGGTCGACCGCGCGCTCGAGGACCTGCGCACGATGGAGGGACCGTTCCTCTACTGGCTCCACCTGTTCGACGCGCACTTCCCGTACGCGGCGCCGGGCAGCAAGCCACCGGCGGTGGCGCCGGGTGACGCAGCGGCGGAGCACGCGGAGACGCGCCGCCGCTACGGCGAGGAGATCGCGTTCGTCGACCGCCAGGTCGGACGGCTGCTCGACGCGCTGCGCGCGCGGAAAGAGTTCGCGCAGCTCACGATCATCGTCGCTTCCGACCACGGCGAGAGCCTCGGGGACGGGCGCGAGGAGACGCACGGCTACTTCCTCTACGACCCGACCGTCCGCATCCCGCTCCTGATCCGACATCCGGGCGCGCCGCCGCATCGCGTGGCCGCGCAGGTCTCGCTGGTCGACGTCATGCCGACGCTGCTCGACCTGCTCGGCGTCGACGCGGGGTCGCTGCGCTTCGACGGCGCGAGCGTTGCCGACCTCGTGCGCGGCACCGGCGAGGTCGCGCCGGAGCGGACGATCGCGCTCGAGAGCTGGTACGGCTATGCCAACTTCGGCTGGGCGCCGCTCGAGGCGTGCGTCGCGGGGCCGCTCAAGTTCCAGCGCGCCCGCGTGCGCCGCCTCTTCGACCGCGCCGCCGACCCGACGGAGCGGACCAACCTCTGGAGCGCGGACGAGCCGCGCGCGCGCGCGCTCGAGCGGCGGCTCGACGCCCTGGCGGCGCAGCCGGCGGCGGCGCTCGCTCCGCGCGGGATCGAGCTCGACGAGGCGGGGCGCGCCGCGCTCGCCGCGTTCGGCTACGTCGAGGCGCACCAGCTCGACCTGGTCGGGCGGCCCGACGCCGCGCATCTCGACGAGGTCGAGGAGCACCTCGAGGAGATCGCGCTGCTCGAGGCGATCAACTCGGCCCACATGGGCGGCCGCCCCGACGAGGCGGTCCGGATCGGGCGCGCGCTCGCGAAGCGGCTGCCCGGCAGCGTCGCCGTCCACGAGCAGCTCGCGTCGCTGCTGCTCCTGCAGCGCACGCCCGAGGCGCTCGACGAGGCGGAGCACGAGCTGCAGAAAGCGGTCGCGCTCGACTTCCGGCGCAGCAAGAACCACTACAACCTCGGCCTCGTCGCGATGCGGCGCGCCGCGCTCGCCAGATCGCCGGCCGAGGTCGACGCGCAGTTCGAGAAGGCGGCCGCCGCGTTCGCGCGCACCCTCGAGCTCGACGCGACGCAGCCCGAGGCGCTCGCCAACCTCGCCGGCGTACGGCGGCGCCAGCTGCAGCGGCTGCCCGAGTCGACGCCCGACCTCCGCGTCGAGCGCGTCCGCCGGCTGCGCGAAATCCTCGACCTTTACCGACGCTTCCTCGCCGTGATCCCGGCGGGCCACGCCGACCGCGCCGCGATCGAATCGGCGCGCGACGAAGCTCAGCGCCTCCTCACCGCCGAGGGCGGGCCGTAGCCGGAGGCGGCGGCCGGGAAAAGGGCTCCGATCGCGAAGCGCCGCTTCCGCCTGCGCCGGACCGCACTCGATAGAGGGAAAACGGAGGGGCGACGGCGCCCCACCCCGAAGGGACAACGGGCTATAAACACGGCCCCTCGCTGCCCCGGGGAACAAGGAAAGCGGTCCGGCGCATCGGCGATCCAGCCTCGGTCACCCGGCGAAAACACCATGAAGGTCCTGCTCGCCTACCCGCCCGACCGCTGCCTCCCGACCATCCCCTACTCGAGCCTCGCCCAGCTCTCTGCCGTCCTGAAGCACGCCGGCCACGAATGCGTGATCCGCGACGTCAACGCCGAGACGTTCGCGTGGCTGAACCACCGCGAGCGCCTCGCCGGCTACTTCGACTTCGCCGTGCGCCGCATCGCCGAACTCGAGGCGAAGCCGGCGCTGTCGGCGCAGGAGCGCGGCATCTACCGCTTCCTCGCGCCGCTGGTGGCCGCCCCGCGCGAGACGATCCTCTTCGCGCCCGAGGCGGCCGCGATCATGAAGGACCCCGAGCGCTTCTACGATCCCGACCAGTTCAACCGCGCCTTCGACGCGCTCGCCACGATGATCAAGGTCGCCTACTCGGCGAACCCGGTCTTCGATCCCGAGAACCGCTTCTTCGTGAAGCAGAGCCTCGACGCGCTGGCGCAGCCGTACGGCGACCCGGTGAGCGACGCCTACTCGAACGGGATCGTCGACTCGCTGCTCGCCGAGAAGCCCGACCTGGTCGGCTTCACGCTGCCGTTCAGCTTCCAGTTCTTCGAGATGCTGAAGCTCGCGAAGCTGATCAAGCAGCGCGCGCCGCACGTGAAGATCGTGGTCGGCGGGCCGACCATCAACGACTACGCCTACCGGCTCTTCGAGAACGCCGACCTCTCGCCCTGGATCGACTTCGGCGTCGCCGGCGAGGGCGAGCGCGCGCTGGTCGGGCTCGCGAACGCGCTCGCGAACGGGACGTCCTTCGACGCGGTGCCCAACCTTCACTGGTTCGAGGGCGAGCCGGGCGCGAAGCAGGTGAGGAAGTCGCCGCTGCCGCCCGACGTGCCCGACCTGAACGAGTTCCCCTCGCCCGACTTCCGCGGCATCACCTTCGACCACTACCTGAGCCCGGCCCGCATCGCGAATCTGCAGACGTCGCGCGGCTGCTACTACGGCAAGTGCACGTTCTGCGGCGACGGCTTCCGCCGCAACTTCCGCCTGCGCGCGCCCGACAAGATCTACGACGACGTGAAGAAGATCCACGTCGACTGCGGCGTCGACCACTTCCTGTTCTGGGACTCGCTCGCGCCGCCCAAGACGCTGAAGCACGTCGCGCTCAACATCAAGAAGAACAACGACCGCATCTGGTGGTTCGCGGAGACGAAGTTCGAGAAGCCCTACACCAATCCCGAGCTGATGAAGACGCTCGGCGAAGGCGGCTGCCGCTTCCTGCAGTTCGGCTTCGAGTCGGGCAGCCAGCGCGTGCTCGACCTGATCGACAAGGGCAACGACATCGAGCGCGTCGACGTGATCCTGGGGCTGATGAAGCAGAACCGCATCCACGCCGGCGTGTCGTGGTTCATCGGCTTCCCGACCGCGACGCCGGCCGAGGACCTCGCGACCTACGACTTCGTCGCGACGCGCGAGGACCGCATCGTGATGTCGGTCTACGCCGGCACCTTCATGCTCGGCCGCGACACGCTCGTCTACGCAAACCCCGAGCGCTACGGCATCAAGATCGTCGAGAAGGACGACGGCTCGATCGACTACCAGATGAACGACGGGACGCCCCACTACGACCGCACCGAGCTCGATCTCGCGTTCCGCGCGCGCGGCGACCTGCCGCTCCTCGACCACGGCGGCTACCTGCTCTACGCCGCGCACCGCCCCGAGCTCCTGAAGCGCATCACCGGGCTCACGCGCTACGGCCATCTTTCCCGGGATTTCGCGGACCTGCCGCGGCACGCGGCGCGGCTCGCCGAGGGGCTGCGCTTCCGCGACTACCGCTTCAACCCCTTCGCCGCCGACGACGCGGCGATGGACCGGCCGGTCCGCGTCGCCTTCCACGAGAAGACGGGTACCCACTTCGCCCTCGATGCGGCGGAGGTGAAGGTGCTCGAGGCGGCCGACGGCCGCCGCTCGGTCGGCGACCTCGCGGCCGCGATCACGGGACGCGACGCCGACGCGGCGCTCGCGCTCGTCGCGCGCCTGATCGACCGCGGGCTGCTCACGATCCCCGCGACGCTCGCGCCCGCGCGCGAGCCGGCGCTCGCGCACTAAGGGTCGCGACGCCGAGGCGTCGCGTGGCGTGCCGCGACGCCGAGGCGTCGCGTGGCGAGTCGCGACGCCGAGCGTCCTTGAACCGCGGCGCGGCGTGCCCCACACTGGCGGGATGCGACTCCTGCTGCTCGCCGCCGTCATCCTCGCTGCCGCCTGCGACCGTCCGCCGTCCCCGTCCGACGTGAAGCCGGACGGCAAGAAGCTCTCCGTCGCGCTGCTGCTCGCCGGCCCCGAGAACGACGAGGGGTGGAACCAGTCTGCCTTCGACGGGCTGCAGCGCATCGAGAAGGAGCTCGGCGCGCGCGTGCGCAAGGTCGGCGCCAGGAGCCCCTCCGAGATCGAGCAGGCGCTCACCCAGGCCGCGCAGCAGCGCTTCGACCTCGTCTACGGCCACGGCTTCGAGTTCAACGAGCCGGCGGCGCGCGTCGCCGCGCAGTGGCCCGAGGTGAAGTTCGCGACGTCCGGCGGGACGAAGAGCGCGGAGAACCTCGCCATCGTCGAGCCGCGCACCTTCGAGGCGGGCTACGCGCTCGGCGTCCTCGCGGGGCACCTCACCAAGTCGAAGGTCCTCTCGTCGCTGCACGGCGAGGCGTACGAACCGGTGAAGCGCACCGCCGGCGCGTTCGCTGCGGGAGCCCGCTCCGTCCAGCCCGACGTGAAGATCCTCGAGGACTACCTCGGGAGCTGGGAGGACGTGGCGCTCGCCAAGGAGAAGGCGCTCGCGCACGCCGCCGCCGGGGCCGACGTCTTCTTCCAGAACTGCGACGCGGCCGGCGCCGGCGTCTTCGAGGCGTGCCGCCAGAGGAAGGCGCTCGCCTTCGGCTGCAACCGCGACCAGGCGGCCAAGGCGCCCGACGTGATCGTCGCGAGCGCGGTCGGCGACATTCCCAAGATCCTGCTCGAACTCGCGGCCGAGGTGAAGGAGGGGCGCTTCCGCGGCGGCGCGCGCAGCTTCGGGATGAAGGAGCAGGAGGTGCGCGTCGTCTTCAACGAGGCGCTGCGCGCCAAGGTCCCGGCCGAGGCGCGCGCCGCGGTCGAGACGGCGTGCGCCGCGATCGCGCGCGGCGACCTCAAGCCGTGAGCGCCGCGCGCGGCGTGCGCCGATGAGCCCGCCGCCGGCGCTCGAATTCCACCGGATCGTCAAACGCTTCGGCGGCCGCGCGGCGCTCGCCGAAGTCGACCTCGCGCTGCGCGCCGGCGAGATCCACGCGCTGCTCGGCGAGAACGGCGCCGGCAAGACGACGCTCGTGCGCTGCGCGCTCGGGCTCACGGCGCCCGACGCGGGACGGCTCCTCGTCGACGGCCGCGCCGTCTCGATCCCCGACCCCGCCGCCGCCGCCGCGCTCGGCATCGGGCTGGTCCAGCAGCACTTCGCGCTGGCCGAGGGGCTGACGGTCGCGGAAAACCTGCTGCTCGACCGCGCCGGCGCGCCGCGCTTCTTCGCCCGCCGCACGCTCGCCGCGCGCGCGCGCGAGCGCCTCGCCCGCCACGGCTTCGAGCTCGACCCGGAGCGGCGCGTCGCCGACCTCTCCGTCGGCGAGAAGCAGCGCGTCGAGATCGTGAAGGCGCTCGAGGCGGGCGCGCGCGTGCTGATCCTCGACGAGCCGACCGCGGTCCTCGCGCCGTCCGAGGTCGGCGCGCTGCTCGAGCGGCTGCGGGCGCTCGCCCGCTCGGGGCGCGCCGTCCTCCTCATCTCGCACAAGCTCGACGAGGTGCTCACCGTCGCCGACCGCGTCACCGTGCTGCGCGCCGGCCGCGTCGTGCTCGCGGCGCCGCGCGCCGAGATCGACGCCGCGCGGCTCACGCGGGCGCTGTTCGGCGACGCGCCGGACGACGCCCCCGCCGCGCCGCACGAGGCGGCGGCCGGGCCGCCCGTCCTGACCGCGACCGGGCTGGCCGGCCCGGGCTTCGGTCCCGTCGACCTCGAGGTCCGCAAGGGCGAGTGCGTCGCCCTCTTCGGCGTCGACGGCCACGGGCAGGGCGAGCTGCTCGAGACGCTGATCGGGCTGCGGCCGGCGCGCGCCGGCCGCGTCGACCGCCCCGCGCGCGGCGTCGCCTTCGTCAGCGGCGACCGCCACGGCAGCGGTCTCGCGCTCGACCTGCCGCTCGCGGAGAACCTCGCGCTGCGCCGCGAGCTGCTGCCCGCCGCCACGTTCGGCCGCGCGGCGCTCGCCGCCGCCGCGACGCCGCGCCTCGCGGAGTTCGCGGTGCAGAGCGACGGCCCGTGGCAGGTCGCGCGGCGGCTCTCCGGCGGCAACCAGCAGAAGGTCGTGCTCGCGCGCGAGCTCTCGATCGGTCCGGCGCTCGTACTCGCCGAGAACCCGACGCGCGGCCTCGACGCCCGCGCCACCGCCTTCGTCCACGCCCGATTGCGCAGCGTCGCGCGTGAGGCGGCCGTGCTCGTCGCCACTACCGACCTCGACGAGGCGGTGGTACTCGCCGACCGCCTGCTCGTCGTCCACCGCGGGCGGCTCCACGCGACGGAGCGCACGCGCGCCGCCGCCGCGGAGGCGCTCGCGCGCGCGGCGGCCTCGTCGTGAGGCGCGTCCCGCGCGGCGCCGTCGTGACGATCGCGGCGCTCGCGCTCGCGCTCGTCCTGCTCGCGCTGCAGGGGCTCGGGCCGCTCGACGCGCTGACGTACCTCGTGCGCGGCGCGTTCGGCGACGCGCCGGCGCTCTGCGCGACGCTGCGCAAGCTCGTGCCTCTGCTGCTCTGCTCTGCCGGCATCTTGGTCGCGTTCCAGGCCGGGCTCTGGAACATCGGCGCCGAAGGCCAGCTGCTCGCCGGCGCGCTCGCGGCGGGAGCGGCCGGCGTCGCGAGCGGCCACTGGCTGCCCGCGCTCGCGGCCGGCGCGCTCGGCGGCGCGCTGTGGGCCGCGCTGCCGGCGGCGCTCGCGCTGTGGCGGCGCGTGCCCGAGGTGCTCTCGACCCTGATGTTGAACGGCGTCGCGCTCGAGCTCCTGCGCTGGCTCGTGACCGGGCCGCTGCAGGAGCCGTCGCACCAGTTCCCGCAGAGCCCGCAGCTGCCGCCCGCCGCGCGCCTGCCGCAGGTCGAGCTCGCGCGCTCGGCCGCGCTCCATCTCGGACTGCCGCTCGCGCTGCTCGCGACGCTGCTGGTGGGCTGGCTGCTGACGCGGACGCGCTTCGGGCTCGCGCTGCGCGCCGGCGCGGAGAGCCCGCGCCTCGTCCTCGCGCTCGGGCTGCCGCTGCGACGCTGGCGCTTCCTCGCCTTCGCGCTGGCCGGCGCGCTCGCGGGCCTCGCCGGAGCGGTCGAGGTGACCGGCGTCGCGGGCGCGGTCGACCGCTCGCTCGCGTCGGGCGTCGGCTACGCCGCGATCGCGGCGGCGCTGCTGGCGCGGCTCGCGGCGACGCGCCTGCCGCTGGCCGCGCTCCTCTTCGCGGCGCTCGCGGCCGGCACGACGGCGCTCCAGCTGCAGGAGAACCTGCCCGGCATCGACCGCTTCGGGCTCGTGCTGCAGGGGCTCGTGATCCTCGCGGTCCTCGCCGGCCGCCGTACCGCGACGGTCGACGCGGAGGGGGGCGCATGAACGAGCTCGCGATGCAGGCGGCGCGCCTCGCGCTGCCGCTGGTCCTCGCGACGCTCTCGGAGGTCGTGGCCGAGCGCGGCGGCGTGGTGAACCTCGCGCTCGAGGGGATGATGCTCGGCGGCGCGCTCGCCGCGTGGATGGTCGCGGCCGGCGGCGGCGGCGCGGCGCTCGCGCCCGCGCTGCTCGCCGCCATGCTCGTCGCGCTGCTCGTCGCGCTCCTGCAGGCGCTCTTCGTCGTGCGGCTGCGCGCCGACGCGATCGTGACCGGCGCGGCGCTCCACTTCGCCTGCCTCGGCGCGACCGGCCTCGTCTTCGAGCGCTGCAAGCGCAGCGCGGGGGTCACGACCTTCGGCGAGCTGGGCGGCGCGTGGACGCACGTCCCCTGGATCGGCACGCTCGCGATCGTCGCCGCCGTGCTCGCGTTCCTTCATGGCACGCGCGCCGGCCTCGCGATCCGCGCGGCGGGCGACGGACCCGAGGCGCTGCGCGCGGCGGGCGGCTCGCCGGCGCGCGCGCGCACGCACGCGCTGCTGCTCGCGGGCGCGCTCGCCGGACTGGCCGGCGCATCGCTCACGACCGTGCTGACCGGCACCTTCGTCGAGGGGATGACCGCGGGCCGCGGCTTCCTCGCGCTCGCGCTGGTGCTCTTCGCGCGGTGGAACCCGCTCGGCGCGCTGCTCGCCGGCCTCTTCCTCGGCGGCCTGTTCGCGCTCGAGCTGCACGCCTCCACGCTCGCCGCCACGCCGGGCGGCGCCGGCGTGCTCACCTTCGTGCTGCGCGCGCTGCCCTACCTGCTCTGCATCGCGGCGCTCGCCCTGGTCGGCGGCCGGCCCGACGCCGCGCCGCGAGCTCTCGGCCGGCCGCTCGTGGACGACCGCTGAGCGGCGGCGCGCGCCCGCAAGAGCAGCTAACTTCGCGCGCAATGTCGGAGAGCCACGCGCCCGCCGCCGAGGAGGCGGTCCGCTCGATCGCGCGCGCCGTCGCGGTGCGCGGCGGCCGGGCGTGGCTGGTCGGCGGCTGCGTGCGCGACGTCCTGCTCGGCGGCCCCCGCAAGGACTGGGACCTCGAAGTCTACGGCGTCGCGCCGGCCGACCTGCGCGCGCTGCTCGAGCGCGAGCACGAGGTCGTCGACGTCGGCCGCTCGTTCGGCGTGCTGAAGCTGAAGGGGCTGCCGATCGACGTCGCGCTGCCGCGCCGGGAGACGAAGGTCGCACGCGGCCACAAGGGCTTCGACGTCGAGGCCGACCCCCACCTCGACCTGCGCAGCGCCGCCGAGCGACGCGACCTCACCGTCAACGCGATCTACGAGGATCCGCTCACGCACGAGATCGCCGACCCGCTCGGCGGGCGGGCCGACCTCGACGCGCGCCGGCTGCGCCACGCCTCGCCGCGCTTCGTGGAGGACCCGCTGCGCGTGCTGCGCGTGATGCAGCTCGCCGCGCGGCTGCGCTTCGCGGTCGCGCCCGAGACGGTCGCGCTCTGCCGCACGCTCGACCTGGCCGAGCTTCCGCGCGAACGTCTCGAGGAGGAGTGGCGCAAGCTCCTGCTGCAGGGCGTCGAGCCGTCGCGCGGGCTGCGCTTCCTGAAGGAGAGCGGCGCGCTGCGCTTCTTCCCCGAGCTCGCCGCGCTCGACGGCTGCCCGCAGAACCCGGAGTGGCATCCGGAGGGCGACGTCTTCGTCCACACGGGCCACGTGCTCGATCATTACGCGCGCGAGCGCGCCGGCGACGCGAGCGACTGGACGGTCGGGCTGGCGCTGCTCTGCCACGACCTCGGCAAGCCGGCGACCACCGCGCGCGACGAGCACGGCGTCGTCCGCTCGATCGGCCACAGCGAGGCGGGCGAGACGCCGGCGCGCGCCTTCCTCGCGCGGCTCACGCAGGAGGCGGATCTCGTCGAGACGGTGGTCGCGCTCGTGCTGCACCACTTGAAGCCGTGGGAGCTCTTCAAGGCGAAGGCGGGCGATTCGGCGATCCGCCGCCTCGCCACGCAGGTGAACCTGCGCCTGCTCGTGCGCGTCGCGCGGCACGACGACGCGGGCCGGCCGCCGCGCCCGTTCGAAGGCTTCCCGCCCGGCGCCTGGCTGATCGGACGTGCCGAGGCTCTCGCCGCCGCCGACGCGGCGCCCCGCCCGCTCGTCCTCGGCCGCCACTTGATCGAGCTCGGGCTCGCGCCCGGCCCGCGCTTCAAGACGCTGCTCGACCGCTGCTTCGAGGCGCAGCTCGACGGCGGCTTCACCGACCTCGCGGGCGGGATCGAGTACGCGAAGCGGCTGCTCGACGAGAAGTGAGCCGCCGCGGCTTGAAACTGGAGCGGACGTCGAGGGCGGGGGTGAAGAGGCCGCGGGGAGCAGGGCTTCGTGCGAGAACGCGCGACGGGCGAGGGCGGGTCGAGAGGGCGGAGGGGAAAAAGGCTCGATGGACGGGACACGCTCGCCCCAACCAAAAGTTGAACGGGGGGCTCGCTGCGCTCGGCGCATTTGGGCACGACTCGCAGTAAATCCGTGGTCGACCGCCTCACGCGGCGTCCCGTCCCTCGACCTTTTTCCCCTCCGCCCTTTCACCACCGTTCGAGACCGTCGCGCGACGGCCGGAAACCTCGCTCCCCGCGTCCTCTTCGCACGGTCCTCGCACGACGTCCGACATCGTTGCTGCGCCACGGGAGATTGACGGCGCGCGCACGATCGGAGGCGGGTCGTAACTGGACGCGGGGAGTCACGGCACCGTCTTGAACGAGAGGTCGCGCCTCTTGCCTTCTTCGCTTTCAAATGCCGACGCACCGTGGTCGAGCATCGACCTGCCACGAGCCATGTCGGAATACGAGGGGCCCAGTCGACTCGGCACGCGAACGGCCCCGACTCGATGAAACGCGGTCGAGTCCCGAGGCGCACAACGTCCGATACCGTTCGCCGACATTCACCGTTCCGCGTGAAGTCGCCTCACGCCCAGTCGCACACCGAACATCTCCCGTGGCGCAGCAACGATGTCAGGACGTCGTGCGAGGTCGACTCGAGGAGGCCGCGGGGAGCGAGGTTTCCGGCCGTCGCGCGACGGTCTCGAACGGTGGTGAAAGGGCGGAGGGGAAAAAGGTCGAGGGACGGGACGCCGCGTGAGGCGGTCGACCACGGATCTACTGCGAGTCGTATCCGAATGCGCCGAGCGCAGCGAGCCCCCCGTCCATCTTTGGTCTGGGGCGAGCGTGTCCCGTCCATCGAGCCTTTTTCCCCTCCGCCCTCTCGACCCGCCCCCGCCCGTCGCGCGTTCAACCACCCATCCTTCTCCCCGCGCCCGCTTCACCCCCGCCCTCGACGTCCGCTCCAGCTACTTTGCAAGCGCGGGGCGCCAGAGCTCGACCGTCTCGCCCACCGACGTCGCGATCACGACGTCGAGCCGCGCCGGCGAGCCGAGCTCGAGGCCGGCCGGCTCGGAGAGGCCGCGCGGGATCAGGCGCGCGAGGCGCGGACGATCGTGGCGCAGCACGACGTTGTAGGAGCCGCTGACGCCGCGCGCGCAGGCGCGGCACGCCGCGGCGACGGCGGCGGCGGCGCGCGACCACGCCGCGGGCGGCGCTTCTTCCCCGGGCAGCGCGATCCAGAGCTCGGCCGTCATGCCGGGCCGGCGCGGGACGACGGCGACGGCCGCGTCGAGCGGGAGCGCGCGCCCCTCGTCGGCCGCCGCGGCGAGGTCGTCCGCGAGCGCCGCGCCGTCGGCGGCGCGCTCCGCCGGCGACATTGCGCCGGCGCGCTCGAGCGCGTCGCTCGCGAAGCCGACGATCTGCAGGTGGGGATGGACGCGCGACTGCGCGCCGCGCACGCCGACGTTCACGAACGCGGAGAGCTCGAGGCCGCGCAGCCCGAAGCGCGCGGCGAATGCTTCGTCGAACGGCGCGCGCAGCAGCGCCGCGAGCAGCGAAGGGTCGAGGTCGGCGGGCGTCGCGAGGTGGAGCCGCTCGTCGGGCGGCGCGAGCAGGAGCGCGGCGTCGGCGATCGAGAAGGCGTTCCCGACCACGTGCAGCGCGCCGCCGCTCTCGGGCCACGCGCCGCGGTCGAAGCGGTCGCGCTCGGGATGGCAGAGGAAGCACGCTGCCGGCGGAACGTCCGAGGGAGGTTCCGCCGGCAGCGGCAGCTTCAGTCTCTGGAGACGGCCCGCGATGCGCAGGCAGCGCCGGCCGTCGATCGGCGCCCGATAGAGCTCGGGCGTCGCGGACATCGTCGCGATCCCGGCGCGCCTACTTCCCGCCGGCCTTCGCGAACGCCGCGTCCGGGTCCTTCTTGAAATCCGCCGGACAATCGGGGCAGCACATCCGCACGATCTTGCCCTTGTAGATCACGATGTGCTCGCCGTCGTACTCCATGTCGTCCTGGATCGGGCACTTCGCGTTCTTCAGGTCCTCGGCGCCGTACTGCGCCTTCGCGACCATGATCAGCGGCTCCTTCAGGAACGCCTTCTCGCAGTCGCCGCAGCAGAGCGACAGCGTGTGGCCCTGCCACGTCATCGCCTTGACCTTTTCGCCCGCGATCGCGTGTCCGCTCACCGGGCAGGTCTTGTTCTCGATCTTCTTGGCGTCCTTGTAGGCGGTCGCGGCCATCCCCTTGAAGTCGGCCTTCACCTTGGCGACGCAGTTCTTGCAGCAGGTGTAGACGCGCTGGCCGTCGACCTCGACCGACTGGTTCTTGTCGACCGCCTTGCCGCTGACCGGGCACTTCTCGTTGCCGAAGAACGGCACGATCACCTCGGCCTTCTTCGCATCGGGCTTCGCGGCGTCCTGCTTGGGGGCGTCGGCCTTGGGCGCGGCGGGCTTCGCGCCGTCCTGCGCGACGCCGGACAGCGCGAGACCGGCGAACGCGCCGGCGACGAGGGCGGCCGCGAGTGCGGCGCGACGAACGAACGACATGGATCTCCTCCGCTTCGGGTTTCGGTGGGGAAAAGCGGAGGGAGACTACGCGGGAACGGGCTCCGGCACCAGTTCGTCGGCCGTCTTGCGCGCGCCGTGGTCGGTCGACGAGGGAGCGGCGGCCGCGGCCGCCGCGAACGCGCCGCGCTGCGCGCGGAAGACCAGCCCGGTGCCGTCGCGCCGCGCGTCGATCTGCACGGTGTCGCGCTCGCGCACCTGGCCCGAGCCGATCAGGTTGGCGACGGCGAACAGCACCTCGCTCTCGAGCAGCCCGCGCAGCGGGCGCGCGCCGTAGCGCGGGTTGGTCCCCTTCTCGAGCAGGTAGCGCCGCGCGCCGAGCGTGCAGCGCAGGTCGACGTCGAGGCGCTTGCGGACGCGCCCGCGCACGTAGCCGAGCTCGAGCTCGAGGATCCGCTTGAACTCGGGCTCGCCGAGGCTGTTGAAGATGATGCGGCGGTCGATGCGGTTCAGGAACTCGGGCGAGAAGATGCGGCGCGTCGCCTCGAGCACCGACTCCTGCACGCTGCTCATGTCGGGCGCCGCCTCGCTCGCGCCGCGGAAGCCCATGGGCGAGTCGTGCAACTTGTCGAACTGGTCGGCGCCGACGTTGCTCGTCATGAAGATGAGGCAGCGCGTGAGGTCGACCTGCTCGTTGGTGCCCAGCGTCAGCACCCCCTTGTCGAGGATCCCGAGCAGCAGCATCCAGAGCGCGTCGTTGGCCTTCTCGATCTCGTCGAAGAGCAGCAGCGTGATCGGGTTGTCGCGCGTCTGGTGGCGGTCGAGGTTCTCCTGCGACAGGTAGGGCGGCGTGTCGCGGTGGCCGAGGTAGCCGGGCGGCGAGCCGATCAGCCGCGCGATCTCGTGGCTGTGGCTGAACTCGGCGCAGTCGACCTTGAGCATCGCCCGGCGCTCGCCGAACAGGTGCTCCGCGAGGGCCTCGACCACGCGCGTCTTGCCGGTCCCGGTCGGCCCGAGCAGCAGGAAGCTCGCGATCGGGCGGTTGGGGTCGGAGAGGCCGGAGCGCCAGATCTGGTGGATGTTCGTCAGGGCGTCGACCGCCGGCTCCTGGCCGACGACGCGCGAGAGGATCCCGTCGCGCAGCCGACGCGCGTCGAGGCTCAGCTTGTTCGGGTCGAGTTCACGCCATCTCGTGCCGCGTGCCACGCTCGTCTCTCCCCTGGCCGAAGCCCCACGGCGCTTGCGGTCCGTCCCTGCTTCGTCCCGGGCCGGCCCCCCGACTTGAGCCCGCCGCGATTCCCGGGCGCGCGGCGGCCCCGGAAGGTCCGGCAAGCGTTGCTAGGATCGTCCCGCTTCGTACCGGGCGACGGCGCGGCGCGCCGCCGGAGCGCTCCGGGAGAGGCCCCCTCCACCGCATGAACGACCCCGAGCACGACATCTACGACCGGGTCGCCTTCCTCCTCGACGAAGTCGACGCCCGCCTCGACGAGGGCCACGCCGACGAGGGGCTCGAGCTCGCCCTCCAGGCGCAGAAGCTGCTCGAGCGCAATCCCGAGGTGAAGGAGAAGGAGGTCGATCTGCGGATCGACACGCACTACCTCCTCGCCGCGAGCCAGTTCGAGCTCGGCGACGTCGCCTCCGCGCTGCGCGAGTACGAGGTCGTGCGCAAGCTCGACGCGAAGGACCCGGAGATCGACTACTGGCACGCGCGCGCGCTCTTCCACGCGTGGCGCTTCGACGAGTCGGCGGCGATGCTCGCGCGCCACAAGGCCAAGCCCAAGACGCGCGCCGGGCTCTACTACTACCAGGCGCTGCTGGCCGACTTCCGCGGCGAGCGCGCCGACGCGGAGAAGCTCTTCGCGCGCGCCGCCAAGGAGAACCCCGACGAGTTCCCCGAGCCGGTGCGCCTGCCCGAGAGCGAGGTGCACTCGATGCTCGAGAGCGTGCTCTCGGCCCTGCCGCGCGACGTCCGGTCCGCGCTCGAGGGGGTCGACCTCGCGCTCCTGCCGCTGCCCGACCCGAAGATCCACGCCAGCCCCGACGTCGACCCGCTCGTGCTGGGGCTCTACCGCGGGGTCAACCTGCTCGAGAAGTCGCAGTTCAGCACGGGCGCCGAGCTCGACCGGATCGAGATCTTCCAGCGCAACGTCGAGCGCGTCGTCGACGACAAGGACGAGCTGCGCGAGGAGCTGAAGGTGACGCTGCTGCACGAGATCGGGCACCACCTCGGGTGGGATGAGGATGATCTCGAGAAGCGGGGACTCAACTAGCGCTTGCAGCTGACGGGGCGCCGCGGGCGCGGGTCGGGCCGAGATGGGATTCGAACGGCGCCCCGCAGCTGAACCTGTCCATCGATCGGCGAGCGGAGCTCGCCGTCGAAAGGACGATGGAGCTGACGAAGGGCCGGGAGCGTGGCGCGCAAGCGTCGGAGGGTGATCGACGGCCCTTCGCAGCTCATCGGGCCACGCATCTTGCGAGAGCGGTCGAGACGACGTGCGTGCGCCGTTGCATGGACGGTGCGGGCGCGAAGGTGCGACGGAAGTCGTGGTCGCTCGATCGTGACGTGATGGGATTGAAGAGATTCGAATCGGGCGTACGGGGCGGGACTATTGCGGCTCGACGATCCGGTGGCAGACGTCGAGGTCGAGGTCCTTCAGCTCCTGCACGCGGCCCGACGGCCAGACGATCTTCGCGGCGGCCTTCGACGTGCGCGGGCCCACGCCGAAGGTCATGCGCAGGTCCTGCCAGCTGAAGTAGGACGCGGTGGGATGGAGCTCCTGCAGCTGCGTCTTGTCGCCGCAGGTGAGGTAGATGCGCGCGCCGATCGGGTCGCGCGGGCTCTTCGTGCCGACGAGCCGGAAGGTGACGCGGTGGTTTTGCGTCGCGAGGACGTTCTCGAGGACCTGCACCGGGTGGTCGTTCTCGAGCACGACCACGTCGTCGTCGCCGTCGCCGTCGAGGTCGCCGACCGCGAGCCCGCGCCCGACGTCGGGGCGCTCGAAGAAGGGCGAGAGGCGCGGGCCGACCTGGAGGAAGGTGCCGTCGCCGCGGTTCTCGAAGAAGTGGGGCAGCTGCTCGTAGGTCTGGTTGGGGTCGACGTCGTGGACGTCGTCGACGGCGGCGCCGTTCACGACGATCAGGTCGGGGTCGGCGTCGAGGTCGTAGTCGAAGAAGCGCAGCCCGAAGCCGGTCGTGAGGAACGAAGGGCCGCCGAGCCCGCTCGGGAAGCTCTTGTCGTCGAAGAGGTGGTCTTCGCACTGGACGTAGAGGACCGTGCCCTCCTTGCCGAGGTTGGCCGAGACGACGTCGAGGCGCAGGTCGCCGTCCACGTCGGCGATGTCGCTTCCCATGCACGACTGCGAGCGGCCGCGCCCGTCGACCGCGACGCCGACGGCGCTCGCGACCTCCTCGAATCTCATCTTCCCGTCGGGGCCGGTGACGTTGTGCCAGAGGTGGTTGGGGTCGGCGTCGTTGGCGACGTAGAGGTCGAGCCGGCCGTCCTCGTCCCAGTCCCAAGGGATCGCCGCGAGCGCCTTGCCGCCGAGGTCGGGCTCGACGATGCCCGCGTCCGCCGTGACGTCGGTGAAGCGCAGCGCGCCGTCGTTGCGGTAGAGGCGGTCGGGCGCCGACGCGAGCGTGTCGGGATGGCAGTAGCTGATCTTGTCGCGCGTCCCGCAGACCTTGTAGGTCGCGTAGTCGATCTGGGCGTAGTTGCCGAGGTAGAGGTCGAGGTCGCCGTCGCGGTCGAAGTCGGCCCACGCGGCCGGCCCGCTCCAGAGGTCGTCGGCGATCCCCGAAGCGGCGGTCACGTCGGTGAAGGTGCCGTCGCCGTTGTTGCGGCAGAGGACGTCGCGCCCGACGCGCGTCACGAAGAGGTCGGGGTCGCCGTCGTTGTCGACGTCGGGGCAGGTGACCGCCATGCCGTAGCCGACGTCGCCGAGCCCGAGCGGCGCCTCGCGCGTCGTCCCGCCGTCCGCCTTCACCGTCACGACGTCGGGCACGCGCCGGAAACGGAAGCGGCCGTCGACCACGCCTTCGTTCCTGTAGAGCGCGTCGCGCGGCGCGGCAGCGGGCTCGGGGTGGCCGGGCAGCGGGCAGCCCTGCACGCAGTAGACGTCGAGCCGCCCGTCGCCGTCGTAGTCGAGCAGCCCGACGCCGGCCCCCATCGTCTCGGGCAGGTACTTCTTCCCCGGCGTCAGGAAGCGGCGGTGGACGAAGTCGATCCCGCTGTCCGCGCGGTGCAGGAAGGCGGGCGCGGCGCGCTTCGCGGCGGCGCCCGACGACGCCGCGGGCTCCTGCGCCGCGGCGCTCCCGCCGGCGCCGAGCGCGAGCGCGGACGCGAGCGCGAACGACCGCTCGCGACGATGCGAGGAGTGGCGGAGCCGGCGCCGCCTCATTCCGGTTCGACGATCCGGTGGCAGACGTCGAGGTCGAGGTCCTTCAGCTCCTGCACCCTTCCCGACGGCCAGACGATCCGCGCCGAGGCCTTCGCCGTGCGCGCGCCCACGCCGAAGGTCATGCGCAGGTCCTGCCAGCTCAGGTAGGACGCCGTCGGGTGGAGCTCCTGCAGCTGCGTCTTGTCGCCGCAGACGAGCGTGACGCGGGCGCCGACCGGATCGCGCGGGCTCTTCGTGCCGATCAGCCGGAAGGTCACGCGGTGGTTCTGCGTCGCGACCACGTTCTCGAGCAGCGCGACTTGATGATCGGCCTCGAGCACGACCACGTCCTCGTCGCCGTCGCCGTCGAGGTCGCCGACGGCGAGCCCGCGCCCGAGATCGGGCCGCTCGAAGAACGGGGAGAGGCGCGGCCCGACCTGGAGGAACGTGCCGTCGCCGCGGTTCTCGAAGAAGTGGGGCACCTGCTCGAAGGTCTGGTTGGGGTCGATGTCGTGCGCGTTGTCCAAGACGTGGCCGTTCACGACGATCAGGTCGGGGTCGGCGTCGAAGTCGTAGTCGAAGAAGCGCAGGCCGAAGCCGGTGAAGAGGTAGGAGGGGCCGCCGAGCCCGCTCGGCCAGCTGCGGTCGTCGAAGAGGTGCTCCTCCCCCTGCACGTAGAGGACGGTGCCCTCCTTGCCGAGGTTCGCCGACACGACGTCGAGGCGCAGGTCGCCGTTCACGTCGGCGATGTCGCTCCCCATGCACGACTGCGAGCGCCCCTTGCCGTCGACCGCGACGCCGGCGCCCGCCCCGACCTCCTCGAACTTCATCTTCCCGTCGGGGCCGGTGACGTTGTGCCAGAGGAAGTTGGGGTCGGCGTCGTTGGCGACGTAGAGGTCGAGCCGGCCGTCCTCGTCCCAATCCCACGGGATCGCCGCGAGCGCCTTGCCGCCCTGGTCGGGCTCGACGATGCCGGCCTCCTTCGTCACCTCGGTGAAGCGGAAGCCGCCGTCGTTGCGGAAGAGGCGGTCGGGCGCGGACGGGAGCGAGTCGGGATGGCAGTAGATCAGCCGTTCGTGCAGGTGGCAGATCTTGTAATGCGCATAGTCGATCAGCGCATAATTGCCGAGGTAGAGGTCGAGGTCGCCGTCGCGGTCGAAGTCGGCCCACGCGGCCGCCGCGCTCCAGAGGTCGTCGGCGACGCCCGCCTCGGCCGTGACGTCGGTGAAGGTGCCGTCGCCGTCGTTGCGATAGAGGACGTCGGGACCGACGCGCGTCACGTAGAGGTCGGGGTCGCCGTCGTTGTCGACGTCGGGGCAGGTGACTCCCATCCCGTAGCCCGCGTCGCGCAGGCCGAGCGGCGCGTCGCGCGTCTTCCCGTCGGCCGTCTTCACCGTCACGACCTCGGGCACGCGCCGGAAGCGCAGCCGGCCGTCGACCACCCCGACGTTTCGGTAGAGCGCGTCGTGCTGCGGCGGAAAGCCCTGCGGGTTGCCGGGCAGCGGGCAGCACTGCACGCAGAAGACGTCGAGCCGCCCGTCGCCGTCGTAATCCAGGAGCGCGATGCCCGACCCGACCGTCTCGGGCAGGTACTTCTTGTCGGGCGTCGGGAAGCGGTGGTGGACGAAGTCGAGCCCGCTGTCGTCGCGCAGCACGAAGGCGGGGGCACCGTGCTGGGCGGCACCGTTCTCGGCGGCGCCGCGTGCGGCGGCATCGCGCGCGGCCGGCTCCTTCGCGTAGGGCGCCTGTGCGACCGTCCGCCCGGCGAGCGCGCCGACGAGGAGCGCCGCGGCGGCGGTCGGGAAACGGCGCACGCCTCGCCGAGCGGATGCACGGAGAGGAACCGCCGGGGCTTGCGGTCGGGACGGCATGCGGCTCCGGAGAACCTGGCGCGAAGACGCTAACCGGGCGGCCGCCCGGCGGGAATGCGCGATCCGGCGCGCGCTCACTTCGGCTCGACGACGCGGTGGCAGACGTCGAGGGCGAGGTCCTTCAGCTCCTGCACCCGGCCCGACGGCCAGCGGATCGTCGCCGTCGCCGGACCGCCGCGCGCACCTACGCCGAAGCGCAGGCGCAGGTCCTGCCAGCTCAGGTACGACGTGGAGCCGTGCAGCTCCCGGACCTGCTTCTTGTCGCCGCAGACCAGCGTGACGTGCGCGCCGATGGCGTCGCGCGGGCTCTTCGTGCCGACCAGCCGCAGCGCGACGAAGTGGTTCCCGTTCGCGACGACGTTCTCGAGCACCTGCAGCGCGTCGTCGTTCTCCTGGACCACGGCGTCGTCGTCGCCGTCCTCGTCGAGGTCGCCGATCGCGAGGCCGCGCCCGACGTTCGCGCGCAGGAAGAACGGCGAGAGGCGCGCCCCCACTTCGACGAAGGTGCCGTCGCCGCGGTTCTCGAAGAACTGCGGGAGCTGCTCGAAGGTCTGGTTGGGGTCGAACTCGTTCGCGTCGTCGAGGACGTGGCCGTTGATCACGAGCAGGTCGAGGTCGGCGTCGTGGTCGTAGTCGAACAGGCGCAGGCCGAAGCCGGTGTTGAGGTAGGAGGGGCCGGCCAGCCCCGAGGCGAAGCTCGCGTCGTCGTAGAAGTCGCCGTCGGTGCGGCGGTAGAGGACCGTCCCCTCGCGCGAGAAGTTGGCGGAGAGCACGTCGAGGCGCAGGTCGCCGTCGACGTCGCCGATGTCGCTCCCCATGCACGCCTGCGCCGTCCCCTGGCCGTTGACGGCGAGTCCGATCGTGCCCGCGACCTCCTCGAACTTCATCCCGCCCGGCCCGGAGAGGTTGTGCCAGAGGAAGTTGGGGTCGGTGTCGTTCGCGACGTAGAGGTCGAGCTTGCCGTCGCCGTCCCAGTCGAACGGGATCACGGCGTACGCCTTGCCGCCGTGGTCGGGCTCGACGACGCCAGCCTCGCGCGTGACCTCCGTGAAGCGGAAGCCGCCGTCGTTGCGGTAGAGCCGGTCGGGCGCGGCGGCGAGCGTCTTGGGCATGCAGTAGCTCACGCGCAACCCGGTCGCGCAGACCTTGTAGTGCTCGAAGTCGATCAGCGCGTAGTTGCCGAGGTAGAGGTCGAGGTCGCCGTCGCCGTCGAGGTCGGCCCACGCGGCCGGCGCGCTCCAGTAGTCGTCGAGGATGCCCGACGCTTCGGTCACGTCGGTGAAGGTGCCGTCCCCCTCGTTGCGGTAGAGGACGTCGCGGCCGACGTTGGTGACGAAGAGGTCGGGGTCGCCGTCGTTGTCGACGTCGGGGCAGCTCACCCCCATGCCGTAGCCGACGTCGCCGAGGCCGAGCCGCTTCCTCTTCTTCGTCCCGTCGGGCGCCGTGACGACGACCTCGTCCTCGACGCGGTGGAAGCGCAGCCGGCCGTCGACGACCCCGTCGTTGTGGAAGAGCAAGTCTTGCGGCGGCACGCCGACGGCCGGGTAGCCCGGCAGCGGACAGCACTGCACGCAGTAGACGTCGAGCCGCCCGTCGCCGTCGTAGTCGAGCAGGCCCACCCCCGAGCCGGCCGTCTCGCAGAGGTACTTCTTGAAGGGCGTCGCGAAGCGGTGGTGGACGAAGTCGATCCCGCAGTCCTCGAGCAGCCGGAAGGCCGGCGCGGCGGCTGGCGGCTTCGCCGCGCCGTCCCGCCGGTGCGCGTTCGGCCGGTTCGGCGGCGCGCCCTGCGCGGACGCGGCCGCGTCGGCGAGCGCCGCGAGCAGCGCGACCGTCGCGATGCGCGCGAGCGGGGCCGTCCGGCGCGCGCTCACCGGCTCCCTCCCGGTGCCTCTCCACCCTCCTCACGCACGAGGTGGTAGCGGTCGAGCTCGAGCTCCTTCACGACCTGCACGCGTCCCGACGGCCACCGGATCGTCGCGGTCGCCTTGACCGTTCGCGGGCCCACGCCGAAGTGGACGCGCAGGTCCTGCCAGCTCATGTACGACGACGAGCCGCGCACCTCCTGCACCTGCGTCTTGTCGCCGCACGCCAGCGTCACGCGCGCGCCGATCGCGTCGCGCGGGCTCTTCTTGCCGTCGCCGGCCAGGGAGAGGCCGATCCAGTGGTTGGGCGTCTCGAGGACGTTCTCCAGCACGCGCAGCGGGTGGTCGCTCTCCACGACCACGGCGTCGAGGTCGCCGTCGCCGTCGAGGTCCCCCACCGCGAGCCCGCGCCCGACGTCGGCCTCCTGGAAGAAGCGCGACAGCTTCGGGCCGACCGGCAGGAACGTCCCGTCGCCGCGGTTCTCGAGGAAGAGCGGCACCTGCTCGAACGACTGGTTGGGGTCGCTCTCCCGGATGTCGTCGAGCACGTGGCCGTTCACCTGGAAGAGGTCGAGGTCGGCGTCGCGGTCGAAGTCGAAGAAGCGCGCGCCGAACCCGGTGAAGAGGTAGGTCGGGTTCCCGATGCCGCTCTTGTAGGTCGCGTCCTCGTAGTAGTCGCCGTCGGTGCGCAGGTAGAGGACGCTCGACTCCTTGCTCAGGTTCGCCGAGTAGACGTCGAAGCGCAGGTCGCCGTTCACGTCGGCGATGTCGCTCCCCATGCACGACTGCGAGGTGCCCTGGCCGTTGACGGCGAGGCCGACCTCGCCCGCGATCTCCTCGAACTTCATCTTCCCGTCGGCGCCGCGCACGTTGTGCCAGAGGAAGTTGGGGTCGGCGTCGTTCGCGACGTAGAGGTCGAGCCGGCCGTCGTCGTCGTGGTCGAAGGGGATCGCCGCGAGCCCCTTGCCGCCGTGGTCGGGCTCGACGATGCCCGCCTCCTTCGTGACGTCGGTGAAGCGGAAGCCGCCGTCGTTGCGGAAGAGCCGGTCGGGCGCCGCCTTGAGCACGTCGGGGCTGCAGTAGCCGACGCGGTCGCCCGTCCCGCACACGGTGTAGCGGACGTAGTCGATCAGACCGTAGTTGGCGAGGTAGAGATCGAGGTCGCCGTCGCCGTCGAAGTCGCCCCACGCCGCCGCCGCCGTCCACCAGGCGTCGACGATCCCCGACTGCGCCGTGACGTCGGTGAAGGTGCCGTCGCCGTTGTTGCGGTAGAGCACGTCCTGCCCGACGTTCGTGACGAAGAGGTCGGGACGGCCGTCGTTGTCGACGTCGGGACAGGTGACGCTCATGCTGTACTCGCGGTCGCCGAGGCCGAGCGGCGCCTCGCGCGGCGTCCCGTCCTCCTGCTTCACCGTCACGCGGTCGGCGACGCGCTCGAAGCGGAAGCGGCCGCCGACGCGGCCGAGGTTGCGGTAGAGCGCGTCGGGCGGCGCCTCGACCTTCTCGGGATAGCCCGGCAGCGGGCAGCACTGCGCGCAGTAGACGTCGAGGAGCCCGTCGCCGTCGTAGTCGAGGAGGCCGATTCCCGAGCCGGTGATCTCGGGGAGGTACTTCTTGGCGGGCGTCGTGAAGCGGCGGTGGACGAAGTCCAGCCCGCTGTCGGAGCGCACGAGGAACGCGGGGTGCTCCGGCTCGACGACGGTCGCGGGCGCGCCGGTCGCGGGCCGGGGCGACTGCGTCGGCGGCGTCGTCGGCTGCTGCGCTTGCGCGGCGCCCGCGGCCGCGCACGCCGCGAGCGCAGCGGCGACGAGGGCGGCGCGCCTCATCCGCCGCCGCCGTCGTCGGGCGCCGGAACGGGCTCGCCCGCCTTCGCCTTCTGCGCCACGTCCTTCAGCCGCAGTGCGGGCGGCCACGCCGGCCGCTCCGCGAGGAGCGCGTCGCTCTCCTTGCGGGCCGCCTCGACCTCGCCGAGCTCGAGCTCCGCCTCGATCAGGTCGAGCCGCCGCGGCCAGTCGGTCGGGTTGCACTCGCGCAGCTTCGCGAGGATCTCGCGCTTCTCCTTCGGGTCGGGCGCGTTCGTCGCCGAGTTGCTGTCGGTCAGGCGGTTGAGCAGGTGCCAGATCGCGTAGTGGCGCTTCGCCTCGTCCTTGCGGCCGAGACGCGACAGGCAGAGGTGGAACTGGTGGTGCACCGCCTTGTCGCCCGGGTCGGACTTCGCCGCCAGCTCGAGGTGGGGCAGCGCCTCCTTCAGCTTCCCCTCCGCGATCAGCATCTGCGCGCGCAGCGTGTGGGCGATCGGCTGGTCGGGCACGACGGCGAGCGCCGCCTCGAGGTCGGCGACGGCGCGCTCCCGGCTGCCCGGCACCAGCGCGTCGCGCCGCATCGCGATGCTCGCGCGCAGGACGTAGAGGTCGCCGAGCGCTTCGCCGCCGACGCGCGGCGGCTTCGGGTCGATCAGCTCGTTCACGAGCGGCTCGGCCTCGTCGTACTTGGCCTGCCGGTAGAGCGCGGTCGCGAGCGACCGCAGCGTCTCGGGGCGGCGGCCCCCCGCCTGCAGCGCGCGGCGCGACGCGCTCTCGGCGCGCGCATCGCGGCGCCGCGTCCAGGTCGGCGAGAGGTGGACCGCGGCGAGCGTGAGCCACGCCTCGGTCGACTCCTTGCGCGCCTTGCAGAGCGCCTCGCCGGCGCGCGCCGCATCGGCGAAGCGCTCCTCGTCGTAGAGCGCACGGATCTTCCGGATCTCGGCGACGATCTCGGCCGGTACCGGCACCGCCGGTGACTCGTCGGCGCGCTTCGAGGCCGCGGGCGGCGCCTGGCCCTGGGGCGGCGCTGCCGCCTGCCCTTGATGTGGCGCGGCGGCGAGGAGGGCGGCGGCGCACGCGAACGCTCCCGCGGCGGCGCGCCTGCGGCGCACACTCCTCCGATTCGAACCCGGCTCGACTTCCATGACCTGCCCACCGCGACTCCCGGCCGGCGCGAACCCGTGCAAGCTAGCGCCGCCGGACCGTTCCGTGAACCCTGGCGCACTCCCTAACGCGGCTCCGTGACGACGTGGCAGGTGTCCAGCGCGAGCTTCTCGAGCTTCTGGACCTGGCCCGACGGCCAGCGGATCTCCGCGCTCGCCGCGTCGGTGCGGGCGCCCACGCCGAAGTAGAGGCGCAGGTCCTGCCAGCTGAAGTAGGACGACGAGCCGGTCACCTGCTGGACCTGCTTCTTGTCGCCGCACGCGACCACGACGCGCGCGCCGATCGCGTCGCGCGGGCTGCGCGTGCCGACGAGCTGGAAGCCGATCCAGTGGTTCGACGTCACGAGCACGTTCTCGAGCACGCGCGCCGCGTGGTCGTTCTCGAGGACGACGACGTCGAGGTCGCCGTCGTTGTCGAGGTCGCCGACCGCGAGCCCGCGCCCCACGTCGGCGCGCGTGAAGAAGGGCGAGAGGCTCGGCCCGATCTCCGCGAACGTCCCGTCGCCGCGGTTCTCCAGGAAGTTCGGCACCTGCTCGAAGGTCTGGGCCGGATCGAAGTCGTGCACGTCGTCGAGCACGTGGCCGTTCACCTGGATCAGGTCCATGTCGCCGTCGCGGTCGTAGTCGAGGAAGCGCAGGCCGAAGCCGGTGTAGAGGAGGGTCGGGGCGAGGACGCCGCTGCGCGCGCTGCGGTCCTCGAAGAGCTCGCCGTCGCGGCGGAGGTAGAGGACGGTCCCCTCGCGGCCGAGGTTCGCCGACGCGAGGTCGAGGCGCAGATCGCCGTCGACGTCGGCGAAGTCGCTCCCCATGCACGCCTGCGGCCGCCCCTCCCCGCTCACCGCGATGCCGGCGCTGCCCGCCGCCTCCTCGAACTTCATCCCGCCCGGACCGCTCACGTTGTGCCAGAGGAAGTTGGGGTCGGTGTCGTTCGCGACGTACAGGTCGAGCTTCCCGTCGTCGTCCCAGTCGAAGGGGAGCGCCGCGAGCCCGTGGCCGCCGTTCCCCGGCTCGACGATGCCGGCCGCCTTCGTGACGTCGACGAACCTGAAGTCGCCGTCGTTGCGGAAGAGGCGGTCGGGCCCGGCCGGCAGCGCGTCGGGGTGGCAGTAGCTGATGCGCTCCTTCGTCCCGCACGGCTTGTAGTGGTCGAAGTCGAGGACGGCGTAGTTGGCGAGGTAGAGATCGAGGTCGCCGTCGCCGTCGAGGTCGGCCCACGCCACCCCGCCGCTCCAGTCGACGTCGACGATCCCCGACTTGTCGGTCACATCGGTGAAGGTGCCGTCGCCGTTGTTGCGGTAGAGCGTGTCGCGGCCGCCGTTCGACACGGCGACCATCACGCCGTTGCCCTTGTCGCGGTAGCGCACCCCCTGGCAGACGTTGGTGACGAAG
>Ga0137432_1000039_pt1 | contig 109871 bp, 80 predicted proteins | sample EasRivERMZT820_2_FD_102337 | JGI IMG/M metagenome (GOLD analysis project Ga0137432, IMG submission 102337) | Soil microbial communities from meander-bound floodplain in the East River, Colorado, USA - East River MetaG ERMZT820_2 | ecosystem: Environmental > Terrestrial > Soil > Floodplain ... | reverse complement strand
GCAGCTTCGTTTTGTGGAACGCTTTGTGCGTGAGCATTATTTTGTTTTTCCAGAAGTAGTCGGTCCATTTGTTGAAGTCGTCGAGCTTCTTCATGCGCTCGCGGATCAGCGGGACGATCTTCGCGACCAGCGCGCGGTCGAGCTTGCGGTCGGGGAAGAAGGCGACGATCCGGTTCACGAGGTCGTCGGCGTCGATGCGGCGGATCCACTCGCCGTTCAGCCACTCGAGCTTGGTCAGGTCGAAGACCGGCCCGCCGAGCGAGATCTTCGTGATGTCGAACTTCTCGAGCAGCTGCGCGCGATCGAAGATCTCCGCCCCCTCGCCCTCCGCCGGCGCGAAGCCCATGAGCGCCAGGAAGTTGATCAGCGCCTCCGGCAGGTAGCCCTGCGCGCGGTACCACTCGAGGCTGGTCGGGTTCTTCCGCTTGCTGATCTTGCTGCGGTCGGCGTTGCGCAAGAGCGCCAGGTGGCAGAAGACCGGCGGCTCCCAGCCGAAGGCGCGATAGAGCAGCACGTGCTTGGGCGTCGAGCTGATCCATTCCTCCGCGCGCAGCACGTGCGTGATCTTCATCAGGTGGTCGTCGACGACGTTCGCGAGGTGGTAGGTCGGGAAACCGTCCGACTTCATCAGCACCTGGTCGTCGACTTCCGTGTTCTGGAACTCGATCTCCCCGCGCAGCACGTCGTTCACGACCGTCTTCGCCGACTTGTCGACCTTCATGCGCACGACGAACTTCTCGTTCGCGGCCGCGCGCTGCTTCGATTCGTCCGCGGGGACGCTGCGGCACGTCCCGTCGTACCCCGGCGGCAGCTTCGCCGCCGACTGCCGCGCCCGCATGACCGCCAGGCGATCCTCCGTGCAGAAGCAGCGGTACGCCGACCCGTTGTCGATCAAGACTCCCGTCCACTCACGGTAGATGTCGCTCCGCTCCGACTGCCGGTACGGCCCGTACGGCCCGCCCACGTCCGGCCCCTCGTCGTAGTCGAGCGCGAGCCACTTCATGCAGCGCATGATCGCGGCCTCGCTCTCGCGCGTGCTCCGCGTCTGGTCCGTGTCCTCGATCCGCAGCAGGAACTGCCCGCCGTTCTTCCGCGCGTAGAGCCAGTTGAAGAGGCCGACATACGCCGTCCCTACGTGCGGGTCGCCGGTGGGTGACGGGGCGATGCGGACGCGGACGGTGGGCATGAAGCGCGGGCTCCCGTGAACAGCAAGAGTCGGTCGGCGAAGAAGCGCGGGAGCTTAGCGGTCACGCGGGCGGGCTACACTCGCGCGGATGGCGACGCGCACGCTTCCCGGCCGCTGGATCGTCCTCGCGATCGTCGTGTTCGGGGCGGGGATGGGGCTCGCGGGATTCCTGCTGCGCGAGGCGCGCGGGCCGAGTCTGCCGCTGAAGCCGGGGGCGATCGTCGTGGTGACGTGCGAGCCCGCGGCGAAACCAGCGGGGTTGAAGTACCAGCCGCTCGCCGATCCGAATCGCACGACGTTCTCCGCCGCGTTCGCGCCGTCGAGCGAGTTCGTCGCGAACCTCGGGTCGCTGTGGACCGGGAAGATGCCGCGCGAGAGCGGTCTCGTGCGGAACGGCGACGCGCTGCGCGCGGACCTGCCGACGCTCGCGGAGATCGTGACGGGGCAGGGGTTCGTGGCGGCGGCGTTCGTGGCGAGGGATGCGGACGAGTTGAAGAAGTCAGGCCTCGCGCGCGGCTTTGCGAGCGTCGACGCGCGGCCGGCGGCGAGCGACGCCGAACTCGCAGCGAAGGCCGCCGAGTGGCTCGTCGGGCGCGGGACGGCGCCGAGCCTCGCGTGGCTGCACCTGAGGGGGGAAATGGCCGTCGACGGATTCGTCGCGCGACTGCACGAGCTTCACGTCGACGAACACGCCGTGATCGTGACTGCCGGTCCGTTCGCGTCGAGCGCGGGCGGACGCGTCGGCCTGACACTGCGCCTGCCGGTCACGCTGCTCCCGCTGCGCGTCGATCCGCAGCCGGTGTCCCTGGTCGACGTCGTCGCGAGCCTCGTCGAGGCCTTCGGCGTGCGGGCGCCGGACGGGATCGGGACGCCGTACCTGATGCATCCGGACGTGCGCGAGCCTCACTTCGTGCTGACGACGCGGCCGCTGTCAGGGGCGTTCGCGGACGCCGACGAGCTGTGGCTCCACACGACGAAGGTCGAATACGTGAATGCGCCGGTGAGCGGGAGCCCCGAGCCCGACACGCCGCTCGCGAAAGAGCTCCGCGCCGTCGTCGAGGAGCGCTTCCGATACCAGTTCGAGGAGGTCGACCTTGCAGAGCTCCTGAAGAGCGAGGCCGCGCGATCGCCGCCGGTGGTGCCCGTCCATTCCGCCGCTTCGATGCCGGCACGAATCCCAATTGCGTGGTCGACGCGCAGCCGACCGTCGAAGTAGCGGGCGGCTCCGCGGAACCGCTTCGAACGCTCTCGATGCCACGCGGAGGCTTCGGCGATTTCCTCGCCCGCCTCCTCCGAGAACCACAGCTTCACTGCGGTCCCTTCATCCGTTTCCGGACTTCCTCGAGCGACAGCGCTTTCGAGGGATCCTTGACGTAGGCATCGAGGCGCCGGTCGAGCTCGATCTTGAGCTTGTCCGGCAGCGGCTCGGCATCAAGCTCCGCCGCGATGCTGTCCCAGAGCTCTTCGACGAGCTTCAGCCGCTGCTCGAGGCTCAGTTCCAGCAGGTCTTTCAATGGAACGGTCATCACGACGAATCTCCGCCAGGGCAAAGCGTTGCTCGAAGCGATTCGGGGGGCGTATCCGGCGGAGAAGGCGCGGGTCGGGGAGTGTGAGGCGGGGATCAAGGCGATGGGCGGGGGGTAAGGCCCGGTTCACCACCCCACCCACCACGGCACTGCCCGCACCCCCGGCCGCAGCGCCACCGCCTCCTCCACCCGACACGCCAGCACCCCCCTCGCCCTCGACCCAGCGAGCTTCATCCACTTCGCGAGCGACTCCGCGTGCTGCGGGGTCGGACTCGCGGTGGTCTTGACCTCGACGCCGTAGAGGAGGTTGTTGCGCTCGAAGACGAGGTCGACTTCGAGGCCGTCGCTCGAGCGCCAGAAATGGAGAGGGGTCGCGTCGCCGGCCTGGTGGAAGGTCTTGATCCATTCGGCGAGGACGGCGGTTTCGAAGAGGGAGCCGAAGGTGGGGCCGTGAAGGAGGGCATCCCTGTCGTGGAGGCCGGTGAGCCACGTCGCGAGGCCGGAATCGATGACGAGGACCTTCGACGCCTTGGTCAGGCGCTTGCCGAAGTTCCGGTAGTAGGGGCGGAGGAGCTGGACGACGTGGCTCGTCTCGAGGAGGGAGAGCCAGCGCTTGGCGGTCGGGCTGGAAAGGCCGAGCTCGCGCGCGAGGTCGCTGAAGTTGACCTGCCGGCCGGTGTGGGAGGCGACGAGCGCGAGAAATCGATGGAAGTCGTGGAGGTCGCCGACGGAGGAGAGGTCGCGCACGTCGCGCTCGAGGTAGGTCTGGACGTAGCTCGAGAACCAGAGCTGCCGGTCGACGGCGGGGCGCGTCCTGGGCTCGGGATATCCGCCGCGAAGCAGCCAGTCGGCGACGTCGGGCGGCGAGATCGCGCGTGCGGTCGTCGGTCGGCGGCGCGCGGCGCCGGATCCCGCGGCGAAGACGCGGCGCAGCAGCGCATCGATCGACCGCGGCGGCGGCGCGCGCCCGACCTCCGCGATCGAGAGCGGGGCGAGCGTCAGGATCGCGACGCGACCGGCGAGCGTCTGCGTGATCCCATGCATCAGCGGGAAGCTCTGCGAGCCGCTCAGGACGAAGCGTCCGGGCCGGCGATCGGCGTCGATCCGCTCCTTCACGTGATGGAGCAGCTCGGGGGCGTACTGGATCTCGTCGAGGATGAGCGGCGGCCGGTTCTCTTCGAAGAAGGCGGCGGGGTCGCTACGGGCGCGGGCGCGCACCTCGGGCCGCTCGAGCGAGACGAAACGATGGCGTGCGCCGAGCACCTTCCGAAGGAGCGTCGTCTTCCCGGACTGCCGCGGCCCGGTCACGAGGACCGCGGGAAACGTCCGCAGAGCGCGTCGCAGGGTCGCCGTGAGGTGGCGGGGGAGGAAGTCCATGGTCCCCTCCAGGGTCGTGCAAATCTAAAGTTGTACTTTAAATCTGCAAGGACCTTGGGCGCGGGGCGAGGGCGCACCGCCTTCCTCGAACGGGGTCCGGCGGCGCAGATCGGATCGAACGGCGCGAGGACTACCTCGAGAGCGACCGGCTCGACCTCGACCGACTCTCGTCGAGTGCGAGCTGACGACAGGTGCGTCGTCAGAGGTGGCGACGAACGGCGCGACCTTCAGCTCCCCTCGGACCCGACGAACGCCTTCAAGTCCTCCGGCAACCCCGCCACGACCTCGAGCGGCGTCTTCTTCTTCGGGTGCATCACCACCAGCCGCGCCGCATGCAACGCCTGCCGCGGCAGCATCAATCGCCCCAGCACCTCCGGATTCAGCCTCTCTTCGTAGTACGCCAAGAAGAACTCTTCATCGAGCCCATACACCTTGTCCCCGACGATCGGGTACCCGGCGTGATGGAGATGACAGCGGATCTGATGGCGTCGTCCGGTGTAGAGGTGACACCGGACGAGGGTGAACTCCTCGCCCTCTCGCTGGAACCGCTTCTCGACCTTCACTCCGGTCTTCGACGCCACGCCATCGGGCACCACCGCGCGCCGGTTCCCGATCGAGCTCGCGGGATGCTTCCCGATCGGCGCGTCGATCACGAACTCGTCGTCCTTCACGCGGCCGTGGACGATCGCGAGGTACTCCTTGAGGGTCTCGCGGCGGCGCATCTGGCGGCCCATCTCGGCGGCGACGGCGTCGGTCTTGGCGACGAGGAGGACGCCGCTCGTTTCGAGATCCAACCGGTGGCAGAGCTTCGGGACGATGACGCTGTCGTCGTCGGAGTTGGCGTCACCCTCTATTCCTTCTTCGAGGGCCCACGCCCGCGCCGCTCTGTTCGCCTCCGCCCGATACCGCTCCTGCAACCGCGTGATGACGGTGTCCTCGAGCAACCGTCCGCCGGGATGCACGGGAATGTCCGGCGGCTTGTCGACGGCGACGAGACACTCGTCCTCGAACAACACGGTCAATCCTCGCGGCGGTCCCGCGGCGTGCAGATCCAATTCGCGCTTGGGGCGCGGCAGCTTCACGGCGACGACTTCGCCTTCGTGCACTTTGCGTGACGACCGCGCGACGCGGCCGACGAGCTCGACTTCGCCGCCCTCGATCAGCTCCTCGATCTTGGTCCGCGACCGCCAGTGACAGCGCTTCGCCAGGAACCGGTCGAGCCGCATCCCGGCCTCGTCCTTGCCGACGTGCAGCCGAAGATGGGTCCGCAGCGACGACGACGGCTTCTTTTCCGACTTCTTCCGCTCCTTCACTTCGGCGCGTCCGACTTTTCGCCACCGCCCGCGGCCGTATCGATGCCTCTCCGAAACCTCGCCCTCTTCTCCGCATCGATCGGCGCCCACCGCTGCTGGTTCACGCGCTGCTGGATCACGTTTCCGGGAAACACGACGCTGGTCACCTGCCTCCCGTCGATTCCGAAGAAGTGCACGCGATTGCTCGGGCCGACGACGACGACGGTGTTCTCCTGGACGTCCCAGTAGAGATCGGTGTCGCCGGCGGCGCGCGCGTCCTCGAAGGCTTTGTGCGTCGGGCGATCGCCCTGGCGCGCGCGGTCGCGCGCATGCCCGGTGCGGCGGCCGTCCATGCGGGTGCGATGCTCGAGGTCGCGGCTGGCGTCCCGCAACAGGTTGGCGACGCGGTTCACGAGGCGCTCGAGCGCGACGCCGATGCCGGGCACGCGCGAGCCGCCGCGACCGGAGAAGACGCCGGTGTCGCGCCGCACGTGGCGCAGCGCATCGGGCAATCCTTGGAGGATCGTCTCGTCGAACGGCGCCGCGCCGCTCGCGAGTGAAGTGACGCCGGCGCTGCTGTTTGCTCCGCCGCCGCCTCCACCCGCCAGCTCCGGCCGCCTCCCGACCAGGTTGAGCCCGAGCATCGCCCCCTCGGGCGCCTTCTCCGTCCGCACGACCTGAACGGTCAGCGCCATCAGCTCGCCGCGCTCCCGCGGACGCCGATCCGCCTGCCAGCGATCCTCCGGCCGCGCCGGCGCCGTCGGCTTCTCACCGTTCGGGACGAAGTACCCGACGCACAACTGCCCGAGCACGTAGCAGCGCCACTTGGGCGCGTCGAAGCCCTCGAAGAGCCGCCCGTAGATCTCGTCGCGGTGGAGCGTCACGGCGACGAGATCCCTTCCTCCATAAAGGCGCTCGATCCGCGGGTCGCCTTTGCGATGCAGCAGCTTGTCGAGCTCGACCCATTCCGGCCGCCCGGTCTCCTCGTATCCGGCGAAGACGCTGCGCGAGGTGGGCGGCGAGGAGTGGGCGCAGAGCGAGTTCTCGCAGCGCAGGCAGTAGACGCGCCCGCGCTGGAAGGCGACGGCGTTCAGCAGCGCGTCGCGCACACGGTTACGCAAGAGCTCGATCAGCTTCTCCGACTCCGCGAGCCGGAACTCCGCCGCGAGGCGCGTGTCGCCGCCCGTGAAGCCGAGGACCACCGGCAGCTCGACGGCGTCGACCTTCGCCTCGGGTGCGACGTGCTGCTCGGCGGCGAGGATCTCGCGCGCGGCGCGGGAGAGCTCGCCGAGCGCATCGGCGACGCGCCGCTCGAGGTCGCCGCGGCCTTCGCCGGGTCCGGGGCGGGGCGCGTGCGGGAGCCTCTTCGGTCCGGGGCGGTCGGCGTGCATGACGGCGCGAGTATGGCGAAGCGGCGCAGCGTCGTCAGTGCGCGCCGCCGGACGCGGCGGGCGATGTCCCTTTCTTTCCATCGGACGGCCCGAATTGCAAAGCGCGCCGTGTCGGAGCGCGTGCTCTCGAAGGGCGGCGGTCAGAAGCGGATCGATCGGCGACGGCACGTCGCGTGCAAAAGGCCCGCGCCCCGACCCCCCGAACCATTGGGAGTCATGCGATGTCGACGAATCGAAGACTGCACCCCGGTCTCATCGCGACGCTCGCGGCCGCGCTCGCCGCCGCCTGCGCCTCGGGCGGCCCGTCCGAAGAGATGGCGATCGAGAACGCCGCGAAGGCGACCACCTTCCAGGAGCAGGTCGCGGCCGGACAGTCGCTCTTCACGCTGCACTGCGCCGAGTGCCACGGCGGCGCCGGCCAGGGCGAAGACGCGCCGCGCCTCGTCGGCCTGAAGCAGGGCGCGCTGCCGCTCGATCCGCCGGCCGACAGAAAGTACCGCAAGCAGAAGTTCGTGACCGTCGCCGACGTCGCCGACTTCGCGTCGCAGAACATGCCGCCGCGGAAACCCGGCAGCCTCGGCAAGGACGCCTACTGGGCGATCCTCGCCTTCGACCTCCACGCCAACGGCATCGACCTCCCCCAGAAGCTCACCCCCGACGTCGCGAAGGCGACGACCATCCCGCGGTGACGCGGGGCGAAGGAGAAGTCGCAAGCGCGATCGGCAGCGAGCCGCTGCCTCGAGCGAGTCGGATGGGTCGGTGGAGCGGCGTCACCGATCCTCGTCGTCGTCGTCCGTCGACGCGATGCCGACGATCTGCCGTTTCTGCGGTACAAACTTGAAATCGAGCGCAGTTGGGACCACGCGCAGAAGACAGGCGTGGCGGAAGCGGTTCCGCCGTTGGAGTGAAGCCATGGCGAGAGCGGAAGTGCTGCGCGTCATTTCCCTCGAGCGCTGCGGCGGACACGTGCTGCGGCTGCGCTTCAACGACGGTGTCGAGAAGCGAGTGGACGTCCTGCCGCTCCTCGATCGAGGCGCTCTGCTGCGGTTGCGCGATCCGGCGGAGTTCGCGCGCGTGCGACTCGACCGGGGCTTTGGGGTGCCCTGCTGGCCGGGCAACCTCGACCTTGCGCCGGAGGCGTTGCACGAGCTGCCCGAAGCGCCGGAACTTGCGCCGCGGCGCGCCGTGCGGCCGCGTTCGCGGCGACCGGCCCGCCGCTGAACGAGGCGCGGCGATCGGCGCCTCGGGCAGCGCTGCGGGGCGCCGTTATCGTCCCAGCCCCATGCCGCCCGATCCGACGCCGGCGCAGCGCGTCACGCTCGAAGGGATCCTCGATCGCGAGATCTTCGCGAACGACGAGCGCAGCCACGTCGTCGCGGAGCTCTTGACGAAGCGCGGCGAGCGGCGCGTGGTCGCGGGCGACCTCGGCGGCTGCGCGGTCGGCGACTCGGTCGTGGTCGAAGGCAGGCCGGTCACCCACCCGCGCTTCGGCGCGCAGATTCGCGTCGACTCGGTGCGCTGGGTGCCGCCGGCCTCGGAAGAGGGGATGCGCCGCTTTCTCGGCGGTGGCTCGGTCGAGGGGGTCGGCGAGGTGCTCGCGGGCCGCATCGTCGACGCCTTCGGCGCCGACACGCTGCGCGTGCTGAACGACGAGCCGAAGCGGCTGCGCGAGGTCCCCGGCCTCGGCAAGAAACGCGTCGACGTGATCTCCGCGGCGTGGGCGCGCGCGCGCACCCGCAACGAGGAGAAGGCGTTCCTCGCGGGGCTCGGGCTCGGGCCGGGGATGAGCACGCGCGTGCAGCGGGCGCTCGGCGAGAACGCTGCGCAGGTCGTCAGGAAGGACCCGTTCGTGCTCGCGCAGCTCGTCGACGGCATCGGCTTCCGGCGCGCCGACGACATCGCGCGACGGCTCGAAGTCGCGGCCGACGCGCCGCAGCGCCTGCGCGCGGGGCTCGAGTTCGCGCTCGCCGAGTTCGCCGACGAAGGCCACGTCTACGCGCCGCGCACGCGGCTGATCGACGCGGCGCAGCGGCTCTTGTCGCTCGCGCCGGGGCCGATCGAGGACGCGCTCGCGCAGCTGCTGCAGGAGAAGGCGCTCGTGCAGGAGCCGCTCGACGGCGACGCGGCGATCTACCTGCCGCGCCTGCACGCCGCCGAACGCGAAGTCGCCGAGGAGCTCTCCCGCCGCCTCGGCCCGGTCGCGAAGGGGGCGAGCGTCGACGCGGCGCGCGCGCTCGACTGGGCGCAGCCGCGCGTCGGCGTCGATCTGACGGACGACCAGCGCGACGCGCTCTCGCTCCTGATGAACGAGCGCACCGCGGTGCTGACCGGCGGGCCGGGCGTCGGCAAGACGACGATCGTGCGCGCGCTCGTCGAGATCTTCGAGCGGAAAGGCCTGCGCGTCGCGCTCGCGGCGCCGACCGGCCGCGCCGCGCGCCGCCTCGCCGAGACGAGCCTGCGTCCCGCCGCGACGATCCACCGCCTGCTCGAGTTCAACCCGCGCAAGGGCGGCTTCGCGCGCAAGCGCGGGAACCCGCTCGAGAAGGACGTCGTGATCATCGACGAGACGTCGATGGTCGACCTGCCGCTGATGCGCGACCTGCTGCGCGCCGTTCCGCTGCCTTCGCGGCTGCTGCTCGTGGGCGACGCCGACCAGCTCCCGTCGGTCGGGCCGGGCGACGTGCTGCGCAGCCTCGTCGCGTCGGGCCGGATCCCGGTCGCGCGATTGACGAAGATCCTGCGTCAAGAAGAGGGCTCGACCATCGTCCGCGCCGCGCACGCGGTGCTGCACGGCGACGTCCCGGATTTCCCGAAGGGCGAGGGCGAGGGCGCCTTCTTCATCGTGCGCGACGACGCCGGCGCGGCGCGACGCACGGTCGTCGAGGTGGTGACGCGCCGCCTGCCGCAGCGCTTCGGCCTCGATCCGCTGCGCGACGTGCAGGTGCTGACGCCGATGAACCGCGGGCCGCTCGGCGTCGCCGAGCTGAACGACGCCTTGAAGGCGGTCCTCAATCCCGCGCAGAGCGCGCTCTTCGGCGCCGACCCGGACCGCGCCGCGCGCCCGCTGCTCGCCCCCGGCGACCGTGTGATCCAGACGCGCAACAACTACGACCTCGACGTCATGAACGGAGAGATCGGCTCGATCGTCGCGCGCGACGGGAACGGCGACCTCCTCGTCGACTTCGAGGACCGCAACGTCCGCTATCCCGTCGCGAACCTCGGCGAGCTCGCGCTCGCCTACGCGATCACCGTCCACAAGTCGCAGGGGTGCGAGTTCAAGGCGGTGGTGCTCGCGCTCTCGATGCAGCATTTCGTCCTCTTGCGCCGCAACCTCCTCTACACGGCGCTCACGCGCGCCAAGCGGCTGCTCGTCGTCGTGGGAACGCACCGCGCCCTGAAGACCGCCGTCGAGATGGGGGTGGTGGAGCAGCGCGCGAGCCTGCTCGAGCGGCGCCTCCGTGCAGGAACCGCGGCATGACCGCGCCGCGCTTCACGCTGCTCCACGAAGACGCGCAGGTCGTCGCGATCCTGAAGCCCGCCGGCCTGCCGAGCGTCGAGTCGGAGGGCGAGCGCGGGAAGACCTGCGTGTCGGAGCTGCGCGCGTCGCATCCGACCGCATTGGCGGTGCACCGGCTCGACCGCGACGTCTCGGGCGTGATGCTGTTCGCGCTCGACGAAGCGACACGCGCGGCGTTGGAAGAGCAGTTCCGCGCGCGCACGATCGCGAAGACCTATCTCGCCGTCGTGAGCGGCGCGCCGCGCCCGCCGAACGGCACGATCCGCCGCCCGATCGCCGACCTCGGCAAGACGGCGCGCGTGCAGGCGGGCGGTGCGCCGGCGGTCACCCATTACATGTCGAAGGAACGGCTCGGTCCGGCGACGCTGGTCGAGGTCGATCTCGAGACCGGCCGCTACAACCAGATCCGCCTCCACTTCGCCGCGCTCGGCTGCCCGCTGCTCGGCGAGCGCAAGTACGCGCGCGGAAAGGAGAGCGCCGTCCGCTTCCGCCGTCCCGCGCTGCACGCGTGGCGCATCGCCTTCGACCATCCGAAGTCGCGCCGCCGGATCGAGCTCGAAGCGCCGCTCCCCGCCGACCTCGAACGGCTGCTTTCCGACCTGCGCGGGAGATGACGCGCGGTCGGTCCGACGCCACGACAACCCCGCGCCGTTCGATTAACCTGTCGCGATTCCGGACCGGCCGGCACGTCGCAGCACGGTGCTACGATGGACGGCCGCGCGGTCCCGTCCGGTTCGAGGGAGCTGCATGGACCCGAAGAGCGGCGCCATCCCGTTCTGCCGCCCGACCATCGAGCAGGAGGAGATCGACACCGTCGTCGCCTCGCTCAAGTCGGGCTGGATCACGTCGGGGCCGAAGGTCGTCGAGTTCGAGAAGATGTTCCGCGAGCGGTTCAAGCAGCCGCACGCGCTCTCGGTCAACTCCGCGACGGCCGGGTTGCACGTCGTCCTCGCCGCGCTCGGGATCGGGCCGGGCGACGAGGTGATCACCACCTCGATGACGTGGCCGGCCACCTGCAACGTGGCCGAGCTGCTCGGCGCGAAGTCGGTCTTCACCGACGTGATCGACGGGACGCTCCTGATGGACCCCGCCGACCTGCGCCGCCGGCTCGCGCCGAAGACGCGCGCGGTGATCCCGGTGCACCATTGCGGCGCGCCGGCCGACCTCGACGCGATTCATTCAGTCATCGATTCCTATGCGGCGCAGCACGGGATCAAGATCGCCCTGGTCGAGGACGCGGCCCACGCGGTCGGCACCGAGTACAAGGGGCGCCCGACCGGCGTCGGGAGCGACCCGGTCGTCTTCAGCTTTCACCCGATCAAGAACATCACGACGGGTGAAGGCGGGATGGTCGTCACCAACGACGACAAACTCGCCGAGCGCATGCGCATCCTCAAGTTCCACGGCGTGCAGAAGGACAGCTGGACGCGCTACGCCTCGGGCGGATCGCCGCGCTACGAAGTGATCGAGCCGGGCTGGAAGTACAACATGCTCGACCTGCAGGCGGGCCTCGGCATCGAGCAGCTGAAGAAGGTCGAGCGCTTCAATACGCGGCGCAAGCAGTTGGCGACGCTCTACGACGAGCTGCTCGTGAACGTCCCGGAGCTCCGGCCGCTCGCGCGCCCGAGCTACCCACACGTCCACGCGTGGCACCTCTACGTGGTGCGCCTCGACCTCGCGAAGGTCTCGATCGGCCGCGACGAGTTCATCGCCGAGCTCGGCGCGGAGGGGATCGGCGCCGGGCTCCACTTCACGCCGGTCCACCTCCACGCGCACTACGCGAAGAAGTACGGATACAAGAGGGGCGACCTGCCGGTCGTCGAGCAGGCGGGGGAGGAGATCATGTCGCTGCCGCTCTATCCGCTGCTGACCGACGCCGACGTGCGGCGCGTGGTCGACTCGATCAAGAAAGTCGTCGCGAAGCACCGCGTTGCCGGGACCCCCGGCGTCGCCGCCCGCCATGCGTGAAGCCGTGGTCCCGACCCTGACGGTCGTCGTCCCCCTCTACAACGAGGAGGAGAACATCGTGGCGCTGGTGGCGCGGCTGCTGCCGTCGCTGCGCGCCATCGGCGAGCCGTTCGAGGTGATCTTCGTCGACGACGGCTCGCGCGACCGCACGCTCGAGCGACTGGCCGGCGCGGTCGCCGGCGACGCAACCGTGCGCGTCGCCCCGCTCGCGCGCAACTTCGGCCAGCACGCGGCGGTCTGCGCCGGCTTCGCGCTCTCGCGCGGGAAGTTCGTCGTGACGATCGACGCCGACCTGCAGAACCCGCCCGAGGAGATCCCGCGCCTGCTCGACGAGTGGAAGCGCGGCCACGACATGGTCGGCACGACGCGCATGCATCGCCAGGACACGTGGTTCCGGCGCAAGGCGTCGCAGGTCGTCAACGCCATGACGCGCCGCATGTCGGGCATCCAGCTGCATGATTTCGGCTGCATGCTGCGCGGCTACTCGGCCGAGATCGCGCACGCCATCGCCGAGCGGCGCGAGTCGAAGACCTTCGTACCGGCGCTCGGCTGGCTCTACGCGCGCAACCCCACCGAGATCCCGGTGCGGCACGAGGCGCGGCTGGCGGGGCGCTCGAAGTACTCGCTGCGCCGGCTGCTCTGGCTCCATTTGGATCTCGCGACCGGCTTTTCGGTCGGGCCGCTGCGCTTCCTGATGGGGCTCGGCGGGTTCATCGCCGGCGCGGGCGTCCTCTTCGGCGTCTTCCTCTTGTACATGCGCATCACCGAAGGCCCGGAGTGGGCGGCGGAAGGCGTGTTCACGCTCTTCGCGCTCCTCTTCATCTTCGTCGGCGCGCAGTTCGTCGTCTTCGGGATCCTGGGCGAGTACCTCGGCCGCATCTTCATGACGGTGCGCGAGCGGCCGGCGTGGGTGCTGCGCGAGCCGGCCGGCGACGCCGTCCTGCAGGCGCCGCCCGCCGCGAGCGCTCCGGCTGTCGGCACCGGAACGAAGTCGGGCAGCACGACCGACCCGATGTTCGCGCCGCGCCTCGGCCCCGAGCAGACGCTGCTCGACGCGCGCCGCGAGCCGCGTGCATGAGCGCGGTCGTCTTCGCCTACCACGACGTCGGCTGCCTGGGCCTGCGCGTGCTGCACCGGCTGAAGATCCCGATCGCCGCGGTCTACACCCACGCCGACGATCCGACCGAGAACACCTGGTTCGGCTCGGTGCGGCGCACCTGCGAGGAGCTGAAGCTCCCCGTCCACGTCGGCGCCGACCCCAACTCCGAGGGCGAGCGCGAGAAGATCGCGAAGCTGAAGCCCGCCGCCTTCTTCAGCTTCTATTTCCGCGACCTCCTGAAGCAGCCGCTGCTCGCGATCCCGCGGCACGGCGGCGTCAACCTTCACGGCAGCCTGCTGCCGCGCTACCGCGGGCGTGCGCCGGTCAACTGGCAGCTGCTGCATGGAGAAACGCGGAGCGGCGCGACGCTCCACTACATGGTGAAGCGCGCCGACGCGGGCGACATCGTCGACCAGGAGCCCATCGAGATCGGGCCCGACGACGCGCCGACCGACGTCTTCAAGAAGCTCCTCCCCGCGGCCGAGCTCGTCCTGTCGCGCAGCGCACCGGCGGTCATGGACGGCAGCGCTCCGCGCATCCTGCAACTCGAGTCGAACGCGACGACCTTCGGGCGGCGCACGCCGGCCGACGGGCTGATCCACTGGAGGATGGCGGCGCACGACGTCCGCAACCTCGTGCGCGCCGTGACGGAGCCCTACCCAGGCGCGGTCACGTACGCGTCAGGTAAGCGCCGCATCATGGTCTGGTGGGCCGACCCCGTGCCGGAAGCTCCGCGCAGCGCGCGCGAGCCCGGCACGATCGAGTGGTCGGGGGCGTCGGGGGAGGCGCCGCGCGTGGTCTGCGGCGACCGCCGCCGGCTGCGGCTTTCGCGATTCACGATCGAGGCGGAGGGCGGGAGCGCGGCCGCGGCCGCGGTCGATGCGCGGGAAGTCCTGCGCGACGGCGCGGTGCTGGGCCCCGGGACCTGAGCGAGGAGGGCGAACGGCGATGGACATCCTGATCCTGGGCGTGAACGGCTTCATCGGGAGCCACCTGACCACCGCCGTCCTGGAGCGCACCGACTGGCGCGTCTTCGGGATGGACCTCGACTCCGACCGCGTCGCCAAGTGGATCGACCACCCGCGCTTCCGCTTCCTCGAGGGCGACATCGCGATCAACAAGGAGTGGATCGAGTACCACATCCGCAAGTGCGACGTCTGCCTGCCGCTGGTCGCGATCGCGACGCCGGCCGCCTACGTGAAGACGCCGCTCGCCGTCTTCGACCTCGACTTCGACGAGAACCTCCGCATCATCCGCCAGTGCGTGAAGTACAAGACGCGCGTCGTCTTTCCGTCGACCTCCGAGGTCTACGGGATGTGCACCGACAAGGAGTTCGACGAGGAGAAGAGCCCGCTCGTCTACGGGCCGATCAACAAGTCGCGCTGGATCTACGCCTGCGCGAAGCAGCTCCTCGATCGCGTGATCGCCGCGCTCGGCCGCGACGCCGGCCTGCAGTACACGCTCTTCCGGCCCTTCAACTGGATCGGCCCGCAGCTCGACTCGATCCACACCGCGAAGGAGGGCAGCTCGCGCGTCGTCACGCAGTTCCTCGGCCACCTGCTCCGCAAGGAGCCGATCACGCTGGTCGACGGCGGCACGCAGCGGCGCTGCTTCACGCACATCGACGACGGCGTCGACGCGCTGATGAGCATCCTCGAGAACAAGGACGGCGTCGCCGACTCGGGCATCTTCAACCTCGGCAACCCGAGGAGCGACAAGAGCATCCGCGAGCTCGCCGAGACGATGGTCAAGGCGCTCGGCACCTTCCCCGCCTACAAGAAGCACGCGCAGGAAGCGAAGATCGTCGAGAAGTCCTCCGGCGAGTACTACGGCGACGAGTACCAGGACATCACGCACCGCGTGCCGTCGATCCGCCGCGCGCGCGAGCTCCTCGGATGGGAGCCGAAGGTCGGCTTCGAGGAGGCGATCCTGCGCACGATCGCCTACTACGTCGAGACCAGCGAGGACACCGGCAGGGCCAAGACGCGCCACGCGTGAGCCCGCCGGACACGTCGCCGTCCCGGGCGCGCGGCCTCGCGCGCGCGATCCTGCGCCGCCCGCTCGTCGCGGCGGTGATCTTCGCGGCGGTCGCCTCGTTCGCGGGCATCCACGGCCACTCGCTCTGGTCGCCCGACGAGCCGCGCGAGGCGGGGATGGCGCTCGAGATGCACCAGCACGGCCTCTCGGCGCTGCCGACGCTCGCCGGCGAGCCGTTCCTGGAGAAGCCGCCGCTCTTCTTCTGGCTCGCCGCGGCGTCGTATCGCGTCTTCGGCGTGAGCGAGGCGGCCGAGCGCGTCCCCACGATGATCTTCGGCGCACTCGCGACGCTCGCCGCGTACGCGATCGCCCGCGCCACGAGCGGCCGGCGCGCCGCGCTCGTCGCCGCCGTCTTCGCGGCGTCGTTCTCGACCTTCTGGTCGGTCGGCCATCGCGGCTGCAACGACGTCGTGCTCGGCGCCGCCTGCGCCGGCGCCCACGCCCTGTTGGTGCGCGCGCGCGCGATGGCGGAGCGCGGCGACGGCTGGCGCTGCGCGCTCGGCGCCGGCTTCTGCACCGGCGTCGCCTTCATGGCGAAGGGGGTGATCGGGCCGGTCCTGATCGCGGGACCGGCGACGCTCGCGTGGGTCGCGCTGCGCGACGGCGTCGTGCTGCGCCGCGTCTTCCCGTGGCTCGCGCTCTTCTCCGCCGTCTTCGTCGCGGCGTTCGGCGTGCCGTGGGCGGTCGCGCTCGCGAGCCATCCGGGCGGATGGAAGAACGTCTGGGACTGCACGCTCGGCCAGGTGATCGGACGCGTGTTGGGCGACCAGGCGGTCGGCCCGCACAGCCATCCTGCGTATTACTACCTGCGGGGCGGCTGGGGCTCTCTCCTGCCGTGGGTCGCATTCCTGCCGGCGATGCTCCTCTCGCCGATCGCGCGCCGCCGGATGAAACGCCGGCCGCTGCTCGACGCGTGGCTCATGTTCCTGCTCGGGGTCCTCCTCCTCTCGATCCCGTCGGGCAAGCGCAGCAGCTACCTCTTCCCGCTGCTGCCGCTCGCGGCGGCGGCGCCGGCCGACTGGTTCGCGCGGCTGCGCGCGCGCGAACTCTTCGGGCGGCGCTTCCTGCAGTGGGCGGCGGCGCTCGCGAGCGTCGCGGGCGTCGCGGTGGCCGTCTTCGCGCTCGTGCTCGCGTCCGGCCGCGCGCCGTTCGCCAAGGTCGCCCCGCTCGCGGCGGAGGGGGCTAGAGCGGTGAACTTCGTGGCGGCGGCGCTCGGACTGCTCGCCGCGCTCTGGCTGCTGCGAATCGCGCTGCGGCTGCGGCGCGACGCGACGGTGCGCGCCGGCGTGCGCGACGTCTTCGCCTTCGCGGCGGTCGGGCTGGTCCTCTCGCACGCGGTCGCCCGGCCCTTCCTCGAGCCGCAAGAATGGCTCTATCCTGCGGCGAAGCGGATCGCGGCGGCCGTCCCGGCCGACGAGCCGCTGCTGGCGTTCAACCCGAGCGAGACGCTGCGCGCGATGATCCCGTTCTATGGAAGGCGGCCGCTGACGCGCATCAAGACGCGCGACGTGCTCGGGGAGATGGCGGCGCACGGCGCGCGCCACCTCGTCGTCCTGAACGACAACCCGATCAAGCTCCCGCCCGACGTCGCCGCGCGGCTCCGGCCGATCGCCGAGATCCCGCGCGACCAGGGCTTCGACGCGACCGTCTACGAGCTGCGCTGAGGCCGCCGGCGATGGCCGCGCGCGCCGCGCTCAAGGTCGACGTCTGCACGCGCGAGGGGATGCGGCTGCGCGCGCCGCGCGTGCTCGACGCGCTGAAGCGCGCGAGTGTGCGCGCGTCGTTCTTCCTCGCGTTCGGGCCCGACTGCTCGGGCTGGGCGGTCGCCCACCTGCTCGACCCGAAGTTCCGCGCCAAGATGGCGAAGTCGAACGCGCGCTCGCTCTACGGCTGGCGGACGATGCTCTCGGGCACGCTCTTGCCGCCGCGCAAGGTCGCCGCCGGCTTCCCCGACCTCGTGCGCCGCATGGCCGACGAGGGGCATGAAGTGGCGCTGCACGGCTGGAACCACCGCCGCTGGCAGGACGGCGTGCGCAAGATGGACGAGGCGCGCGCCGCGCGCGAGCTCGCGCAAGCCGCCGACGCGTTCGAGCAGATCCTCGGCCGGCGCCCGCAGGCGTCGGGCGCGCCCGGCTGGGTGGTGAGCGCGGCGAGCCTGCGCGCGCAGGAAAAGCTCGGCCTCGCCTACGCCTCCGACCTGCGCGGCGGCCCGGCCTGCCGGCTGCGCGCGGGCGGGGAGACCTTCGCGACGCCGCAGCTCCCGACCACGACGCTCTGCATCGAGGAGCTGCTCGCGTCGGGGCGCGGCGACGAGGCGGCGCTCGAGGCGTCGCTCTTCGACGCCCTCACGCCGGAGCGCGCGCCGCCGACCGGCGCCGTGCTGCCGATCCACGCCGAGGTCGAGGGCGGGCCGTACCTCGCGCTGTTCGAGCGGCTGCTCGCGCGCGCGCGCGCCGCGGGCGTCGAGTTCGTCCCAGTCGCCGAGCTCGCGCGCTCCCTCGACCCGGCGAAGTTGCCGGTCCTCGACCTCGTCGACCTCGAGCTGCCCGGTCGCGCGACCCCGGTCGCGGCCGCGGGCGCCGCGGCGCACGCCACGAACGTCCGTTGAACCAGGAGCCACGCTTGGATCCGTCCCGCGTCGACGCCCGCCTGCTCGACACCGTGGTCGAGGCGGCGCGCAAGAGCGCGCGCCTGCGCATGAACCACAACCTCCACCGGATGGACGACCCGATCCACCGGCTGCTCAACGCGATGGAGCCGGGCAGCTACGTCCAGCCGCACCGCCACCTCGCGGCGCCGCGCACGGAGACGCTCACGTGCATCCGCGGGCGCGGCGCGGTCCTCGTCTTCGACGACGGCGGAACGGTGACGTCGTGCTTCGTCCTGTCGCCGACCGGGCCCGACATCTTGTGCGAACTTCCGCCTGGCGCGTGGCATGCGCTGGTCGCGCTCGAGACGGGGACCGTCTTCTTCGAGGTGAAGGCCGGCCCCTACGTCGCGCCGGTCGCGGCCGACGTCGCGAGCTGGGCGCCGCCGCCCGGCGACGCGCGCGCCGCCGACTACCTCGAGGTCATGCGGAAGGCGGCGCTGCGCTGACCGCCGCCGTGGCGCCGGCCGAAGACGCCGTGAGGCCGACTTCGACCGCGCTGCCGCCGGCGCCGTCGTCGACGAGGCGCGCGTACACCTCGCCGCCGAGCGCGGCGGCGAAAGCGCGTGCGAGAAAGAGGCCGAGCCCGACGTGGCCCGCGCCGCCGTCCGACGCGCGCGGCGCCTTGCTCCAGAACGGCTCGAAGAAGCGCTCCACGTCGGCGGAGCCGAGCCCCTCGGGGCGCGCGTTGCGGACGGTCAGGTCGAAGCGGCCGTCGCGAGCCGAGGCCGCGACCGCAACGGTCGTCGCCGCCGGCGCGTACTCGACGGCGTTCGAGAGGAGGTTGTCGACGATCGAGCGCAGGCGGCCGGCGTCGCTCGTCACGGTCGCGTCGCCCGCCACGTCCGTCGCGAGCGCGATCCCGCGCGCCGCCGCCGCCGGCGCGACGCGCGCGACCGCCGCCGCGACGAAGTCGGCGAGCGCGATCTCCTCCCGGAGCGGCGGCTCGCGCAGATGGTCGCCCGTGCGCAGCGAGAGCAGCGCCTGCACGATCGACTCGAGGTGGCGCACGGAGCCCTCGACGTCGACGAGCGCGGCGCGCAGCGCGGCCGCGTCCTCGTCGCCGCCGAGCGCGACTTCGGTCGTCGCGCGCAGCTCGGCGACCGGCGTGCGCAGCTCGTGCGCGACCGCCGAGTTGAAGCGGCGCTCGCGCGCGACGGCTTCGCGCAGCCGCGTGATCAGCGCGTCGAGCTTGCGCGCGACCGGCGCGAGCTCGGAGGGGAGTGCTCCTTCGCCGACGCGCGTGCCGGCCGCGTCGGGATCCGCTTCGGCCACCCGCGCTGCAAAGTTCGCGAACGGGGCGAGCCCGCGCCGCAGCGCGAGCTGCCCGAAGACCGCGGCGGCGAGCCACGTCACCGCCCCCGCGATCAGGAGCAGCGAGCGCAGCCGCGCGAGCGTCCGGTACATCTCGCTGCTGCTCATCAGGAGGACGAAGGTCGCCGGCGGCTGCGCCAGCGCCTCGAGCCCGATCGGCGTCGCCTCCGAGCCGATCGCCGTCATGCGCACCGCGACCGCGCGGCGCCGGTGGCCGTTCGAGAGGAGCACGTCGAAGTGGAGGCGCTCGCCGTCGAAGGGGGGCGGCGGCTCGGGCGCGACGCCGCGCAGCGAGGCGGAGCGCGCGACCAGGCTCCCGTCGCGCGCGAACGCGACGAACCCCACGCCCGAGCGCGCGTCGGCGAATTTCTCGGCGAGGCGCTGCTCGAGGACGTCGGCGAGGCTGCCGGGTGTCTCGTCCTTCTCCGCCTCGGACGCGGGACTCGGTCGGGCGCCGGCGGGCGCCTCGCCCTTGCCCGCGGCGGCGCGCTCCTCCTCGCTCGCGTTGGCCGACTCGATCGCCGGCAGCAGGCTCGCGTCGAGACGCGCGTCGAGCTCCGCGCGCAGCGCGCGCGCGGAGAGCTCGTAGAGCAGCACGCCGCCGCCGCCGAGCGCCGCGAGCAGCGCGAGCGAGAGCGCGACGAAGAGGCGGGCGCGCAGCGAGTTCATCGCCCGCCCTCGACGCCGAGCCAGTAGCCCTCGCCGCGGCGCGTGTGCACCAGCGGCGGCTGGCCGTTCCGGTCGATCTTGCGGCGCAGCCGGCAGACGGCGGCGTCGATCACGTTGCTGGTCGGTTCATCCCGCTCGTCGTACAAGCGGGCCTCGATGTCGCGCCGCGAGACGACGGCGCCCTCGTGCAGCGCGAGCAGCTCGAGCAGCGCGAACTCGCGCGCCGTGAGGTCGACCAGCGCGCCCTCGCGCCGCGCCGTGCGCGCCGAGAGGTCGACGGTCAGGTCGCCGACCGCGACGGTACGGCTGCGCCGGCCGTACTTGCGGCGGCAGAGCGCGCGCACGCGCGCGGCGAGCTCGTCGAACGCGAACGGCTTGACGAGGTAGTCGTCGGCGCCGGCGTCGAGGCCCGCGACGCGCTCGGAGACCCCGTCGCGCGCCGTCAGGATCAGGACCGGCACGTCCTGGCGCGACTCACGCAGCCGGTGCAGGACGTCGATGCCGTCGCGCTTGGGCAGCCAGAGGTCCAGCACGATCGCGTCGTAGGTGCCGGCGAGCGCGCGCTCGAGCCCGACCTGGCCGTCGCCCGCCGCGTCGACCGCGAAGCCGCGCTGCCGCAGTCCGGCGACGAGCGCGCGCTGCAGGCGGTCCGAATCCTCGACGACGAGCACGCGCATGGAGGGGTCCTGGGCCCGGGGACCCGGAGATTACTCGCGGACGTCGATCGCGCCGTCGAGGCCGACGTTCACGTGGCGCTTCTTCCCGTCGACGGCGAGCGTGAACTCGTAGGCGTGCATCTCGATCGACTCGGCCTCCACGACCGCGGCCTTCGGGAAGGCGGCCGCGACGGCGTCGCGCACGTTCTGCGGGAGCGTCGCGACGGCGATCGGCGTCTCGATCTCGATCACCTCGCCCGCGTCGCTCAGGACCACCGCAGCGACGCCGTGCTCGACGTTCTTCTCGATCTCCCAGCGCACCTTGCCGAGCTCGTGCTCGCGCAGCGCGGTGCAGTCGTCGAGCGGGCCGATCTGCTTCGCGGCGGCGGCGCGCACCGCCTCCGGCACGTCCTTCATCAGCACGCGCTCCTCCTTCGCGCGCCCCCACGCGCAGAGCGGGCTCGACGGCAGCGTGAAGGCGATGGCGACCAGCGCAAGCGCGCCGGCTCCCACCATCCACAACCAATCGCGTTCGCCTGAACTCATCTCGGGTTTCCGATCGCGCGGCGCGATCAGCTCGAAACGACCGCGAGCCACAACGCGACACCCCACGCGCAGCTCGCTCCGGCGATGCGGTGCATCTCGCTGCGCAGCGCGCCGAGGACCTCGGGGACGGGCGGATCGGCGACCGGCGCGGCGGCCTTGAGGCGCGGCCACCAACGAGGGACGTTGGCGGCGAGTTCGTCGAAGCGCTCGGGGAAGGTCGCGCGCAGGATCGCCTCCTCGCTGTGGACGACGCCGGAGTACAGCACGAAGAGGAGCAGGAGCAGGACTCCCGCGGCGATCGGGCCCGCGAACGCGAGCGCGAGCCCGCAGGCGACTTCCATGTTCCCGACGTAGATCGGATTGCGGACTCGGCGATAGGGACCGTCGACCACGATGCGGCGCGCGTGGACGCGGCGCGTGTTCGTGCCGCGAAGGAGGTAGCTGCGCGCCCAGACGCGGATCGCGATTCCGGCCGCGACGATCGGCGCGGCGGCGAACGTGTCCCGGCGGATCGGTCGCTGCCAGCCGCGCGTCGCGACGAGGGAGAGGAAGAGGACGACCGCGATCGCGATCACCAGCCAGCCGCGCAGCCGGAACAGCGCGTCGTGCCAGGTCGACGGTCTCGCGACCGGTTCACCCGATCCCATCAGCGGCACCTCCGGCCAAGGGAAGCGACGCAAGTCTGAGGCGCGACCCTGACCGCCCCGTGACGCGCGATTCAGCGCGATTCGACGGGTGGGTCGAATTTCCCGAGACGCAGGGCGAGGGTGGGAAGCAGGAGCAGGTTCAGCAGCGTCGAGGTGGCGAGCCCGCCCAGGATCACGACCGCCATCGGCCCCTCGATCTCCTTGCCCGCGCTGCCACTGCCGAGCGCGATCGGCAGCAGGCCGAGCGCCGTGACGAGCGCGGTCATCACGATCGGGACGACGCGCTCCGACGCGGCGCGCACCACCGCCTCGCGGCCGAACGCGACCCCCTCGCTCGCGACGAGGTGGCGCAGGTGGGCGAGGAGCATGATCGAGTTGCGCAGCGTCACGCCGAAGAGCGTGACGAAGCCGACCAGCGAGCCCATCGAGAGCGTCCCGCCGGTCAGCAGCACCGCAGCCACGCCGCCCACGAACGCCAGCGGCAGATTGGCGAGGACGACCAGGAGGTTGCGCGCGCTGCCGAACGCGCCCGAGAGCAGCAACAGGACGCCGAGCCCGGCCAGCGAACTGTTCACCAGGAGCTCGGCGCGCGCGGCGCGCTGCTGCTCGGCGGCGCCGCTCCACGCGACGTAGCTGCCCGAGGGGAGCGCGACCTCCTGCGCGACGCGCTGCTTCGCCTCGGCCACGAACGACGCGACGTCGCGCCCGGCCACGTTGCAGGTGACCAGCTGCCGGCGCCGCCCGCCTTCGTGCTGCAGCAGGTAGCGCCCGGTCGCGGCGTGCACGTCCGCGAGCTCGCGCAGCGCGACGAGGGCGCCGCCGCGCGCGCGCAGCGGCAGGCGGGCGACGCCTTCGGGATCGGCGCGCCGCGCCTCGGGCAGGATCGCGACGACGTCGTAGGTGCGCGGTCCTTCGTGCACCTGCGCGAGCGTCTTCCCCTGGTAGGCGGTCTGCACCGCTTCGAGCACCTGCAGCGGCGTGAAGCCGAGCGCGACGAGCCGATCGCGTTTCAACTCGACTTCCAGCGACGGCATGCCGGGGAGCGAGCCGCGCTGGACGTCGATCGCTCCTTGCACCTTGGAGAGCGCGTCGGCGACGTCGGCCGCCTTCGCGTCGAGCAGGTCGAGGTCGTCCCCGAAGACGCTCGCGACGACCTGCGCGGTCGTGCCGCTGATCGTCTCGCTGATGCGGTCGCCGAGGAAGGTCAGGAGCTCGAACTGGATGCCGGGCATCTTCGCGACGACCGCGCGGATCTCCTCCTCGACCTGCGTCTCGACCGCGGGCGGGAGCGCGCCGCCGTCGCGCTTCAGCTCGATGTGGAACTCGCTCTTGTGCGGGCCCCACGGGTCCTCGCTCAGCTCGGCGCGGCCGATCTGGTGGTTCACGGTCGCGATGCGGGGATTCGCGAGGAGCTCCAGGCTCACCGCCGCGCCGACGCGCCGCATCGCCTCGATCGAGCCGCCCGGCGCCATCGAGAGCTGCAGCACGAAGTGGCCCTCGCGGAACGGCGGCAGGAATTCGCCGCCGAGCAGCGGCAGCGTCGCAAGGGCGCCGGCGAGCAGCACGACCGCCGCGCCGCCGACCGGCCACGGATGGCCGACGACGCCGCGCAGCAGCCGCGCGTAGCCGTCGCGCAGCTTCGTCGCGAGCCACGGCGCTCGGCGCGGCGCGCCCTCGCGCCGTCCGAGCAGCACGAGCGCGAGCGCCGGCGTGAGCGTGAGCGCGACCGCCAGCGAGGCAACCACGGAGAGGATGTAGGCGATGCCGAGCGGCGCGAAGAAGCGCCCCTGCAGCCCCGACATCGTGACGACCGGGATGAAGACGAGCACGACGACGCAGGTCGCGTAGATCACCGAGCCGCGTACCTCGAGCGACGCGTCGAGCACGACCTGGAAGAGCGAGCGACCGTCCGCCTTCTCGCGCAGCCGGCGCGAGATGTTCTCGACGTCGATGATCGCGTCGTCGACCACCTCGCCGAGCGCGATCGCGAGCCCGCCGAGCGTCATCGTGTCGAGCGAGAGCCCGAGGCGGCGCAGCACGATCACCGCCGTCAGCAGCGAGAGCGGGATCGCAGTGAGCGAGATGAATGCCGCTTTCAGATCGAGCAGGAAGAGGACGAGCACCGCCGCGACCAGCGCGGCGCCGATCAGGAGCGAGTGGGCGAGGCTCGAGACGGCGGTCTCGATGAAGTTCGCCGGCCGGTGGATCCGCGGGAAGATCTCGATGCCGGCCGCGCGGATCGCCGGCTCGAGCTCGGCGAGCGCCGCCTCGACCGCGCGCGTCGCGTCGAGCGTGTTGGCGCCGAATTGGGAGAGCGTCTTCACCAGCACGCCCGGCTTCCCCTGGATCAGGCAGTCGCCGAACTTGACGCCCGCCCCCTCGACGACGCGCGCCACGTCGCCGAGCGTGACGGGACGGCCGTCGCGCCACCGCACGACCGTCGCGGCGAGCTCGGCCGGCGTCGGCGCCTGCCCCTTCGTCTCGATCAGAACTCGTTGCGCCGGGGTTTCCACGAAGCCCGCGCCGCGCACGCCGGTCGACTGGCGTGCGGCGTCGAGCACTTCTTCCAGCGAGACGTCGGCCTGCGCGAGCCGCTCGGGGTCGAGCTCGACGTGGAGCTCGCGCACGTCGCCGCCGAACAGCGTCACGCTCGAGACGCCGGGCGCGGCGCGCAGGCGCGGTGCGATGGTCCACTCGGCGAAGGCGCGCAGCTCCGAAGGCGAGAGGCGGTCGGAGAGGAGGCCGACCTTCAGGAGGTCCATGGTCGAGGAGGTGAGCGGCGCGAGCCGCGGCGGCGACACGCCGTCGGGCAGCTTCGACGCCACGTCCGCGAGCTGCTCGGAGAGGAGCTGGCGCGCGCGGTAGATGTCGGTCCCTTCGCGGAAGTTGGCGGTGACGATGGAGAGGCCCTGGATCGATTCGGAGCGGATCGCCTCGAGGCTGCCCGCGCCGGAGAGCGCCGCCTCGATCGGGACGGTCACGAGCGTCTCGACCTGCTCGGCGGAGAGGCCGGGCGATTCGCATTGCACGACGACTTGGGGCGGGACGAAGTCGGGCAGCACGTCGATGGGGGCGCGGCGCGCCTCGAAGATTCCGTAGCCGACGAGCGCGCAGGCGAGCGCGATGACGGCGCCGCGCCGGCGCAGGCAGAACGCGACGAGAGCGTTCACCATCCGCCGATCACTCGCCCGATCCGCCGCCGGCGGCGAGCTGCTCCTGCGAGAGGAGCGCCATCGCGCCGGCCGTCACGACGTTGGCAGCCGCGTCGACGCCGGCCGAAATCAGGACCGCGTCGCCGTCGGCGCGCGCGATCGTCACGGCGCGCCGCGCGAAGCGGCCGGCGCCGACCTCGACGTAGACCCAGTCGCGGCTCGCCGTGCGCAGCAGTGCGGCGGGCGGAAGCGCGAAGACCGGGAGCGGCGCCGAGTCGTCGGCGAGGAACGCCGTGACCGCCATGCCGGGCCGCAGCCGGCCCTTCGGATCGGCGACGCGCAGCCGCAGCGTCGCCGCGAGCGCGTCGCCTTCGGGGGCGGGGCCGACGAGCGTCGCAGCGAAGCCTTCTCCACCGCCACCGCCGCCGCCGCTCGCGACGACGCGCGCTTTCGTCGGCGTGAGCACTTCCTTGGAGTCGACCGGCAGGCGGACGTCGGCGAGGAGCTGCGCGAAGCTCGCCGCGCGCGCGATCTCCTGGCCCGCTTCGATGCTCTCGCCCGGCTGCGCGGCGACGGCAGTCCACTCGCCCGCGCGCGGCGCGATCAGCGGCTGCGGCGGGAGGTTCGGCGCATCCCCGTGCAGCAGCACGCGTTCGAGCTCTTCGATGCCCGAGCGGGTCGCCGCGACGCGCGCCTCGGCGAAGGAGAGCGCCGACGCGGCGTTCTCGACCGCCTGGTCGGAGACGCCCTTGTCCTGGGCGTTCAGCTTTTTCGCGCGCTCGAGCGCGACGCGATCGGCGTCGCGCTCCGCTTCGAGGGCGCTCACGTCGGCGTGCGCGCTCGCGAGCCGGACGCGCAGGTCGGCGAGCTCGGCGGTCGTGAGCGGCGTCGTGCGCGGGAGCAGCGTCCCGACGGTCGCGCCCGCCTCGACGGGAGCGCCCACGCTCGGCCACGTCTTCGGATCGGTGGCGGCGAGCACGCCGGCGACCGGCGCGCGCACGACGCCGACCGCCGCCGGATCGGCCGCGAGCGCGCCGTACGCCGCGACCTCGCGCGGCAGCGTGCGCGCGACGGGATGGGCCATCACGAGCGCCGCGGCCGCGAGCGCCTCGGGCTCGAGGATGACGACCGTCGTGCCGTCGGCCTCGTGCTCGACGGTGAACGGCCGCTTCTCCTCCGCCTCGCCCCATGCGCGCTCCGCCTCACCGTCGCGGCTGCAGCCGAAGGGAGAGAGGAGCGCGAACGCGAGGAGCGGGAACAAGAGCGGGAGCGGGCGCCGGATCATTCGCGGACTCCGAGCGCGGCGACGCGCGGGTCGAGCGGCCGCTGCAGCGCGTCTTCGAGATGGAGGAGCGAGGCCTGCCGGGCGCGCTCCGACGCGAAGCGGCCGGCGTCGAAGACGACGAGCTCGAGGTCGAGCAAGGTCGCCGTCGCGCGGTCGCTCGCGCCGGCCTCGACCGCCTGCTCGGCGGCGACGCGGCGCGCGGCGATGCGCGCCTGCGCCTGCGGGTCGTAGGCGGAGAGGCGCGTCGTCGCGGCGGCGAGCTCGGCGTGGGCGACGTCGATCGCGGCGAGCGCTGCGGAGGCGCGCTCGCGGTAGCGCGCCCAGACCGCCTCGCGGTGGGCGAGCGCCTCGGCGATCGGGCCCTCGTTGTGGTCGAAGAGCGGCAGGTCGATGCCGAAGCCGAGCAGGTACTTGTGGGCGCCCTGGTCGTTCTCCCACGTCGGCGTGATGACGACGTCGGGGTACTGCTTTGCGAGCTCGAGCTCGAGCGCGCGCTCGGCCGCCTCGTACTCCTCCTGGACGGCGCGCACGTCGAGCCGGTCGAGCAGGGCGTCGCGCGCGGCCGCGCCGGCCTCGGGCGCGGGCGCCTCGAGCTGCGCGTTCTCGAGCTCCGCGACGGGAAGGCCGCAGGCGGCGGCGAGCTTGGCGCGCGTCTGCATCCGCGCCGAGGTCGCCTGTGCGACGTGGGCGCGCGCGCGGTCGGCCTCGACCTGCGCGCCGAGCGCCTCCGAGGTCGCCGCGGCGCCGGCGTCGACGCGCGCGCCCGCCAGCGCGGCGAGCTGCGCGCGCGCCTGCGCCTCGCGCGTCGCGAGCTCGAGCTCGCGCGTCGCGAAGGCCGCCTCGAACAGCAGGTCGCGCACCTCGGCGTACGTGCGCCACGCCGTCTGCGCCGCCGCGAGTCGGGCGAGGACGACCTCCTGCGAGGCGAGCGCCTCGCGCCTGCCGATCTTGCCGGCCGTCGGAAGGGTGAAGTCGAGCGTCGCCGAAAAGAACCAGGGGAGGTTCGTCGGATCATCGACGCGCCCGAACGAGCTCCCGATCCGCGGGTTGGGCCACGCGCCCGCCGACGTCACCTTCGCCTCCGCCGCCGCGACGTCGGCGCGCGCGACCGCGAGCTCCGGCCGGAAGCGCCACGCCGTCAGCGTGAGCAGCGCGAGGTCGAGCTTCTCCGGCGGCCATGGTTCCGCGGCGAGCTCGAGCCGCAAGGCTGCCTCGTCGCGCAGCCCCGGATCGCGCAGGCTGCGGGCGCGCAGCTCCTTCTCGATCGCTTCGGGATCGAGCGGCCGGCGCGGCGCGTCGGTGCACGCGCCGAGCGCGGTGAGGAAGAGCAGGAAGGGCGGCCGCATCGCGGGGCGACGGTATCGGTCGAATCACCGTTTGCAACGCGGGACGCCGGGGCGTCATGCGTCGATCAGGCGACCGCCTGCGATGCGCGTCTCGGCACGACCGGCTACGCTCGGGCGATGCTCTCGATCCCCCTTCGTTCCGCCGGCGCCCTGCTCGCCCTGGTCCTCGTCGCGTGCTCCGACCCGCCGGACGAGACGCCGCTCGGTCGCGAGGCGGCGGCGCTGCTCGCGCGACCGGAGCAGGACGTACCGAAGGTCACGCTGCAGCACGTCCTCCTCGCCTTCGTCGGCGCCAAGCGCGGCTCCGAGAGCAAGCACACCTTCGAGGAGGCGCGCGCGCTCACGAGCGACGTGCTCGCCCGCGCCCGCGCCGGCGAGGACTTCACCGCGCCGTACCACCGCGTGAAGTCGCCCTTCGGCTGGCACGTGATCAAGCGGCTGGAGTAGGAGGAGGAGATGCGGCGGGCGATCGTTGGTTTGCTGGTCCTGATGACCGCCGCCGGCGGCTCGGCGCGCGCGTCCGCTCTGCCGTCGCCCGTCGACTCCGTCTTCAATCCCGACCGCGACCTGCCGGGGTTCAACGAGATGCGGGGTTGGAAGCAGGTTTACATGCTCGCGCCGTACTTCCGCCGCAACGGCAATACGGTCACCGATGCCGAACGAGCGGCGATCGTGAAGGAATGGGAGCAGGTGAAGCCGCGGATCGTGGAGCGCCATCGCGCCGCCGAGGGCGATCCGTTCCTCGCCCGCGTGGACGCGGCTCACAACACCATCGCCAACACCAACTACCTCTCGAAGCTGAAGTATCGCGTGATCGAGTCGACCCGGCCGTTCGCGTTCTTCGTCGAGGTCGCCGGCAAGAGCGTCGCCGCCGACGACCTCTATCTCGAGCAAGTGCAGCGGGCGTACACGCCCTACCTGCGTCCGTTCCTCGACAAGCTCGACCAGGAATTGGCGCCGCTCGCGAACAAGGAACCCAAGGGCTACAGCTTCATCGTCTGGGTGCTGGAGTCACGCGACTCCTACGTCGAGTTCGAGGCGCGCGACGAGTTGCGCCCGACCCTCTGGGCCGAGCTGGCCCACTTCTCGCCGGTGTCGCGCTGGGCCTACACCTACTTCCGCGGTTCCAGCGGGGCGCGATCGGGCGAGGACGTCCAGATCCTGCTGCACGAGCTGGTGCACGCCTACGTCGACTGGCTGGCGCCGAAAGGGATCGCCTCCGTCAAGTCCTACTGGATGAACGAAGGCCTGGCGGAGTACCTGTCGTATTGGCGGCGCCGCGAGGACGGCACGATCCAGTTCGAGCCGAGCTGCTCCCCTCGCGTCCACGAGTCGCTCTCCGGCGTCTCGACGCCCACCGGCGAAGTGCGGATCAAGCTGGAGGAGATGCTGGCAGTCACGGATCCGTCGCAGTTCGAACGGCTGGCCATCGACGTCGTGAACGAGGCCGGAGTCGGAGCGCAGTGGTTCCCGATGGTGTTGAGCCGCTTCTATGCGGACGCGTACCTGCTCCTGCTCTGGCTGGAGGACACCCAGCAGGGCCGGTTCAAGCCGGCGCTGCGCCAGCTCCTGACCGAGGAGCTGAGCGGGAGGGGCGGCGCGCAGGTCGCGAAGAAGATCCTCGCGGAGGCGCTCGATCCCTCGATCGAGGCGAAGCTGTCGGTCTTCGCGCGCGAGTTGGCGGAGAAGTCCCCGCCGACGGCGGCCGCCGCCGCGCCGCCGCGCGCGTCGCCCTCTGCCGTCGCTCCCGCGGCCAGGTTCGCCGGCGTGGATTCGCTCGAGAAGCTCCAGTCCGTTTCGAAGCTCCTGCCGGTCGCAGTGCGGGCGATGCAGTGGATGAAGTTCTCCGCGCTCGGCCACGTGCGGGCGAAGGAGTGCTTCCCCGAAGCGTCGTCGGACCTGAAGCTCGCCGATCTCGTGACCGCCGAGACGGAGCGCCTGCTGAAGCGGCTCCAATCGGGCAAGGAAGAGGTCTCGATCAGCAAGGACGACAAGGGCCGGATCGTCGAGATCTCCGATTCGACCGTCACGCTGGACCGCGGCGGCGGCAAGAAACCGGTCGCGTTGCCGCGCTCGTCGATCGCGCCGGACAAGCTCTGCCTCCTGCTGCGCAGCAAGGGCGAGAAGACCGAAGGCGTTGGCGTGAGCGCCGCGGTCCTCGCCGTCCTGTCCGGCCAGTCGAAGCAGGCGCGCGAGGTCGCGCAGCAGCGGGTCAAGAAGGACCCGACCGGGTCGCTCGACGGGTTCCTCGCCGTCTCGGACGCGCTCGCCGACGAGCTGAATGCGATGCGCACGCTGGCGGCCGTGCTGAAGGAGTCCGACGCGACGACTCTCCTGAACGCGGTCCGCGCGAACTGGCCGCAGCTGCGCGAGACGCAGGTCGCGACCGGCATCCGGGACGAGCTCGCGGAGCTCCTGGTCGAGCGCATCACCCCCGCGATCCTGGCGGGCGAGGCGCTGCAGGCGTCGGTGCACGGCAAGGTCGCGCTCGCCGCGCCGGCAGGGACGTCGCCGCCGGGGAAGGCGGACGGAGCCGTGAGCATCACGTACGACTTCGACGACGCGGGGTCGGCGCAGGACTTCGTGGCTCGCGTCGTGCCGAGCGACATCGACCTGAAGCCGCAGCCGCTCAGCGATCTGCGCCGCCAGAAAGCGCAGGAGGAGGCGAAGTCGGTCAAGGCGTGGACGGCGGGAGGCGGTTGCCTTCGCACCGTGGCGGACGGCTACTGCGAATTCCGGATCCCGCTGCGAGGCGACTTCGAGGTCGAGGTCTTCACGACGGTCCAGGAGGGCAAGTCGGAGTTCTCGGCCTCGTCGGTCCTGTGGTACGGGATCCGCAGCGATGACGGGAAGGAACTGGGGGCGGTCGTCGGTCAATTCGCGTTCATGGTCGCGCGGAACGGGTCGAACGCGACGCGTCAGGTCGCCGACGGCATTCCCGTCGGCAAGACCATCTCCGGCCGTCTCCGCCTGAGTCGGCGGATGCTCTCGTTCGCGCTCAACGACGGTCCGACCGCTTCGGATCCGTTCCTGTTCAACGGCACCGCGCACCTCTTCTTCTATGCGCCGGGTTCGGACGCCTGGCGCATCGAAGCGCTGACGCTCCGCGCGAACCCGGACGACTTCGATCTGCAGAGCCTGGTGAACGACGTGGCGAGGGCGCGGGTGGCGGAGGCGCTGGCGGGGAAGTGAGGCGGCGGCTCGAAGGCTACAGATTAGTCTGGGGGCAGGTCACCGCACAACACAGCGCCGTCACTGACGTGTTACATCGATATTCGAATCTCAACGCTGCACCCATCGCGTACGTAGCACTGCAACTCCATTAATCCACCATCCGCCGCCACAAGGCGTATCACGCATCTACCGCCGCTCGCGGAGAACGACTGTTTGTCCGCGAGGTCATTCTTCGTCCCATCACTGTCCTCGACGACAACACTCATTGCCAACCCAGAACGGTTAACGGTGAGTTGTGGGGACTCTCCAGGATTGCGCGCGGAGGAAACTCCAATTGATAGTAATTCAAGCAGATTTCCATCAATTCTGAGATCTCGAGTCTGAATTGATACCAGTCCCGCTTGAAGCGACACGATTCCTCGTCGCCGGTAGGTTGTCCCATCAGGTGCTACGCCGTCCCTGGAGTTAAGGCAAACACCATTTGCGCTAAGAGGGAGGAACTCGTTCGAAACACCATGAAGTGAGTACGACAAAAGAGCGCGTCCCTTCACAGGAAGCGCGAAGTCAATCGTACGTCGATCATCCGCAGCGATCGACCAGGCAGACGCGTCTAGGCTTGACGCCGCGATACACCTGCCTTCCGTCGCAAAGCCCGCCAAACTTCCCTGGATTACTACCATCGCCTTCGCCGTCTGCCCACCGCTCTCTACGACGAAGGAATGGGAGGAATCGATCAATTCGGGCGTATTGACTCGGACAGTGGCAGGGATCTCAGAGTCGAATTGCTCGCCATCTACGGTAATGCTCGCCCTACTTATCGGACCTCGCAAACGCACGGTTGTGGACTCGCATGCGAACACTACTCCGCCCACAAGTATCGTACCGAGGACTCCGAAAGCACGCCTCATGAGGGTGCTGTGGTGTTCACAAATCTGTTTCGCATTTGACGGCACGTCGCGGCACTCCGCCTCGCGTCCTTCGGATCAGTCCGAATTGCTCCATGGTCTCGTAGATCGCTTCGCGTTCGGCCAGGCGTCGTGCACGTGGGGTCCCGGCGCTCTGCACGGCGCGCGCGATCTTGTAGCACGCCGTCTCGTGGAAGGTATCGCGGTCGACCAGGTCCCCGGCGCGCGGGAACACCTGGTCGAGCTCGTACGCTGTGCGACCGCCGCGGGACGTCCGGCACCGCGCGACGTTGAGGCGCGTGCACGCGGCCTCGAGAGCGACGCTGGCGTCCTTGGTGCTGGCCGCCCACGCCAGAAACGCCCAGGACGACTCGCGCGGCGAGCGCGACGAACTGCGGCGGCAAGAGTCTCTCTTCGTCGCGCAGCAGGATCGGCTGGTCAATCTCGCGATCACCGGCGCGATCGACGAGAACGCGCTCGCCGCCAAGAACACGCAGCTGCGCGACCGGCTTTCCGCGATCAAGGTCAAGCTCGACGTCGTTGACCGCTCGCACGACGAAACGGCCGATCTGACCATCAAGGCGTTTGAACTTTCGCAAACGCTGCGGGCGCGCTGGCTTACGGCGGACTATGCGGCGAAACTCCGGATCCTCGGAATCCTCTGTTTGAACTGCACGCTGGACGGGAGGACGTTCCGCGCCGAACTCCGTCGGCCGTTCCACGCCCTAGCGGATGGCCTACTTGCGACGATCGAGCCTTCGGCGAGCACCGAGGACGGCGGCGGAAAACCGGTCGAATCGCGAAATGGTCGGGGCGACAGGATTTGAACCTGCGGCCTCCTGCGCCCAAGGCAGGCGCTCTAGCCAAGCTGAGCTACGCCCCGACGGGCCGGGGAGCTTAGCTCGGTCGTTGCGGAGGGGGCGGTCCGGCGCGCTCCGTCCGCTGCGCCCTCCGTTCGAGCGCCGCGTGACGGCGCGGCATCGCGGACCGGAGTCGGTTTGCGCGTCACGATCCGCTCGACGCGAGCATCGAGAGGGGCCCGCCCGCCGCTCTCTCGAGCTCCACCTGCGCGAGGGCGGCCTCGAGCAACGCCTCGATCCGGTGCTCCCGTGCAGTGAGCACCGCGCGCTGGCTTTCGAGCAGCGAGGGGAGCGTGACGCCTCCGAGGTCGTAGGAGCTGCGCGCGAGCGCGGCTCCCTGCTCGGCCTGCGGGAGGAGTTCTTCGCCGGCGAACTGCGCGGTCCGGGCGGCCGACGTCGCGCGGTCGACGGCGGCACGGACGTCCTGGCCGACTTCGGCGAGGAGGGCGGCGAGTTCGCGGCGCATGGCTTCGACGCGGTAGCGCGCGCCGGCGACCTTGGCCTGGTTCTGGTCGAAGACGGGCACGTCGAGCTTCGCGGCGGGGCCGGCGAGGAGGTCGACCGAGGCGCCGTGCTCGGGGCGTTCGAGCGAGACGCCGAGCTCCACGGCGGGGAACACCCGGCTCTTCTCGAGCCCCAGCTGATCCTCGGCGGCCAAGACGGCGTTCACCGCGGCGCGCACGTCGAGCCGCGCCGCGCGGCCGCGCGCGACCAGCGTCTCCCGATCGAACTCGAGGAGCGCGGGCGCCGGGAGCGCGTCGGTCAGCGGGACCGCGACCACATCGCCCTCGAGCGAGAGGAGCGACGCGAGGCGGCGCTTCGAAACGACGTCCTCTCGTTCACTACGCCGCGCCGCGAGCTCGGCCGCGAGCATCGCGTTGCGCGCGAGGCTCTCCTCCGTCGTTGTCGCCACCCCTTCGGCGACGCGCTGCTGCACGGCGACGAACGACTGCCGCGTCAGCTCGAGGTGGTCGCTCGCCGTCGCGCGCAGGTCGCGCGCCGCCACGCTCCGGAAATAGGCGTCCTTGGTGTCGGCCACCAGCGTTCCGGCGAAGCGGGAGAGGTCGAGGATCTGCTGCGAAAGCTCCGAGCGCGCGAGCTTCTTGCGCGAGGGGATCTCCCACAGGTCGACGATGCTCTCGAACACGTCGATGGCGATCTTGGGACGACCGCCTCCGGACGGCAGCAGGAAGGCGACCCCGAGCGACGGATTGCGGAGGAGCCCGGCCTGCACGAACTCGGCGCGCGCGACGCCGAGGCCGAGGAATCCCGCCTGCAGCCGGCGGTTGTTGAGGAGTGCCAGGCGGAGCGCCTCGTCGAGCGAGAGCCCGTCTTGGAGCACGGCGTCGACGTCCGCTTCGCTCATCGGCGCCGCCGAAGGGTCGAAGACCTCTTCGCGCTCGGTCGACTGGCGGATCAGCAGGCGCGCCTCCTCGTGGTCGGGACTCGGATCGACCGTCGCGCACGCCGCGAGGAGCGCCAGCGCCGCCGCAACGACGCTCACTCGTGCAGTTGCCGTCGCATTACGCATGGTCCGCTCCCAGTTCGATCGCGCTTCCCTGCTCGCGCCGGACGGGACGTCCGAACTGCAGGTAGAGCGCGGGCACGACGATCACGTTGAGGAAGGTGGAGGAGAGCAGCCCGAAGAGGATCACGATCGCCATCGGCGTCAGGATCTCGTTCCCAGGCCGCTCTCCGCGCAAGGCGAGGGGGACGAGGGCGAGCCCGGCGGCGAGCGCGGTCATGAAGATCGGGGCGAGCCGCTCCATCGCTCCCTGCCGCACGGCCTGCCGGAAGTCGTCCACGCCCTCTTCGAGCTGCAGGTGGCGGATGTGCGACACCAGCATGATCCCGTTGCGCGCCGCGACGCCGAAGACCGTGATGAAGCCGATGATCGACGCGACGGAGAGGACGCCGCCCGCGAGATGGACGCCGACGATCCCGCCGATCAGCGCGAGCGGCAGGTTCGCCATGACGAGCAGCGTGTCGCGCAGCGAGCGGAACAGGAAGTAGAGGAGCGCGGCGATGCAGAGCACGATCGCGCCTCCGAGCAGCGTGAGCAGCCGCCCCGTCGCCTCCGCGCTCTCGAACTGCCCGCCGTATTCGACGTGGTACCCCTCCGGCAGCGGGACGTTCGTCTCGAGGTCGCGGCGGATCTCCTCGACGACGCTTCGGATGTCGCGTCCGGAGACGTTGCAGGTGACGACGATCCTGCGCTGGACGTTCTCGCGGCTGATGAAGTTCGGCGAAGCGTCCTCCCGGAACGTCGCGAGCGCCTTGAGCGGGAGCTTCCCGCCGGCCGGCGTGTCGACGAGCGCCTCGGAGATCGCGTCCGCCGTGAGGTCCTGCACGGCGCCCGAGCGCAGCACCAGGTCGAACGCCTCCATGCCTTCGAGCACCTGACCGACCACCGCCCCGCTCGTCACGAGCTCGAGCGCGCGCGACACGTCCGCGACGCGCAGCCCGTGGCGGGCGATCGCGCCGCGGTCGTACTCGACCCGCAGCGACGGCACCTGCGACTGCTGCTCGAGGGAGAGGTCGACGACGCCGGACACGGCGCGCATGCGCGACTCGATGCGTGTCGCGAGCGAGCGCAGCAGGGAGAGGTCGTCCCCGAACAGCTTGACCGCGAGGTTCGCGCGCGTGCCGGAGAGCATGTGGTCGATGCGATGGCTGATCGGCTGGCCGAAGGTCGCCTGGACGCCTGGGATCAGCGCGAGGTCGGCGCGCAGCGCGTCGAGCAGCTGCGCCTTCGTGCGCCGCGGCTTCCCGAGCCGCGTCGGGGCGTCCATGTCGAGCGTGAGGTCGATCTCGCTCGCCTCGATGCCCTGGACGTGCTCGTCCTCTTCGGCGCGGCCGGTCCGCCGTCCGATCGCCGCGATCTCCGGCTGCCGCATCAGCGACTCCTCGACCATGCGGGCGAGGCGGTCGCTCTCGTCGAGCGAGGTCCCGGGCACCGTCACGATGCCGACGACGAGCGCGCCTTCGTTGAACTCCGGCAGGAAGCTGCCGCCCATTCTCGACGCGCCGAAGACCGCGGCGCAAAACAGCGCGACGCTCGGCAGCGAGACGAGCCAGGGGTGGCGCAGCGCAAAGTCGAGCGAGCCCGCGTAGCGCCGCTTGAGCCACGCGACGCTCCACGGCTCCTTCGCGGCGACGACCGTCCGGCTGCGCGGGAGCAGCAGGTGGCAGAGCGCCGGCGTGAGCGTGAGCGCGACGACCAGCGACGCGACGAGGGCGACGCAGAAGGCGATCCCGAGCGGACGCAGCAGGCGCCCCTCGACGCCGGAGAGGAAGAAGAGCGGCGTGAAGACGAGCACGATGATCCCGGTCGCGAGCACGATCGAGGCGCGGACCTCGACGCTCGCCTCGTAGACGACCTGGAGCAGGGATCGCCGTTTCCCCTCCGGCTGCGCGACCGCCTGGCGCAGGCGCCGGACGACGTTCTCGACGTCGATGATGGCGTCGTCGACGAGCGCGCCGATGGCGATCGCCATCCCGCCGAGCGTCATCGTGTTGATGTTGCCGCCCAGCAGTTCCAGCACGAGGATCGCCGTCACGAGCGAGAGCGGCAGGGCGACGAGCGTGATGACGCTCGCGCGCACGCTCGCCAGGAAGACGATGACGACGAGCGCGACCATGCCGGCGCCCTCGAGCAGCGCCGACGTCGCGTTCCGAATCGAGTTCTGGATGAAGGTCGCCTGGCGGAACAGGTTCTTGTTGATCTGCATCCCTTCCGGGAGCGACGCCTGGATCTCGTCGAGCGTCGCGTCGAGCCGAGCGGTCAGCTCGAGCGTGTTGGCGCCCGGCTGCTTCTGGATCGCGACGATCACGCCGGTCTCGATGACCGGCTCCCAGCCCGGCCCGCGCCGCGACGACGAGCCGATCCCCCGCTTGAACGCCGCTCCGACCGAGACGACGCCGAGGTCGGAGACGCGGATCGGCACGCCGTCGCGCACGACGACGACCGTGCTCGCGAGGTCCTCGCTCGAGCGCACGCGCCCGATGCCTTCGACGATCGACTCGAGCGGCCCCGCGACGAGGACGCCGCCGGCGAGGTTCTGGTCGGTCTCCTGAAGGGCGCGCGCGACCTCGGTGACCGCGATGCCGTAGGCGCGCAGCCGCTCCGGCGCGAGGACCACCTGGTACTGCTTCTGGTCGCCGCCGATCGGCGTCACCTGCGAGACTCCGGTGACCGACAGCAGGCGGCGGCGGACGCGCGTGAAGGCCGTCGTGCGCAGCTCGAGCTGGCTGTGGCGCGTCGACGTGAGCGAGAGGAAGAGGATCTCGCCCATGATCGACGAAATCGGGGCGATGGTGGGGGCCTCGACCTGGGAGGGGAGCGTGCCCGCGACGGAGCCGAGCCGCTCCGTCACGGTCTGGCGCGCGCGGTGGATGTCCGTGCCCCACTCGAACTCGACCCAGACCACGGCGAGCCCGACGGCCGTTCCCGACCGGACGCGGCGCACGTCGGCCGCGCCGTTCATCGCCGTCTCGATCGGGAAGGTGACCTGCGTCTCCATCTCGTGCGGCGACATGCCGTGGCCGTTCACGAGCACGGTGACGGTCGGCGCGGTCAAGTCGGGGAAGACGTCGACGGGCATACGGACCGCGACGAAGGTGCCCACGGCCATCAGGACGAGCGCGAGGACGACGACGCTCGCACGGTTCTTGAGCGACCAGCGGACGAGTTGGCGGATCATGTCGTTGGCCCCGCTCAGTGCTGATGGCCGGGGCCGAACGACGCCGGCGAGAGGGCCGCGAGCTTGACGACGTAGGCGCCGCGCGTCGCGACGTGCTCGCCGGCGGCGAGGCCGTGTCGCACCTCGACGAGGTCGCCGTCCCGGATCCCGAGCTCGAGCTCGCGCTTTTGATAGAGCTCCCCGTCGAGCATCACGTACGCCGTCGGCGTGCCCTGGTCCATCACGACGGCCTCGGCGGGGATCGCGACGGCGGCGTCCAATTCGGCGATGGCGATTTCGAGATCGGCGAGCATCCCGACGCGGAGGTCGGGCGACGGCCGGGCGAGCTCGCAGCGGATCACGACCGACCGCGACGCCGCGTCGACCACCGGAGCGAGGAAGAACGGCGCGCCCCCTTCGCGGCGCGCGACGTCGAAGCGCTCGCCCGGGAGCGCCGCGAACGTCACCGTGCCGCCGCTCGCCGCTTTCACGAGCGGGAGATCGAACTCCGAGACGCGCCCCTCGACCCACGCGCGGGACGCATCGAGGACGCGGAAGAGCGCCTCGTTCCCGCCGACCGACTCGCCCTGCACGTGGCCCATCGAGACGACGGTCCCGTGCAGCGGCGAGACCAGCGCGATGCGCAGCGCCGGGCCCGACCGCCGCTCGATCAGCCGGTCGAGCGCCTCCTTCGTGGTCCGCGCGGAGGCCTCCTCGCTGCGCGCGAGTGCCAGGTCGCGGTCGGCCTCGTCGAGCTGCTGCTGCGTGCTGAGGCCGCGTTCGCGCAGTCGGGCGACGCGCTCGCGCTCGCGCTCCGCGAATTGGAGCTTGGTCTGGGTGCGCGTCACGGCGCTCACCACCTCGAGCGCCTTCATGTCGAATTCGAGGTTCAGCGCCTGGAGCTGCGCGAGGTCGGGCGCCGCGAGCGGGGGCTCGACGAAGCCGAGGACCTGGCCCTCCTTCACCTCCTCCCCTGACGAAGGGAGATGGCCGTCGGGCGGAGCGAGCAGCCGGCCCGCGAGCGGCGCCGCGATCTCGGCCTGCGCGCCCTCCGGCAACCGCGATTGCGCGGGCACGATCAAGTGGCGCACGAGGCGACGCGGAGCCGCCTTCGCGAGCAGCAGCTTCACCTTCCACTGCTGTTCCATGAGGAAGGGCACGGCGCCGACCGGATCCTCGCCCTGCGCCTCCGCGGCGACGCGCGCCTCGTCCTTCGTCGCGTGGACGACGATCTCGCCCAACTCGAGCGACTCCGCCGCCTGCTCGCCCTCGACCACGAGCCGGCCCGGGAAGCGGCCCGCTTCCGGGAGCGCTCCCTCCGGGATGATTAGCCCATCGCGCTTCGGCGCGTCGACGGCGAGCCGCGTCGCTCCGATCGTGAGCGCGACGCGGCCGGCGCGAATCGGCTCGCCCGTGGCGACGACGGAGAGGTGGGCGAGGAAGCGCGCCGACTCCCCTCGCACCAGGTGCGGGTATTCGAGGAAGAGGAGGATCCGGCCGCCCACGACCGTCGCGCTCGTGGGCTCGAGCTCCTGCGCCGCGTCGGTCGAGCCCGGCGGCGATCCGCTCTGCGGCTTGCAACCGAGGGCGGAGAAGACGGAGAAGACGGAAAAAGCGGTGATCCGCGCGAACGTTCGAAGGTTCAAGCGACGCTCCTTGGCGTGAGACCGGGGCGACGAAACCCCGGACGCCTCAGATCAGGAGCGCGTGGCTCGAACGCAGCAAGGAGACGATGCCGCCGGGTGCGGCGCGGGGCGGCGCGCGCTGTTGCGCGCGCTCGATGCGGGAGTCCTCGTCCGCGAGACGGCGTGGATTCGTCGACGGGAAGGAATCGAAGGGGGCGCTCGGAGCGTGTCCCGCCGGAGCGGGGCACGGATTTTCGAGCTTCGGGGCGACCGAGTCGGCGAGCCGGTGCCATCGGTGCGCGCCATCGTGGTCGTCGCTCGACTCCATTTCCGGACCGTGCGCGGGATCGCCGTGCGGCACGCCGTGCTCGGCGCGATGCCACGCCTCGAAGTGGGCCGCCGCCGGCGCATCGACTTCATCGTGCGCGAAGTGCGCGTGCCAGCCCTCCTCGCCGTGCGCGTGGAAGAGCGCGGCCTTCCCGCCGGCGGTCGGGACCAGGACGAGGACGGGGAGCACGACGACGAAGATCGCGAGCCTCGCGAATCTCGCGGATCTCGCGACGAAGCCGATCTTCCGACGAGCGCGTGGGGTCCGACGGCGCATGGGGAGCGCGGAGTATCGCGGGCTCCGCCAGGGCGTCAACTCGTCGGAGCGATCGAGACGCCATGATCGGGGCGGCCGCGCCTCCGGCGCCGCCCTTCGAAGGGGAGGGAGATGAGATGAAGGTGAGGAAGTCGCGGAATCTCCGGCTGCTGCTCTGCCTGCTCGCCGCCGGCTGCTCGACGTGGGCCTACCAGAACGAGCCGCTTCCCGACGCGTCGAAGGAGAAGGCCGCCAAGGACACGTCTCCCGCGCCGCCGGTGCGCGCGACGTTCGCGCTCGACGACAAGAATCGCATGAAGGAGGACGTCGTCGTCTGCCTCGCGCTCTCGGGCGGCGGGAGCCGGGCGGCGTGGTTCTCGTCGGCGGTCATGTTCGAGCTCGCGAAGATCGAGACCGACCCCGACCTGCTCGCCCAGGTCGACGTCATCTCGTCGGTCTCGGGCGGGAGCCTCGCGGCGGCCTACTTCGCCTCCTCGCAGGACCCCGCGCCGCGCGCGCGCCTCGCCGCGCCGCCGCGCGCGGCGCTCCCGAAGGGCACCGACTCGAAGCTCGAGTACGACCAGAAGACCCGGCTGCTGACGGTGAAGGACGAGCTCACGGACGACGAGGGGAAGCAGCTGCGCGCCGCCTGCGATCCGGCCGACACGAAGCGGATCGACCGCCTCGTCGTCGCGTCGCGCGGCTGCGTGTCGAAGCGCGACTGGGACTACGCCACGGTGCGCGAGCTCATGACGCGCAACTACGTCCGCAGGCTCTTCTGGAACTTCTTCTGGCCGCAGAACATCGCGCTCTACTGGACCACCGCCTACGACCGCGGCGACATCATGGCGGAGACCTTCGCCGACAACCTCTTCGACCGCAAGGGATTCGGCACGGGCAAGGACCTCACGTTCGCTGACCTCAATCCGGTGCGGCCGAGCCTGATCCTCAACTCGACGGACGGCACCGACGACCCCAAGCCCGTCGACGCCGCGGGCAAGCCGCGGGAGCAGGGCCGCACCTTCGGCGACGTCTTCGCCTTCACGCGCGAGACCTTCCAGGACCAGCTCGCTTCCGACCTCTCGAAGTTCCCGCTCGGGTACGCCGTGATGTCGTCGGCGTCGTTCCCGGGCGCCTTCCCGTACCGGACGATGCGCGATTTCACGGCGAAGCCGTCGCACGATCCCGCCTACGTCCACGTCTTCGACGGCGGCAACTCCGACAACCTCGGCCTCAGCAGCATCAAGGAGGTGATCCGCAGGCGCGAGACGGCGCGCGGCGCGGGCAAGACGACCTACGTCGTGATCTGCGTCGACTCCTACACCGAGCCGCGCGGCGCGCGGCCGCGCGACGCCGATCCGCGCTCCGCCGTCGACTACGTGGTCGACACCGACTTCTTCGACGCGATCGACATGCTCTTGAAGCTCAACCGCTACCACTTGCTCGCGACGTTCATGTCGGAGGAGCAGCAGACCAGGCTGACGGCGAAGGCCGACGCCGACTCGAAGCGGAGGAAGCCCGGCCGCACTCGCGGCGTGCAGAACGACCCGAAGCAGATCGAAAAGCAGACCACGCGTGCTCCCACGAAGGGCCGTTCGACCAAGGATCCCGAGTGGGAGCCCAGCGACCTCGGCGACCACCTGGTCTTCTGGCACCTCACCTTCCGCGACCTCTACGACTACGGCGAGAACCACGAGCTCTGGCGCAGCCTCAACGCGATCCCGACCGACTTCAAGATCGAGGACGAGGAGGCGGACGACCTCGAGAAGGCGGCGAAGCTGCTCGTGGAGCGCGATCCCAAGATGGTGGAGAGGATCCGGAGCCTCCTCGCGCCGCGCTGACGACCCCGGGCCGAGCCGCTAGAGTTCTCCGCCCCGAACGGCGGGTCCGCCTTCGGGACTGCCGAGGGAACTCTCCCCGCGATGCTCGAGGTCTCGTACTTCGCCGCGCCCGTGCTCGCCCTCGCCGTGCCCGGCGCCGCCGCGCACGGGCAGGATCCGCCGAAACCGGCGACTGTCGCGTGGACCGTCTTGAAGCCGACCAAGCTCGCGTCGACGGGCGGCGCGACCTTCACGGCGCAGCCCGACGGCTCGATCGCCGTCTCCGGCAAGAGCGCCGAGAAGGACGAGTACCGCCTCGAGTTCGAGTGCGACCTCGCGACCGTCACCGGCCTGCGCCTCGAGGCGCTCGCCGACCCGGCGCTGCCGCAGTCGGGGCCGGGCCGCGCGTTCAACGGCAACTTCGCATTGAACGAGATGAAGATCGAGGCGGCCTCGAAACTGCAGCGCCGCTTCCGTCCCGTCACGCTGCAGAACGCCTCGGCCGACTTCATCGAGAACGGCCGCTGGCCGGGCCAGGTGTGCGACAGCGTCGAGGACGTCGGCGCCAACAGCTGGGCGGTCCACGGCGGCGTCGGACGCGACCACGAGCTCGTGGTCGAGACGCACGCCGACGTCAGGTTCGACGCGGGCGGCGGGCTGCTGCAGGTCGAGCTGGTCTTCCACTGGGGGCAGCAGCACACGCTCGGCCGCTTCCGCCTCTCCGCCACCGGCGACGCCCGCCCCTTCTCGGTCGCCGGCGCCGGCGTCGACCCGTGGTCGGCGATGCAGGAGAAGATCAACGTCGCCATCGACCGCGGCGTCGACTGGCTGGTCGAGCACCAGCAGATCGACGGCTCGTGGCACCACGAGCAGTGGACCTACCGCTGCGGCGCGACGGCGCTCTCGACCTACGCCCTGCTCAAGAGCGGCGTGGCGCCGCGCCACCCGGCCGTCGTGCGCGCGCTCGAGTACATGCGCGCGACCCCCTCGAAGGAGACCTACACGATCGGCTGCCAGCTCCTGGCGCTCGGTGCGCTCGACGACCCCGCCGTCGAGCCGTGGATCAAGGAGCTGGCCGAAACGCTGCTCACCTTCGAGAGGGGGGGCCTCTTCAACTACCCGTGGGGCGGGCGCGACCTCTCCAATACGCAGTACGGCGTGTTGGGGCTGCGCGCCGCGGCGCAGCACGGCGTCAAGGTGCCGCCCGACGTCTGGGAGAGGGCGGCGCAGGCGGTGAGCTCGCTCGGCGAGGAAGACGGGAGCGGCGCCTACAGCCCGCTCAGCTTCCGGTACAGCGGCGGCGCGAAGCCGACCGGCAGCATGACCGCCGCGGGCGCGACGATCCTCGCGATCTGCGACGAGCAGCTGCGCGGCAAGGGGAAGAGCGGCGCCCTGAACGCGCTCGCGCGGCGCGGCGGCGAGTGGATCGGCGCCCACTGGGCCGGTCCGAAGAACCCGCGCGAGCCGAGCGACCGCTGGAACGTCTACTACCTCTATGGAGTGGAGCGGCTGGGCAGCCTGCTCAAGACCGAGACGTTCGGTGCCCGCAAGTGGTACCGCGAGGGGGCGACCGCGCTGGTCGCGATGCAGGGCGAGAAGGGCGAGTGGGGTACGAGCTACGGCGAGAACGTCGCCAACACCTGCTTCGCGCTGCTCTTCCTCAGCAAGGCGACCGCGGCGGCGTCGGGCGTCCGCGCGACGCACGTGAAGGCGTGGGGCGAGGAGGACCCGAAGAAGGCGCTCTGCTGCAAGGCGTCGGGCGACACGCCGCTCTCGCTCTGGGTCGCGCGCATCGGCGACGCGGCGCTCGCCGGCGGCGAGTGGCCGAAGGAGGCGGGGCGCGGGCTACGCGTGCGGCGCGTCGAGTACGTCGCGACCGGCTTCCCCGGCGATCCGGCGGAGAAAACGCTCGCGACGGTCGAGAAGGACGGCCAGCAGCCGTGCGGCCGCGAGCGCTTCGCCGCGCAGTGCTCCTTCCCGAAGCCGGGCGCCTACAAGATCCGCGCGCGCATGACCTACCTCGGGCCGCCCGCCGCCGGCGGCGGCGCGCCGACGGAGGGGACGCTCGAGTCGGACGCGCTCGAGGTGACCATTCGCGAGGCGCTCGACCCCGAGCTCCTGCAGTACGCGCGCGACCCGGCGCGCAACCTCCTCGCCGGCCAGAAGGTGGCGGCGAGCGCGTCGTCGCAGCTGAACAACGACTGGCAGCCGGCCCACGCGTGCGACGGCCTTCAGTGCCGCGGCTGGGCGTGCGACGATCACGATGCCGCGCCCAAGCTCGAGCTCGAGCTCGAGAAGCCGGTCCGCGCGACGACCGTGCTGCTCACGCCGGCGAAGATCGGCGACGCGTACGGCTCCGCGATCACGCGCGTCGCCGTCACGCTGAATGGGAAGGGGCCGCCGCTCGAGGTCGACGTCGCGACCGGCGGCGAGCGCCGCAAGATCCGCATCACGCTGCCGCAGCCGCAGGTGGTGCGCCGCCTCGAAGTGAAGATCGTCGGCGTGAACCTCGGCGCGAAGCCGGAAAAGGCGGTCGGCTTCGCCGAGGTCGAGCTGCTCTCCGACAAGGCGGGCGACGCGCCCGCCGGCATCGCGAACCCCGGCTCGAAGGGCGGTCCGTGACGCTCTTCGTCATGCTCGTCCTCGGCATGGCGCCGCGGCCGCAGTCCGACCCGGACTGGACGCCGCTCAAGGTCGTGCGCGCGTCGTCGGTCGCGGGCGCGACCTTCGAAGAGCAGCCCGACGGGTCGACGCGGGTCGCCGGCCCGAGCGCCGAGCGCGACACCTACACCGTCGAGCTCGTGGCGCCGAACTTTCCCGTGACTGCACTCCGGCTGGAGGCGCTCCCCGATCCGGCGCTCCCGGCCGGCGGCCCCGGCCGCAGCGGCAACGGCAACTTCGTGCTGATCGAGTGGCGCCTCTCGTGGGGCAGCCGCGCGATGAAGGTCCGCAAGCCGGTCGCCCTCTGGCACGCGACCGCCGACTTCGCGCAGGAGGGCTGCTCGCCGCTCGGCGCGTGCGACGGCGTGCCCGGCACCGGCTGGATGATCCACCCCAAGACGAACACCCGCCACGAGCTCGTCGTCGAAACGAAGGGCGACGTGAAGTGCAGCGACAAGGACGTGCTGCAGGTCGAGCTCGAGTTCAGCAGCGGCGAGCAGAACACGCTCGGCCGCTTCCGCCTCTCCGCGACCGGCGACGAGCGTCCCGTCCGCGCGGCCGGCTCGGCGCCGCCGGCCGACCTCTCGGGCCTGCCGCTGCGCGTGAACCAGGCGATCGACCGCGGCTGCGACTGGCTGCTCACGCAGCAGCAGATCGACGGCTCGTGGGCGCCCGAGCAGGCGAACTACCGCAACGGCGCGACGTCGCTCTGCGCCTACGCGCTGCTGAAGAGCGGGATCCGGAAGGACCACCCGGCGATCGTGCGCGCGGTCGAGTGGCTGCGCGCCGGCGAGCCGCGCGAGACCTACACGCTCGCCTGCCAGATCCTCGCGCTGCACTCGCTCGAGGATCCGGTGCACGACGGCTGGATCAAGAAGCTGGGCGAGGCGCTGCTCGCGAATCAGAGAGGGGACGGCCACTTCGACTACGGCTTCCAGGACGGCAGCGACCTCTCCAACATGCAGTACGCGGCGCTCGGCCTGCGCGTCGCCGCGGCGCACGGCTACCGGATGGCGCCCGAGGTCTGGGAGAAGATGGCGGCGCAGGTGCTCGCGACGCAGAAGATCGACGGGACCGGCGCGTACGCGGCCATCGGCTTCTCGTACAAGCGCAACGACAAGCCGACCGGCAGCATGACCGCGGCGGGCGTCGGCATCCTCGCCATCTGCGACGAGCAGCTCAAAGGCCACTCGAAGTCGGGCCCGCTGCTGCCGGTCGCGAAGCGCGGCGGGAACTGGATCGCGCAGAACTTCGCCGTCGACGGCAATCCGATGTCGGGCGTGAAGTGGGGAGCCTATTGGCTCTACGGGCTCGAGCGCGTCGGCGCGCTGCTCAAGACCGAGAAGTTCGGCGACCACGACTGGTACCGCGAAGGCGCCCGCTGGCTCTGCGACAAGCAGAAGAGCGAGGGGTCGTGGGTGGTGAGCGAGACCGACGTGCTCGACACCTGCTGGGCGCTCCTCTTCCTCACGCGCGCGACCGCGGCGGTGTCGGGGATCGGGCCGCGCGACTCGCGGATCTACGGCGCCGACGACCCGCGCAAGTCGGTGTCGATCCGCGCATCGGGCGACGCGCCGCTCACCTTCTGGATCTCGTCGTTCGGCGAGGCCGAGCGCGCCCACTTCGAGTGGCCGGGCGAGGAGGGGCGCGGGCTGCACGTCGCGTCGGTCGAGTGGTTCGCGCGGCCGCTCAATCCCGCCGCGGGCCGCGACGAGCTCGCGATCGGGAAGGTCGAGCGCGACGCGAAGCAGCCGTGCGGCGCGGAGCGCTTCGGCGCGCGCTGGTCGTTCGCGCTGCCGGGGAAATACAAGATCCGCGCGTCGGTCCGCCTCCTCGCGCCGCCCGAGGCGGCCGGCGCCGAGCCCAAGGAGGTCACGTCCGACTCCGAGGGGCTCGAGGTGAACATCCGCGAGGTGCTCGACCCCGAGCTCATGGACTACGCACGCGACCCCGCGCGCAACCTGCTGCGCGGCCAGCGTCCGACCCTCACCGCGTCGTCGAAGCGCGACGAGTGGTGGGAGCCCAAGTACGCCGTCGACGGCATCGTGAACCGCGGCTGGGCGTGCCACGACACCGACGCGGCGCCGACGCTCACGATCGAGCTCGAGAAGCCGCTGCGCGCCTCGCTGCTGCTCGTCACGCCGGCGGTGCTCGGGCCCGACTTTCCATTCCGGATTCGCCGCGTGCAGGTCACGCTGAACGGCAAGGGGCCGCCGCTCGAAATGACGCTCGTCTCGGACGACCATCGCAAGTCGAAGCTGCGCTTCCCGACGACGGTCGTCCGCCGCATCGAGCTCAAGGCGGTCGAGGTCGCCCCTCCCGACCACGTCGCCGTCCCGCCCCAGGATGCTTCCCACCGCGGCGTCGGCTTCTTCGAAGTCGAGCTGCAGGTCGAAGGCGGCGCGAAGAAGTAGGCGGCCGTCTCCCTCCCGTGAGGATTCCCGTGCCCGCGCCCTCCGCCTCCGCGTTCCGCCTGCTCCTGCTCGCCCTCGCCGCGACGCCGCTCGCCTGCGCGCAGGAGCATCCGCCCGCGCCCAGGATCCAGGCCGACGCCGGCGCGCTCGAACAGGACCGCCAGCGCATCCACGTCGCCCCCGGCTTTCGTGTGCAGCTCTTCGCGAGCGAACCCGACGTCGCCAATCCCGTGGCACTCGCCTTCGACGAGCAGGGGCGCTGCTTCGTGGTCGAGACGTTCCGGCGCGACAAGCAGGTGCTCGACATGCGCGAGCACAAAGAGTGGGTCGAGGACGACCTCGCGAGCCGGACGGTCGAGGACCGCGTCGCGTTCCTCCGGCGCCTCGCGGGCGACGGGATCCGCCTCTTCCGCGAGGAGAGCGAGCGCGTCCGCCTCCTCGTCGACGGCGACGGCGACGGCCGCGCCGAGCGCGCGACGGTCTTCGCCGACGGCTTCGACGGCCTCGCCGACGGCATCGCGGCCGGCGTGCTCGCGCGGCGCGGCGACGTCTGGTTCACCGACATTCCGAGCCTCTGGCGCTTGAGGGACAAGAAGGGGAGCGGCCGCGCCGACGAGCGCGAGCGCGTCGCGACCGGCTTCGGCGTCCACTACCAATTCACCGGCCACGACCTGCACGGCCTGCGCGTCGGCCCCGACGGCCGCCTCTACTTCTCGATCGGCGACCGCGGGCTGCACGTGAGGACGAAGGAGGGGCGCGTCCTCGACCTGCCCGATTGCGGCGCGGTGCTGCGCTGCGAGCTCGACGGCAGCGGCCTCGAGCTGGTTCACACGGGGCTGCGCAATCCGCAGGAGCTCGCCTTCGACGACGCGGGCGACCTCTTCACCGTCGACAACAACTCCGACGGCGGCGACCTCGCGCGCCTCGTCCACGTAGTCGAGGGGGCCGACTCGGGCTGGTGCGTCGGCTGGCAGTGGTTCGAGTCGACGCCGAAGCGCGGCGCGTGGAACGCCGAGCACATGTGGGAGCCGAAGAACGACGCGCAGCCCGCCTGGATCCTCCCGCCGATCGCCAACCTCGTGAACGGACCCTCCGGCCTCGCCCACTACCCCGGCACCGGCTTCTCCGATCCGGCGTGGCGCGACACCTTCTTCGTCTGCGACTTCGAAGGCGAGGTCGACAACACGCGCGTCGTCGCTTTCCGCGTCGCGCCCGCCGGCGCCTCGTTCACGCTCGCGTCGCAGTCGGACTTCGTCGCGCGCGGCATCGTCGCGACCGACTGCGACTTCGGGCCCGACGGCGCGCTCTACGTCAGCGACTGGGTGCACGGCTGGGGCCAGACCGGGCGCGGCCGCGTCTGGCGCATCTTCGATCCCGAAGCACTCGGCAGCGCGCCGGTCGAGGCGACGCGCAAGCTGATCGGTGAGGGGATGGCAGGGCGCAGCCGCGCCGACCTCGTCGCGCGCCTCGTCCATCCCGACCAGCGCGTGCGGCTCGAGGCGGAGCTGGCGCTCGCGGAGATGGGGGACGAGGGGCTGCTCGGCTTCACGACGGTGCTCGACGGCGTGCGCGACCGCCTCGCGCGGCTCCACGCGATCTGGGGGCTCGGGATCGTCGCGCGGCGCGACGCGACGCACCGCGCCGAGGCGGCGCGCGTCCTCGTGCACGCGCTCGACGACGGCGACGACGAGGTGCGGGCACAGGCGGCGCGCGCGCTCGGCGACGCGGCGGTCGAGGCGGCCGGCGCGAAGCTCGTCGCACGGCTCGAAGACCCTTCCGCGCGCGTCCGCTTCTTCGCGGCGCAGGCGCTCGTGCACGTCGCGCCCGAGTCGCTCGGCGAGGAGCAGCCCCCGGGCATCGCGGTCGCGCTGCGCGACCTGCTCGCCGAGCACGGCGACGATCCCACCGAGCGGCTCGTCGCCGCGCGCGCGCTCGCCGCGTGCGCCGACGCCGTGACGCTGCGCACCTTCTCCGAGGACGACGATGCGCGTGTGCGCATGGGCGTCCTGCTCGCGATGCGGCGGCGCTCGATGGAGGAGGTCGCGGACTTCCTCTACGACGACGACGTCGCGATCCTGCGCGAGGCGGCGCGCGCGATCCACGACGTCCCGATCGCGGCGGCCCTCCCGGCGCTCGCCGAACTGATCGAGGAGGAGGATCTCGACGATCCGGTGGCGCTCACGCGCTCGATCGCCGCCAATTACCGGATCGGCGGGGTCGAAGCGGCGACGCGCCTCGCGGAGGCGGTCGAGCTCGACTTCCCGGAGAGCGTGCGTGCCGAAGCGCTGCGCGCGCTGCGCGACTTCGACGACCCGCCGGCGCGCGACCGTGTCCTCGGCATCTGGCGGCCGTACGCGCCGCGCAACGGGGCGGTCGCGGCGAGCGCGGCGGCGCCCTATGTCGCAAGTTGGCTCGCCGACGATTCGGAAGGCGTGCGCGAGGCGGCGGTGCGCTTCGTCCAGCATTTCCAGATCAAAGGCCACGGCGCGCGCCTCGCCGAGATCGTCGCCGACGACCAGCACGGCGACGCGCCGCGCATCGCCGCCCTCGAGGCGCTGGCGTCGCTGCACGAAGACGCGCGGCTGCGCTCCGCGGTCGAGGTCGCGCTCGCCGACGACCACGCGGCGGTGCGCGGCGCCGCGACGCGCGCGCTCGCGAAGCTCGACCCGGGACTGGCGCTCGCGATCCTGCGCCGCGTCGTCGACGGCGGCGCGCCGCGCGAGCTGCAGGAGGCGTTTGCGACGCTCGGCGATATGGCGGGCGGCGACGCGGCCGCGCTGCTGCTGCGCGGCTTCGACCGGCTCGAGTCGGGCGAGCTCGCGAAGGAGGCGACGCTCGACCTGCTCGAAGTCGCGTCGAGAAAGAAGTCCGACGCGGCGTTCGCGGCGCGGCTCGCGAAGTTCGAGGCTGCGAGAAAGGCCGACGATCCGCTCGCGAAGTGGCGCGAGTGCGAGGTCGGCGGGAGCGCGGCGCGCGGCCACCATCTCTTCTTCGACCGGACCGAGCTCGAATGCGCGAAGTGCCACCGGGTCGGCAGCGAAGGGGCGGGCGTGGCCGGCCCCGACCTCGCCGGCCTCGGCGCCCGCGTGACGCGCGAATACCTGCTCGAGTCGATCGTCTTCCCGGAGAAACGCATCGCCGCCGGCTTCCAGAACACGATCTTCTTCCTGAAGGGTGGCGGCCAGATCGACGGGCGCGTCGAGGGCGAGGACGCGACGCGGCTCCAGCTCTTCACGCTCGACCAGGGGAGCGTGCTCGTCGACAAGGCGCAGATCGAGTCGCGCTCGAACGGGAAGTCGGCGATGCTCCCCGACGTCGTCCAGCGCATGGACAAGCGCGATCTGCGCGACCTGGTGGAGTTCCTCGCGTCGCTGAAGAAGCTGTGAGGGTCCGCGCCCCGTGAACGACGCGCGTCGCGACTACTTCGCGCCGTGCACGCTCGGCCTCGAGGGCGTGGTCGCGGCGGAGGCGGCGGCGCTCGGCGCGGGCGACGTGACGGTCCGGCTCGGCGGCGTCTCCTTCACCGGCGACCGCCGCCTCGGCTACGCCGCGAACCTGTGGCTGCGCAGCGCGGTGCGCGTGCAGGAGCGCGTCGCCGACTTCCGCGCGACGACGCGCGAGGAGCTCCACGCCGGCGCCGCCGCCGTGGAGTGGGAGCGCTGGCTCGCGCCGAGCGGCACGCTCGCGGTCGACGCGTCGGTGCGCGACGCGGCGATCTCCCATTCGGGTTTCGCGGCGCTCACCGTGAAGGACGCGGTCGTCGACCGCTTCCGCGGCCGCACCGGCGAGCGGCCGAGCGTCGACGCCGACCACCCCGACCTGCCGCTCAAGCTCGTGTTGCATGGTGAACGCGCGTCGATCGACCTGAATCTCTCGGGTGAGAGCCTCCACAAGCGCGGCTGGCGGCCGATCTCCGTGAAGAGTCCGCTGAACGAGGCGACCGCGGCGGGGCTGCTGCTCCTGTCGGGCTGGGACCGGAAGTCGCCGCTGGTCGACCCCATGTGCGGCTCGGGGACGATCGCGATCGAGGCCGCGTGCCTCGCCGCCGACCGCGCGCCGGGGCTGTTGCGACGGTTCGCGTTCGAGCGCTGGCTCGACTTCGAAGCGAAGCTCTGGCAGGAACTGAAGGACGACGCGCAGCGCCGCGCGCAGCGCAGCCTCCCGTTCCCGATCGAGGGCGCCGACCGGCACGAGGGCGCGCTGTCGCTCGCGCACCGCAGCGTCCGCGCCGCGCAGGTCGAGGGCCTCGTGAAGCTCGCGCATTGCGACGCGAAGGAGTTCACGCCGTCGCAGACCCCCGCGACGCTCTTCACCAATCCGCCGTGGGGCGAGCGGCTCGGCGAGGGCGAGGAGCTCGAGCAGTCGTGGCGCGACCTCGGCGATCTGCTGCGCCGCGGCTTCTCCGGCTCGACCGCCTTCGTCCTCACCGGCGACCCCGACCTGCCCAAGCTCCTCGGCTTCAAGCCGCGCACCGAGTGGCCCGTCATGAACGGCCCGATCGAGTGCCGCCTGCAGCGCTACGACGTCTATCCGCGCTTCGCGACGGTGATCCCGCCGAAGCGCGGCGTGGCGTGAGGACGGCGCGGAATCTGATCGGAATCGGGAGGAGCCGCGGCAGCCAAACTGCCGGTCCAAAACGGGAATCCGTTCCCTCCTCGCTCCCCGGGATTCGCCGGGAGCCAATTCCAAGAGCAGTGATTGCAAACCGCGAGGAGACGGCCTCGACCGCGTTGCGCTTTTTTGAACTGCGCCTACAGTCCGACGGAAGCGAAAGCGAGACGCCTCGCGCCCGCGGGGCGAAGCCCGAATCAGGTCTCGTCTTCAGGGGGTTCGTCATGACGCATGCGTCGAAGCCGTCGCGTCGAGGTCGTGCATTGAAGCTCTCGAGTCCGGCCGCTTGGTTCGGCGTGCTCGGATTGGGGGCGGCGATCGTCGTATGGTCGATCCAAGCGGATCGCGACGACGCGCGCATCTTGCAGGGGGGGGCGGCCTCGAAAGAGCTCCCGTCGAATTGACCGGCGCTGCAGACGCATCGGGCGCCACGAACGCGGCGGCGAACCTCGATCCCGCGAATGCCCGTCGAGATCCCGCCGATCCGAACGCGAATGAAGTGAACCGTCAGCACGCGGTCCGTGCGCTGTCCGGAATGCCGATCGTCTTCGAGGCGAACCGCGGGCAGTGGAATACGACTTCCGACCTCGTCGGACGAGCGCGCGGGCTCCTTGCCGGGTTCGGAGCAGGCAGCATCCAACTCGACCTCACGTCGAAACCGGCCGGCCAGGACCCGAAGTCGCTCGGGATTCGCCTTCGGTTCGCGAACGCTTCGGACCGCGCGCCGCACGGCGAGAGCAAGCTCGCGGGCTACCACAACTACCTGCGCGGCAACGATCCTGCGAAGTGGCGGACCCACGTCGAGCTTTTCGAGCAGGTGCGCTACGACGAACTCTATCCGGGCGTGTCGCTTGTCGTCGGCGACCGCGAGGGCCGTCTCGAATACGACCTCGAACTCGCCAGCGCCTCGAGCCTCGAACAGGTTCGTGTCGACTGCGAAGGTGTCGACTCGATCGAGATCGGCGAGGCTGGCGACCTGCGGATGAACACCGCGATCGGAACGCTCTGCCAGACGCTGCCGAAGTCCTGGTACGCCGCCGCGGACGGGACGCAGAGGCCGGCGGACTGCCGCTTCCGGGTGCTCGGGACGACGTCGTACGGCTTCGAAGTCATGAATCCCGAGGAGGGCAGCCGACTGGTCGTCGATCCGGGGCTGAATTGGTCGACCTTCCTGGGAGGCAGCGATCAGGACTGGGTGTACGGAGTCGCATTCCTGAATGGGCTCCTCACCGCGGTCGGCGGTACCGGGTCGTCCGACTTCTCGACTACGAACGGGACGGTGCAACAACTGAAGAACACCGGACGCGATGCGTTCGTCACGCAAATGAACCCCGCGTACAGTGGGTCGGCACAACTGCTTTGGTCGACGTTCCTCGGTGGATCCGCCGAGGACGAAGCGCGCGGCGTCGCGGTCTCTTCCGACGGGCGGGTTTCACTCTGTGGATACACCTATTCGCAAGACTTCCCGACGACCCTGAGTGCTCCGCTTCCGGGCGCGCCAGGCCCCGCCGGCACTCGCATCGCGTTCGTCACGAGGCTGGAAAGCCTTGGCACGTCGCTTCAGTACAGCACCTACTTCGGAGGGTCGGGAGCCAGCAAAGCCAATGCAATCGCCATCGATTCGACGCCGATCATCACGGTCGTCGGTTCCACTGGTGCGCCGGGGAATCTCCCCCTCGTCAACGCTTACGACACCACGTTCGACGGAGGTTCCACCGATGCCTTCGTCGCCCAGCTCGATCCGAACCTGACGGGGCTGGGATCGATCGTCTATTCCACCTACCTCGGAGGAGGCAACAACGCGACGGGGTACGACGAGGCGTTCGCCGTCGACGTCGAAGGCCTGTTCATCTACATCGGGGGATCGACGGCGTCTCCTGGATTCAACACGACTCTCAACGCATTCGGGCCGAACTTCGGTGGTGGGGCGTTGGACGGCTTCGTGATGAAGCTGCGGCCGAGCGCGACACCGATCAATCAGGTCAAGTTCGCGTCGTTCCTCGGAGGTGCCGCGGATGACGAAGTCTTCGGCCTCGTGGTCAACTCCTCGATGGTCAATTGCTGCGGATACACCTTCGCGACGAACTTCCCGCTCTCGAGTGTCTTAGCGGGCGGATCCGTTCCCTACCAGTCCAACAACGGAGGAGGGAGCGACGCGTTCATGACGCAGATCAACTCGCAGAACATCGGAGCCTTCCAATTGGTCTACAGCACCTACTTCGGAGGCGCCGGCAATGACATCGCCTATTCCATCGCTCGGGTCGCGAGCCAGTGCGACCTGATCGTCGGGTCCACGACGGCGGGAGTGTCGAACAACCTTCCGGTCGGCCCGACGGGGGTCGTCTACGACGAGACTTGGAATGGGGCGACGGATGCATTCATGACCCGGCTCTACTGGGCGAATGGCAGGGCCGGCGCTGCTCAGCTGACGTATTCGACGTACCTGGGAGGCTCGACGACGATTCCGGTGGGTGGGACCAATGGAGCCCAGGACACGGCAAGGAGCGTCGTGCTCGACGGGAACAACGCCTACCTCGGCGGCTTCACGACGTCGTCCGACTTCCCGGTCGCCGGGAACCCGCTCCAGCCGACCTGGCACGTGGATCCGGGCGGAAGCGTCTTGAACGACGGCTTCCTGTGCACCTTCTCCCTCCCTGCGTTGAGCTTCCCATGACCGATTCCTCGAGTCGCCGTTGCGTTCTCCGCCAGCGAGAGTTGCTTCCTTGGAAGGCGATGCTGGTCGTCCTCTCGTGGACGGGTGGGATGAGCGAAGGACGGGCTCAGGCGGAGTTGTTCCGCTGGACGAGTTCGAACTTCGCGAACGCCGATTACGACATGTGCGGCTACAGCGTGGCCGGTGTTCCCGACGTGGATGGCGACGGGATTCCTGACGCCTTGGTCTCCGTGGTCTCCGAGGACCTGACTCGAGGCGTCGAATTGGGCGCCGCCTACGTCGTCTCGACCTCGACCGGATCGGTCCTGCAGCACCAGATTGGGTCGACGGACAGGGACAGCTTCGGAGAACGGGTCTGCGAAGTGGGTGACCTTGATGGCGACGGTATTCGCGACCACTTGGTCGCGGAGACCCAATATGGGCTTCCCTCGGGGAATGGGAAGGGGATCGTGCACGCTTATTCCAGCGCGTCAGGAGCTTCGCTCTTCGACATCACCGCGCTCCAGGGCGACGACCGGTTCGGCTTCTACCTGGCGGACTTGGGCGACCTCGACGCGGACGGCGTTGGAGACTTCGCGATTGGAGCGCCCGAGCACACGACGTCGGTCGGATTCGCGGGGCGGATCTGGGTCTATTCTGGCGCGACGCAGACCAAGCTCCATATGCTCTCGGGACAGAGCCAGTACGCGTACATGGCGGGCGTGACGGGAATGGGGGACTTGGACGGCGACGGCGTTCCGGACTTCGCGATCGCGTCCCCCGGCGACGGGCCGAGCAACGAGGGAATGGTCTACGTGTACTCTGGAGTTTCATTCGCGTTGATCTACTCGATGCAGGGAGAGAAGACGAATGACTGGTTCGGCTGGGACATCTCCTCGCTCGGCGATACGGACGGCGACGGTTACACCGATCTCGCGGTGGCGGCGATCGGTCACACGTTGAACCTCGGCGCAGAGGGACGGGTGTATGTCTACTCCGGTGCAACCGGGGCCCTGCGCTTCACGTATGACGGAACCATCCAGAACGAGCAACTGGGGCTCTTGCCGACGAAGGGCGGGTTCGACTTCAACGGGGATGGCTTCAACGACATCGCCATCGGCACGCCCAGGGCGAAGGGCGACGGACAATTCGGCGGTGACGTCTACGTGTATTCGGGGCGCAATGGTCTCCTGCTGTACGACATCCGTGGGAGCGTCGACAATACGCTCCCGGAAGGACTCGGCGGATCGCTCAGCGCGATCGGCGACGTGAACGGCGATGGCTTCGACGACCTTCTCGTCGGCGCGCCGCAACACTCGATCCCGTGGGTAACCACGTGGCACGGCCAAGCCTACGTCTTCGGCGGCAACGACCTCTTCCTGCAAGCGAACCGGCGCGCCTACGACGCCTACGACACCGCGACGCTGGACCTCCGCGGCGGCCCCGCCGGCGCGCTCGCCTGTATCGCGCTCACGGCCGTCGGCAAGAACGGGACGTTTGTCCCGATCCTCATCAACCCGCTCGACGCCAATGGCAACCTCTCGATCGGCGGCTCCGTTCCATCAGGGCTTGCGGGGACGAACCTGACGTTCACCGGGTACGCCGTCGGCGCGGGCGGGCAGGGCGTCATCGACTCGATCCCGGAGACGATCTCGTTCCGCTGATGCCGCTGAGGCCTCGCCTCGAGCCGCGCACCGAGTGTCCCGTCATGAACGGCCCGATCGAGTACCGGCTGCAGCGGTACGACCTGTTCTCGAGGTTCGCGAAGGCGGTCCCGCCGAAGCGCGGCGAGGCGTGACGGGAAGAACGGCGGCGACTAGAGCGTCTTCGACGGGCGTCCGGGTTCGAAGCGTCGTGCCGGGAGCGAGGCGATGGAGGCGCGCCGCATCGTCGTCGGGGCCGCGTGGGCCACACTTTCGAGCCTCGCCTCGACGGCCGTCGCGCAGGATGGCGCTCCGCCGGAGGATCCCGGGTGCCGGCTGCGTGTCGTGCGCGCCAACGACGGGACCGCGATCGCGTGTGCCGAGGTGTTCGACTTCGCGATAGGAGAGAAGACCGGCGGGATCACTGCGCGGCTCCGCGACGATCCCGATCACGAGATTCCGAAGGTCGCTCGTCGCCTCGTTGCCGATCGCGACGGGTACGTGACGCTCTCGTCGGAGCGGTGGCACACGCTGCTCGCGCGTGCGCCGGGTCGCTACCGCTTGCGCGAGTTCATCGACCCGGCACGCGAATGCGACGGGAAGCTCGAGCTCTTATCCGACGAGCCGCTGACGATCGAACTGGTCGACTCGCGCGGAGCGCCGGTCGAAGGGGCGATCGTCACGCATGGGGAGATGCGCATCTGCGGCAGCGAGACGCGTCGGAACGACCCGTGGCGCGCGACCAGCGACGGGAACGGGCGCGTCTTCTTTGCTCATTACGCGTCGTGGCTGGCGGGCAGTAGGTACAGTCTGGGCGACTGGGTCGAGCTGCAGACTCCGGTGAACGACCCGCCGCAATTCGGCTTCCGCTTCAGAGGCGATTCCAGGAGTCCCGCGCAACTCGACGCCAGTCCGCAGGTCGTCCGCTGGCAGCTCCCGCCGCTCGCGAAGATCCGAGTCGAATTCACCGGCGCCGACGCCGTGCCGCCCGACCGCGCGATCACATTCGAGATGGTCGGGCCCCACCAGTACTTCGGCGTCCCCGATCGTTACGCGAGCGACCAGGGCAAGCCGGTCGAGCTGCTTACCGAGACCGGTGTCGCGCTGCGCGCGTGCTTCCACTGGCGCGAGCCCGATTCGAAGCGTTACGGCGAGCCCGACCTCCGCGTCTTCGGCTCCGCCCATCCGATTGAGGGCGGCTGCGCGCTGCTGCGCGTCCCGCTCGCTAGCGACCCCGTCACGGTGCGCGTCCGCCCGATGCACGGCGACGGCGCCGCGTTCACGAGCTCCTCGAAGTTTGACGTGTCGTTCCAGTGGTTCGACCGCGCGGGCTTCCGCTTCAAGACCTACGTCGGCCGCGTCGCGCCCGACGAGACGGGGACGCTGCGCCTGCCGTGGCTCCGACCTCGAATCGAGCCGGGCGAGCGCCCCGCGAAACTGCGCGTCGCGCTCCGCGCCGAGCTGCACCTGTACGGCTGGGAGCCGCTCGAGCCCGACGACCTCGTCTCCCGCGAAGTCGACTGGCCGGCCGCCGACTCCCTCGACGTCGGAACGCTCGTCGTCCCCGGCGCGAAGTGACCACCGGCGGAGCTCGCGGAACGCGGCTACGATCTCCCGCCCTCGCGATGCGCCCTCGAAAGCCACGTCCCCCCGAGCCTCCCCGCCGCTACCAGGTCGGCCACCCCGCCGTCGACGCCGCGATCGGCGCCTTGGTCCAGCAGGCGCAGGCGGAGTTCGGCGGGACGGCCGACGCCGAGCTGGTGCGCGAGATGTGCGTCACGGCGATCAAGCTCTTGCAGGAGCAGGCGCCGCGCGGCGACTTGAAGCTGGTCAACAGCTCGCTGAAGGAGATCCGATACGCATTGCGGGTCTTTGCGCCTTGGGAGCACGTGCGCAAGGTCTCGGTCTTCGGCAGCGCGCGCACGCCGGCCGGCGCGCCCGAGTACGAGCAGGCGCGCCGCTTCGCGGAGGCGCTCGCGGGCGCCGGCTGGATGGTCATCACCGGCGCGGGCGACGGGATCATGGGCGCGGCGCAGGGCGGCGCCGGCCGCGAGAAGAGCTTCGGCGTCAACATCCGCCTGCCGTGGGAGCAGGCGGCCAACGCGACGATCCGCGACGACAAGAAGCTGATCCGCTTCCGCTACTTCTTCACGCGCAAGCTCTTCTTCATGAAGGAGGCGCACGCGATCGCGCTCTTCCCCGGCGGCTTCGGGACGCACGACGAGGGGTTCGAGGCGCTGACGCTGCTGCAGACCGGCAAGAGCGAGCTCGTCCCCGTCGTCTTCGTCGACGCGCCGGGCGGGAGCTACTGGGCCGACTGGAACCGCTACGTCGACACGCACCTGCGCGCGCGCTCTCTCATCAGCCCGTCCGACCTCGCGCTCTACAAGGTGACCGACGACGTCGACGTCGCGGTGCGCGAGGTGCTGCGCTTCTACGCCAACTACGACTCGAGCCGCTACGTCGGCGACCTCCTCGTGATCCGCCTGCGGCGCGCGCCGGATGCGGCGCAGCTCGAGCAGCTGAACGCCGACTTCGGCGACCTCGTGACCGAGGGGCGCATCGCGACGGGCGCGGCGCTGCCCGAGGAGAACGGCGAGGCGGCGGCGCTGCCGCGGCTGATGTTCCACTTCCATCGGCGCGACTTCGGGCGGCTGCGGCAGCTCGTCGACCGGCTGAACGCGCTGGTGCCCGACAGCGACGCGAAGAAGTCGGCCGCCGCGAAGGCGACGACGCCGCACCAGGTGCTGCCGGTCGAAGGGCCCGGTCGCGACGCGAACGGCGACGAGGGCTGAGTCGGCAGATCCGGCGGAGGAGCACGATGCGGCGGTGGCGCGGCGCGTGGCTCTCGTGTGTGGCGACGGCCGCGCTGCTCTGTGCGGCGCCGCCCGCCGCGGCGCAGCAGCGCAGCTCGCTCGACGGCGTCTGGGAGATTGGCGTCGAGACGAAGCCGCAGACGCGGCCCGAGTCGTGGCGCGAGGCGAAGGTGCCGGCGCCGTTCGAGGAGGCGCTCGGGTACGACTTCGACGGCGTCGCCTGGTACCGCTGCCCGCTGCCGCTCGCGTCGCAGCCGCCGGCGGGAGCGCGCGTGCGCGTCGAGTTCGCGGCGGCGGCGACCGTGGCGACCGTCTACTGCAATGGCGTCGAGGTCGGCCGCCACCTCGGCGGGTGGACGCCGTTCCGCTGCGACCTCACGCCGGCGCTGCGCTTCGAAGGCGCCGATCTGCTCGAAGTGCGCGTCGACGAGCGCGTCGGCCACAACACGCAGGGCTTCCTGCCGGAGATCCAGCCCCACTTCGGCGGGATCTGGCAGGGCGTCACGCTCTGCGTCGATCGCCGGCCGACGCTCGATCGCGCGGCGTTCTTCGCGTTCGGGCGCTTCGTCCCCGCGGAGGACGGTGCCTCCGGCGCCGGCGAGCTGAACGTCCGCCTGCCGTGGCTCGCTGCCGGCGCCGCGCCTCCGGATCACGTCGCGGTCGAGCTGCGCGACGGCGAGCGCGTCGTCGCGGCGATCTCGAACGATGCCGTCGCTCCGTCGGTGATGGGAAGCGCCTCCGAAGGTGGCGTCTTTTCGCTCGAGCTCCTTGCGCCCGAAGTCGCCCCTTGGTCGCCCGATTCGCCGAAGCTCTACACGGTGCACGTCGAGCTCCGCGCCGCGGACGGCTCCATGCTCGACCGCATCGACCGTCGCGTCGGCTTCCGGTCGCGCGTCGCGCGCGGCACGACGCTCCTCTGGAACGGCGCGCCACTCCAAGTGCGCGGGCTGCTGCACTGGGGCTACTCGCCGCCGCACCTCGCGCCGCCGTCCGACCGCGACTATTGGAAGCGGCAGCTCGAGGAGGCGAAGGCGCTGGGCTTCAACACGCTCAAGTGCTGCCTCTGGGTGCCGCCGTCGGTCGTCTACGACCTCTGCGACGAGCTCGGCCTGCTGGTCTGGCAGGAGTACCCGACCTGGCACCCGATGATGGACGCGGCGCACCGCGCCGAGCTGCGCGCCGAGTACGACGAGTTCTTCGCGCACGACGGCAGCCATCCGAGCGTCGCGTTCCGCTCGCTCACGTGCGAGACGGGCCACGGCGCGGAGCTCTCCGTCATCCAGGAGCTCTTCGACGCCTGCCACGCGGCGGTACCCGACACGCTGGTGGTCGACGACTCGAGCTGGATCGGCTGGCAGCGCGTCACCGACTTCTGGGACGAGCACCCCTACGGCAACAACCGCTGGTGGCCCGGCCGCCTGGCCGAGTTCGCGCAGCACCAGGCAAAGGCCGGACAGAAGCCGCTGCTGCTCGGCGAGTGCATCGCGGCCGACACGTGGAGCGATCGCGCCGCGTGGGAGGAGGCGCACGGGCCGACGCCCGACACGGCAACGGCCACGCAGCCAACGGCGGCGACGACCACGCCGCCTGGTGCGGCGACGACCACGCCGCCTGGTGCGGCGACGATCTGGTGGGCGCCGTCGCAGCTGAAGGATCAGCGGCGATTCGAGGATTGGCTCGTGCGGGAGTTCGGGCCGGAGGTGGTCGCGACGCTCGGTCCCGTCTCGCGCGACGTCGCGCTGCGCACGCGCAAGTTCCAGATCGAGCGGCTGCGCGCGACGCTGCCCGACGCGGGCTACGTCGTCTCGGTGGCGCGCGACTTCCCGACGGCGCGCATGGGGCTGCGCGACGACTTCGACCGGCTCAAGTGGAGCGCCGCCGACTTCGCCTTCCAGCGCGACGTCGCGCTCTCGCTGCTCACCGAGAGCGACGCGCGGGCATTCCGCGGCACGCTGCGCGCTCCGGTCGTCGTCGCCGACTTCGGCGCCGCCGCGGGCGACGCGCGCGCGACGCTGTTGCTCGAGCTCGCGGGGCCTGACGGCCCGATCGGCGCGCTGCGGAGCGAGGTCGAGCGCGTGCGCGGCGGCGCGACGCCGCCGGTCGTGCTCGAAGCGGCGCTGCCGGCCGCGAGCGGTCCGCAGCGCCTCGTCCTCACCGCCAAGCTCACCAACACCCTGGGCGCGTCGCTCGCGCGCAACTCCTGGGAGCTCTGGTCGCTGCCGCCCGAAGCGCCCGCTTCACCGCCGCCGCCGCCGTCGTTGTCGACCGTCCGCCTCGTCGACCACCTCGATCCCGCGACGCTCGACCTCCTCGAGCAGGGCGGCCGCGTCTTGCTGCGCGCCGCGGGCGCGAAGAAGACGGTGAAGAGCGAAGAGATGTGGTGGCTGCGCGGCGCCCCGTTCGCGCCCGACCATCCGTTCCACCAGCGCGTCCCGCTCGCGCTGCTGCTCGAGCTGCAGCAGTTCGACCTCGACGGCGAACGCGTGATGAGTTGGCGCGGCCTCGAGGGCGAGGTCGACCCGATCCTCGCCTTCTGGGAGACGCACGGCTTGGACGAGGTGCGCGGCCACCTCTTCGTCTTCGACACGCGCGTCGGCCAGGGCCGCCTCGCGGTGACGAGCCTCGACGACAAGACGGCCGCGGGACGCTTCGTCGAGGCGGAGCTGCTGCGCCATCTCGCCGACGGGCCCGCGCCGAAGCGTGCGCTCTCTCCGGCGACGATCGCGGCGCTGCGCGGCCTGCTCTCCGAGCAGCGCATCGCGCTGGACGAATGGCGCTTCCGCATCGACCCGAAGGACGCGGGCCTCGCGGCGGGCTTCGAGAAGCCCGCAACCGACGTGAGCGGCTGGCGGACGATCCGCGCCGGCGCCCATTGGGAGGGGCTCGGCGAGGATCAGGGCACGAGCCTCGAGCACTACGACGGCGTCGCCTGGTACCGCGTCGACGTCGACGTCCCGGCGTCGTTCGCGGAGCACGATTCACGCGTGGTCTTCGAAGGCATCGACGACAGCGCGATCGTCTGGCTCGACGGCGCCGAGGTCGGGCGCTTCGGCGATCCCGCGACCCGCAAGACCGTCTGGCTCGAGCGCAGCGTCGCCGTGCTCGGCCGCCTCGCTCCGGGCCGCCACACGCTGGTGGCGCGCGTCGTCGACCACGCCGGCGCGGGCGGACTCTGGAAGCCGGTCTACCTCACGACCGGCCCGACCGGCGCGGCGAGCACGCTGCTCGAGTGACGCGGCCGCGGGTTACCGCGACGCGCTAACGTCGACGGTTCGGGTCGAAGCTCGCGGGTCCTGCCTTCGTGGACGGGAGGTTGTCATGGTGCGCAGCATCGTCGCGGCGGTCGTGGTGGCGTCGGGGGCGTTCACGGGGATGAAGGCGTGGGCGCCGCAACATGCGCCCTCGGCGCCGAATACGCAGGCGATCGCGCCGGCGCGCTGGCTCGTCCTCTTCGAGACGGGGCCGAAGTTCGACGCGACGAAGCTGCTGCGCGAGCAGCCCGGCTTCCTCGAGCACGTGACCGCGATCAAGAAGCTCGCGGACGACGGCGCGTTGCTGGTCGGCGGTCCGCTCCTCGAGAGCTTCGAGTCGCACAAGCCGATCGGCGCCGCGTGGATCGTCGAGGCGCCCAACGAAGACGCCGTGAAGAAGCTCCTCGCGACCGACCCGTTCGTGAGCGGCGAGCTCGCGAAGGTGCAGTCGATCCGCGCCTTCTTCGCTGGCACCGGCGCGTGGATCCCGGGCGCGAAGCCGACGGAGAAGCCCGCGGGCGGGGGCGCGAAGGGTAACTGAGTGCGGCGGAAGTCGAATCTCCCGCCAGGATTCGTCACCGGGCGGGTCGTCGACGAATCGGGAGCGCCGCTCGCGGACGCGACGATCTCCGTCTGCGCGTATCGCGGCGCGGACGACCACGACGTCGTCGCACAATGCGGTGCGGACGGCCGCTTCCGCATCGGTCCGCTCGCGGCGCAGGCGGCCGCGAAGCTCTACCTCGACGCGCCGTCGCACGGTCGCGAGCGCGTCGAGGACGTCGTCGTGTTTCCGGGAAGCGAGCGCGACGTCGGCGATCTCGTGGTCCCGCGAGGGCTTGTCGCGACGGGCCGGGTCGTCGACGAAGCGGGCCGACCGCTCGCGGGCGCCACGGTCTCGGTGCTTCCCGTCCATTCCGTCTTCGAGGGCTCGCTCGAGGGGTTCGGCGGGAGGCCGTCGCTCACGACCGCGGGCGACGGCCGCTTCGCGACGCCGCGACTGGCGGCGTCGGAGATCCTGCTGACGGTGAATGCGCCGGGACGGGTCCACGTCGACCTGCACGTCGCGTCGCCGGGATCCCGGAGAGAGCACGATCTCGGGACGATCGCGCTGCTTCCTGCGACGCCCTTCCGCGGTCGGGTGGTCACGGTGGCGGGGAGTCCGGTGGCCGGCGCGAGCGTCTGCGCCGACGTCGACCACGACCGCCGCGTCGCCACTGCGGCGGACGGGACCTTCGAGATGGACGGCCAGTCGGCGCAGCCGCGCTTCCTCGCAGTCAGGGCGCCGGGCTTCGTGAACTGCCACGGCCTTCCGGTCGAAGACCCGGCGCACGTGGTCGTCGTCCTGGAAACGGCCTCGCAGGTGACCGGCACCGTCGTCGACGACGAGAGCGGCGCGCCGTTGCGTCCGTCGAGCGTCAGCCTCGGCGTTGTGAGGAAGGAGATGCCGCACCTCATCGCGAGCGTCGAGAACGGGAGCGAGATCGCGGAGGACGGGAGTTTCCGCGTCTGGTACGAGGACGCCGGGCGCCACGTCGTGACCGCGGTCGTCGACGGCTACGCGCCCGAGCAAGTGGACCTCGGGGAGCTCGAGCGGCCGCGCGTGCGGCACGGCGTCACGATCCGGATGCGCCGCGACGCCGTCGTGCAGGCGACGCGGCTCCGCCGGTCGATCGTCGGACACGTCAAGAGACTTCCGGGCGACCCGCGCGACGCACTCGCGAGCCTTTGGCACTCCGTTCCGGGACTCGGCTGGAGTCGCAGGATGGTGCGCGGAGTTGTGCTGCCGGCCTGGGAGATCGCGTACGACGTCGCACCGATCGCGGCGGACGGATCGTTCCGGTTCGACGACGCCGGCACGCACCCCTGCGCGCTCCGCATCGATTGGCGGCGCGGCGCGTCGTTCTTCGCCGGCCCCTTCGAGTTCAAGGACGTCGGCGAGCATCGCCTCGAGCTCGCGTGGTCCGAGTCCGCGACGCTCACCGGCCGCGTTGCGCACGTCCCCGACGGCTTCGCCGGCCGGATCTGGGTGATCGTGTCGAGCGCGCAGGGCGTGACGCAGGCGGTCCGCGTGACGCAGGACGATCGTTTCTCGATCGAGCTCCCCGCCGGTCGCCACGCGATCCGCGCGGGCGCCGATGCGCTGCGGGCGCGGTCGATGCCGGAATTCCCGGGCGAATCGCTACCCGAGCCCGGCTCCGAGGAAATGGCCGCGTTCGAACGCGAGGCGGCCGCGCTGATCCGCCCGCTCCTCGAAGTCGACCTCGCGCCCGGCGAGCGGCGCGACGTCGGCGAGGTGCCGCTTCCCGACTTCCTCCCGGACGCCTGATCTCCGCGGCGTGCCTGCTAACTTGCCCCGCCTCTCGGGTCAGCTCCGTCCTGCACGGACGACCATTCACCCTCGACGATGGAGCCGAACATGTCTCGCAGTTGGATCGCTGGAATCGCCGTGGCCGCGTGCGCTTCGCTGTTGGCGTTCGCGCCGCTCTGGCAGGGCGCGCCGAAGGACGCGCCGAAGGCGGGCGCGCCGCACGCGATGGGGCCGACCGGCTGGGTCGTGACCTTCGAGCTGTCGAAGTGGGACACCTCGAAGGCGCCCGACCAGCAGCCGGGCTTCCCGGAGCACATGGCCACCTGCCAGAAGATGGCGAAGGAGGGCACGCTGCTCGTCGGCGGGCCGTTCCTCGACGAGAAGGATCCCACGAAGCCGGCCGGCGCGATGATGATCGTCAAGGCGGAGAACGCCGAAGCGGCGCGCAAGCTGGTCTCGAACGACACGCTCATCACCAAGGATCTGATGAAGATCGTGTCGGTGCGCGCGTTCATGGCGGGCGCGGGCGCCTGGGTGCCGAGCCCGGGCGCGCCGCCGCCGGGCGGCTCGAAGCAGTGATTCGAACGGGAAACCCGGAAGCGCGAGAGCGCGGCGGAGCTCGCTCCGCCGCGCTCTCTTCGTTCGCGCCCGACGTTCGCGCGTGCTCAGTCGGTCCCGCCGCCCTTCGAGTCGTGCTATGAGGTCGCGCGTCGCGTTCCTCGGGAGAAATGGATGGCGGACTTCGGGAGCGCGCGGGTCGTCGCGAGCGAGTCCGAGCCGAGGGCGCCGCGGCGGCTCGTCGCGGCGCTCGCCCTCGCGGCCATCGTCGCGGTCGCCGTCGCGCTGCGCTGGTGGCCGGGGTGCCTCGCCTGCGATCGAGCGCATTGGCGGCAGGACGAGTCGAACCACTTCCCGCTCGTCTGCCGCTTCCTGAACGGCGGTTTCGACGTCCGCGAATTCAAGAATCCGACGTTCTCCGACTACGTCGTCGCGGGCGCGTCCGCGCTCGTCGGCGGGGCGCGCCGGCTGCTCGGCCTGGACCCGAGCTTCGGCGCCTTCGTCGCGCGCGAAACCGTCGCGCCGCACGTCGCCCTCTGGGTCGGCAGGATCGTTTCGATCCTCGCCAGTGCGGCCTCCGTGGCCGTCGTCGCGCGCCTCGGACGGCGGCTCTTCTCGGCCTCCGTCGGACTGTTCGCCGGGTTGCTGCTCGCGCTCGACGGCGTCGCGGCGTGGAGCGCGCCGCTGTGCGGCAACGAGTCGCTGGTGGTGCTGCTCGGGCTGCTCGCGGTCGCGACGGCGATCGGCGGCGGCTCGCTCCGGCGGCGGTTCGCGAGCGGGCTCCTGCTCGGCCTCGCGGTCTCCACCAAGTACTCCGCCGGGATCCTCGTGCTCCCGATCGCACTCGCCTGGGGCCTGCGCGCGTGGCCGGTGGCCCTCACGGCACCGCTCGCCTTCGTGCTCGGCTCGCCGATGGCGGTCCTGAACTTCGAGGACTTCCTGCGCGGCTTCCGGACGGAGGGGAGCTACCTCCATTCCGGCTACTTCGCGATGGACCGCGCCCGCCACGAGCTCGGGTTCGTCTACTACCTGCGCACGTACGCGGAGTCGCACCAGGGCGTCGTGCTCGCGTCGCTCTGCGCGGTCGGGATCGTCGCGTCGCTCGCGCTCGTCGTCTTCCGCCGCGACCGCACGCACGCGCTGCTGCTCGCCGCCTCGACGCCGCTCTACCTGTTCCTCGGCTCCGGCATCTTCAACTCGGAGCGCTTCCTCCTGCCCTCGGTCTCGTTCATCGCGCTGCACGGCGCGTGGGCGCTCGACCGCCTCCTGGCGCGCGTCGCCTGGCTGCGGGCGCGCCCCGACGCGGCGTTCGCCGCCGGGCTCGCCGTGATCGGCGGAGCCGCGGCCTCGACTACGGCGGAGCAGCAGGCCGCGCTCGGCCGCCGCTTCGGGACGCCGGAGCCCGCGTGCGTGCTCCTCGCCGAGCTGAAGCCCAGCCTCGCGCCCGGGTCGCGCGTCGCGCAGCTCGCGATCCCGGGCGACTTCCGGCTGCTGCTCGATGCCGATCCGTGGACCGAGATGAGCCTTCCCGCGCCGAGCGACGAGGAGCGCCGGATCGCCGCCGAATGGCTCGCGGCCCGCGACCTCCTGCCGACGAGCGCGCCGCTCGGCCGCCTCGTCCTCGAGTCCGATTCGCTCGCGCAGCTGCAGGAGAGCCTGCGGAGCTCCCGGGTCGACACGCTGGTCGTCGTCGTGCCGACGCACCAGCTCTTCTCGGGTCAGCGGATCCGCCCGGCCGCCGGGGACGAACGGCTCGCCGCCTGCCCGTTCTGGAACGAGCTGGCCGACTGGCTCGCGAGCCTGCCGCGGCGCGCCTTCGCGCTCTCACCCGACAAGCGGATCGCCGCGGCGGTGCTGGACTTCGGCGCCGCGCCGCGCTGACGGTTCTCGCCGCTTCGGGCACGGATCCGCCCGCTCAGCCGGTCCCGCCGCCCGCCGCGCGCTCCTCGTGCAGGAACGACGCCTTGAGATAGTCGCGGTTCATCTCGGCGATGACCTTGACCGGGATCTCCTTCGGGCAGACCGCCTCGCACTCGTAGTAGTTGCTGCAGTTGCCGAAGCCCTCGGCGTCCATCTGCTTCACCATCGAGAGGGCGCGGCGGTCCCGCTCTGGATGGCCCTGCGGAACGTGGCGCAGGTGGCTGATCTTGGCGCCGACGAAGAGCATCGCGGCGGCGTTCGGGCAGGCGGCGACGCACGCGCCGCAGCCGATGCACGCGGCCGCGTCCATGGCGGCGTCGGCCTCCGTCTTCGGGACCGGGATCGCGTTGCCGTCGGGGCAGCCGCCGGTGCGCACGCTCACGAAGCCGCCGGCCGCGATGATCCGGTCGAAGGCGCCCCGGTCGACGACGAGGTCCTTCTGGACCGGGAACGCCTTCGCGCGCCACGGCTCGACGAAGATCTCGTCGCCGTCCTGGTAGACGCGCATGTGGAGCTGGCAGACCGTCGTGCCCTTGCGCGGGCCGTGCGGGATGCCGTTCACGGTGAGCGAGCAGGCGCCGCAGATCCCCTCGCGGCAGTCGCTGTCGAAGGCGATCGGCTCCTCGCCCTTCTCCATCAGCTCCTCGTTCAGCTCGTCGAGCATCTCGAGGAACGACATGTCGGGGTTGACGTCGACGTTCGGGTAGGTGACGAGGCGGCCGGGATCCTGCGCGTTCCGCTGGCGCCAGACGTGCAGCGTGAGCTTCATCTTGGGTCGGGCCTCACTTGTAGCTGCGGGTCGCGAGGTGGACGAACTCGAACTCGAGCGGTTCTTTATGGAGCAGGTAGGGCTTCTCGTCACCCTGCCACTCCCACGCGGCGACGTAGCAGAACTTGTCGTCGTCGCGCACCGCCTCGCCCTCCTCGGTCTGGTACTCGGTCCGGAAGTGGCCGCCGCAGCTCTCCTCGCGGTGGAGAGCGTCTGCAGTGAGCAACTCTGCGAACTCGAGGAAGTCGGCGACGCGCCCGGCCTTCTCCAGCGACTGGTTCAGCTCCTCGCCCGAGCCCGGCACGAAGACGTCGTCCCAGAACGCCTGGCGCAGCGCCGGGATCTTCTGGAGCACCTTCTCGAGCCCGCCCTTCTCGCGCGCCATCCCGACGTGCTCCCACATCAGCTTGCCGAGCTCCTTGTGGAACGAGTCGACGGTGCGCTTGCCCTTGATGGAGAGGAGCTTCTTCGTGCGCGCTTCGACCTCGGCGAGCACGCGCTTGAACTCCGCGTGGTCGGTCCCGACCTTGGCGAGCTTGGTCGTCGCGAAGAAGTGGCCGATCGTGTAGGGGATCACGAAGTAGCCGTCGGCGAGCCCCTGCATGAGGGCCGAGGCGCCGAGTCGGTTCGCGCCGTGGTCGGAGAAGTTCGCCTCGCCCAGCACGAAGAGGCCGGGCAGGTTGCTCATCAGGTCGTAGTCGACCCAGAGTCCGCCCATCGTGTAGTGGACGGCGGGGTAGATGCGCATCGGGACGCGATAGGGGTTCTCTCCGGTGATGCGCTCGTACATCTCGAAGAGGTTGCCGTAGCGCTCGCGGATGGTCCGCTCGCCCAGCCGCGCGATCGCGTCGGTGAAGTCGAGGTAGACGCCGAGCCCGCTCGGCCCGACGCCGCGCCCCTCGTCACAGACGTATTTCGCGGCACGCGAACTGATGTCGCGCGGCGCGAGGTTGCCGAAGCTCGGGTAGCGCCGCTCGAGGTAGTAGTCGCGGTCGGCGTCGGGGATCGAGGCGGGCGGGCGCGCGTCGCCCTTCGTCTTCGGCACCCAGATGCGCCCGTCGTTGCGCAGCGACTCCGACATGAGCGTGAGCTTGCTCTGGTGGTCGCCGCTGACCGGGATGCAGGTGGGGTGGATCTGCGTGTAGCAAGGGTTGGCGAAGAGGGCGCCGCGCTTGCACGCGCGCCACGTCGCCGTGACGTTGCAGCCCTTCGCGTTGGTGGAGAGGTAGAAGACGTTGCCGTAGCCGCCGGTCGCCAGCACCACCGCGTCGGCCGCGTGCGCTTCGACCTTGCCGCTCACCAGGTCGCGCACGACGATGCCGCGCGCGATCCCCTCGACCACCACGAGGTCGAGCATCTCGGTGCGCGGGAACATCTGCACGCGCCCCAGCCCGATCTGGCGCTCCAGGGCCTGGTAGGCGCCGATCAGCAGCTGCTGCCCGGTCTGGCCGCGCGCGTAGAAGGTGCGCGAGACCTGCGCGCCGCCGAAGCTGCGGTTGTCGAGGAGGCCGCCGTACTCGCGCGCGAACGGGACGCCCTGCGCGACGCACTGGTCGATGATGTTGCGGCTCACTTCCGCGAGGCGGTGGACGTTGGCTTCGCGCGCCCGGAAGTCGCCGCCCTTGATCGTGTCGTAGAAGAGGCGCCAGACCGAGTCGCCGTCGTTGGGGTAGTTCTTCGCGGCGTTGATGCCGCCTTGCGCGGCGATCGAGTGGGCGCGGCGCGGCGAGTCCTGGAAGCAGAAGGCGTGGACCTGGTAGCCGAGCTCGGCGAGCGACGCGGCCGCCGACGCGCCCGCGAGCCCCGTCCCGACCACGATCACCTTGAACTTGCGCTTGTTGGCCGGGTTGACGAGCTTCAGCTCGGCCTTGTGCCGCTCCCACTTCGTCTCGAGCGGTCCTCCCGGAACCCTGCTTTCGAGCTTCATCGCACGAACCCCATCAGCACCGCGGCCGGGATCGAGACGTAGCCGAGGAAGATCAGCGCCGCGATCCCCGGCCCGAGCGCGCGCAAGAGACCGGCGTACTTGGAGTGGTTCCAGCCGAAGGTCTGCGGCACGCTCGAGAGCCCGTGCGCGAGGTGCAGCGCGAGGAAGACCATCGCCGCGACATAGACGACGACCAGCCAGACCTCGGAGAAGCCGCCGACCATCATCGCGTAGACGTCGGGGCGCACGCTCCCGTCGGCGAGCTTCTCGGTGAGCGCGTAGAGCTCGGGATGGATCAGCCCCCACGTGAAGTGGGCGAGGTGGAAGACCACGTACCCGAGCAGCACGAGGCCGCTCGTGAACATGAGGCGCGTCTGCGGCTTGATCTGGCGGTTCGCGAGCTTGACGTAGGGGACCGGCCGCGCCGCCTCGTTCAGCTGGTGCACGCGCAGCGCCGCGCTCACGTGGACGACCGCGAGCACGAGCAGGCCGATCCGCGCGATCCAGAGGAGCGGGCCGAGCGCGCGCAGCGACTCGGCGTAGTGGTTCACCGCCTCCGGCCCCGCGAAGATCTGCAGGTTGCCGAGCAGGTGGGCGACCACGAACAGGAAGAGGAGCACCCCCGTCACCGCCAGCACGAACTTGGCGCCGATCGAGGAACGGACGAACCGGGCGATCCAGCCCATCGAGATCTCCGACCGTGGTCGCGGCGCACTGCGCCTGCCGCGGCCCGAAGAAGCGAAACACCATAGCGGCCCGCGTCAGGGCTCGCGACGGCGTCCGCGGCCGCGTTCGGCGACCTTGCGCTGCACGCGCGTGCCCCGTTCGGAGCGGTGCGTGACGAGCAGCGCCCGCGGCGCGGCGAACCGCTCGAAGATCCGCTCGACCACGTGCTCCTCGCCGGGCCACGGGTAGGCGAAGACGACGTCCCACTCGTCGGCGGAGCGGCCGAGCAGCGCGTGGCCGTCGGCGCCGCCCGTCACGAGCCACGCCATCTCCGCCTTGATCCGGGCGAGCTCCTCGCCGCCGGGCGGGACGAAGCTCCCGCAGGCGAGCTGCGCGTCGATCCCATGGTCGGCGAGGAGGCGGCGCGCCACCGCGACGAGGTCGGCCTCGATCTCGATCCCGTGCGCGGAAAAGCCGAGCTTCGCGGCGAGGCCGGCCACGACGCCGAAGCCGCAGCCCCACTCGCAGAAGAGGCGGCCGGGGGCGAGGTCGCGCTCGGCGAGCGCGGCGAGCACCGGCCAGACCGCCGCGAACTCGCTCGGCACGAAGCCGACGATCGGGTCCTGCCAGCGCGCCTCGAAGAAGGCGTCGATGCGCGCGGTGGCGTCGCTCAGGAAGGCGGCGGTCGCGGCGTCGGGCCGCGACGCGCTCGGCGGCAGCGGCACGTCGGCGAGCACGTCACTCCCGCTTCCAGACCTTCTCGAGGTCGGCGGAGCAGGGGCTGCGCACGCTGTTGTCGTCGAGGATCTCTTCGGTCGCCTTCATGATCTCTTCGCGCTTGAAGACGACCGTCTCGGTCCCCTCGTCGGCGAACTCGAAGATCACGAAGTCGTCCTTCAGGTCGCGCAGCGTCTCGACCAGGTGCTTCAGGCTCTGGATCGGCGTGCCGTTCACCTTGCCGACCACCGAGAAGAGGTTGATGTCGTAGCCCTTCGCGATGCGGTGGGGGAAGGTCTTCGCCGCGACGACGACCAGCTCCTCGCCGGGGAACTTGCGCTCGTCGGTGAGGCGGCTCACGACCGGGCTCGACTCGCCGAGCACGTTGCGCAGGATCGCCGGCGCGAAGTCGGCGTAGGCCGGCGTGAAGACCATCGGCCCGTAGATGAAGTAGGAGGGGTAGCGGTTCTCGAGCGGCTGCAGCAGCTGCTCCGACTTCGCCGAGACCGGCACCTGGACCTCGAGCGTCTCCGCGCCGCGCCGGATCGTCAACGGCGCCTTGCCGTCCTTGGCGAGCTTGGGGACGTAGTAGTGCCACGACAGGCGCAGCCCGTCCTCGGCCACCACCATGCCGTCGTTGTCGATCGGGTGCGGGCCGACCTTGGTGAGCAAGTCCCACGGGTGCAGGAGCTTTCCCGCTTCGCCGAACGGCGCGCGCGTGAACATGAGCCCCGTCACCGACCGGTCGATGGCGAGCTTGGTGCGCAGCGCGTCGTTCTCCAGCGTCTGGAGCTGGCCGCGGAACTGCGCCTTGCCGTCGTAGTTGCCGTCCTCGACGTCGGCGAGGAAGGTCTTGAGCTCCTCGACCGGGATCACGTAACCGATGTTGTCGGCGCCGCGGATGCCGCTGAAGCAGAGCCCGACCACCTTGCCGTCGACGCCGGCCGGGCCGCCGCTGTTGCCGGGGTTGATCGCCGCGTCGATCTGGATGCGCAGGCCGCCGACGCCGTCGTTGTAGCCGGAGTACTCGATGCGGGAGACCGAGCCCTCGGTCATGGAGAGCGCCTCGCCGCCCATCGGGAAGCCGTAGGTCGCGACCCTCGCGCCCACCTTCGGCAGCGCTTCGGCGAGCTGCGCCGCCGGGTGGGTGTCGAAGAACGCGGCGTCGTCGAGCTCGAGCAGCGCGAGGTCGATCCCGACCGCGATCGCCTTCACCTTGGCCGGCAGCTTGTCGGACGACTGGTTCGGCTGCACGCGCACCTGCGTCGAGTAGCGCACCACGTGGGCGTTGGTGAGGATGCGCTTGCCGTCGATCACGACGCCGCTGCCCGACATGTCCGCCGGCGCCGCCTTCTGCCACGGCCGCTGCACGTCGGGGATGCGCTGCGTCACGAGGATCTTCACCACCGAGTCGCGCAGGTCGCCGTCGGGCGCGGGATCGTGGGGGAGTGCGAGCAGGGACGCGACGAGGGAAGCGAGCATCGAGCGGCTCCGGGAAAGGGTCGCGGGATGGTAGCGAAGCGCGCGCGGCGTCACGCCTGGCAGCGCGGGCACCAGAAGGCGCTGCGCTGGCCGACGCGGGCGGCGCGGATCGGCGTCCGGCAGCGCGGGCAGGCCTTCCCCGCGCGGTCGTAGACCGCGAGCGACATCCGGAAGTGGCCCGGCTCGCCATCGGCGGAGAGGAAGTCGCGCAGCGTCGTCCCGCCGCGCGCGATCGCGTCGGCGAGCACTTCCTTCACGCTCTGCGCGAGCTCGTCGAAGCGGGCGCGCGTCACCCGACCGGCGCGGCGACGCGGCGCGAGCCGGGCCCGCCAAAGGGCTTCATTCGCATAAATGTTGCCGACGCCCACCACGATCGCCGCGTCCATCAGGAAGGTCTTCACGGCGGCGGTGCGGCCGCGCGCGAGCCGGTGGAGGTGGCCGCCGTCGAACGCGCGCGAGAGCGGCTCGGGGCCGAGCTCCTTCAGCAGCGGGTGGTCGTGCGGGTCGTTCCGCGTGTACAGGAGGCAGCCGAAGCGGCGCGGGTCGCGCAGCCGCAGCAGCTTGCCGTCGTCGAGCACGACGTCGACGTGGTCGTGCTTCTGGGGGGCGACGCCCGCGTCGAGCACGCGCAGGCTGCCCGACATGCCGAGGTGGACGATCGCCGTCCCGTGCGCGGTCCGGAACAGGAGGTACTTGGCGCGCCGCTCGACCTCGTCGATGGTCGAACCCACGAGAGCACGGGCGAGGTCGGGCGGCACCGGCCAGCGCAGCCGGGCGTCGCGCACGACGACCCGTTCGACGCGGCGCCCCTTCACGTGGGGCCGCACGCCGCGGCGCGTCGTCTCGACCTCGGGGAGCTCAGGCATCGGGAAAAACCTTGCGTCCGGCGCCGCGCGCGCCGGAACGGATCGGGTCAAGCGAGGGAGCGGCCGGCGTCGATCGACCGTCGTGGCGCCAGGGGGGATCGCATGTCCGGGCCGGACGCGACGTCCAATCGGAAGAGCATCGTCCGCGCGATCGGGACGTTCAAGCCATGAGTCCCGAGCTGCTCGCCCGCCCGCCCGAGCACGGGGTCCGACCCGAGGACATGGAATTCGTGAGCCGGCTCGTGCGCGAGCGCTCCGCCAACGTCCTCGACCGCGGCCGGGAGTACCAGATCGAGGCGCGCCTCCTGCCGATCGTGCGCAGCGACGGCTTCGCGAACATCGCGGCGCTCGTCGAGCGGCTCCGCCAGGATCGCCACGGCCGCCTCGCGACGCGCGTCGTCGAGGCGCTCGCCCGCCACGACACCAGCTTCTTCCGCGACGTCACGCCGTTCGAGGCGCTGCGCAAGGTGGTGCTGCCGGAGCTGGTCAAGCGGCGCGGCTCCGAGCAGTCGCTGCGCTTCTGGTCGGCCGCCTGCGCGAGCGGGCAGGAGGCGTACAGCCTGCTGATGACGCTCTGCGACCACTTCCCGCAGCTGCGCGCGTGGGACGTGAAGGCGGTCGGGACCGACCTCTCGGACCAGATGGTGCAGCGCGCCTCCGAAGGCCGCTTCTCCCAGGTCGAGACCAACCGCGGCCTCACGATGGTCGTGCTGCTCAAGCATTTCCAGGCGGACGGCGTCGGCTGGCAGGTGAGCGAGCAGCTGCGCGCGCTCGCCGAGTTCTCGCCGCTGAACCTGGCCGACGAGTGGCCCGAGCTGCCGCCCATGGACGTGATCCTGCTGCGCAACGTCCTCGACGCCTTCGACGTCGCGACGAAGCGGAAGATCCTCGCGCGCGTCCGCAAGGTGCTGCGCAGCGACGGCTACCTCGTGCTCGGCGCCCGGGAGACGCTGGCCGGGCTCGACGACAGCTGGACCGCCGAGCCGTACGGCAACGTCGTGCTGTGGCGCCCTTGAGCGGGGAAGCCCGCGTGGCGAGCCGGTAACGGGCGCGCCGCCGCCGGCGGCGTCTTCCCGCCGCGCGCGCCCCCGGTACGCACGTTGCGCTCGCGCGCGCCGCCCGGCCGGGCGCGGACGCGCGTTCGATCGGCAGCGTGGGGCGCCGGCAGCCTCGCGCGCACGCGCGGCGCGCGACGCCATCTTGGGAGAAGGCTGGTCGCGTGCGTGCGTGCGCCGGACTCCGGCGCCCCCCGCCTTCTTGTTCAGGACGCGGTCGCGTCCGGCTCGACTTTCAGCGCCGCGAGCTCCGTTGCGGTCAGGGCGGCGATCTCGCCGGGGGCGAGGTCGCCGAGCTCGATCGGGCCGATCCGGACGCGGTGCAGCTCCTTCACGCGCAGGCCGACGGCCTTCATCGAGCGGCGGATCTGCCGGAACTTGCCCTCGTCGAGCACCACCTCGACCCGCGTCGTGAAGGCTCGACGCTCGAGGATGCGTACCCGCGCCGGACGGCAGCGGGTGCGCTCGCCCTCGAGCTCGAGCCCGGCGCGGATCGGGTCGAAGACGGCGTCGTCGGGATGCTGGTTGAGCTCGACGTGGTAGGTCTTGTCGACCCGATGTCCGGGGCCGGCGATCCGCTGTCCGAGGTCGTGGTCGTTGGTGAGGAGCAGGAGCCCGCTCGAGTCGCGATCGAGCCTTCCGACCGGCATCGCCCCGCGCCACTCGGGCCGGGCGGCCGCGATGAGGTCGCCGACGGTCGGCCTCCCCTCGGGATCCTTCATCGTGGTCACGACGCCGACCGGCTTGTGCATCTTGAGGTAGAGGGGTGCGGCGCGGCGGATCGGCGTCGCGTCGACCGCGAGGGCGTCGCGCTGCGGGTCGACCTCGCAGAGGACGTCGCGGCGGATCGCGCCGTTCACGGTCACGCGGCCGGCGGTGACCAGCCGCTCCGCCTCGCGCCGCGAGCAGAAGCCCAGCTTCGAGATCACTCGCGGCAGGTAGTCGAGGTTGCGGCGCGCGCGGACCATGGTCGCGATGGTACGCGTCGCGAAAAAATCGGAGGAAAGACGAGTACCGGCTCCCCGGATGCCGAGCTAGTTTCCGGCGGATCGACGCGGAGCGCGATTCATCCGCCTCCGCGTCGCTCACCGCCTCACTCGCCAGGCACGCGAGGTTCGCGTCGTGGATCGCGCCGAGGGCAACCGCACCCAAGAGATCGCCGAGTGTCTCGCGGATCTGAAGGCCGCGTGGCCGGTGCTGTCCCCGCAGGAGCGGATCGACGGGCTGAAGCTCCTGCCCGAGGACGAGGCGGAGGAGGTCTTCCTCGAGCTCGGCGCGCGCGAACAGGCGCAGCTGCTGCTCGCGCTGCCGGCGACGACGCGCCGCACGTGGATGCGCCTCCTTCCGCTCGACGAGGCGGCCGACGTCGTGCAGGAGGCGCCGGCCGAGTCGCGCGAGGAGCTGATGAAGCTGCTCGACGACGTCTCCTTGAAGGAGGTGCGCGCGCTGCTCGCCTACGCCGAGGACGAGGCGGGCGGCCTGATGAACCCGCGCTTCGTCCGGCTGCGCCCCGACATGACGATCGACGAGGCGATCCTCTACCTGCGCCGTCAGGCGCAGCAGAAGGACCGCCCGATCTACTACAACTACGTGCTCGACCCCGACCAGACGCTGCTCGGCGTGTGCAGCTTCCGGCAGCTGATCTCCGCGCCGGCCAACGTCAAGGTCGAGCAGATCATGGTGAAGGACGTGGTCAAGGTCCCCGAGGACCTCGACCAGGAGAAGATCGCGCCGCTCTTCACCTCGCACAGCTTCGTCGCGCTGCCGGTCGTCGACGCGCAGAACCGCATGAAGGGCATCGTCTCCGCCGAGGACATCGTCGACGTCGTCCAGCAGGAGGCGACCGAGGACATCCAGAAGCTCGGCGGCGTCGAAGTCCTCGACGCGCCCTACCTCCAGACCGGGATCCTCCACCTGATCCGCAAGCGCGCCGCCTGGCTCGCGGTGCTCTTCATCGGCGAGACGCTGACCGCGACCGCGCTCGGGTACTACGAAGACAAGATGCACGCGTGGACGAAGATCGCGCTGTTCCTGCCGCTGATCATCAGCAGCGGCGGCAACTCGGGGTCGCAGGCGTCCACGCTGGTGATCCGCGCGATGGCGCTGGGCGAGGTGCGCATCGCCGACTGGTGGCGCGTCTTCCGTCGCGAGCTCTTCGCCGGCTTCGCGCTCGGCGCCTTCCTCGCCGCGATCGGCATGCTGCGGATCCTCGTCTGGCAGCTGCTCTTCAAGTTCGACGGGGGCCCGTACTACGGCGACCACTACATGCGGCTCGCCTTGACCGTCGCCTTCGCGCTGATCGGCGTGGTCCTCTTCGGCTCGGTCGTCGGCGCGCTGCTCCCGTTCCTCCTCCGGATCTTGAAGCTCGACCCCGCGACGGCGTGCTCGCCGTTCGTCGCGACCTTCTGCGACGTGACGGGGGTGCTGATCTACTTCACGATCGCCGGGTTCATCTACTTCGGCTTCGTCCCGCCGGCGCAATGACCGGCGCCGTGACCCGGAACGCCCCGGGGGTCTAGAGTCTGGCGCCGCATGGTCGCGAAAGACGAGCTCGAGGTTTCCACTCCCCGCACCGGCATCTGGCTGGTCAGCGTGGTCGTCGTCGCGCTCGGCGGCGGCTTCCTCGCAGGCTGGGTCCATCGCCACGGCGTGCTCGAGCGCGAGGCGGCGGCGGCGCTCGCTCTCGCGCGCGCGACGGCCGACGAGGAGAAGCGCGCGGCGCGCGTGATCGAGGTGGAGACCGTCCTCGCGCGCGCGCTCGACGACGCGTTCGCGTGGCGGCTGCGCCGGCGCCACGACTCCTTCCTCGGCCGGGCGCTGGCGCGCGCCGCCGGCGTCGGCGACGCGTCCGATCCGGCGCAGCACGGCGACGAGGTCCTGAACGAGGCGGTCGAGCGGCTCGAGGCGCGCGTCGCCGGCCTCCCGCCGCTGCCGGCGCTCGCCGGCGCGCTCGACGACTGGATCGCGCTGGAGCATGCGCAGCTCCACGCCGACGGCGCGCGCAAGCTGACGGCGCTCGCGAACGCGGTCGACCCCGACCCGCGTCGGGTCGAAGTGCGCGCGCTGCTCGGGCGCGCGAGCGCCGGGCGGCTGCGCGAGCTCGCCGACGCGGCCGACCTGCGGCGCGACCCGGCGCCGACGCTCGCGTTGCTGGTCAAGGCGCTGGCGTCCGTCGGCCTCGCCGACGTCGCGGTGCGCTTCGGCGGGCGCGCCGTCGCGGAGCACTCCGACCATTACGAGCTCCGGATCGCGTGCGCGGACCTGCTCGCCGAGCGCGGCCCGGCGCAGCGCGCGGCGGCACGCCGCGAGTACGTCGCCGCGCTCGCGCTGCGGCCCGCGTCGGCGCGCGCCTGGACTCACTTGGGCTGGCTCCTGGCCGCGCGGTCCGAGGACTCCGACGCCGCGCTCGCGACGCTCGAGGCGGCGACGCGGCGCGTCCCGTTCCAGGCGGCGCCGATCTACGTGCGCGGCCTCGCGCTGGCGCGCGCGAGCCACGAGTCGGAGGCGAAACTGGTCCTGCTGCAGGCGCTCGCGTCCGACCCGCGCTGCGCGCCGGCGCAGGCGGCGCTCGGCGACCTGCTGATCGAGCGCGACGCCTACGACCCGCGGCCGATCGCGATACCGCGCGACCTGGCGCCGACGGACGAGCGGGGGTGGCGCTACCAGCTCGAGCGCTCGAAGGAGGCGTGCGAGCAGAGCCTGCGCCTCTTCGACACGCCCGAGGGGCGCGGCGGGCTGGCCGCGGTGCTGCGCGCGCAGGGCGACGTCGCGGGGGCGGTCGCGCTGCTCGAGGAGGGGGTGCGCCGCCACCCCGACGACGCGACGCTGCGCGGGCAGTTCGCGGCGGTGCTGCTCGCGGCGGGCCGGCGCGGCGACGCGCTCGCGCAGTGGCGCGAGGCGATCCGCCTCGACGAGTGGAACGCGGCGGCCGCCGACGCCTACGCGCGCGAGCTCGCCAACGGCGCCGATCCGCGCCTGCGCCGGCCGGGCCAGGCGATCGAGCACGCGCAGCGCGCCTGCGAGGTCGACCCGGAGGACGCCGCGCCGCACCGCACGCTCGGCATCGCGCTCTACCGGTCGGGCGATTTCGGGCGCTGCATCCTCGAGCTCGAGCTCGCCAGCCGCATCGCGCGCGAGGGGAGCGCGCTCGACTTCTGCTTCCTTGCGATGGCGAAGCAGCAGCTCGGCGAGAGCGACGCCGCGCGCGAGTACTTCCGCCAGGCGGAGTCGCTGGGCGACGCGCCCGACCCCGAGTTCGTGCGGACGCGCGACGAGGCGGCCGAGCTGCTCGGTTTGATGCGGAGCGGCAAGTGAGCGGGACAATGAGCAAGCCCGGGCGCTGCGCCCTGGCGCTCCTGTTCGCCGGCGGCGGCGGAGCGATCGGCTTCCTCGAGGGGCGCGCGCTCGCCGACGGCCGGCTCGCGCCGAAGGGGTGGTTCGCGGGCGAGCGCGCGCGGACGGCGAAGGCGCCGGCGCCGGAGGCGGCGCCCGCCGCGCCGCGCGTGTCGGCGTCGTTGCGCGAGCTCTTCGCGGCGCTCGCCGAGGTGCCGTTCCCGTCGGCCGGGGGCGACCCGGTGGAGTGGCGCGCCGCGCTCGCCGCGCTGGCGCGCCTCTCGGCGAGCCACGGCTTCGCGACCGACCTCGCTTCCGACGAGGCGACGCTCGCGCGCTACGTCGCGCTCGGCGCGCCGGTCGAGGTGGCGGCCTTCCTCGACCTCTGGTCGGAGGTGGCCGAGCGCGCCGGCAGCGCGGTGGTGCGCGACGCCGCGACGCGCATCGCGGCGCGCCTCGACGGCGACCCGGTGCGCTCGCGCGTGCGCGCCGCGCTGCTCGCGCGCGACCGCGGGCGCGTGCTCGAGGTGGTCGGCGAGGTCGACGCCGCCGATCTCGACGCCGCGACGGCCGCGCTGCTCGGCGCGGCGCTGCTCCGCACCGACGCGGACGACGACGCGCTGGCGCAGTGGCGCGCGGGCGCGCTCGAGCATCCCGACGACCCGGTGCTGCACCTGCTGCTCGCGTGGCGGCTCGAGGACGCGGCCGTGCCGTCGCCCGCCGCCGCCGAGGAGGCGCGCGGCCACGTCGCGGCCGCCGCCGCGCTCCTGCCGGAGAGCGAGACGCTGCGCCAGCGCGCGGCCGCCTCGAACCGCTGACGCGATCGCTCGTACGGGACGCGGCCCGCGGGGAGGGGCGCGTCGAACCACGGAGGGGGACCATGAGCGCGAGGGGAAGAGCTGACCGCCATTCGATCGTCTTCGCGGTGCGCTGCGGCGCGCTGCTCCTCGCCGTTGCGGCCGGCCGCGCGGTCGCGCAGCAGACGCCGCCGACCTCTGCGCCTCCAGCCGCGACGCCGCAAGCCCAGGCGCCGCCTGCTGCGGCGCCGACTGCACAATCGCCGCCCCTCGCGAAGGAGCTCTACACGAAGCTCGAGCGGAAGATCCCGATGCGCGACGGCGTCGAGCTCCACGCCGCGATCTACCTGCCGAAGGACACCTCGCAGCCCCATCCGATCCTGCTCGACCGCACGCCCTACTCGTGCTCGCCCTACGGCGAGGAGAAGTTCCGCGAGTCGGTCGGCCCTTCGCCGCTCTTCATGCAGGCGAACTACATCGTGGTCTACGAGGACGTGCGCGGCTGCTACATGTCGGGCGGCGACTTCGACGACATGCGGCCGCATCTCGACGTCAAGGCCAAGCCGACCGACGTCGACGAGTCGAGCGACACGTTCGACACGATCGAGTGGCTCGTGAAGAACGTCCCCGGCCACAACGGCCGCGTCGGCACGTGGGGGATCAGCTATCCCGGCTTCTACGTGTCGGCCGGGATGATCGACGCCCATCCGGCGCTCCGGTGCGCCTCGCCGCAGGCGCCGATCGCCGACTGGTTCTTCGACGACTTCCACCACCACGGCGCCTTCTTCCTGCCGCACTTCTTCAACTTCATGTGGAGCTTCGGCAAGCCGCGCTCGGGGCTCACGACCGAGTCGCGCAAGGGCGGCAGCCACGGCACGCCCGACGGGTACCAGTTCTTCCTCGACCTCGGCGGCCTCTCCAACGTCGATCCGAAGTGGTACCACGACGAGATCCCGTACTGGAAGGTCTTCGCCGCGCACCCCAACTACGACGACTACTGGCGCGCGCGCAACCTGCTGCCGCACCTGCACAAGACGGCGCCCGCCGTGATGACGGTCGGCGGCTGGTTCGACGCCGAGGACCTCTACGGCGCGCTCCAGACCTACCGCGCCGTCGAGCGGCTGAACCCCGGCATCACCAACTTCCTCGTGATGGGACCGTGGGCGCACGGCGGCTGGGCGCGCAACGAGGGCGAGCGGCTCGGCAGCGTCCGCTTCGGCGGCAAGCAGTCGGCCTGGTACCGCGAGAACGTCGAGTTCCGCTTCTTCGAGACCTTCCTGCGCGACGTGAAGCACGACCCGCTGCCCGAGGCGTTCGTCTTCGAGACCGGCGCCAACCGCTGGCGCACCTTCGCCGAGTGGCCGCCGAAAACGACCGCGCCGGCGCGCCTCTTCCTGCGCGGCGACGGGAGGCTTTCGAAGGGCGAAGCGCCGACCGACGAGCGCGCGGCCGACCGCTTCGTCAGCGATCCCAAGAAGCCGGTGCCGTTCACCGAGGCGGTCGCGACCGGCATGACGCGCGAGTACATGACCGACGACCAGCGCTTCGCCGCGCGCCGCCCCGACGTGCTGACCTTCCAGACCGAAGTCCTGACCGACGACTGGACGCTCGCCGGCCCGCTGGTCGCGAACCTCTGGGTCTCGACGTCGCAGCAAGATGCCGACTGGGTCGTGAAGCTGATCGACGTCTTCCCCGGTGACTTCAAGTATCCCGAGGACGCCGCGGCCAGCGCTGGCGGCGCCGCGCCTGCGCCTGCGGCTGCGCCCGCGCCGACGGCCGCGCCTGCGCCCGCGCCTGCACCTGCGCCCGCGCCCGCGCCCGCGCGCGGGTCGTCGCGCGGCGCGCCCGACAACAAGCCGATGGGCGGCTACGCGATGATGGTCCGCAGCGAGTCGATCCGCGGTCGCTTCCGCGACAGCTACTCCGACCCCAAGCCCTTCCCGCCGAACACGCCGACGCTCGTGAAGCTCCCGCTGCAGGACGTCCTGCACACCTTCCAGAAGGGCCACCGCCTGATGATCCAGGTGCAGAGCACCTGGTTCCCCTTGATCGACCGCAACCCGCAGAAGTGGGTCGACAACATCTACTTCGCGAAGGACGCCGACTTCGTCGCCGCCGACCACGCGGTCTATCGCGACAAGGAGCACGCTTCTTTCGTCGAGATCGGCGTGCTGCCGGCGACGCCCGGCGCGAAGGAACCGGAGAAGGCGCCGGCGAAGACGGGCGCGGGGGCGGGCGCGCCAGGGAAGTGAAGGGGAGGTGACGGGGCGGCGTGCGGCGCGACGCGTCGCCGCTCACCACTCCGCGCGCACCGCCTCTTCCCACTTCTCCAGCAGCTCGTCGCCGACCGGGTCGTCGGAGGTGCGCGTCGTGCCGTAGTCCTTGCCGCGGTCCTTGCGCGGCGCGCGTTCGAAGGTTGCACGCCGCAGGTCGTCGGGCGGCGGGACGAGGGCGGCGAGGCGGTCGAAGACCTGCGCGCGCAGATCGGCCCGTGGATCATCGAGCAGGTGCCAGAGCGTGAGCGAGTCCTTCACGCGCGACTGCTCGAGGACGCGCGCGAGCGTTGCCGACGTCGTCACGTCGAGCGGCGCCGGCGTGGACGCGCCCGGTTTCGCCGCGCCCTTCGTGCGGCCGCTCGTGTCGATCGCCTCGACGTCGGCGTGATAGGAGGCGTCGGCGTCGTCCCAGACCGGCGTGCCCGGCCCGACTCCGGGCAGGGCGCGACACGACGCGCGGGACGGGACGTGCACCTTGCGGCCGTCGGCCTCGAAGGAGACCTTGCCGAGGACGACGGAGAGGGTGGTGTGGCCCCAGTCGTCGACGGTCGTGCGGTAGATGCAGCCGAGGTCGACGGCGATGCCCGACGGCGTGCCGAGCTCGAAGATGCGCGGCGCGGCGAAGATCGACGCCGAGACGCTGCCGCGCTCGAGATAGAGCTGGAAGGCGCCCTCCTGGGTCGCCTCCTCGTTCGGCCGCGCCGAGCGCTCGACGCGGACGCGCGTGTCGCCCTCGAGGGTGACGTAGCCGACGTCGGCGACGCGCACGCGCGCGCTCGCGCCGGAGCCGCAGACGACGCGTGCGCCGCGCCGCAGCGTCCCGCCGGCGCCGTCGGCCGGCGTCGACTTCGAGAGGAGCCCTTCGACGACGCGCACGTCGCCGCTCGCGTCGGCGAGCTCGAACTGCGTCGCGCCGCCGCGGCGGTTCGCGAGCCAGAGCCCGGCCGCCGCGAGCCCGCCCGCCGCGACGAGGATCGCCGCGGCGCGCCAAAGTGCGCGGGAAGGGGCGCGCGGCCACGGCAGCGCGAGCCGCGGCGGCGGCACCGGCCGCCAGCGCTGCGATTCGAGCAGCTTCTCGAGCCGCTCGACCTCGGCGTCGGGCGGCCCGCGCTTCTCGAAGAGGTATTCGTCGCTCATGCCCAGCCCTCCTCGCGCAGCTTCTCGCGCAGGAGCTGCATGCCGCGGTGCAGGTTGACGCGCACGGAGCCGTGGGTGAGTCCGGTCGCCGCCGCGATCTCCCGACCGTCGAACCCTTCGATCAGGCGCAGCGCGAGCGTCTCGCGGTACGCCTCGGGCAGCGTGCGCAGGATCTCGACGAGGTGCGTTCCGTCGAGCGCGCCGCGCGGCGCCGCGCGGCGGTCCTCGAGCTGCGCCGGCAGCGGCGCATGGTCGACGCGGCCGGCGCGCCGCCGCTGCGCCGCGTGCCGCGCGATCGTCGCGAGCCACGCGCCCGCGCGCTCGTCCTCACGCAAGGTCTCGAGCTTGCGCCAGGCCGCGACGAAGACCTCTTGATGGAGGTCCTCGATTTCGGCCCGCGGTGCATGCACCAGCAGGACGGCGTGGACGAAGCGCGCGAAGCGGGCGTGGAACGCCGCGAACGCGTCGCGCTCGCCGCGCCGGGCGCGCGCGACGAGCGCCGCGACGTCGCGCGCGGACTCCTCGTCGGCGGCGGGCGGCGGCGCCGGGTCGTTCACGACCGGCAGCGCCGCCCACACGGGCGCGGAATGAACTGGTTCAGGCGCGTCCAAGCCGCTTGCGCACCTCCGCGCCCAGTTTCTCCCAGTCGGATACCTGGAGGAAGGTGCCGAACGTCGCCACGGCGTTCTTCTTCAGCAGCGGCGACAGCTCCTTCGCGTCGAGGACGACCTGCAGGTGTCTTGCCCACGCCTTGGGGTCCCCCTCCTCGCCCGGTGAGAACTGGGCGAGCGCGACGCCGAAGCGAAGCGCGAGGTCGTCGGGCGCCAGGCGGGCCGCCTTCTCCAGCCACTCGTGCGCGTTCTTGAGTTGGAGCACGCCGCCCTGGCGCGCCGCCGCCTGGAAGTAGCCGAGGTCGAGCCAGCGCATTGCCTCATGATGTGCACGTGCGGTCCCGTCGCCCGTGGCCGCGGCGGCGCGCAACGTCGCGTCGGCGAGCACGGCGCGGAACTTCCCCGCCGCCTCCGCCGCGTCCTTGTTCATGAACCAGATCGTGGCGCGGCGCAGCGTCTCCATGTGGACCAGCGGGTCGTCGCTCTTCTCGAGGAGCGCGCGCGTCAGCTTGACCACCTCCTCGGTCGAAAGGTCGCTCTTGACGTCGAGCCCCTCGCCGCCGAACGGCAGCGTCGCGGCGCCGCCGACGTCGAGCGGGAAGCAGAGGAGCGGTGAACCAACGGCGTGCGTCGGAAGCGCGGCGAGTCCGACCGCGCGCGTCGGCAGCGCGGCGAGTCCGACGGCGAGCCCGAGCGCAGCGAAACAGGCGGCGAGCATGGGGGCCTCCTCGCGTCTCTAGAACTTCGGGACGATCCTCGGAACGCGAGGCAGGAGGCGGCGTAGGCGCTGCCCGTTAGCGCGTCCGCCTCCGTGCCTATGATCCGCCCCCTTTCGCCCCGGCCCTCCGGAGCTCCCATGTTCCTCCGACCCGGTCCCGCCCTCGCGCTCCTCGCCGCCGTCGCGGCCGCGCAGCAGTCGGCCGCGCCCGCCTCCGGCCCCTCCGCCGCGTCCGGCCCGGGCGAGGCCGCCGCGCCGCCGCTCGCCCGGCCCGACCCGCTGCCGAAGGAGCATCCGCTGCAGCGCGCGCTCGTCACGATCACGAGCGACGACCTGCACGACTCCGAGGTCTGGCTCGCCGACGACGCGCGCCAGGGCCGCTGCGCGGGCGAGTCCGCGTGCGACGAAGCCGCGGTATGGATCGCCGACCGCTTCGAAGAAAACGGCCTCGAGCCGTGCGGCGTCGACGGCAGCTGGTTCCAGCCCTTCGAGTTCCCGGTGCGCGGCGGCAAGAAGCTGGCGACGACGCGCAACGTCGTGGCGCTGCTGCGCGGCAGCGATCCGGTCCTGAAGGACGAATACGTCGTGCTCGGCGGCCACTACGACCACGTCGGCACCACGGCGAGCGCCGACGCTGGCCGGATCGGCGGCGCGATCGGCGACGACAAGATCTGGAACGGCGCCGACGACAACGCCTCGGGCACGTCGTCGGTCCTGGAGATCGCGCAGGCGCTCGCGCTCGGCGGCGTCCCGACCAAGCGCAGCATTGTCTTCATCGCCTTCAGCGCGGAGGAGCAGGGGCTGCTCGGCTCGCTGCACTACTGCCAGAACCCGCCCTTCCCGCTCGAGAAGACCGTCGCGATGGTGAACCTCGACATGGTCGGCCGCGCGACCAAGACCGGGATCGAGCTCGGCGCGCTCGGCTCGCTGCAGGGCGGCCTCTGGAACCGCCTCTGCGACTCCGCGTGGCGCGCCGCGCCGGAGCTCGACCTCGCCTCGCACCGCCTCGCCTACTCCGAGCCCGGCTCCGACCACCACAGCTTTCTCCAGCATTCGGTGCCCGCGCTCTTCGTCTTCACCGGGTACCACGACGACTACCACCGCGTGGGCGACTCGGTCGAGAAGCTCGACCTGGAGCAGATGGCGAAAATCTGCCGCTTCGTCACGGCGCTCACGGTCGAGCTCGCCGACTGCACCGAGCCGATGAAGTTCGAGATGCCGCGCTTCGAGGGACGGCAGCGCAAGACGCTCGGCGTCGGCGTCGACGGTGCGCTCGACGCCGCGAAGGCCAAGGCGCTCGGCCTCCCCGACGACCAGGGCGGATACGAGGTGACGAGCATCACCGCCGGCTCGGTCGCGGAGAAGTCGGGTCTCTCGGTCGGCGACGTGATCGTCTCGGTCCACGGCAAGCCGCTCTCCTCCGACGATCCGCTGCGCTCGCTGCAGCGGCTGATCGGCGGTGCGCCGTCCAAGAAAGACGTCGAGATCGGCGTGCTGCGCGGCGGCAAGCCCGTCAAGCTCATCGCCCGTTGGAATTAGCCCGCAGGCGCGCGCGCTCCTCGCGAATGCGCGCGGGAATGCGGCCTTCGCGCTCGAGCTTCGCGAACGTCGCGTCGTCGAACGCCGTCGCGACCCATTCGAGCAGCGCCTTCTCCCTTGCGACCCCTTGCGCAGCCGCCGGCCCGATCGGCGCCACGTCGGAGAGGTACGTGCCGCGCCAGAGCGACGCGCCTTCGTGGTTGAAGGTGTCGAGCAGAGCCTCGTGCGTCCACGCCTCGGCGCGCCGGTCGTAGAGGAGCTCGACCATCGGCCGGAAGAGCCGCCTTCCCGCCGCGGCGCGCGCGCTCCCGTCGGCCCGCGCGGCGTCGAAGAGCGCCACGTCGTAGAGCCGCCGCGCCGCGTCGGCCGGCAGCACCATCTGGTCGTAGAAGGCGACGCCGCGCACGTCGGCCGGCCCGTCGCAGCCGATCGCGACCAGCGTCTCGACGTCCTGCGCGCGCACCTCCAGCTTCAGCCGATCGCGCAACTCGAGGAGCGCCGCCTCGAGCGCCGGCTTGGGGACGTCGCGTCGCTGCCGCAGCGAATCTTCGAGCAGCCCGTCGGCCCAGCCCGCATCGCGCTTCACGAGCGTCATCCAGGGCACCACGAGCGTCGTGTTCCAGTCGCCGTAAGTCGCGGCCGCGCCCTTCGGGTGAAGGGCCAGGAGCTCGTCCCTCACGAGCTCGACGTCGCCCGCCTCCGCGAGCAGCCGCAGGATCACCCCCGCGAGGCGCTCGTGGTCGCGGGAGCGCGCGTGCTCGAGCTCGCGCAGTTCCTCCGCGGCGCGCTCGCGCTCCTCTTCGCTCAGCGTCGGATCGGAGGCGCGCGCGCGCAGCGCGTCGATCTGCGCGTCCCGCAGGTCGGGAAAGGTGCCGGCGACCATCTTTTCGACGTCGCCGCGCGCCTCGGCCCAGGCGTTCCGCCAGCCGCGCTCCGCGAAGATCGCGCGGTACCACGCCTCGACCTCGGCCGGCGTCCCGAAGCGCAGCGCCGCGGCGCCCGCGAATCCCCTCGGATCGAGCTCGAGGAGGATGCGCAGCCGCATCACCGCCATGAACGCGGCGCGGTCGGCCGGCGCCGGCATGAACGGATCGAGCCGCACGCCGTCGAGCCGCGTCGCGCCGCTCGCCGCGTCGCGCTGCGCCTCGCTGCCGAAGCGGCTCGCGAATTCGAGGTGCGATGGATCGAAGCCGACCCGGCCACGATGGCGCGCGAACTCGGCGCGGCAGCAGGTGACGAGCCCCTTCGTGTGCGGCACGTCGAGCGGCGGCGCGAGCGCCGCGTCGACGATCCGCGTTACCGTCGAAGCCGTCTTCGCGTCGTCCGCCGCCGCGACCAGCTCGAGCAGGCTGCGCACGAACTCGGAGCGGCGCGCGCGACCTGCCTCGTCGTCGGGCCACCAGCGCTCGCGCGCCGCTTCGAGGCCGCCGCCGTGCAGCGCCGCGAAGACGAGGTAGGCAGTCGCCGGATACCAGATCTGGACGGTGACGTCGGGAGCGGTCCGCGCCGTGACCTCGGCCACGAAGTCGCGCACCGCGCGCGGCACTCCCGTCTCCGGCAGCCGGCCGAGGTCGGGCCGGCGCAGGACTTCGAGCAGGTCGTCGGGCCCGAGCGCGCCTTCTTTTTTTCCTGGCGCGCCCGCCGTCTCGACCGCGCGCCGCAGCACCTCGTTCGCCTTCCACGTGAGCGCCATCTCGTAGACGGTGCGCGTGGTGATGCCGTGCTGCTCGTCGAACTCCTCGACCACGCGCTTGGGGATCTGGTCGAGCACCTCGACGTAGAGCTGCTGCAGGGCGTCGTGGTCGCCGTCGCCGGCGCGCATGGCGAGGCGGTTGAGGCGGACCTCCTCGAGCGCGAGCTCGGCGAGGGCGGCCTCCAGAATCGGAATCACGTTGGGATTCACGTTCGGATTCACGTTCGTTTCGGCGGCGGGGGGCGGGTCGGGCTGCCGTTCCTGGGCGGTCGTCCCGGCGCGCTTCCACGCCGGGACGACCGCGAGCAGGAGGAGTCCGCCCGCCGCGAGCCGCCGTTCGGCTCGGCGGTGCATGGCGGCGCCTCAGTCGCAGCTCTGCGCCGAGTCGATCGGGAACTTGCCGAACTTCGTGATCGTGTCGGTCTCGCAGGACCACGACCCGAACTCGATCCAGAGGAACATGAACGGCGATGAGCAGCGCCGGGTGATCAGCGCGCCGTCGACGTCGGTCCCGCGCACGATGCGCCGGTGGCCGGCGACGATCTCCGTGTGCTCGGGGATCACGACCTCGGTGAGGCAGCAGTCGACCGTGCCGCCGCCGCCGGACGAACCGAGCTTGAGCGCGCCGTAGGTGAGCGACCCGCCGGTCGAGCCGCCGCACCAGGTCGAGCGCAGGCAGGTCGACGACGCGTCGACCTTCTTCACGTCCTGGTTGCAGTCACTGCTGCCGCTCGCGCCGCCGTCGGCGTCGCGCACCGCGGCCGGACGCGTGAACGCGTGCGATCCGGTCGAGCCGAGCGCGAACGCGACGACGACCGCGGCGATCCGGAAGACTTGCGACATGGCACTCCCCCCTTCGACTTCAGAGAACCTGCGCCGCGCTCCGGCCCGCGACCGCGTCGCGGAGTCCCGTGCCGGCGACGAGGGGAGAACGCCGCCGAGGGAGAAACATCACAAAACACGTACAGCGCGCGAGTGCCTCGAAACCTGCCGGGTCGAGCTCCTACCTCCGCAGCGCGAGCGTGATGTCGAACTCCTTCTTCTCGCCTTTCTCGCCGCCGCGCACGATCACGACGTGCACCGTCTCGCCGACCTGCGCCGCGCCGAGCATCGCCGTGAAGTCCTCGAGCGTCTTGACCGGGCGGCCGTTCCATTCGACGAGGCGATCGCCCTTGCCGAGCCCCGCCTTCTCCGCCGGCGAGCCGGCGCTCACGCCGTCGAAGAGGACGCCGTCGCCGCTCGCGCCGAAGGCCGGCACCGAGCCGAACCACGGCCGCCCCTCGCCCGACGGCGCCGGCACCGGCACCCCGCCCGCGTGGGGATTGGGGGCGACCGGCGCCGCCGGCGCCACGAACTCCGGCTTCTTCGGCAGCAGGGCGACCTCTTCGATGATCCCGCCGCAGAGCTTCGCGATGCGGGCGCCGCCGTCGGCGTTGATCTTGTCGGTGTCGTCGCTCGGCTTGTGGTAGTCGGCGTGGAGCCCGCTGAAGAAGAAGAGGCTCGGCACCTTCGCGTTCAGGAACGACTGGTGGTCGCTCGAGCCGACCGACATGCCGCCGTCGGAGAGGTCGAGCTTCAAGCGGACCCCCTCCGCGTCGTTCGCGGCGTTCACGATCTCCCGGAACGGCGCGGCGCTGCTGATGTTGCCGACTGCGCAGAAGTCGTTCTGGCTGCGGCCGACCATGTCGAGGTTGAGCATCGCCGCGCACTGCTCGAGCGGGACGATCGGGTGGGTGCAGTAGTGCTGCGAGCCCAGGAGCCCCATCTCCTCGCCCGAGAACGCCAGGAAGACGACGTCGCGCGGCAGCTTCGCCGGCCGTGTCGCGCACCACTGCGCCAGCGCGATCAGCGCCGCCGTGCCCGAGGCGTTGTCGTCGGCGCCGTTGTGGATCGCGCGGACGCCGGGGGCGAGGCTGCTCGAGGAATCGCCCCAGCCGAGGTGGTCGTAGTGGGCGCCGATCGCGACGTATTCGCTCCCGTGCGAGCCGTCGCCCTTCACGATCCCGACGACGTTCGCGGTCGGATGGTGGATCGGCGCGGTGTCGACGTGGAGCTTCGCGGTCGCGCCGCCGAGCGGGCGCGCGAGGGAGCCGGGCATCTCGCCTCCCTCCGCGAGCACCTTCACGACGTCGTCGAGCCTCAGCCCCGCGCCCTCGAGGAGCTTGCGGCCGATCGCATCGGTCACGTAGACGGCGGGGAAGGTGAGGCCGTCGCCGATCTCCTCGTTGAACGGCGGCAGCGCGTCGGGGGTGCCGACGCCCGCGTTCACCTGGATCAGGATCAGCCCCGCCGCCTTCGCCGCGAACGCCGCCTGCACCTTGCGGCGCGGCTTGACCGCCTCGCCGCCCGGCTTCGTGTCGGTGAAGTCGCCGGTCTCCTGCGCGCGTCCCGGCGCACCGGTGAGCGCGACGACGATCCGCCCCGTCACGTCGCGCCCCGCGTAGTCGTGGCGGTCGGCCGACTTCGATTCGAGGCCGTAGCCGACGAAGAAGAGCTCGGCGCGCGCGTCGCAGGTGCCGGTGCCGCTGACGACGGTGAACTCCTTGCCGGCCGCGAGCGTCTGGCCGTTCAGCTCGACCGCCGTCGTCGCCTCGACGCGCCGCCCCGACACCGCGTCGAAATGCTGGTACCAAGTCCCGAAGTCGCCGAGAGGCTGAAGTCCCGCCGCGTGGAACTTCTCCGCGACGTAGCGCGCCGCCTCCTCGCACCCCGGCGCCCCCGTGCGCCGCCCTTCGAGCTTGTCGTCAGCGAGCAACTTCACGTCGGCGAGGAACGCCTCCGCCGTGATCTCCTCGCGAACCTTCGGCGCGGCCGGCTGCGACGGCGTGATGCAGGCGAACGCCGCGAGGAGGGAGACCGGCAGCAGGAAGAGCAGGGCGGGTCGACGCGTCGCGCGCACGGGCGGCTCCAGGATCAGGCCAGGATCAGGCCAGGATCAGGCCAGGATCAGGCCAGGATCAGGCCAGGATCAGGAAGGTCGAGCCCGTCAAGTTACTGGAGACGCGCCGAATCCCGCGCGGCGCGGTGCTGGCCCCGCGAAGTGGGAACGAATTCCCTCTGGTGCACATGCGGACGATGAGACGCGCACTTCGACGCGCGCGCGATCGTCGTATCGTGCGCCCCTCTCGAAAACTGGCATGGAGGATCGAACGATGCGACTTGTCCAGCTGCTGACGATTGGAGCGTTGCTCGGAGCCGTCGCGACCGCCGCCGCGACCGACTCGCCGCAGGCGGCGAAGCCCGCCGCCGCCAACCGCTACATCGGCGCGGCCAAGTGCAAGACCTGTCACGCCTCCAGCGAGAGCGGCGACCAGTTCGGCAAGTGGAAGCTCGAGAAGCACGCCAAGGCCTTCGAAACGCTCGCGGGCGATGCCGCGAAGAAGATCGCGAAGGAGAAGGGCATCGACGATCCGCAGAAGGGCGACACGTGCATGAAGTGTCACGCCACCGCCTGGAACGCGCCCGCCGAGCAGATCGCACGCGGCTTCGACAAGAACATCGGCGTGCAGTGCGAGTCCTGCCACGGGCCCGGCGAGAAGCACATGAAGGCGCGCCTCGCGGCCGCCGCCGAGGCGGGCGGTGACGACACCAAGCCCGCGGCGCGCGTGGAGGTCCCCAAGGACGAGATCGTCGCGTTCCCCGAGATGTCGACCTGCACGACGTGCCACAACAAGGAGAGCCCCTCCTACAAGCCGTTCTGCTTCAAGAAGCGCATGCAGGAGATCGCCCACCTCGACCCGCGCGACGCGAAGGCCGCCGACGCGCTGAAGAACGTCAAGTGCGACTGCGAGGACTGCAAGAAGGCCGGCGGACCGTGACCGCCTGACGGCGAGGTAGGCTCGTACGCCTTCGCGTCGCAGGAGGCGTCGATGCCGCGGTCCGGTCCCGAGCGCAGGTCGAGTCGGCGGCGCCTCCTCGTCCTCGTCCTCGCCATCGTCACCGTCTTCGGCGGCGCGGCGTGTCGTTCGGCGGCGGACGACGCGCGCGTGCGAACGGCCGACCTGGCCGACCGCCGCGTCGGGCGGCCCGACGCGTGGGACGACCTCCTGATGCGGAGCGACGCCGCGACGCGCAAGGCGGCGGCGCGGGCGGCAGGGCGGGTGCGCGACGTGCGGCTCGCCGGCGTCGTCGCGCGGGCGTTCGAGGTCGAGGCGGACGCCACGGTGCGCGCGGAGCAGCTCTTCGCGCTCGGCCAGATCGGCGACCCGGCGAGCGCATCGCTCCTGCTCGAACAGCTCGACGTCAATACTCCGCCGCTGCGCGCGGCGGCGGCGGAGGCGCTCGGCAAGCTGAACGTCCCGCACACGGCGTCGGCGCTGGTCGCCCACCTGCCCGATCCCGAGCCGGAGATGCGCGGCGCGACGCTGCTCGCGCTGGCGCGCCTCTGCGGACGGCGCAACGCGACGCGCGACGCGCTCGACCCCGAGGCGCAGTCGGCCTTCTTGAGGGGAGCGACGGCGCTGCTCGACGACGCCGACGCGGCGGTGCGCTGGAAGGCGGCCTACGCGCTCTCGGAGGTCGAGATGGCGGGTCGCGTCTCCGCGCTCCGACATGCGCTCGAATCGGACGATGCCACGGTGCGCCTCTTCGCGATGGGCGGGCTCGCGCGCCTCGCCGCTGCGAAGGAGGCGGTGGCGGCCGACTTCGCGGGCCACCTCGCCGACGCCGACCCGTTCGTGGCGGCGCAGGCGGCGAGCGGACTCGGGAAGTGCGGCGACGAGCGCGCGCTCGCGCCGCTGCTCGCGCGCCTCGGCGACCGCGCCACGCCGGCGCGCTGGCACGTGCGCCGCGCCGCGCTCGCCGCGCTCGCCGAGATCGCGGTCCGGCTCGACGCCGGCGCAGCGGCGCGCGCCGAAGCGCTGCGCGCCTGCCGGCAGGCGACCGAGTTCGAGACGCTCTCCGTCGCCGCCGCCGCGCTCGAGGCGGTCTTCCGCATCGCGGGCGCCACGCGGCCCGACGCCGTCGCCGAGTTCGAGCCGGCGTGGGGACGGTCGCCGTCGCCCTACGTGCGCGTGGCCTTCGTGCGGGCGCTCGCCGCCGCGCCGTGGGACGCCGCGGGCGAGCGGCTGCAGAGGCTCGCCCACGACGCGAACCCCTACGTCGCGAGCGAGGCGTACGTCGCGCTCGCGACCTTCGCGAAGCCCGACGCCGATCCGGCGCGGCGGGCGCGGCTGCGCGAAGAGGCGCTCGCCGGCGTGAAGGCGCGCGACTTCGCGGTCGCGGCGAGCGCGCTCGATCTGCTCAAGGCGTGCGGCGAGGCGGGCGACGCCGCGCTCGCCGGCGACGTGCTGAAGCGCTTCGGCGGCGACGAGGCGGCCGAGGCGCGCGGCGGCGCGGTGCACGCGGCGGCGGCGCTCGCGGGCGCGGCGGCGCAGCCGCTCCTGCGCGACGCGCTGCTCGACGATTCGCCGTCGGTGCGCGCGGCCGCGCAGGAGGAGTGGAAGCGGCTCAGCCTCGCCGGCCCGATGCCGGCGCCCATGCCGATCGAGGGGCCGCACGGCGCCGAGGCGATTTCCGGCGACCGCCCGTCTTCGACCGAGCTCGAGCCGGGCACCGACTTCCTGTCGGACGAGCCCAATCCGCGGGTCGCGCTGCGCTTCGGCGCGCGCGGCGAGGTCGTGCTCGAGCTCTTCCGGGAAGATGCGCCGCACCACGTGAAGATGGCGCTCGAGCGGGTGCGCGCCGGCGAGTACGACGGGCTGCCGATCCACCGCGTCGTGTCGGGCTTCGTGGTGCAGGGCCTCGATCCGCGCGGCGACGGCTGGGGCACCGGCGGCGTGTTCCTGCGCGACGAGATCGGGCGGATCCCCTACCTGCGCGGCACGCTCGGCATGCCCAATTCCGGGCCCGACAGCGGCGGCTGCCAGTTCTTCGTCACGCTCGCGCCGACTCCGCATCTCGACGGGCGTTACACCGTCTTCGGGCGCGTCGTAAGCGGCATGGACGTGGTCGACGCGCTCGACGTTTCCGACGTCTGCACCCTGGCCGAGGTCATCCCGTGATCGGAATCGATCGTCGTGCGGCGCGCCTCGTCGCGCCGTGGCTTCTCGCCGTCGCGGCGTCCGTCGCGGCGGCCGCGTTCGCGCCGGACGCCCGGGCGCAGACGCGCGAAGAGAAGACGATCCGGGAGGACATGAACCCGCGCGCGACGACGACGCCGCTCGAGGTGGTGTTCAAGCCGTTCTATTGCCCGATCTGCGCGAAGGCGAACCCGACCACCGGCGAGACGCCTCCGCTCGAGTTCGTCCGCAAGCCGCTCGCGACATTCGTCGAGCAACTCGGCCTGGAAGAACCGCCGCTGGTGCTGTTCACGCCGCACTTCAAGCTGCTGAGCACGCTGCGCGGCGCCAACGTGAAGGTGACCGACACCACCTACGGCCACGCCGACCTCGAGCGGCTGAAGTCGATCCTGCCCAAGGTATCGATCGGGCGCGAGGGCGCGCTGCTCGACGCGCACCAGCGCGCCCACCTCTACGGGATCCGGCTGGAGCGGGTGTACGCGCACTTCTCGGCGCTGACCGGCAACACCAAGCCCTACCTCGGCATGCCGCTCCCCTACGAGGTCTACCTCTTCGCCGAGTACGAGCACCACCACGCCTTCGTCGACCGCTACATCGGCGGGCGCAACGACAAGGGCGCGGTGCAGTGGCACTTCACGCAGGAGAAGGGGAAGGCGTTCGGAGCGAAGCCGGGCGATCCGGACGTCGACCTGAAGAACTTCATCGCGCTCACCATCGCGGAGAGCCAGGTGGCGCTGACGATCGGCAAGGGCGACGGCGCGATGGCGACCCACGTGTACCACAACGTCGCGCACCTGCTGGTCGACGGGCTCGACAACTACCTGCGCGAGACGCCGGCGTGGATCGAGGAGGGGCTCGGCCACTACTACGAGCGGCGCGAGAGCGTGCGCTGGCCGACGTTCTGCTGGGCGGAGGGCAAGGCGCCCACGATGTTCATGAAGCCGGACTGGGAATCGACCATCTTCACGATCGTGCGCCGCGACCGCGACGCGCCGTTCGCGCAGTGGTGCGAGAAGCTGCAGCCCGGCGAGCTGACCGGCATCGAGAACGGCCTGTCGTGGAGCGTCGTCACCTGGCTCATCGAGACCGAGCCGGTCCGCTTCGCGAAGCTGCTCGGCACGATCCACGACCGGACCACGAACCCGACCTCGGCGCAGCAGATCGACGCCGGCTTCGGCGTGAGCCCGAGCGTCCTCTACCAGCGCTGGCGCGAGTACGTCCTGAAGAACTACCTCGGGAAGTAGATCGCCACGCGCGGCCTCGGCCGCGCGACCCACGCTCGCCTATTTCGACTTGAAGTCCCGCACGACGCACTTCCCGCCGTTGTTCTCGGCGAGCCCTTTCAGGCGTTCCGCGGCGTTGCGGTCGAACATCACGAGGTGGATCGTGAGGCCGCGCGTGCGGTTCATGTCGGTGACCGTGTCGATCATCTTCGGCACGTCGACGATCTGACCGGTCGTCGGCAGCCCGTCGGTCACGAAGAAGATCGTGTCGACCTTGCCGCGCTTCTTCCAATCGGGCGTGCCCTCGTCGGCGAAGCCGAAGGCGGCGAGGATCGCGCCGTAGGTGTTGGTCTTCTGGTCGTCGCCGCCGCCCGATGCCGCGGCGCGGCCGGAGGTCGGCGCCTGCATCGGCTGCAGCTTCGAGACGTACTTGACCGCCGACGACTTCATGCCCGATCCGACCAGGCCGCCCTGCCACGGCTTCGGCAGCCCGGCGAACGTGATGATGTTGAATTCGACGTCGTCGGGGAGCGTGGCGAGCAGCGTGATCAGCTCGTTCTTCGCGATCTCCATCTTCACGCGGCTGCCGAAGGCGTCGATCTCCTCCTTGGTGGCGGCGTCGGGGATCGGGATCTTGTCGCCCATGCTCGACGAGACGTCGATCACGAAGATCATCCGCTTGGAGAGCGTCTCGATGGAGTGGTAGGTCTTCTTGTCGGGCGACTTGTACTGCAGCAGCGCGGCGGCGGCCTTCGCCTTCATCACCTCGACGTCGGCGTCGCTCGGCAGCTTCCAGTCCTTGCTCGCGAGGTTCCACCAGCGCCGCCAGTGCTTCGCGTCGTAGGAGTGGTCCTCGCCGGTCACGTCGACGAGCGCCTTGTAGAGCGACTCGACGACGGTGCCCGATTCGGCCTCCATGCGCGCGATCAGCGGCTCGATCGAGTCGCGGCTGCGGATCTTGCCGAGCGCGTCCGCGGCCGCCTTCTTGAGCGCGAAGTCGTCGGCCGGCAGCGCGGCCACCAGCGCCGGCATCGCCTTCGGCTGCTTGATCTCGCCGAGCGCCTGCGCCGCGAGCACGCGCAGCGCCGGGATCTTGTCGCTCAGCGCCTCGATCAGGCCGTCGACGGTCGTCGCGTCCTTCATGTTGGCGAGCGCCTGGACCGCGGCGCGCCGCACGTCGTCGTCGCCGCCCTTGATCAGCGCCGCGAGCTTCGGCACCGCCGGCGGATAGGCCCGCTTCACGCGCGCGAAGCCGAACGCCGCCGCCGCGCGCGCCTTCGCGTTGCCGGCGTCGAGCGCGGCGAGCATCGCCTCGAGCGACGCGTCGGAGCTCATCTTCCCCAGCCCGCGTCCGGCCGCCTCGATGACGCGGCCGTCGACGTCGGTGCACGCGGCGAGGATCGCCGCGACCACCGCGTCGCTGTCGACCGCGCCGAGGTCCTCGACCGCCGCCGCGCGCACCAGCGGATTGTCGTTGCCGGCGAACTCCCGGAACGCCTCGATCGCGCTGATCTCCTCCGGCGTGAGCTTGCGCTTGTTCTTGCCGGAGCCGACCGTCGTGGGGAGCGCCGCGGCCTCCGGCTCGGTCGGCACCATCTTCGACTTGAGGTCGGTGACCTTCGCGTCGATCTCGGCCTGCCCGGCCTCGATCTCCTTCTCGAGCGCGTCGCACTCGTCGTCGAGCGCCTTCTGCTTCGCCTCGTTCGACTTGCCGATCTTCTTCTGCAGCTCGACGATCCGGAGCTCCTTCTTCCAGAGCTCCTCGCCGACCTGCAGCTGCTCGACGATCGCGCCGACGTAGGCCGCGAGCTTCATCGGGTAGGCGGCGTCGGCGGCCTTGGTCAGCAGCGGCAGGATCGCGCGGTCGTCGAAGCTCTTCCAGTCGTTCTCGAAGGCGACCACCTTGAAGTCGCGATCGACGACGACGAGGCTCGGGTCCTTGATGCCGTTCAGCCCCTTCAGGAAGGGCAGGTCGATCGCCTTGTCGGCCGAGATCTGCGTGAAGTGGACCACCTTCGACGCGATCGCGATGCGCGTGTCGCCGAAGACCAGCGAGACGATGCGCTCGCTCTCCTTCGTGTCGCTGCTCTTCACGTAGATGAGGAAGGGCCACGGCGCGCGCGGCGGGATCGACGAGCCGTCGGGCGCCTTCTTGACCAGGTACTCCGGGATCCCGTCCCACTCGATCTTGATCAGGTTCTGGTTCTTCGAGGAGACCCAGTTCTGGACCTTGCTGCCCGAGGGCATGCTCTGGGAGGACGCGGGCGGACCGAGGGCGGAAGCGACCGCGCAGGCAAGCAGCGCGAGACGGGCGAATCGGGACGATCGGATCAAGTCGAGGGCCTCCCGGGTGTCGCCCTAAACCTCCTGGCCGGCGCGAGGTGACAGGGAGCGGGCGCGGGGCGGCGATCTTATGTCGAAGGAACCCGGGCGCCGCGCGGTCGACAGCAGCGGACGGCGTTCGCGCCGCGGTGCGATCCGCCGTCGGCGGCCCCCGTCGTAGAGTGCCGCCTCGACCTCGTCCCCGTAGCTCAGTTGGATAGAGCGGTGCTTTCCTAAAGCACAGGCCGCAGGTTCAACTCCTGCCGGGGACACCACGAAGCCTGACGCATCGCCCGCCGGCGGTCGGTCGGCGAACGAGACGTGGCGCACCTGCACGCGCTTCAGCGCCTTCCGCCAGCCCGGCGGAGCCCCCAGGTCGATGTGCACGCGGATCGGCCGGACGCCGTCCCGGATCGGGAGCAGTCGCCGGAGCACGTCCTTGCGCTGCTCGAGCGGAAGCGACGGGTTACGCAGCACGCTTGCCATGGACCGGAAGCGGTCGAGGGTCTCGCGGATCGTCCGCTCGCCGTCCTCGGTCGCGCTCGCGGCGCGACGCCGTGATTCGAGGTCCCGCTGAACGCGCGTGAGTTCGTCCTTCAATTCTGCGAGCGCGGCGTTCAGGTCGGGGATCAGCGACGGATCGACCAGGAGCATCCGCCTCGCGCCGTCGGCGATCTGGCGCTGCAGGTCCCGCTCTCGACGTTCAACGGGCGCGATCCCGTCCTCGATGGGGGTGGCGCGCCTCCGTGCGAGTTGCCGGCGCAGGCGCTCCTCCAACTTGGCGAGCGCCTCGGGACGGAACACCACCTCGTCGAGGATCCGCAGGATCGCAGCTTCCAGGAGGTCGCGCGGGATGCCGACTCGGCGGCAGCGGTCCTTCGCGCGCAACGTCCCGCCGCAGAAGTACTGCGGCTCAGAAACGCGCCGTTCCTCACCCTCTCGCATTAGCAGGCGAGTGACCGTGGTCCCGATGTAGGCGTCGCCGCAGCTCTCGCAGCGAATCAGGCCGGTCAGCAGGTACTCGTTCACGTGCCCGCGCGCCGTCGATCGCTGCGACCGGATCTTCAACTGAACGACGTCAAAGACCTCGCGATCGATCAGCTTGGGGTGCGCATCGGGGACGACGATCCAGTCCTTCCGCTCGTTTCGCTTGTGCTGGTCCTGCTCGTGGTCTTCGATCGGGACGACCTTGCCACCTTCGAGGCGATGGAACTTCGGCCGCGACGTCCGATTCCAGATCGCATCGCCCACGTAGGCACGGTTGAGCAGGATCGCGCGAACGGTCGTTGCGGTCCACGCGCCGGGAATCGAAGCGACCTTGCGGCCTCGGATCGCGTCCGGCGAGGGAATGCCGCGATCCGCCATGCGCTGCGCGATCGATCGATACCCGACACCTTCGTGGGCCATCCGGAAGATCTCTTGAACGCATTCGACTTCGATGGGATCACCCGGCGCGAGTTCGATCTTCTCGCGCTTGTCGCGCTTCGCGGTGCCCGCGCGACCGGCGTCCTCGACCTTTCCGTCGGCTCGGTGACGAATCCGTGTGTATCCGAAAGGACAGCGACCACCGGCGCGCAGACCCTTCTCCGCGACCTCGCGTTGCCCCGAAAGCGTTCTGAACGAGAGCTTGAAGACCTCCTCGCGGTCCTGTTCCAGCGCCGCGATGATCCGGCCCTCGAGGCTGTACGGATCCTTGACTCGTCCCGCGATCGCTTCGATGCGAACGCGCGCGCGCTTCAATCGCAGCATCCAGCCCGCGGATTGAAACGTCTCGAATCGACCGAATCGCGAGAGTTCGTAAACGACGATTACGTCGAACTGGCGCCGCTCGGCAGCCGCAATCATTCGTTGGAAGTCGGGCCGCGTTTCGTCTTCGACGCCGCTGATGCCGTCGTCGGAGAACCACGCCTCGACCTCGATGCCGTGCTCCTTCGCGTAGCGCTCGATCTCGGAGCGCTGCCTGGCGAGGCTCTGCTCTTGATCGGTCGTCGACCGGCGCATGTACGCCACGTATCGCACCCGATCCACCAATCACCCTCCGTTCAGCGGAAAGGGGACGCCCTTCGCGCGATGGGGATCAGGGCGAATTCGGGGCGAAAGGGAAGTCGGCAGAACTCCTCGATTCGTCGACGACGCCCGCGAGTCGAGCAGCATCGACGCGATCAAGTCGAAGAAGTCGTCCAATTCCCTTGCGCTCGCTGGAACCCGTTCGAATTCGAGGCAGGCCGTCAGGAAGTCCTCGTCCGGCGTCCCGCGTGGCGAGGTGGATGGGGGACCTGCGAGCCGCGTCACGGCGCGGACTCCGTGCTCTTGATGCCGAGCGCGGCGAAGACCTGCGCCTCGATGATGAGACGAACGTCGTCCGAAAGCGGCCGGAACCAGAATCGTCGCGTCCCGCGACGGTCGACTCGATGCGCGAAGGACAACGTCGTCCGCCCCAGCGCCGTCCGCCTCACTTGAACGGCGTCGACGACGAACGCGTCGTTCAGGACGAATTCAACGTAGCCCAAAATGCCGTGGACCCGCTGATTCGCGGGCGCGGCGGTGAATCGGACGTCCGCGACGCGGAGTGGATCCGTTCTGTCCGAATCGTGGTCAGGACGCCGCATCGGATCTGAGTCCAATTCCGAAGTACACGACGACGCTGACCTTCTTCTTGTCGAGCCCACGTTCGGTCAGCCGGGTGCCGAACGTGCGCTGCTTCAGCGGCTCCTCACCGGATCCCTCGCACCAGCGGACGTAGGCGGCGTACAGGTCCTTCGCCGACACCTTTGCCTTCTCATGAATCACGCACTCCGACGCCAGGAACTCAGCGAGAGCATCCTGCTCTTCTCGATACTCCGCGGTCGCAGCCATGACCGCGGGCGGCGGGTTGAGACCATCCCGTTGCCAGAGAAGGCAGCCGTCGATCGCCCAGTTGAGGATGCCGGGGAGTTCTTGGGTCAGTTTCTCGAAGAGGTCCGGATCACGTTCGTCGCGAGGAATCGTGACCGAGAACGGCACGAGACGAATGCGCCGCCACATTCCTTCGTCCGTTCCTCGAATGACCGGCTTGTGGTTTCCGGCAATCCAGAGCTTGTGGGTCGGCGGGAACGTCCAGAAGTCCTCCTTCATTCGCCGCGCGGTGATGAGGTCGCCGCCCGTCAGCTGCTTGACGAGCTGCTCGTCGAGGCGAAGGCCCGATCCGATTTCCGCGCACACGACGAGGCGCTTGCGAAAGAGGCTCGCGAGCTCGGTCGGGTGACCTCGATTCTGCTTTGCGACAAGGAGCTCGGTCGGCGCCTGATGCGCGTAATCGAGGCCGAGCAGCGCGTGCATGAGTCGGAGGAAGACCGTCTTGCCGTTCGCGCCAAGCCCGTAGAGAAGCAAGAGGATCTGATCGAACACGTTGCCCGAGAGCGTCATGCCGACCGCGCGCTGCAGGAATGCACGCATGTCTTCGAGCGGCTGGACGCGCTCCAAGAACCGCCGGAAGATCGGCGCGTCGGCGGCCGCGTCGTACTTCACCGGAGCGAGGCAGGTGAGGAGGTCCTGCTGACGGTGCTCTCGGATCGTGCCCGTTCGAAGGTCGATCGTTCCGTTGAGGACGTTGAGGAGCATCGGGTCGACGTCGAGGGACGAGTGCAAGATCGGAATGCCATCCTCGGACGTGACGAGGTTGAGCATGGCGGCGCGACGGTTCGCGGACTCGCTGCTTCGCGCGAACGCGAATAGGTTGTCGCGCTTCTCGCCGGTCGCTGCCGCTGCCTCGACGAGGATCGACCGCGCGACGTCTTTCGTGAAGGCCATCGCGCGACCGAGATCGTCGATCTTCCAACGCATCCCGTCCCAGACGAGCGGCTTCTTCCAGAGGTGGACGTAGCGCAACTCGGGACGGTGACGGTCGGCGAGGCGCTCCGCGTTCCCGGTGTCAGTGCGTGGACGTCGACCCGGGCCGTCCGGCACCTCGTCCGGCGGCGACGACGACGTGGGCTCGACGGCCGGCGCGGCACGAGTGAGCTCCTTGATCTCCGCGCGGATCGCTTCATCCGGCTTCGCTTCGTTGCGACGAGCGGCGACGAACTCGACGGCGTCGCCCTTTTCAGGGAGACCGGGGAGTCGAACGAATCGGACGACCGCCGGCGGTGTCAGACCGAGGAGCAGTGAGGCGAGCTTGGCGGCGTACTTGTCGCCGGCGGTGTCGTTGTCCGGCAGGATGACGACCTGCCGGCCCGCGAGAGGAGAAGGGTCGGTCTTGCCCGGCGACTTTGAGCCGTGGGCAGTCGTCGTCGCCGCGAGGCCGACGCCGGCGATCGCGTCTGCCGCCTTCTCGCCCTCGGTGACGTAGATCGCGGCGTCCGTCGACGCGGCGAGGAGTTCGGGCAGTCGATACAGCGGCAGCGGGCCCTCGGGATCCTTGATCACGAATCCGCCGTTGATGCGACTGATCGGACGGAACGTCTTCTCCGGCTTCTTGCCGTCGGGCGTCGGCGTCGTCGACTCGAAGCGACAGACATGAAAGACGCTTTCGCCGTTCGCGTCCTTGTATGGCCACGACGTGACGAAGACGTGCCCTCGTGGACACGCCGCCACGATCGCGTCCGTGAACTTCTCGAAGACGCGCGGCGTCCTTCGGCGAGGTCCCGCCTTTCCGTTCGTCGCGTGCTGCGCGAAGAAGTCACCCGGCGCCAGGCCGCTGGCCTTCACGATCGCGGCGAAATCGCAGCCGGCGTGACACGAAACGAGGACCCGACCGTCGTCGCCCACCCCGACGGAGAGCGACGGATTCTGGTCGTCGTGTGCGGGGCAGCGCGCGAGCCATTGCTCACCGTCACGGTGGACCCCGTCGAGCCGATCGAGGACTCGTTGAACATGCGGAGGAGCGTCCACAGCTAGACGCTCCAATGGCGATGATGCGACATCGAAGGATGCGGAGACTCGCCCGGCCGGCGCGTCGGCCAGCGCTCGAGCGAAGTCGCCATTCTCAGCCGGTCGCCGCGATGCAGCCGTGCTCTTCCTCGAGCATCGGCGGGACGAGGTCGAGCGCCTTCGCAAGCTTCTCGACGTCCTCTTTTGTCCAGACGAGCCGACAGGCAAACGCCTTCGGCCCAACGATCCCTCGACGGATCGCGTGACGGATCTTGTCTTCAGTCACTGCGGCGTCGGGATTCTTGGCCTGCAGTCCCCTGAGGACTCTCTGCGTGCTGTACATGCGCCCTCCAATCCGCCGCGGCTGCGGCGGCCCCATGGAGAGCGTTGCAGATCTGCGCAGCTCAATCAGTACCGCGGTAGGTGATTCTCTGCTGATTAACTGCTGATGGAGTCCACCGATGGAGATTCAGAATCACTTCGCCCGCTTGGTCTTTTCACGACGGCGCAGGTAGATCGCCGCCTCGATCTTTCGCTTGTCGTTCTTCCGTCGGAAGCCGAGCCATGGCGCCGTTGCCGGGAATGCTCGCAGGAGCGACGCGTACACGGCGCGTACAGCGTCGTCGTCGCCCCTCGCCGTCGTTGCATGAACCTCGCGAAATTGTGCGCTCGTGAGGACTCGTCCAGGTGCACTGATCAGAGCTCTCCAGGCAACGTGCGGCGCCTTCATGCTTTCGGGATCGACGTCAATCACGTCCTGCAAGGGATGCCGGTCGATTGCAGTTGTCGTCCGAGGGGCTGGAACGACCATTGGAGGCACGCCGGCCCGCTGTACGCGAGCGCGCTCAAGCTCCATTCCTGCCATGACGCGCGACACGAGTCTTTCCGATGGGACTCGGGAAAGAACCCTTCGGAGCCAGCGCGAAACGAACTGCTGAGAATTCAACATCTGCTCAAGCGCGCCGCGGTCCCTCCCGACGTCGCGAGCGAAAAGGTCGAGGATCGGTTTCACAAGAGCAACGGCGGCTTGGTGCGCCGACGGATAGCTGACGCCTCGAACTTCGACCGGACAAGTACTGAACGCCAGCAATTCCTCAGCAATGGCTAACATCACGATTCGAAAGTCCATCGCCGCTCGAATCAGGTCCGGAAGCGCTTGCTCGAGGGGCGGGACGTACGTTCCACGGCGAGGCGTGCCCACCCGAACGCGGCGAAGCCTCGCGATGACGAATCTGCCGAGATCCGTCGCCGCTTCCGTGTTCGCGGTGAGCGTGTCTGGTGAGACGTACGGGCGCAAGATCCACTTGACGTCGTCGACCATTCGGCGAAGCACCCGCTCCTTCAGCCGGACTCGATGCCCAGGCCGTAGCGGACGGCCCTCTTCGCCTCGTATGGATGACCCGCCTCGAATCATCGAATCCCTACCCCGTGGCACGGCGCCCGCGTCGAGTGTCGACGTGCCGCGACGGCGCGTCAAGGCGCGCGCAGCGTCGGGACGGCCTCCGTGGGTCGAGAACGCGAGCCTCCGACGGGTTCTCTCCCGGGGATAGGGAGGATCAGGACGATCTCCCAGCTCACCGGACTTTTGAACTCTGACGACGTAGATATGGGCTTGTCGTCCCTCCGTGCGCGCGCGCGCGTCCGCGTACGCGCGAACTAGGAGTTCGTCTCAATCCTCCCTAACGGGTCGGGACGGCGAGCGGCGTTCGCAGTCGCAGCGTCCGCGACGAGGGCGGCGTCGTAGGCGCAGCCGCGGGTTCGCGGCAGCACCGCGAACCGGGACGGACTTCCGAAGGTTTTCGGTCGAGTCGCGCTTCGCGATGATGCGGCCGGAGGTGGCCTCTTGTCACGTCCGTCGGGACATCGACTCACGAACGGCGCGCGCCGCAAGGCGATCCGCGCGTTGCAGGCGTTGATCGCGTCGGGGATTCCCGACGAAGAAGCGCGCGAGGAAATCGCGCAGCGATTCGACGTGAGCGCGAGGACGGCAAGGCTCTGGGGCGACGCCGCGTACCGTTCGCTCGCTGCCGAGGCCGACGTCGATCGCAAGCGACTCGTCGGAAGCGCGCTGCGGACGCGGCGCCTGATCCTCGCGCAGGCAATGAAGCGCGGCGATTTCCGGTTGGCATTGGCGGCAGCCGACGCAATCAGTCGACTCTTGGGCCTCGACCAGCCGACGAAGGTCCAGCACGACGTGATCGTCGAGAAGATCGGTGACATGAGTCGCGCCGTCGTCGAAGTCGTCCGCGACTTCTTCGCCGACCGTCCGGACGAGCGCGCGCGCTTCGTCGAGGCGCTGCGCCAGCGGCTGAACGCGCAGCTCGCGCAGCGGCCGGAAAGGCTCGCGCTTGTGATCGACGGGCCCGACGCGCTCGAGGCGGGCGACGGAGAGGTCGTCGAGGCGTCAGATGCGCGCGCTGACCCGCCGACCCCCGACGTCGCGCCGCCTCCCGATCCCGCCCCGGACGCGCCGCCGCGCGACTGACCTCGTCGTCCCGCCGCTGGCGCGAACGTCGCGCGCCCGTCCGCGCGTCGCCCTTGGATCCGGCCGCCGCCGTCGCGCTCGAAGGCACGGATTCCGTGCACTCCGCCGCCTCCCGACGATCTCTCCGAAACGGTCGTCATTCGCTTGAGGTCCCCGATCCGGTCGGCTGACTGATCCTCCTTCGAACATCGTTGAGAGCTTCCAAGGAGGCACGGATTCCGCGCATGAACGATCACCGCCGCAGACACCGCGAGATCGACGTTCTGTCCCCCGACGAAGTGCGCGCGCTCATGGACGCCTGCTCGCGCCGCACGCCGACCGGCATCCGGCACCGCGCGCTGATCGCGCTGCTCTACGGCAGCGGGCTGCGCATCAGCGAGGCGCTCGCGCTGCGGCCGAAGGACCTCGACCTCGACGCGCTGACGGTCACCGTGCACAACAACAAAAAGGACAAGCGCGGCGTCTCCGTCCTCCTGCCGGACGCGATCGACGCGATCCAGCGCTGGTCCGACCGACGCGCGAGCTACGGCGTCACGGCGCGCGACCCCTTCTTCTGCACGATCGGGCGAGGGGCCGCGGGGCCAAACCCGACGGCTCCCGGCCACCGGCTCGGGCGGGAGTTCGTCGGTCGCGTCCTGAAGCGCCTCGCGCGGCGCGCCGGTCTCGCGAAGCGCGTCCACCCGCACGGGCTCCGGCACTCGCACGCCGACCTCCTTCGGCGCCGCGGGTTCGATGTCGAGGAGATCCGGAAGCAGCTCCGGCATGCCTCGCTCGAGATCACCGGGCGGTACCTGGACCACCTGGGGCCGGGTGACCTGCCGCGGCGCATCCGGGAGATAGGGCCGGTGCTCTCCGCGCCAAAGGACCCACGTGCGGAGTTCGGCGAAGTCCTCTCCCGGCTCACTGCCAGCGATGCGGCGCAGCTCGTCTTGCTCCTGAAGCGACCGACGCGCTAGCTCGCTTCCGAGATCGCCGCACGCACGAAACGAAGAGTCGGGGAACTGCGGGTTCGCGGGACGGGGATGTGGAGGTCCCCTTAAGGAGGCGACAGCGCGAATCATCTCCGATCGCCCGAACGTCCTAGACACGGGACGATCGCGGCGGTTAGCGTATTGACGGTACGACAGAGCGCCGTATAAGGCGCCGCCGCTCTTTGAGACATGGGCTGATTCCGAGCGTCCATGCTTGATGCGCGCAGTCCGTACCATGCTCCCGCGATGACTGCCCCGCAGATTGCTCGCGCCCCGACGCTCATCCGCGGCATCTACTCTCCGATTTCACCCGGAGAAAGAGTTGATGCGTGGGTGTCGCACGAGACGCTTGCCGACCTTCGAGCACGCGTCCCAGTGACGCTCTGGAAATTGCAGAACTACGTCACCGCGGTTGCGGTGCTCTGCGAGCCGGACGCAATCTTCAAGGGGCTGCGGTGGCACGAAGAGGACGAGAAACAGAGCTGGTGGTGCTTCTCAGCGATCACGAGGGCTGAAAGAAACGAGGACGGAACCGAACGCGCGGCCGTCGAAGGCAAGGTGTGGATGGCGTGCATGAATCCGCTCCTGCGCCTATTCGAGTGGCGGCGAGAGGACGCCGATCCGAAGAACCCGACGCACCCAAAGAACTGGGAGGAGCGGTTTGGAGGGAAGGTATGGCACAGATCGAAGAAGCTGAATCTCTTGTGAAGGCAATGCTCACCAAGGAATCGAAGAAAGTGTCCGAGGACGCCTTCTACTCGCGCGATGGCGACTGCGTCTTCTACTACGCCGAGGGCGGGCCGCACGACGCGATTCGCCTCGACGGACTCTTCACCGTCTACGTGACCGAGAAGGACAAGCGATTCGCAGGATTTCAGGTCAAGGGCGTGAAGGCGTTCATCACCGAAGTGGCGAAGGCAGTCTCCGCGGCGAAGAACGGCGTGGAGCTGTGGCGCCTGGTCAACGATGCCCTGGGGCGCGCATCGGCTGATCCGAAGAAGTTCACGCCGATCGTCGATCGCGACCTCCGCGCGATGTACTACTCCGACGCGATGAAGTTCTCGGGCGACAAGAAGGTTCTGATCCGAGAAGCTGCATAAGGCGAGTCGAACAGAAGGCGCTCACCGGGGCCCGCCGACAACGGCGGGCCCTCTTTTGCGGAAGTGTTGCCCGGGGAAAGAGTGCGATATGCGCTCGGATGACCGCTAATGCCGATGGGCGACCAACGCCGATTGGGTCAGTGGCCATCAGGTCGGATCGATGGCGGCGGAACGCTAAGTAAAGGTAGGCCATGGTAGACGAAAAAACGCCCCCAAGCCCAGACCGGGAAGCCTTCGAGAAGCAGCTTCCAGACCTGCTGAAGAAGCACCCAGGGAAGTTCGCACTGTTCAGGGGCGGCGCCTTTGTCGACGTGTTCGACTCGGTCGACGCGGCATACCAGTCGGGAATTCAACGCTTCGGCCTCGAACAGATTTTCATCGGCCCGATCATCGAGAAGAAACCACCGGAGACTGTGCCGGCCCTAATGCACGGGCTGATTCGTGCCTACGTTTAGCAGGGCCACGATTGGCCCGGACCCGACGGGTAGACCCGGCCTCGTCCTCACGCCTCTTGAACTGCGAAGGCAGGGTCCGCTCATTCCGTGCGAGATTCGAGTCGATTCACTACGAGCCGGAGTTCTCACTGCGAACGGAAAGGCTGTACCAGCTTCCGTACGCGGAAACCTACTCGTTGATACTGGTGCGTCGTGCTCTTGCGTTCATCGCCCCATACTTGAGCAGCTTGGAATTACGCCGATCGGAGACTGCCAAGTAAGAACTCCGTCGAATGCAACAGTTGAAGTTCAGCAACTTTTCCCGTGTGGCATCGCGCTTCCAGGGTCCGGCCTTCCATCACTCGACAAGTTGTTCGTCCTAGGTTCGAACCTAGAGGGACAGGGAATAATCGCGCTTCTTGGTCGCGATGTGCTCGTGCGCGGAGTGCTTGTCTACAATGGCACCGCAGGGAGCTGGTCGCTTTCTTTCTAGCGTAACCACGCTGCGTCTTTCGGCCTCTGTATTTGCCGAAGTAACCACCTTATGGCTTCTTTCGGATCCATATCGATGATGAGGCGATCAGCTTCCCTGACGACTTGTAGCTGGTGAACTCGTCGGTGATTGGGCGCGAGCGGAGGTCGACGCACTCTGCGACCTCGCGGCCGAGATCCAGCGCCGAGACGCGGTGGCCAGCCTGAAGGCGAATGCCTTGTCCCGCAGCCCCGCGATGGATCGGCACGCGCGTCGCCGTGTGGGGGGCCGGTTCCGGCGCGTGGATGCGCGGCGACTCGTCGCCTAGAATCCTCCCGCGACGCTCTCAGCCAACTCCAAGCGCCGGCAACGGCGAAACCTCCGAGCCAACTCCAAGACCCCGAGCGTCGGACCTCCGTCCCGGAGTTGGCATGCCCGCCGCCTCGCCGATCGATCCGCTGGCTCAGCTCGCCAAGGACCTCGACGCGCTAGACCGCGAACCCGCGAAGGGCACATGGGACCCCTCGTCGATCGACTCGATGGTGACCTACGCCGAGCAGGAGCTGCGCGTCAACCTCCGCGGCGTCCCGAAGGTCCTCGCGATCTTCACCGAGGTGATCACGGCGTTTCAGGAGCGGCGCCGGCTGCGGCTCGCGGTCCTCGGTCCGCGGGGCGGCGGGAAGACCCAGCTCGCGGCGGCCATCGAGCTGATCGCGTATCGCTGGTTCGGGTACAGCTGGCAGAACGTCGGCGGTTCGCTCGAGCAGGCGAAGCTCTGCTACAGCTACGTGAAGGCCGCGCACGCGAACTCGCAGGACCTTGCGAAGTACACGATCTCCTGCGAGGCGCACGACACCCGGTCGCGCAAGGGCGACACGATCTCGATCTCGGCGGCGAGCCAGACGTCCGTCCGCGGGCCCCACCCCGTCGGAAGCGGCGGCGGTGGCGGGCTGACGCTCGACGAGGCCGCGATCATCCCGGACGACATCTGCGACGCCTCGAAGGGCCAGCTGATGTCGGCGCGGCCCTCGGCGTTGATCCAGCTGAGCACCATGGGCGAGCGCCAGGTCGGCCGGTTCTGGGACCTGCTTGAGGATCCGGCCAGGGTCGGCTACACGCTGAAGAAGTTCGACGTCTTCGATGTCGCCGCGAAGTGCAACTACGACTGCAAGACCACGTGCCCCGTGAAGGAGCACTTCGCCGAGGACTACTACTCCGGCGCGGGCGAGACGCGGCAGCTCGTGCACAAAGCGTACTGCGGCGGGCGCGCGTTGGAGACCCGGGGCTGGATCGAGGTGGACGAGATCGCGCAGCACTGGCGCGAGCTCGGCCGCGAGTCCTTCGAGCGGGAGCTGCTCGGGAAGTCCGCGGGCGCCGTGGGTCACATCTACGACCCCGTCCTGCTGGCCGACGCCGTGCTCGAGCCGAAGTGGTTGTCGAAGGATCCGAAGTCGCATTCGCGGCGCTTTCGTCTGCTCGACAAGGCCCTGGCCATCGATTGGGGCTGGGCCGGGCAGTGCGCGCTGTGCTACGTCATGCGGCTCCGCGAGCACCTCGTCGTGTTCGACTGGGAGATCTTCTCGCACGAGCGCTTCCAGCTGATTCGTGAGCACGCGATGAAGCGCTGCTTCGACGAGCGGATCGAAACGGTGCTCGCCGACGCCGCGAATCCCTCCGACAACGAGGAGCTCGCGGAGATGTGCTCGCGCGAGTCGATCCGTCGTCACCTCGAATGGAACCCGCGCGTGCTGCCCGTCGTCCACTCGAAGTGGAAGCTTTACGCCGTGGGTGAGGTCCGGCGGCGGTTGGAGAAGGGGCTGGTGAAGTTCTTGAAGGGTTTTGGCGGCCAGCCGGTCGTCGAACACGAACGCGCGATGCGCTACCTGCGTGAGTTCCACACCGATCGGTTCGGACAAATCGTGAAGGAGGACGATCACATACCCGACGCGCTCGCGATGGCCTGCGTCGGCTTCGCGACGAGCTTCCGCGCGGCGACGACGTTCATCAGCAGGCGCTGACACGAACGCAGCGTCGCGCTACGATTCAGCGCGACGACCGACCACTCCAAGCAGCAATCCAAGCGCCCCGCCTCGTGACGGGGCGATCCACTCCGAGCCGAACTCCAAGACGGTCGTCGCGCGGGCCATGTGCTCGCCCCTTGGAGCGTCGGCATGCAGATCCAGCGCGTCGCGACGTCCTCGCTCTCGTTCTGGCCCGAGAACGCGCGCAAGCACGGGCCCGTGAACCACGAGGCGATCAAGCAGAGCCTCATGGCGTTCGGTCAGGCCGAGCCCCTGGTCGTCCAGGCGAAGACGAATCGCGTCGTCGGCGGGAACGGCCGCCTCGCGGCCATGCGCGAACTCGGGTGGACCGACTGCGACGTCGTGATGCTCGACCTCGACGACACGAAGGCCGCCGCGCTGGGCTTGGCACTAAACCGTTCGGGGGAACTTGCGGAGTGGAATGACGAGATCCTCGCCAAGATCCTGACCGAGATCGACGCGCGCGGAGAGCTCGCGACCGTCGGCTTCGACCAGGACGACCTGACGGAGCTGCTCGCCCGCGTCTCGAACGACGGGCTCGGCGCCGACCTGGACGAGATCCCCGAGCCGCCCGAGCAGGCGACGACCAAGAAGGGCGACCTTTGGATCCTCGGGAACCACCGCCTGCTCTGCGGCGACTCGGCGTCGCGCGAAGACCTCGACCGGCTGCTCGCGGGCGCGCCGATCCATCTGGTCAACATGGACCCGCCGTATAACGTCAAGGTCGAGCCGCGCAGCAACAACGCGATCGCGGCGGGCCTCTCGTCGTTCACGCAGACGCACCACCAGAAGCTCGACGTGTCACGGCACCCGGAGAAGTCGCAGCCGACGACGAAGCGCATGCGCGCGAAGGACCGACCGCTGGCGAACGACTTCGTGAGCGACACGCAGTTCGCGGACCTGCTCTCGAAGTGGTTCGGGAACGCGTCGCGCGTCCTGCTACCCGGCCGCGCCGCCTACATCTGGGGCGGGTACTCCAACTGCGGGAACTACCCCCCGGCGATGAAGAACGCGGGCCTCTACTTCTCGCAGGCGATCATCTGGGTGAAGGGCCACCCCGTCCTCACGCGCAAGGACTTCATGAGTGACCACGAGTGGTGTTTCTATTCGTGGAAGGAAGGCGCGGCGCACGAGTTCTTCGGCCCCAACAACGCGACGGACGTGTGGGAGGTGAAGAAGGTCAACCCGCAGTCCATGTGCCATTTGACGGAAAAGCCCGTCGAGCTCGCG
>Ga0137432_1000038_pt1 | contig 111730 bp, 76 predicted proteins | sample EasRivERMZT820_2_FD_102337 | JGI IMG/M metagenome (GOLD analysis project Ga0137432, IMG submission 102337) | Soil microbial communities from meander-bound floodplain in the East River, Colorado, USA - East River MetaG ERMZT820_2 | ecosystem: Environmental > Terrestrial > Soil > Floodplain ... | reverse complement strand
GGTCGTGCAGCGTGGCCGGATCGCTGTGCCCGGCCGTTTTCTCTACGACGAGGCGCGCTGTGGCCTCGAGCGGCGGTATTGTGGACGGCGGCTCGGGCGCGAGCGGCGGCGGCGGACCGCGGTCGCGCGCGCCCGCGACCCGCACGAAAGCCGCCACCACCGGATCGGCGGCGGCCGCCGCGTCGAGCGACGGCACCGGTCCGGCGCCGCGCGCCGCGCGCGCGAGCGCGACCCCCTTCGCGAACGCCGCCTCGCGCGGTTCGCCGCTCCCGACCGCCGCGTCGTCGAGCGCGAGCCCGACGCGGCGGATCAGGTCGGCGGCGAGCACGCCGCGGCGCAGGTCGCCGGACTCCGCGAGCGCGGCGAGCTCCGCGTCGAGCAGCCGCGCCTCGCTCTCGAGCAGGCGCGCCGGCACGCGGTCGGCGCGGCCGTCGTCGGGCGCGCGCTCCGGCGCGCCGCCCCCCGCTCCCGCGAGCCCGAGCCTTTGCGCACGAGCGGCGGAGAGGAGCCACGCCCCCACCGCGAGCGGGACGCACTGCAGCGAAGAGCGCTCGGCCGCCACGCCGCACCACCCCTCGACCGGGACGCGCGGCGCCGCCGGCACCGGGACGCCGAGCTCGGCGCACTCCATCGTGACGACCAGCGGACGCTCGAGCACGCCTTCGCGCTCCAGCAGGTCGCCGATCTCGAACCAGCTCCAGCCCGCGCCCGCGTCGCCGGCCTTCGCGAACCAGGCGCCCTTGTCGGCGAGCGGCCAGCCGTCGCCGCCGACGCGCACCTCGGCGCGGAACGGCGCCGACGCCACGGCGCGCGCGAAGAAGGCGGAGACGAGCAGCGACCGCGCGAGCTCGCCCTGCCCCGCCCGCGTCGCGCGTTCGAGCAGCGTCGCGCGCGCCGCGCCGCTCTGCGCGAGCGTCTCGCGCAGCAGCATGCTCGAGGTCGGCGGCGCCGTCCCGACCGCGGCGAGCGCCGCGTCGACGTCGGCCGGCGCGAGGTCGCGCAGCAGCGCGCGCGCGCCGGCGCGCCGCTCGCGGTCGAGCGGCGCGGCGAAGGCGGCGAGCGCCGCGTCGACCACCGCCGAGCGCGGCGGCGGGGGCGCGGGCGCCGGCGGCGCAGGCGCCACCTGCAGGAGCAGCGCGACGAGGTGCGCGCGCGTCATTTCGTCCCGCCGCCCGAGAGCGGCGCGAGCGTCGCGAGCCACTCGACGAGCGGCCGGCACGCCGCCGCCGCGGGCGCCGCCGCGACGTCGAGCACCTCGCCGCCGGCGCGGCCCTTCGCGCTCTCCGTCGAGAACGCGGAGAGCAGTACCGGGAGGATCTGCTTCGCCGTCGTGCGCGGGCACGGGGCGCCGCGGTCTTCGCGGCAGAGCCACGTCGACGCCCCCTTGTTCCCGGCGGTGAGGCCGCCGCCGCAGAACCACAGCCGCGGCCGCGAGCCCGCCGCGATCGGCGTGTCGGCGTTCACCTCCGCGAGCACGACGTCCTCGCGCTCCGACCACGGGAAGGGCGACTTTCCGCGGCGCAGCGGATCGAGCCGCAGCCAGCCCGCGTCGCCGGCGTTCACGTCGACCAGGTACTCGAAGCTCCCGCTGCCGCGCGCCGGCACCGTCCCGAGCAGCCGCACCGGCACCGACTGCGACAGGAAGAGCGCGACGGCGAGGTTGGCGCGGGCGAGCCGTCCGCCGCTCCCGCGCCGCAGCGCGTCGCCGGCCGCGTCGTGGCCGGCCGCGCCGTCCTTCACCTTGTCGTGCACGACCCCCTCGATCGCGCGCGCCAGCGCGACGAGGTCCTGGGCCTTCGGCTTGAGCGTGGCGGCGAGCTTCGCGATGTCGGGGTCGTCGGGGTTGGTGCCGGCGAGCGGCCGCAGGTAGGGCTTCATCGCCGCCCCCGCCGCCCGCCGGTAGAGCGTCCCGCTCGACTCGACGTCGTCGTGGCCGACGCTCTCCATCAGGAGGACGTCGACGTCGAGCGTGAGCGCGACGTGCTTCTCGCCGGTCTGGTTCCCGAGCTCGACGACGAGCATCCCGTCGCGGTCGTAGCTCCAGCGCGTCGCCTCCCCCGCCGGCACGGTCGCGACGGCGACGCGCAACGGCACCTGCGGCGACAGCCCGATCGGCGCGAAGCACTTGAAGCTGCAGCCCGAGTGCGCGCCGGCCGGCACGAAGACGTCGAACTCGGCGTGGGCGTGGACGACGCGCGCCGGCAAATCGCCGATGCCCGGCGCGGGGCCGGTCGCCGCCGCCGGGCTCGTGGCGAGGAGCGCGGCCGCGAGCGCGCTGCGGCGCACGCGACGGCTCATTCGCGGATCCTTCCCGTGAAGCGCAGCTGCTCGACGTCGAGCGCGGTCGCGCTGCGCAGCTCGATCCCGTCCTTGTCGGGCGGCGTCGCCATCACGCCCGGCGCCGAATGCACCTTGACGTGGTCGACCCAGACCTCGACCTCGCCCGAGCCGCCGTCGGGCCGCGGCAGCCAGCGGATCTCCACCTGGCTGCGCACGCCGCGCTCGAGCCCCACCTCCACCGACTTCGCCTGCGTCGCCTGCGTGAGGCCGAGCTCCGCCAGATAGAGGTGGTTGTCGCCCTGCTCGTCGAGCGAGCCGAACCAGATGGCGAGCTGCGGCCGCGACTCCTCGCGCACCGCCGCCTCCGAGCGCGCGAAGACGACGCAGGCCCCGCCGAGCCGGAGCCCGATGAACGTCGGCTCGCCCGGCGACTCGGTCGAGGGGGCGAGGTCGAGCTCGAGCCGCGCCGGGGCCTTGCGGTCGAACGGGACGCGCAGGAACGGGCCGTAGAGGCGCGCGCGTCGACCCGCAGCACCACCCGAGAAGTGGAGGCGCCCGTTCTCGATGCGGACGTCGTTGCCGGCGAGCATCCACTCGGCGCCCTGGTCGACGTCGGAGAAGTCGTAGCCGATCGCCACGCCCGCCTCGGGGTCGTCGACGCGCTCGCTCGCGTGCGGCGCGATGGCGAGGAGGCGCGCCGCGCGCCGCGCACGGGCGCGCGCCGTCTCCAGCGCGCGCTCGTTCTTCTCGCGCTCGCCGTAGGCCTGGCGCGCCGCCTTCGTCCCGCGCAGGCGGTCGAGCTGCGACCACGCCGTCTGCGCGCGCGCGGCGTCGCCCTTCGAGAGCGCGTCCTGGAACTCCTTCAGCGCGGCGTCGGCGGCCGCCTCGCGCTTCTCCTCCTTCTTCGCGGCGCCGGAGCGCTCGTCGTCGCGCAGCGCGCGCAGGTGGGCGACGACCGGATCGTCGCCCGCCGCCGCGAGCGTCTCGTCGAACCCCCCGCGCGACTTCGCCTCGCCGAAGTACCAGCTCGCGAGGAGACGTTCGCGCTCGTTGACGGTGCCCGCCGGCAGCAGCGTGAAGAGCGAGTCGACGCGCAGGTCGGTCACCTTCACCTTGAGGCCGCCGAGCTTGTCGACGCGGTACTGGCCGCCCCCCTCGTCGACGAGCTTCCCGCCGAAGCCGCGGCCGCCCCGGTCGCGCAGGTCGACGGTCGAGCCGACCTTCGCCTGCAGCGCCGCGCCCGCCGCGGCGAGCAGCTTCTCGAGCGAGTCGACCACGCCGCTCCAGCGCGCGCGGTCGTCGTCGGAGAGCGCGACCGTCGCGGCGACGCGCGCGTGCGCTTCGGCCAGGCGCCGGTCGGCGAGCAGGTCGTCGAGGCCCGGGTGCTCGCCGTCGCCTTCGAGCAGGAGCGAGCGCGCCTCCTCGGCGCGGCGCGCGCGGCGCCTCTCGACCACCTCGTCGAGCGCGCGGCCGTGGTCGGCGAGCGCGGCGTCGATTTCCGCCACCGCGGGGGCCGCGCTCCCGACGGCGAGCAGCGCCGCGCGCCGCGGCGCGATCTGCGTCCCGAGCGCCGTCTTGCGGCGCGCCGCCTCGTCGCGGTCGTCCCCGGGAGCGTCGGCGGCGCCGCGCGCCGCGTCGCCGAGGTCGAGGTCGTAGTTGCGCGCGTCCGCGATGCGATCCAGCGCGTCTTTGCGGCACTGTTTGAGCGCGTTGGCGAGGTCGAGGCCCCAGCGGTCGACGTCGCTCTCGACCGGCTCGCGCTGCACCTCCGCGGTGACCGACTCGGGCCAGCCGTGCACGAGCGCGTCGGCCGTCGCGCCCGCGTCGACGGCGAGGCCGCACGCGGCGAGCGCCTCGCGCGTGGCGGCGACGCACGCGTCGCGCTCGGCGGCGGCGTGGCCGCGGATCGCCTCCTGCGCGCCCGCGAAGTCGAGCTTCTCGAGCGCCTCGTCGATGCGGGACTTGGTGCGGTCGCGCGTCTCGCGCAGCGAGCCGCGCACCTTGCGCGCGACCGCGTCCGCGGCGCGGTCGAGCGGCGCGAGCCCGCCCGCCGCCGCTCTACGCAGCACCTCGTCGAAGTCGCGCAACGCCTGGGGAAGAGAAGCCCGTAACGTCGCCGGCACGAGGCGGTCGCGCGCGGCCGTGAAGGCTTCGTCGAAGGCGCGCCGCGCGTCGGCGAAGTCGCCGCGCGCGAGCACCGCGAGCGCCGCCGCCGTCGCCTCCCGCGCGGCGCGCTCGACCTCGCCGGAGAAGCGGACGAGCGCCTGGGCCGAGAGGTCGACGCGGGCCGACGCGCTCTCCGCGGTGAAGGTGCCCTCCTCCTTGAGCCGCGCGAGATCGGCGGCGATCGCGACGGCCGGGCGCGTGTCGTTCGCGAGCGCGTCGCGGTACTCGTCGAGGAGGCGCTGCTCGGCCGCCGCGACGTCGCGCGGCTTGGCGCCGCCGCCCGTGTGGAGCAGCGACGCGCCGGCCGCGACCGCGACGACGACGCCGGCGGCGACCAGCGTCCACGGCAGCCAGCGGAAGGGCGGCGGCTCGCCGGCGTCCTGCCAGGAGAGGCCGACGTCGCCCGCCGCGGCCTCCCCGTCGGCGCTGGCGCGCACGCGCGCGAGGTCGGCGAGCAGCTCGGCGCCGCTCGCGTAGCGGCGCTTGGGGTCGCGCGCGAGCAGCCGCGCGAGCAGCCGCGAGAAGGCTTGCGGCAACGTCGGGTCGACCTGCTCGACCGGGATCGGACGGCCGTAGAGCACCTCGTGGAGGGTCTCGCCCACCGTCTCGCCGCCGAACGGCGGGCGCCCGGTCGCGAGGTGGTAGAGCGTCGCACCGAGGCTGTAGAAGTCGCTGCGCAGGTCGACGCGGCGCGGGCTCTTCACCTGCTCGGGCGACATGTACTGCGGCGTCCCGACCGTGATCCCGAACTTGGTGAGCGAGCGGTCCGACGTCGCGCGCGCCAGCCCGAAGTCGGTGAGCTTCACCGCGCCGTCGCGCGCGAGCAGGATGTTGCCGGGCTTCACGTCGCGGTGGACGACGCCGTGGCGCGCGGCGTGGTCGAGCGCCGCGGTGACGCGCTCGCCGATCTCGAGGACCTCGCGCAGCGGCAGCTTCCCGCGCTCGTTCAGGAGCTCCTTGCAGCTGCGACCCTCGACCAGCTCCATCACGAACCAGACCAGCTCGCCCGTCTCGCCGAAGTCGATCGAGCGGACGATGCCGGGGTGGTCGAGGCGCGCCAGGACCTGCGCCTCCTTGGTGAGCCGCGCGAGCGCGAGGCGCGGATCGAGGTGGTCGACCCGGATCACCTTGATGGCGACGTGGCGGTCGAGCCCGCGCTGGCGCGCCTTGTAGACGGAGCTCATGCCGCCGGAGCCGAGGAGCTCGAGCACCTCGTATCCGGGGATCGGCTGTCCGAAGTCTCCGGCGCGTCCGGGCATCGCGCCCTCCCCCGCTACTGCTTCTTCCGCCCGCCGAATCCCGGCTGCGAGCAGGCCTTGCGCACCTCGAGGTCGACCTGCTCGGGCGGCATGCCGAAGGCGGCGAATGCCGCGGCGTGCGCCGTGATCGCGTCCTGCATGACCCCCGACGCCGGCCCCTTCGGCCACTGCTTGCGCAGCGCCGCGAAGAGCTTCAGGAACTCCGGCCGCTTCTCGTCGCGCAGCCACTTCACGACCACCATCGACTTCTTCACCTCGTCGCGCGTGATGGTGGTGAGGTCGCGCTTCAGGATCTGGTTCAGCGGCGGGTCCTTGCCGGCCGCGATCATCTTGACCGCCTCGTCGAACCAGTCGTGCTGCAGCAGGTCGCCCTTGCGCACGGTGCCGTACTGCTCGGTCGAGACGCAGTTGGTGCCGTTGCGGCCGAGCACGACGTACTCGGTGAGCGCCGCGTAGCCCTCGTCGAGCCAGGTCGGGAGGAACTTCCAGTTGTAGTCGTGGCGGTTGAGCAGGACGTGGCCGAGCTGGTGGATCGTCTTCGAGGCGGTCTCGTCGGCGCTGCGCGGACCGCGGTACGTCGCGCTCGTGCCGGTCGGGTCCCACCAGTAGAAGCCGTCGGCGCGCGCCACGCCGTCGGCCCAGCGCGCGCTCACCTTCGGCTCGTGCGCCGCGAAGAAGCGGGCGAAGTGGTCGAAGTCGTCGCGCGTTTTCAAGACCAGCGCGAGCACCTTCTGCCCGCCGAGCCAGCGCACGTCGGTTCCCTCGCCGACCGTCTCGGCGGTGTAGACGAAGGCGCGCTCGCCCGCCTCGCGCAGCTCCTTCGCCTCGGCGGGACCGAAGGCGGTGGCGGCGACCACGTGGTCCCCCGAGTCGACGGCGAGCTCGAGGCGGTTCGCCTCGCCGTACTCCTTCACGCGCGAGCGCGCGACCGCCTCGGCGCCCGGGATCCACTCATTGCCGAGCTTGACCAGCCCCTGCGCCGACTTCGCGGCGTCGGGACGCATCCACTTGCCCTGGAAGAGGACGTCGCCTTTTTCGAGGTGCTCCTTCTCGTCCGGCGTCACCCAGCGCCCGTCGTACGGCACGAGCCCCTTCGCGCGCATCGCGTCATCGTCGGCCTGCCGGACCTTGGCGTCGCGCTCGGCGGGCGTCATCCACTTGCCGTCGTGCTTCACGCGGCCCCTCGCCACGTTGGCGCCCATATGGTCGGGGTCGAGCGCCAGGACCTTGTCGAGGAGGCGGTCGCGGTCCTTCTTCAGCCCCTTCTTGCCGGCGAATTCCGCCAGCGCGAACCACTCGTCGGGTGTTCCGGGGGCGAGCTTCGCCTCGCGCGCGGCGAGCTCCTCCTCGGCGGTCGCCTTCTTCTCGACCCGCTCGATGCGCGATTTCGCGATGGCCTGGCGGCCGAAACGCGTGTCGAGCGTCAGCGTCGTCTCGTCCTCGGCGACGACCTTCCCCTCGAGCGACCCGCCCTCCTTCAAATGGACGACGTCGGCGCGCGCGCGCGCGACGAGCGGCCCGCCCGCCGCGACCGCGGCGGCGAGCGCGAGGGCGGCGGGGAGGCGGACGCTCCGTCGGGGCGCGCTCGTCATCCTGCGCGTTCCTCGTCGGCGTCGGCGTCGTGCTGGCCGTTCGAGATCGCCCCGTCGGCGTCGCCGACGCCGTTCCTGTCCTCGGGGCCCGCGGCCGGCGGCGCCTCGCCCGGCGCCAGCGGCTGGCCGTCGGCGCCGATGCGGTACTTCTCCATCTTGCGCTGCAGCGCGAAGCGGCTGATGCCGAGGCTCTCGGCCGCGCGGCTCTTGTTGCCGGCCGCCTCGGAGAGCGCTCTACGGATCTCGCCGCGCTCGAGCGCCTCGACCCGGCCGGTCAGCCCCTCGCGCGCGACCTCCTCCGACGGCATCGCCATCGAGCGGCGGATGCGCTCGGAGACGCGGTCGAGCGTGATGGGGTCGTCGGCGAAGGTGATCAGCATGCGGATCTCGTTCTCGAGCTCGCGCACGTTGCCGGGCCAGTGGTAGTTGACCAGCGCGTCCATCACCTCGGGCCGCAGCTTCAGGCTGGTGCGGCTCGACTCGCGGCCGAAGCGCTTCATGAAGTGGTCGACCAGCAGCGGAATGTCGTCCTTGCGGTCGCGCAGCGGCGGCAGGCGCATCGGCAGCACGTTCAGCCGGTACATCAGATCCTCGCGGAAGAGCCCCTTCGCGACCTGCTCGTTCAGGTCCTTGTTCGAGGCCGAGATGATGCGCACGTCGACGTGCACCGGCTCGCGCCCGCCGACCGGCCGGAACTCGCCCTCCTGCAGGAAGCGCAGCATCTTCTTCTGCACCTCGGGACTCATGTCGCCGACCTCGTCGAGGAAGAGCGTCCCCTTGTGCGCGACCTGCAGCAGCCCCTTCTTGCTGGTGCGAGCGCCGGTGAAGGCGCCGCGCTCGTAGCCGAACAGCTCGCTCTCCAGCAGCGCGTCGGGCAGCGCGGCGCAGTTCTCGGAGACGAAGTGCTGCTCGGCGCGCGGCCCGTTCTCGTGGATCGCCCGCGCGATCAGCTCCTTGCCGGTGCCGCTCTCGCCGCTGACGTAGACCGGGAAGTCGGAGGTCACGACGCGGTCGAGCAGCCGGAAGATGTCCATCATCGGCTTGCTGCGGCCGATGATGCGCGAGTAGTCGTTGCCGCCGGCCGCCGCGCGCTCGCGCAGGCGCGCGCGCACCTCGACCAGCTCGACCTCCTGGATCGCGACGCGGCGCTTGAGCTCGTCGTTCAGGATGCGGACGCGCTCCTGGCTCTCCTCGAGCTGCTTGTTGGCGTCGACCAGGTGGTCGACGAGGCGGGCCCGGTGGACGGCGACGGCGGCCTGGCCCGCGAACGCCTCGGCGAGACGCAGGTCCTCCTCGTCGAACGCGCCCTTGGTCATGCGGTGGTCGACGTAGACGGCGCCGATCGTCTCGCCCTGGGCGACCAGCGGGACGGCGAGCACCGAGCGCAGGCCGAGGTTGCTGATCGACTGCACCCCCTCGAAGCGCGCGTCGTCGCCGGCGTTGACCGAGAGCACCGACTTGCCCGTCTCCAGCACGCGCGTCGCGATCGAGCGCGAGATGGCGAGCTCGGGGTCGGGCACCTGGTCGCCGTCGAAGTTGCGCGCCGCCAGGAAGACGAAGGAGCCGTCGGCCTCGCGCAGGATGAGGAAGCCGCGCTCCGCGCCCGCGAGCTCGATCAGCGAGTCGACCACGAGCGTCAGGAGTTTCTCGACCTCGGTCTCGGTCGAGAGCGCGCCGGAGATGCGCTGCAGGCGGAGGTGGTTGCTGCGCTCGCGCGTGAGGCGCCGCACGAGGTCGTCGCTCGGCAGGCTCGGCCGCGCGATCTGCGAGGTCTCGTTGGGGTCGGGCTCGCGCTCGAAGAAGATGCGCGTCGAGCCGATCGCCACCGCGTCGCCCGAGCGCAGGTCGCCGGAGAGCACCTGCTGGCCGTTCACGAAGGTGCCGTTCTGGCTGCCGACGTCGACGATGGTCGCGTGCGCGCCGTCCCAGTCGATGCGGCAGTGGGAGCGTGAGGCGAGGCGGTCGCCGATGCGCAGGTCGGAGCCGGTCCCGCGGCCGATCATGACCGAGCTCTTGTCGAGCACGATCTCCTTGCGGTCGCCGTCGGCGTGGACGATGAATCGGGGCATGGGGGACTCCTGGCGGGCGCGGCGCTTCACACCGCCGGCAACAGGGCGTCGGCCGCGGCGAGCGCGTCCGGCGCGCCGATGCGCGTCATGCAGCGGTGGTCGAGGGGACAGACCTTGAGGTGGCACGGCCCGCAGTCGACGTCGACGCGGAGCACGCGGGTCGCTTCGAGGTTGCTGTTGGTGTGGCGCGGGTCGGTCGGGCCCATCACGACGACGCACGGCGTGCCGAACGCCGTCGCGATGTGGCGCGGCCCGGTGTCGGTCGTGACGAGCAGGCGCGCGCGGCGCAGCACCGGCTTCAGGAGCTCGAGCGCGATCGGCGCGCGCGACGAGTCGACGGCGCACGGTCCGGCGGCGGCGGCGATCGAGCGCGCCAGCTCCTCCTCGCCCGGCCCGCACAGGACGAGCGTCCGCAGGCCGCGCCGCTCGTGCAGGCCGCGGATCGTTCCCGCGAACCCGTCGAGCGTCCAGAACTTCGAGCTGCCGAACGAGGCGCCCGGGTTGGCGGCGAGGAAGGGCTCGTCCGCGCCGATCCCCAGCTCGCGCAGCGCCGCGGCGGCGCGCTCCGCCTCGTCGGCGGAGATCGCGAGCGAGAGCTTCTCGTCACCCGCCTCGACGCCGACCGCGCGCAAGAGGTCGAGGTAGAGGCGCGTCATCGGGATCGGCCGGCGGCGGCGCCCCTCCCGTTCGAGGCGCGGCCGGACGTCGAGCAGCAGGAAGCGCTGGTGCGACCCGTATCCGAGCACGCAGCGCGAACTCGCCGCGCGGGCGAGGAGCGCGGAGGAGATCGAGTTCGGGAGGAGGACGAAGAGGCGGTCGCGGTCGCGCGCGAGCTCCCGCCCGGCGCGCAGGAAGCCGCCGAGTCCGGCGTGGCGGCCTTTGCGATCGAGCTCGAAGAACGCGTCGAAGGAGTCGAGGCCGGCGAGGAGGCGGCGGCTCGCGGATGTGCCGACCAGGACGATGCGGGCGCGCGGAGCCGCGCGTCGGAGCGCACGGAGAGCCGGAGTGGCCATGACGACGTCGCCCACCCAGTTGGGAAGGCGGACGTGGACCGTCTCCGAGCCGATCTCCTCGACGTGCACCTTCGCCTCGCAACGCACACGCGGCGCGCACAGTCTACGTGCGCTTTGCCACGAGGTAACGAGCGAAGACGCGCGACGGCGCGAATCGTCCCGGGAGCGGCGGATCACGGGGGGCGGGAGGCGGGGACGGGGGCGCCGCCCGACCGGCCGATCACCCCCCCCGATCCAAGGCCGACGAGGCCCCGCTCAGTACCCGAAGCCGGGCAGGAGCTGGGCGAGGACCGGTTGCCAGAGGGGGAGCGGCACCCCGCCGCCCGCGGCGGCGAGGATCGCCAGCGCGGAGGCCGAGTCGCCGACCGCCGGCCCGAGCACCGGGCCGCTGCTCGGCATCGAGTGCTGGCCCCGGAACTGGTTGCGCGCCTCGACGAAGGGAGAGGAGACGAACTTGTCGCGCCGCGAGCCGAACTCCGACCGCGTCGTCTGCAGTTTCGTCTTGCCGGCGATGAGCTGCGGATTGGCGAAATGGGCCCGCCCCGCCTGCTGCTCCATCTGCTCGCGCTGCAGCGCGGGGCCGGTCTTCGAATCGAGGCCGACGAGGTTCGTCACGGCGTCGGCCGCCGAGCCGACTGCGTTGCCCGTTGCGGTGGCGAGCGTCGAGACGGTTCCGGCCGAGGAGGCCGTCTCCGTAGCGGCGCAGCCGGCGAGCGCGGCGGCGGCGAGCCCGAGCGGGAGGAGTCGACTCCGGCGGATGGCGACGAACACGCGGTTCTCCGAGCCCTCGGGCGAAGCGGAAGCGCAGCCTTCTATCCGCACCCCCCGGTTCCGGCAACGCTCGGCCCCGGCGGAGGGGTCAGGCGTGGGCATGCGAGGCGCCGAGCCGGCCGCGCTTGCGCGCTCCGGCGACGGCCGCCTGCGCCCGGCCGCCCCGGAGCGGCCGCGCCGACCCCTTCGCGCCCGGACGCCCGATCGAGCGGGCCGGCTTCCCGCCCCCGCGGCCCTTGGCGGCGGCGGCGCGGGCGAGCGACGCCGCATGCGCCTGGCTCGCGAGCTTCAGGAGGTCGCGGGTCGAGTGGCCCTTCGGGTCGCCGACGATGATCAGCTCGGCGCCGATCTCCGCGAGGACGTCGCGCTCGGGGAAGTTCTCCGCCGTGTAGTCGGTGCCCTTCGCGACGATCGAGGGGCGCAGCCGCCGCAGCAGCGGGCCGACGGTCTCCTCGTCGAAGATCGTGACGTAGGTCACGCCGTCGAGCGCGGCGAGGATCTCGGCGCGATCGGACTGCGACTGGAGCGGGCGCCCGCTCCCTTTGAGCTTGCGCACCGAGGCGTCGGAGTTGATCGCGACGACGAGGCAGTCGCCGCGCTTCTTCGCGTCCTGCAGCGCGCGCACGTGGCCGACATGAAGCAGGTCGAAGCAGCCGTTGGTGACGACGACGCGCTTGCCTCCGACCTTCAGACTCTTGAGCCGCTTCGCGAGATCGTCCTGATCGAGAACGATCTGTCCCATGCGCTTCCTCCTCCCCGGTCGAAGGTCCCCCGCCACGAGGCCGCCATTCTGCCGGGGGCGGCGGCGGAACGAAGCGAATCCCGCTCGTTTCCGGGGGAAGCTCAGCGCCGCCGCGGCAACGGGGCCCGCTCCAACGCGGCGAGCAGCTCGTCGCGGGAGCAGGTCGCGGCCCCGACCTTCATCACCACGACGCTCGCGGCGCAGTTGGCGATCCAGGTCGCCTCCTCGAGCGTCGCGCCGGCGAGGCGCGCGGCGGTGAACGCCGCGACGACCGTGTCGCCGGCGCCTGAGACGTCGACCACCTCTTCTGTCCCGACCACCGGGAACTCGAGGGGCTCGCGGCCGCGCTCGAAGAGCATCATTCCGTGCTTGCCGCGTGTGAGAAGGACCGCCTCGGTCCCGAGCCCGTCGAGCAGGCCGCGCCCGACCGCGTGCGCGTCGCGCGGCTGCTCGATCTTGAGCCCGCTCGCCTCCTCCGCCTCCTCCTCGTTGGGGGTCACGACCGTGACGCCGGCGAAGGACTTCAGGCGGTGGCGCGAGTCGACGATCACGGGCTTGCGCTTCGCCGCCGTGCGCAGCCACGCGCAGACGTCCGGCGCGAGCAGCTCGTAGTCGTAGTCGGAGACGACGAAGCCGCCGACGCGCCGGTCGACCGCCTCGAGCCGCGCGATCGTCTCGGCGTCGCGCGCGCGGGCGTCGCCGCGCGGCGGCTCGCGGTCGATGCGGAAGAGCTGCTGCTTCGTGCGGTGCGGGTCGCCGGCGAGGATGCGCGTCTTGGTGACGGTCGCGCGGTCCTTGCGCACCAGCACCGGCGCGGCGTCGACGCCCGCGGCCGAGAGGATCTCGACGACGCGCGCGCCCGGGGCGTCGGCCCCCACCTCGCCGACCATGTGCACGCGTGCGCCGAGCTCGGCGAGGTTGCGCGCCGTGTTGGCGGCGCCGCCCGGGAAGACGTCCTCGCGCTCGTAGTGGACGATCAGGACGGGCGCCTCGCGCGAGAGGCGCGCCGGCTTCGTGAAGAGGTAGACGTCGGCGATCAGGTCGCCGACCACGCCGACCTCGACGCCGGCCATCTTCGGGACGAAGCGGCCGAGCTCGCTCACGACGCCGCTCCCGCGTCGCCGCGGCGCGCGCGGATGCGCTGGAGGATCGCGCTGGTGGACTCCCCGGGCACCAGGGGCGCGAGCACGACGGAGCCGCCGTGCTCCTCGACGAATTCGCGCCCGACCACGCCCTTCTCCTTCCAGTCCTCGCTCTTCGCGAGCACGTCGGGCGCGACGGCGCGCACCACCTTCTCCGGCGTGTCCTCGCGGAACGGGAAGACCGCGTCGACGCACGCGAGCGAGGCGAGCAGCCGCAGCCGCTTCTCGATCGCGAGCACCGGCCGGTCGCGCCCCTTGGTGCGCCGCACCGACGCGTCGTCGTTCACCGCGACCACCAGCACGTCGCCGTGCGAGCGCGCGAACTCGAGCGACTGGACGTGGCCGGGGTGCAGCAGGTCGAAGCAGCCGTTGGTGAGTGCGACGCGCCGCCCCTCGGCGCGCCAGCGGCGGACCAGCGCCACGACCCCTTCGAGCGTCGTCACCTTGCCCGCCGTGGTGAAGCCGTGCGCGAGCGCGTTCGCCAGCTCGGACGGGGTCACCGTCGCGGCGCCGAGCTTCTCGACGACGAGGCCCGCCGCCGCGTTCGCGAGCTCGACCGCCTCGCCGATCGGGCGCGCGGCGGCGCGCGCCAGCGCCAGCACCGCGATCACCGTGTCGCCCGCGCCCGTCACGTCGAAGACGGCGCGCGCGCGCGTCCCGACGTCGCCCTCGCTGCCGTCGGCGGCGAGCCAGTAGATCCCCTGCGCACCGCGCGTGATCACCACGTACTGGAAGCCCACGTGTTCGATGAGGCGGCGCGCCGCGGTGCGGCACCCCGCGACCGTCTTGGTGTCGCAGCCGGTCGCCGCCTCGGCCTCGGCCGCGTTGGGGGTGATCGCGTGGGCGCCGCGGTACTTCACGAAGTCGCGCCCCTTGGGGTCGACCACCACCTCGGCGCCGAGCGCGCAGGCGCGCTCGATCACGCGCGGCGTCAGGACGCCCTTCGCGTAGTCCGACAGCACCACCGCTCCGAGGCCGCGGCCGTTGCGCTCGAGCCAGGCGAGGAGCCGCGCCTCGAGCGGCCCGGAGAGCGGCTCGACGTCCTCCTGGTCGACGCGCAGCATCTGCTGGTGACGCGCCAGCATGCGCGTCTTCTGGACGGTCGGGCGCGAGCGGTCGACGCGGACGCCCGCGTCGGCGACGCCCGCCTCGCGGATGCGCGCGCGCAGCAGCGCGCCGGCGGCGTCGCTCCCGCAGACGCCCGCGAGCAGCGCGCGGCCGCCGAGGCTCGCCACGTTGGCGGCCACGTTCGCCGCGCCGCCCGCCTTCGCCTCCTCGGCCCGCACGCGGAAAACCGGCACCGGCGCCTCCGGCGAGATGCGCGGCACCTCGCCCGAGACGTAGCGGTCGAGGATCAGGTCCCCCACGACCAGGACGCGCCGCCCCTTCAGCCGGTCGAGCAGCTCCGAGACGTCGCCGCTCAAGGCGTGCTCCCTGCCGTTCCGCCCCCTCCGGTACGCCACTCCGCGGGCGGGTCGACCACCAGCCAGCGCAGCAGCGGCAGGACGATCTCGTGGTGGCCGCGCAGGTCGAGGCTCTGCCCGCCCGCCGGCCGGTCGAGGACGTTCACGCGCGTGCGGTAGTGAGGAAGCTGGTCGAGGTTCGCGGTCGTGAAGCGGTCGACCACGAAGCCGAGGTTGCGCGCGATCGCGAGCGCCTTGAGGAAGATCTCGGGGAGCGTGACGGCCGAGCCGACGTTGAAGTAGACGCCCCCCTGCAGCGCGGAGACGGCGGCGGCGAAGCGGCGGAAGTCGGCGAGGCTCGTCGCGCCGATCGCCGCCCCGTCCGCCGACGGGTGCATGTGGACGATGTCGGCGCCGAGCGTCACGTGCACGGTCGCCGGGACGCCGAGCCGGCGGCAGTTCCAGAGCATCGAGAGCTGCCGGTGCGGCAGCTGCGCCCGCTCGATGGCGGCGCCGACCGCCTCGCCGAACCCCTCGCCCGCGCGCGCGCCCGCGACGACCGCCTCGTTCAGGAACTGCGCCGTGTCGCGCGCCATCCCGAACGAGCCGTCCTTGAGGGCGCTCGCCACGTCCTCGCTGGTCGCGCCGATCATCGCGAGCTCGACGTCGTGGATCGCGCCGGCGCCGTTCATGGCGACCGCCTGCACGAAGCCGCGCTCGAGCAGGTCGGCGAGCAGCGGCGAGAGGCCGACCTTCAGCACGTGCGCCCCGATCCCCCACAGTACCGGCGCGCCCGCCGCCTTGGCGGCGACCATCGCTTGCGCCAGCCGGCGCAGCGTCCGCGCGCCGAGCACGTCGGGCAGCGTGCGCAGCAGCGCCTCGACGGCGCCGCGCGGCGGCTCCTCGGCCTGCGCGAACCCCTCGCTCGTGACGAGGTTCGGCCGCTCGCTCAGCGCGTAGGTCTTCAGCCGCGCGAGTGGCAGCTCACCCTTCGCCCGAGGCGGATCGCGCGGTGGATTCGGCGGCCCCTTCATCGCGCGCAGCATAACGCTCCAGCCATTTCGGGTCGGGCTCGCGGCCCGACGCCTTCCAGCGCTTGTGGAACCAGAGGTACTGGCCGGGCGCGGCGCGGATCGCCGCTTCGAGCCGGCGGTGGAACGCGAGCGTCATGCGGAACGCGTCCTCGTCCTCGGGCAGGTTGGGGTCGGGCTCGATCGGCGGCTCGATCACGGCGTCGACCTCGTGCGGCCGCGCGCCGCACCGGCTGAAGATCGGCAGCAGCGGCAGGCCGAGGCGCCGCGCGAGCGACGCGATGAACGTGAACGTCGACGCCGGCGCGTGGAAGAAGGGGATGCGCAGCCCTTCGCTGCCCGCGTGCTGGTCGATCATCAGCGCGATCACGTGGCCCTGCTTGAGCTCGCGCATGAGCTTCACGCCCGCGCCGTCCTTGGCGACCATGCGCTGGCCGAAGCGGCTGCGCAGCGCGAGCAGCTCCGCGTCGATCAGCGGGTTCTCGAGCGGCCGCCCGACGCCGGTGACCGGCAGGCCGAGCCTCGGCCCGAACGTCCCCATCACCTCCCAGTTGCCGAGGTGGCCGGTGAGGAAGATCACGCCGCGCCCGCGCGCGAGGACGCGGTCGTAGTGCTCCTTGCCGTGCATCCGCAGCACCTCGTCGGGACGCTTGCGGGCGAGCGCGGCCTCCAGGGTCATCATCTCGATCGGGACGCGCATGAAGTGGCGGAAGCACTCGCGCACGTCGGCGCGGATGCGCGCGTCGTCGGGATGCCCGCCCAGCGCTTCGGCCATCTGCCGCCGCGCGAGGCGGACGCGGCTGCGCAGCACGAGGTGCGCCAGCGCGCCGAGTCCCCGCGCGAAGGCGAAGGCGACCGGCACGGGCAGCGCCTGCAGGAACCGGATCAGGCCGTGCACGAGCGCGTGCTCGACGCGCCAGCGCCAGCGCACGCGCACGACCGGGCCCGGCGCGTCAGCCGGCGGCATGCTCCTTCGCCTTCTCCTGCTCGAAGCGGATCGCGATCGGCTTCGAGACGCCGTCGCCCTGCATGGTCACGCCGTACAGGACGTCGGCCGCCGCCATCGTCACCTTCGCGTGCGTGACGATCAGGAACTGCGTCCCCTTCAGGAACTCGCGCACCATCGTCGTGAAACGCGCCTTGTTGGAGTCGTCGAGCGGCGCGTCGACCTCGTCGAGCACGCAGAAGGGCGACGGCCGGGTCGAGAAGAGCGCGAAGAGGAGCGCCACCGCGGTGAGCGCGCGCTCGCCGCCGGAGAGCAGCGCGAGCGAGCGCGGGTCCTTGCCGGGCGGCGCCGCGACGATGTCGACGCCCGGCTCGCCCGGCTCGTCGCCCTCGACCGGCAGCAGGTCGGCGCGCCCGCCCGCGAAGAGGCGCCGGAAGAGGTCGCGGAAGTGCGCGCGCACCTCCTCGAACGTCTTCTCGAAGCGCGACTCGCACTCGCGGTCGATCTCCTCGATCATCTCGCGCAGCTTCGCGCGCGCCTCGGTCAGGTCCTGCTTCTGCTTCGACAGGAAGATCGCCCGCCCCTCGACCGCCTGCAGCTCCTCGATCGCGGTCACGTTCACCGGCCCGATGCGGGCGATGACGTTGCGCAGCCGCTCCGCCTCCTGGTTCAGCGTCGCGAGCGGCGTCTCGAAGAGCTTCGGGTCGAGCACCACGTGGATCGGCAGCGCCGGCGCCACGGGCGGAGCGGGAGCCGCGGGCGGAGTCGCGCCCGGCGCCGCAATCATCGCCGCGGCGACGCTCCCGTTCGCGCCCTCCGGCGCGGGCGCCCCGTTCGCGCCGACGGCCGCCTCGAGGCCCATCGCCTCGACCGGCGCGGGCGGCGGCGGCGGCAGCACGAGGTGCGTCGCCTCGCCCGCCCGGATCGCCGCGACCTGGCGCGCGAGGTCGTCGGGCGTGAGCAGCAGCTCCTCGCCGACCTTCGCCTCGAGCACCTCGAGGTGGAGGCGCTGCTCCTGCTCGCGCAGCTCGAACGACTGCAGGTCGCGCGACGACGCCTCGACCAGGCCGCGCAGCTCGTGCACCCGGGCACGCAAGCCGGCCGACTCGGCCTTGTGGCGCTCGAGCTCGGTCGCGCGCGCCGCGAGCTCCTGGGCGAGCCGCTCGATCTCGGCGAGCAGCCCCTGCCGCTCGGCCGCGGCGGCCGCCTTCGTCTCGGCGAGCTGCTGGTCCTCCTCGGAGAGCTCGGCGATGCGCCGGTCGGCGCGCTGCAACTCTTCCCGGCGTTCGAGCAGGCGCGCCCGTGCCGTCGTGCGCGCGTCAGCCGCGGCCTTGGCCCGCTCGGCGAGCTTCGCGACCTCGACGTCGAGCGCGACGACCGCTTCCTCGGCCTTCTGCTTCTCGCCGTGGCCGCGCGTCGCCTCCTGCGCCAGCGCGCCGCGGCGCGCGCGCACCTCGGCGCGCCTCGCCTCGAGGGTGGCGCGTACGGTCGCCAGCGTCCGCCGCTCGGCGTCGAGCTGCGCGCGCTTGCGCTCGAGGTCGACGAGCTCGCGCGCGTCGAGCTCGAGCTCGTCGCGCAGCAGCGCGAGGCGGTTCTGCGACCCCTGCAGGTCGGCCTGCGCCTCCGCTTCGACGCCGGCCGCCTCGGCGCGCCGCTGCGAGCGCGCCTCGCGGTCGCGCTCGCGCAACGCGATCTCGTCCTGCATCCGCGCCAGCGCCGACTCGAGCTCGCGGCACTCCGCCTCGCCCGTCCGCACGAACCGCTCGAGCCGCTCGCGCTCGTTTCTCCGCGTGATCAGGCCGAGGAACTCGCCACGGCCGCGGCTCACGCTCTCGAACGGCGAGAGCATCACCTCGCCGTCGCGGCTGACGAGCGCGCGCCCCGCCTCCGGCGAGCACTGCTCCATCGGGACGTCGGCCGGCAGCAGGTCGAACTGGCCGACCAGCGCCGACAGGAGCGCCCCGTCCTTCTTGTCGAAGCCCGACGCGCGCAGCAGCTCGTTCCAGGCGAGCTCCGCCTCGGGGCGCGGCAGCTCGGCGCGCGAGAGGATCCGGATCCGTTCGAGGCCGTCGCGCCGCAGCCGCTTCAGGATGCGGTTGGCCGTCGCGCGATCGGCGACGACGAGCGCCTCGGAGAGCTGCCCGAGCGCCGCCTCGAGCGCGCGCGCCACCTCGGTGGGCGCGGTGACGAGGTCGGCCACGATCCCCTCGATGCCGGCGAGCTCGGGGTCGCCGGCCGCGGCGCGCTCGAGGAGGTCGCGCACCTGCTCGCTCACCCCCTCGTGGCGGGCGATCGCGTCCTCGACGACGAGGAGGCGCGACTTCTCGCCCTCGATGCGCGCGTGGCGCTGGCGCTGCCGGTCGGCCAGCGCCTGCCGTTCGTTGAAGAGGCGCGCCAGCACGTCGTCGTCGGCCGAGAGCTCCTGCTCGAGCGCGCGCCGCTCCGCGGTCCGGCGGGCGACCACGTCGCGCTTCGCGCGCGCGGCGTCGGCGACCTCGGCGATCGTGCGCGTCCGCTCGGCGCTGCGCCCCTCGAGCTTGTGGCGCGAGTTGGCCAGCACCTTCAGGTGCGACTCGACGTCGCCGAGCTCGCTGCGCGCGCGCTGTTCCTCTTCGACGAGGTCGAGCTCGTCCTTCTCGAGCTCGCCGACCGCCTCCTCGATCTCGCGGGCCTTGCGGTCGAGCTCCTGCATGCGCCGCTGCGCGGAGCCGCGCTCCTCGCGGCGCTTGGACTCCTCGGCAGCCACTTGGTGGACGCGCTCCTCCGACTCGCGCTCCGACCTCGCGAGCTCCTTCGCCTGCCCCGCGACCTCGGCGCGGCGCGCGGCGCTCTCGGTGCGCTCGCCCGCGACCTGCAGCGCGCGCTCGTCCAGCTCGGCGAGGCGCGTCACGAGGTGCTCGCCGCGGGCGCGCCGCTCGGCGTGGACCGCGCGCGCGTCGCTGATCGCGGCGGCGCGGGCCGCCTGCTCCTCGTCACGCGCTCCCAGCGAGCTCTCGCCCGTCGCGAGCTCGGCGCGCGCGGCGGACTCGCGCGAGCGCGCCGCCTCCTTGCCCTCGTCGAGCTCGGCGAGCGCCGCCTGCAGCTCGCGGCGGCGGCGGTCGTGCAGGACCGCGACCACGGCGCGCAGCCGGTCGCGCTTCTCGACGTACGTCCGCGCGCGCCCCGCCTGCGACTTGAGCGAGCGGACCTGCCGCTCGAGCTCGGCGAGGAGGTCGCTCGCGCGCGCGATGTCCTGCTCGGTGCGCTCGAGCCGGCGCACCGTCTCCTTGCGGCGCACGCGGTAGCGGCTGGTGCCCGCCGCCTCCTCGATCAGGACGCGCCGCTCCGACGCGCTCGCGCGCAGGATCGCGTCGATCTGTCCCTGCGCCATGAACGAGTAGCCGCCGACCCCGAGCCCCGTGTCGAGGAAGAGGTCGCGCACGTCCTTCAGCTTCGCGGTCGAGTCGTTGACGAGGTAGATGCTCTCGCCGTCCTTGCCGAGACGGCGCGTCACCTTCACCTCGGGCGACGGATGGGGCAGCCGCCCCGCCGCGTTGTCGAAGTGGAGCGAGACCTCGGCGTGGTCGACGCTGGTCGCGTCGCCGCGGTAGACGACGTCCGCCATGCCGGAGCTGCGCAGCCGCGTCGGCCGCTGCTCGCCGAGCGCCCATTGGATCGCGTCGACGAGATTGCTCTTGCCGCAGCCGTTCGGGCCGACGATGGCGGTGATGCCGTCGCCGATCGCGAACGTGGTCCGGTGCGCGAACGACTTGAACCCGTACATCTCGACCTTGGTGAGCTTCATGCGGAGACGGTCCCTTCGGACGGACGGGAAGCGCGGACCTTCGGCAGGCGAGACGGCGGGATCGAGGCGGTCGACGACCGCGCGGCCGAGTGCCCTCTCGGCGGCGCGGGGTCGCAGGCGTAGCGGAATGCGGCGCCGTCGTGCGCGAGGCCGAGCACGTCGTGGCCGCGGGGAAACGCGAGGAAATCGAGGCGCCCGAAGCGCAGCTCCGCCTCGGAAAACGGCTGCTCGCGCGCTTCGTAGCGGGCGCTGCCGGAGACGGGAAGTGCCGCGGCGAGCGCGGCGACCACCTCGTCTCGCAAGCGCGCGGCCGGCTCGCTCTCGGCCGGGTCGCGCTCGGTGACGGCGCGCACGGCGGCGTCGACGCCGACCGGCACGATCTCGACCGAGTAGGCGTGGCTGCCTGGAAGTTCCAGCGGCAGATCGCCGCTCACGTCGCGCGCGACGTCGCGCAGGCGGCGCAGGAAGCCGACGCCCGCCTCGTCGCGCTGCAGCAGGTCGCGCAGGACGTTGGTCGCGGCGGCGACGCCGCGCTCGACGAGTCCGGGCAGCGCGCGCAAGAGCTCGCGCTCGCGCCGCCGGCCCGCGTGCAGCCCGAGCCGCGCGACGTTGAGACCGACGCGCGCGCCGACCACGTGGACGGCGGGCGTGCGCGTCGAGTGCGACACGTCGGCGACGCCGAGCGCGAGCGCCGGCTGCAGCACGGCACTGATCGAGAGGAGCTCGCGCTCCTCCTCGCCCTCGTCGACCAGGATCCGCACGCGCGGCAGCTGGAGGTGCGCCGCGAAGTCGACCGCCGCGTCGAGGAGGTGCGTCACGAAGGCGAGCAGCCGCGCGCGCACCGTCTCGGGCTCGGCGCCGCGCCGGAAGAGCGAGGTGGCGAGCCGCGCCGGCAGCTCGACGCCCACCCCGAGGATGCGGCGCGCGGTCCGGCCGCGCCGGCCGGCGACGCCGTCGGAGAGCGCGAGCAGCAGCGCGCGCGCGGTCTCCTCGGCCTGCGCCGAGCTCTCGAACGCGGGCGCGAGCGCGCGCTCGACGTGGTTCAGGCCGAGCGGCGCGTGCAGCGCCGGCTCGACGCCGTGCACGAGATGGAGCAGCGCCGCGAGCGCGCCCGGGAGCGCGGCGCGCCGCACCTCGCCGAGGTCGACCGTCGCCTCGAGCGCCTGGCCCGGCGCGGCGAGCCCATCGACATGAAGATCGCCCGCAAGATGCGCCTCGGCGACCGCCGGGTCGAGGACGCGCGCGAGGCTGTAGCGCCGCAGCAGCTCCTGGCCGAGCCGCACGTCGGGCCGCTCGCAGGTGAGTGCGCGGGAAAATGCGATCGCCTCGACCTCCTGCGCCGGCAGCCCGAGCCCCTGCACGCGCGGCAGCAGGTCGGCGCGCCCGCGTTCGAGCAGCTCGACGGCGACCCATTGGCGCAGCGTCGCGGCAGCGAGTCGCGGCGCTCCCTGCGCCATCACGCGCCGCTCGACCGCGGCCGCGATCTCGCGCGCGTCGACGCTGCGCAGCGAGACCTCGAGCACGAGCGCCTGCGCGAGGTCGTCCGCGTCGAACCGCTCGAGCCGCTCGCGGCCGAGCGACGCGATGCGCGGCGCGCCGTCGTCTTGCGCCGCTCCGTTCGCGCGCGCGGGCGCGTCGCGCCGCGTGAGGCCGACCTCCTCGTCGCGCGCCTGCTGCAGGATGTAGCTGCGCGCCACGTCGTGGTGGCCCGTCTCCATCAGGACGCGCTCGGCGATCTGGCGCACGGCGCGCGCCGGCGGCGGCGCGTCCGCGTGCTCGGAACGGAGCACGAGCGCGACCAGCGTCGCGAGCTCGTCGGCGAGGAGCTCCTCGCCCTGGCCGACGGCCAGCGCCGCGCGATGGATCGACGCCGCGAGACGCGCGGCGTCGAAACGCTCGCGCGCGCCATCGGACCGGACGACTTCGCGCAACGGATCCTCTTCCGGATCAGGTTGCGGTCGGATCATTTCCACGCCCCGCCATCACCGGTTGGCCTTGGTCGGCTTCTCCGGCGCCCCTTCCCCATGCCCAGTCCCGTGCCCTGGACCGTTCCCCGTCCCGTGCTTCCCCTGATCCCCATGATTCATCAGGGGCCCGAGCTCTTCCAGGAACTGCTCGACGTCCTTGAACTCACGATAGACCGACGCGAAGCGGACGTACGCGACCGGGTCGAGCTTGCGCAGCTCGTTCATCACGAGGTTGCCGACGAACTGCGACGAGACGTCCTTGTCGAACATCTCGTTCAGCTGCGCCTCGATGCGCCGGCAGATCTCCTCGATCTGCTCCTGGGAGACCGGCCGCTTCTCGCACGCCTTCAGGATCCCGGCGCGCAGCTTCGCGCGATCGAACGGCACGCGGCTGCCGTCCTTCTTGATGACGCGGAGCTGGATCTCCTCGATCGTCTCGTAGGTGGTGAACCTGCGCCCGCACTCGAGGCACTCCCGCCGACGACGGATGACCGCCGCGTCCCCCGAGGTCCGCGAATCGATCACCTTGTCATTGTTGGACTTGCAGTACGGACACCGCATCGCGGCTTCGCCTGGTCCCGACCCTCTGGTGTTCCGCCCCCGCTCCCAGTCCTTTGGGCCGCCGCAGCGCCCGGCGCCGGACCGTCCCCTCCCGGTCTTGGCACGCCGGCCCGGGATTCTCCCGCTCAACCGCTGGTGTGTCAAAGACGGAGTGACGCGACTGCTTGGGGATTCGTCACTTAGGAAAGGTCGCCGGCACGAGCCGCCCCTTCTCGAAGGTCAGCCCGAGGTCGCGCAGCGCCTCGGAGAGCGGCGGTCGGCTCTTCACCTGGGCCTCGACGGCGGCCAAGGCGTCCGGCGCGCGCGCGAGGAGCTTCTCCTGCCAGAAGAGGGCGAGCTCCTTGTGGCGGTCGAGCAGCTCGACCACGAGGAGGCCGGTCATGGCGGCCTTCGACTCGACGTCGAGCTTGAGCCCGGTCTCGAAGCCGCGCCGCGACAGCCGCAGCGCCTCGCCCGACGCGGGGCTCTGCAGATGGAGCAGCAGGCTCACGTTCCCGGCGGTGATCGGGCCGTTCGCGAGCGCCGCGCGCGAGAGCTGCATCTCGCGCAGCCAGTCGTCGACCGGCGCGAGGTCGACGCAGGCGGGCCGCCGATCGGCGCCCGCCGGCGGGGAGAGGCCGAGCGCGCGCTCGACCTCCGGGAGCAGCGCGTCGGCGACGGCGAAGGTCGCCTCGAGCGTCGGGTGGCAGTGGTCGAGGAAGAGGTCGTCGCCGGGCGCCGCGAGCTGCGTCGCGCGCTGGAACGCCGCGACGACGTCGACCAGCGCGGCGTCCTGCTCGCGCGCGACGAAGCGGATCGCATCGTTCAGCGCGGCGCGCGCGCGATTGGGATAGCCGTCCAGCTCGAGCGCGCGCTCGAACGCGCGCGCCGCCTCCTCGGAGCGGCCGTTCGCCTCGAGCCGCAACCCTTCGACATAGCTGCGCAGCGCGACGTCGGGGTCCTGCGCCGTGAGCGCCTGGGAGAGTTGGCGCGACTGCTCACTCCACGGCTCGCTGCGCGCGAGGCGCAGCAGCTCGCTCAGATGGTGGTCGTAGTTCTTCGCGACGGCCGGCAGCAGCGGTCTCGAGTGGAACGAGTAGCAGGGCGCGAAACGGGAGAGGTTCGACGCCTGCGTCATGAGCAGCGCCTTCGCGCCGCCCGCGCGCGCGGTCGCGACCATCGCCTCGAGGTTCTCCCGGAAGCGCGCGACGCCGCGCGCGAATTCATCGGGACCGAGGAACGGCCCGGCCCCGACCAGCCCGCCGCCGGCGCGCGCCGCGAGGTCGAGCGCCGCCGGATCGTCGGGGCCGGCCGCGCGCGGCGGCCTCAAGAGACCGGCGATGCGCAGGCGTCCGACCGTCCGCTGCAGCGTCCCGCCGAATCCGTCGCGCAGGTCGTCGATGTAGGAGGCCTGATATTCATTGTGGCCGCTGCAGATCACGAGGAGGTCGGGCGCGCACGCCATCGCTTCGCGCGCCGTCGCGGCGACGGCCGCGCTCGGATCGGCGGCGCGCCCGAATTCGACGACTTCGATCGCGCGTCCCGGATGGTCGCGGCGCAGGCGCGCCTCGAGGACGCGCGCGAAGGAGAAGTGCGGCGCGAAGGGAAAGCCGGCCGCCGTCGACTCGCCGACCACCACGACGCGCAACGTTCCCGCGGGCTTCGCAACGGCGCAGGCGATGCGATCGAGCGAACGCGCCGGGTCCTTCGCGAGGTCGGGCCAGTTCCGGTAGCGCGTGAGCAGGCGCCCCTCGGGCGCCTCGAACTCGACGAGCTCGCGCTCGACGCCGCGCCCGGTCGTGCGCAGCGCGAGCTCGACCAGCGCGAAGAGCGCGAACGCCGCCGCGACGCCGGCGAGCAGCAGCGCCGCGCGCGCGCGCAGAGGCGTCACGGCGCGCTCACCGGAAGCCGTCCGGACCGACCGCGACGCCGGCGCGGCCGAACGCGGCGACCGCGCCGGGCAGCCGGCCGATCGCGGCGCCGAGCGTCCGCGCCTTCGCGTCGTCGAGCGACCGCGCCGCGGCGAGATCGGCGCGCGCCGCCTCGGCGGCCCCGCACGCGGCGCGGACCAGCGCGCGCACCACGAGGAACTCGGCGTCGCGCTCGAACGCGGCCGACTGCTGCACGACGGCGTCGAGGAACTCGCGCGGCCGCTCCCACAGCGCGGCCGGCGCGTCGGCGTTCGTGGCGAGCTCGTTCACGAGCAGCGTCGCCTGCCCGAAATTCTGGCGCGCCGCGTCCTCCTCCGTGAAGTGGAGCGAGGCGTAGTAGGCGTCGAAACGGGCCTTGAAGTCGCCCGGCGGCTCGCGCGTGTCGTCGGCCGCGCCCGGCCGCGCCGCCGCCGGCAGCGCCTCGACGGCACGCAAGATCTCGTCGGCGACGAGGTAGTGGCCGAGCAGGTTGGGATGGCAGTAGTCGATGAAGAGGTCGAAGCCGGGCGCGCCGTGCGACTCGCGGGCGAAGCGCGCCTCGCAGTCGGCCAGCGCGGCACCGCGCTCCGCCGCGACCGCGCGCAGCGCGGCGATCAGGTCGGGCGAGGCGCGCTCGGGCAGCTCGTCGAGCGTGAGCGACGCTTCGAAGGCCCGCCCCGCCTCGTCGTCGCGGCCGAGCGCGCGCAGGATCCGGCCGCGCCGCCAGTGCAGCAGCGCCGCGCCGGGCGCCCGCTTCACGAGCCGGTCGACCGCCGCGAGGTCGGCGCGCGCCGCCTCGCCGGTACGCGCCCCGTCGTCGCCGGCGGAGAGCTTCGCCTCCCCCGCGTCCCACGCGGCGCCCGTCGCGCGGACCGCCGCGACCAGCGCCGCGGAGTCGGGCCCGACCGGCACGACGCTGCAGCGCGGCGCGTGGTCGACGACGTTCGACGCCGGGATGCAGACGAGCGCCGGGATCCCGCGGCGCGCCGCGACGTCGAGCAGGGCGCGCACGCCCGCCACGAAGTCGGCGAGCGCGCGGGCGCGCTGCCCGTCGGTCAGGAACGGACCGGCGCGCACGCTCTCCGGCTCCAGCGCGCGGTCGGGCGGCGGGCCCAGCAGCCGGCGCGCGCGCGGCGAGCGCTGCAGCCAGGCGACGAACGGGTCGACCACGCCGAGCAGGTTGGGGCGCTTGAACTCGTTGTGGCCGACGTAGAGCACGAGCGCGTCGGGGGCGAAGTCGTCGAGCTCGCGCGCGAGCGAGGGCCAGTCGTGGCTGTCGTAGCCGCTCTTCCCGCAGTTCACGACCTCGAGCGCCGGCCGGGCGAAGCGGGCGCGCAGCCGCATCTCGAGGAAGCGCGAGTAGGAGGCGCGCCCGCGGTAGCCGGTCCCGAAGGTGGTCGACTCCCCGATCGAGAGGACGCGCCAGACGCCGCTCCCCTTCTCGCGCGGCGTCGCGAGGCGGTCGCCGTCGCCGCCGGCGAGGCCCGCCGCGACCTCGGGGTTGATCGACCAGAGCGCGCGGCCGCCCGCGTCGGCGAGCGCGCGGCCGTCGGCGCCGCGCACCGGCCGGAAGTGCGGCGGCGGGCCCGCCTCGGGCAGCCAGCCGCGCCGAAGCGCGAGGTCGAGCAGCGGCACGAAGAGCAGCGCGGCCAGCCCGCAGCCGGCCACGACCAGCACGCCGCGGCGGCGCGCGTCCATCAGCTTGTCGGCGTCACCCGCAGGAACTTCATCTGCAGCATCCCGAGGATCGAGTTGACCAGCATGTAGAGCGACTGGCCCGACGCGTAGGTGTAGAGCATCGCGCCGAAGATCAGCGGGAAGAAGTTCATCATCTTCTGCATCTGCGCCTGCTGCGGATCGGTGGCCTTCGGCATCATCCGGTTCTGCACCAGCCACGCGATCACCATCAGGATCGGCAGCAGGTGGATCGTGTCGAAGCTCCACCCGAACGGCATCGGGACGGTGAAGCCGAGCGGGACGTTGTCGGGCAGCGAGAGGTCGGTGATCCAGCCGACGAAGCCGGCCTGCCGCAGTTCCGGCGCGCTGCGCATGATCTGGAACAGGCCGTACCAGACGGGCATCTGCAGGAAGAGGATCAGGCAGCCGAAGATGGGCGGGCGCACGCCGTTCGCCGCCATCAGCTTCTGCTGCTCCTGCTGGAGCTTCTGCAGGTTGTTCTTGTACCGCTGCTTCAGCTCGTCGATCTTCGGCTGCAGCAGCTTCATCTTCTTCTGGAACACCTCCATCGTCCGGCTCTGCATGCGGTTGAGCGGGAAGAGCAGAGCCTTCACCGTCGCCGTGAGCAGGATGATCGCGACGCCCCAGTTGTGGGTGAGCGCGTGCATCCACCGCATCCAGACCAGCAGGACGCGGTTGATCCAGCGGGTCCAGACGCTGCCGTACTGCACGGCGTAGAGGATGCGGAAGTCGGAGTGCTCGTCGCCCTCCATCACGTCGGGGCTGCGCATGCCGGCGAACAGGTCGAAGCTCATCGTCAGGGGCGGCGCGCCCTTGGGCGGGAAGACGATGCGCAGCATCGCGTCGACGCGCACGTTCGAGTCCCACTCCTCGTGCAGCGACTGCAGGTCGGAGGCGGTGATCGGGGCGCGCGTCTCGGCCTCCTTGGCGCGCTGCGCCACCTCGAAGTTGATGCGGTCGAAGACCTTGGAGGCGGTGGCGCGCGTGAAGTAGGGCGCCGTCTCCGGGTGGGGCCGCAGCGCGAAGGCGAAGTAGTTGTTGGTCGCGCCGACGAACGGCAGCGCGTCCTCGCGGACGACGTCGCGCGTCTGCGGGCCGTCGTTGAGCGACGTCGCCGGGAGCGAGTCGAGGTTGTCCTCGTCGCGGACCGTGAAGACGGCGGCCGGCTTCTCCGTGAACTTGGTGGCGCGCACGTCGTCGATGTTCGAGACGGCCGTCAGCAGGTAGGAGCTCGAGCCCTGCTCGGCCCCCTCGCGCTGGCTGGAGAAGCGCAGCTCGACGCCGATGTCGTAGCGGCCGTCGCGGAAGCGCAGCGTCTTCTCGAAGCGGTTGCCGTCGCCGTCCTCGAAGGTGAAGAGGACGTCGGTGCCGCCGGAGACGCGCTTCGTCTCGGAGGTCCAGTTCGACGTCTCCGGCGGCAGCCCGGCCGGCGCCATCGCCGGATCGCGCGCGAGCCGCAGCAGCGGCAGCTCCGGGTCGAGGTCGTTGCAGAGCGGCAGCCAGTGGGCCGGATCGGCCTCCTGCGCCGGATCGCCTGCGATGCCGATGCGCGTGAAGTACTTCTTCAGCTTGAGCTCGCGGATGCCCGCGCCGTGGTTGCTGAGGCGCACGCGGTAGAAGTCGGTGTCGACCACGAGGTCGTCGACGCGCGCGACGTCGCGCGTCGCGGGGAAGCTCGTGACGGGCACGGCGGCCGGCGCGGTCGCCGTCGGGGCCGGGGTCGGCGCCGCGGCGTTCGGGACGGCTTCGGGCCCGGGCGGGGCGGCGGCGTTCGCCGGCGCCGCGGCGGCGCGCGGGAACATCACGTTCTTCACCGTGAGGTACCCGACCGCGACCAGCATGAAAAGGAAGAAGGCGAGCGAGGCGCGACGATCCATCGGGGCTGCGGACTCCGGGTCAGGACGACGAAAGGACGGACGAATGCCCTACCGCGCGGCGGCGCGGCCGGCTCAACGCCCCTCCTCGAGGCGCGCCGCGAGGTAACGCGGCAAGACGCCGGTGTCGAGGATCTTCTTCTGCGTCGCCTTGAAGTCGTACTCGACGCGGTGGAACCAGACGGTCTCCCCGTCGAAGGTCACGTACGAGGCGCGCGTGTCGCCGTCGCGCGGCTGGCCGACGGAGCCGACGTTCACGAGCGCCTTCCCCTGCGAGCGGCGGAACCCGTCGGGGAAGCGGATCGGCGAGAGGAAGCTCGGCGCCTCGGTGTAGACGCCGGGCACGTGCGAGTGGCCGACGAAGCAGAAGTCGACCGGCATGCGCTCGAACACCTCGCGCATCTTCACCGCGTCCTGCGCGTCGCGCGGCAGCATGTACTCGCGCACCGGGTCGCGCGGCGAGCCGTGCACCAGGAGCGCGTTGTCGATCTTGTGCTGCGTCGGCATCGCGCCGATCAGCGACCAGAGCTTGAAGTTGTCGTCGGGCGACGCGCTCTTCGAGTTGAGCTGGTCGCGCGTCCACTCCAGCGCGATGCGGGCGCGCTCGTTGAAGTCCTCGGGGTGGAACATGCACGCCTCCTCGTGGTTGCCGAGGAGGGTGATCTCCCATTCCGTGGAGCGCTTGAGCGTCTCGCGGGGCTGCGGGCCGTAGCCGATGACGTCGCCGAGGCAGACGATCGACTCGACCTTGCGACGGGCGACGTCCGCCAGGACGGCGTCGAGCGCTTCGACGTTCGAATGGATGTCCGAGATGATGGCCCGCAGCATCGGCGTCCGTTTCGAGGCGGCGGACCCCCGGGGCCGACCGCGAAACGGGGGACGTTACCCGCCGCGCGCGCGCGACGGAACCCTGACCCTCAGAGCGGCAGCGCTTCCTCGACCAGCATGATCGGGATGCCGTCCCGCACCGGGTAGGCGACCTTGCCATCGCTGCGCACCAGGGCCGCCTCGATCTTCTCGGTCACCTTCTCGCCGCCCCGATTCACGAGCTCGCCCTTCGCGATCCGCTCGTTCAGGCGACGGACCACGTCGTCTCCCGCCAGCGCGACCGCCTCCTTGGTCTCCGGGCACGCGAGGATCTCGAGCAGCTCCTTGTCCAGCATCGTCGCCTCCTCCGCCGACCGCACCTCGTCGCGCACTCGTCCCCTCTTCATAACGCCTCTCCTCCCAAAGCCTCACGACGCCTCTCTTGCCGGTCGCGGCGCACGCGCCGTCGCGACCTCACCACCGCTCCGGCAGCCACCCCTCGTCGCGGAAGCTCCGGAAGCCGTCGGCCGCGATCACCACGTGGTCGAGCAGCCGGATCCCGAGCAGCGCGCCCGCCTCGGCGAGCCGCAACGTGACCTGGTGGTCCTCGACGCTGGGCGTCGGGTCGCCGCTCGGATGGTTGTGCACCAGGATCAGCCCCGCCGCCGCGAGCCCGATCGCCGGCCGGAACACCTCGCGCGGATGGATCACCGACGACATCAGCGAGCCGACCGAGACGCAGCGCTCGCCGAGCAGGCGGCGGCGCGCGTCGACCAGCAGCACCACCACCCGCTCGCGCCGCTCGCCGACGAGGCGGGAGCGCAGCAGCTCGAAGACGCCGCGCGCGTCGCCGAGCTCGAGGCCGCCGCGCGCCCCTCCGCAGCCCATCCGGCGCGCCACCTCGACCAGCGCGGCGACCCGGCACGCCCCCGCCTCGCCGAGCCCGCGGACGCGCGCGAGCTCGGTCAGCCCGAGATCGGCGAGCGACTCGAGCCGCCGGCAGCAGCGCAGCAGGTCGTCGGCGACGTCGAGCACCGAGCGGTTGCGATGGCCGCTGCCGAGCACGAGCGCGAGGAGCTCGCGGTCGTCGAGGCTCTCCGCGCCGAGCATCCGCAGCCGCTCGCGCGGCCGCAGGTGCTCGGGCAGCGCCTTGATCGCCGTCGCTTCCGCCGTCACGCGCCGACAGACGCGCGCCGCCGCGGCCGGTGACGCGCGCGCCGGCGCGCCGTGCGTTCAGCGCAGCAGCAGCGCTTCGCCCCACACGCCGCGATCGGCGACGTCCTCGCCCTCGCCGAAGTCGGTGACGAGCGCGAGCGTCTTCGCGCCGGCGAGCGCGATCGGTCCGACCTTCACCGCCGGCTCGCCCGCGCGCAGCACGGCGCTGCGCCACGCTTCCTTGCCGTCGAGCACGACCGCGAACTGGATCGCGCCGCGGTCGGCGAGATCGAGCACCTCGTCGGCGACGCCGACCCACGCCTCGAACTGCGCCTCTTGGGGCGTCAGCGTGAACTCGAGCCGCGTGCGCGAGTGGCAGCCGAAGCCCTTCGCGAAGCTGCGCCCGCCGACCGCGAGCGGGCGGCCGGTCACCGTCCGGTCGGGACGCCAGGGAAAGAGGAACTGGTCGGCGCTCCCGAGGTAGGGCGTCTGCTCGACCTTCGCGGGGGCGCGGTCCGACAGCCACGCGTGGCGCGCGCCGTCGAAGCGCAGCGCGCGCAGGATCTCGGGCGGCAGCACCACGCTCTTCGCGAAGCCCTGCGGCTTGAGCTCGAGGCCGGCGTCCCCGAACCTGAGGAGGGTGCCGGTCAGGACGCCGTCGGGCGCGAGGTCGGCGTGGACGAGCGGCGCCTTCGGCGGATCGAGCTCGCCCTGGCGCGCCAGCACGACCGCCTCGAGCTCGCCCCAAGTGAACTTGCCGTTGCCGAGCGAATACTCGAACTCGCAGTCGTTCGCGGAGAACGACTGGAGCGTGCCGCGCGTGAAGTCGCCGCCCGACTCGGGCCGCTTGAAGAGCGCGTCCTCCTTGGCCGAGACGTCGAAGCGCGCCCGCTCGAGCCGCGGCGCGCGCGCGCCGAGGAAGAGCGCGGAGAGGGCGTCGATCGGGATCTCGAGCTCGACGCCCGGCCGCAGCGCGACGCGCAGCATCTCGGCCGAGCCGCCCGCGACCGCCCCCTCGAGCCGGCTGCCGTCGTGGAGCAGCGCGACGATCCGCTCGCCGGAGGCCGGCGCGAGCGCGGAGCGGCGCGGGAATTCGACGCTGATCAGCTCGTCGAGCGGGATCGTCTCGACGCCGCCGTCGGAGCGCGTCACCGTCGCGCCGCTCGCGTCGATCACGCAGCCCGACGCCGAGGCGAGGGGCGAACCGACGCGGCGCACCTCGGCCGCACCTTCGGCGGCCGTTGCGGACGAAGCGGACGAAGCGGACGAGGTGGCGAGGAGCGGAATGACGAGGGCGAGCGCGTGCGTGGCGACCATCCGGCGGATTGTAGGAGCGCCTGGAGCGGCAGCGCCAAAATGGCGACGAGCACGCGACGCATCTGCGACGGCGCGACAGCTTGACGCTCGCGCGCATCGAGCCGTCGTCTGCGCCCCACGCGGGCGTGGCGCGCGCTTCTGGCACCGGTTTTGCCAACGGCGCGCTCCTCTTCCCCGCCCCGAGCCGCTCCTCGGCTCGCACTTCGTGCCTCGGGCGGGGAGACAGCGCGCGCGATGCTCGGTGGGTCGCGCGCGCGTTCGCAAGGTGCCGACGCGGACCGGCGCGCCCGACCATCCTGACCTTGGCCCGGCCCGGAAGGAGAACTCTCGCAATGGCGAAGCAGATGGTGTTCGAGCAGGAGGCCCAGGAGCGCCTGCTCGCCGGCGTGACGAAGCTCGCGCGCGCCGTGAAGACCACGCTCGGGCCGCGCGGCCGGTGCGCGGTGCTCGACAAGGGCTGGGGCGGCCCCTCGATCATCAACGACGGCGTCACGGTCGCCGAGGAGATCGAGCTCAAGGACCCCTACGAGAACCTCGGCGCGCAGCTCGTGAAGGAGGCGGCCTCCAAGACCAACGACGTCGCCGGCGACGGCACGACGACGGCGACGATCCTCTCCGAGGCGCTCTACAAGGACGGGTTGAAGCTCCTCACCGCCGGCGTCAACCGCGCGGCGATCGTGCGCGGCATGAAGCAGGCGTGCGAAGACGTGGTCGCCGCGCTGCAGAAGATGAGCAAGAAGATCTCCGGGTCGAAGGAGATCGCGCAGGTCGGGACGATCTCGGCGAACAACGACGTCGAGATCGGGAAGATGATCGCCGACGCGATGGACAAGGTCGGCAAGGACGGCGTGATCACCGTCGAGGAGGGCAAGTCCCTCGAGACCTCGGTCGACGTCGTCGAGGGCATGCAGTTCGACCGCGGCTACCTCTCGCCGCACTTCGTGACCGACCCGGAGAAGATGACGGCGGTCCTCGAGAACTGCCTCGTCCTGATCCACGAGGACAAGATCAGCTCGATCGTGAAGCTGATTCCGCTGCTGGAGAAGGCGAGCAAGGCGGGGCGACCGCTCCTGATCATCGCCGAGGACATCGAGGGCGAGGCGCTCGCGACGCTGGTCGTGAACAAGCTGCGCGGGATCCTGCAGTGCTGCGCGGTCAAGGCGCCCGGCTACGGCGACCGCCGCAAGCAGTACCTCGAGGACGTCGCGATCCTCACCGGCGGCCAGGCGCTCGTGAAGGACCTCGGCATCGAGCTCGACAAGATCGACCTGAACCGCCTCGGCAAGGCGAAGAAGATCACGATCGACTCGGAGCACACGACGATCGTCGGCGGCGCCGGTACGTCGGCCGCGCTCTCCGGCCGCATCAAGCAGATCCGGAACGAGATCGAGATCGCCACCTCCGACTACGACAAGGAGAAGCTGCAGGAGCGGCTCGCGAAGCTCGCGGGCGGCGTCGCGCAGATCAACCTCGGCGGAGCGACCGAGACGGAGGTGAAGGAGAAGAAGTCGCGCGTCGAGGACGCGCTGCACGCGACGCGCGCGGCCGTCGAGGAGGGCATCGTGCCCGGCGGCGGCGTCGCACTGCTGCGCGCGAAGAAGGCGCTCGCGAAGGCGGCGCGCCCCTCGGGCGACGAGCGGTTCGGCTACGACCTCGTCGAGCGCGTGCTCTCGATCCCGGCGCGCGCGATCGCCGACAACTCCGGCTTCGACGGCGCCCTGATCGCGAGCCAGGTCGAGGCGGCGAGCGGCGGCCACGGCTTCGACGCGCTGACCGGGGAGATGAAGGACCTCGTCGAGGCGGGCATCGTCGATCCGACGATGGTCGTGCGCTCGGCGCTGCAGCACGCGGTGAGCGTCGCCACCTTGCTCCTCTCGTCCGACCTGCTCATCACCGACGCGCCGAAGAGCGAGTCGGAAGGGGGCGGCGGCCACGACCACGGCGGCGGCATGGAAGGCATGGGCGGGATGGGCGGCATGGGCGGGATGGGGATGTGAGCCCGCGTCCGGCGCGACAGGAATCCAACGAGGAGGCGAAGTAGATGGCCAAGTTCAAACCGCTCGACGACCGCATCGTCGTCGAGGTGCTCGAAGCGGAGGAGAAGTCGGCAGGCGGCATCCTCATTCCCGACGCGGCCAAGGAAAAGCCGCAGCGCGGCCGCGTGACGGCCGTCGGACCCGGCAAGCTCCTGAAGAGCGGCGCGCGGGCCGAGCCCTCGATGAAGAAGGGCGACGTCGTGATCTTCGGCAAGTACGCCGGCACCGACGTCCGCGTCGGCGGCGACGAGTTCAAGATCCTGAAGGAGAACGAGGTCCTCGCGCGCATCGACGGCTGACGCCGGCGCCGCGACCCGTTCCCGAACCCGTACCCCCATCCACCAGGACGCGGAGCACCGCCGAACCGGCGGCCCGCGACCCGACGAAGGAAGCCCGACAGCAATGGCGAAGCAGATCCTCTACGACGACGACGCGCGGCGGAAGATGCGCGACGGCGTGATCGCGCTCGCGAAGGCCGTGAAGGTCACGTTCGGCCCCGGCGGCCACACCGTGATCATGAAGAAGTCCTACGGCGGCCCGACCATCACCAAGGACGGCGTCACCGTCGCGAAGGAGGTCGAGCTCGAGGACCCCTTCGAGAACATGGGCGCGAAGCTCGTGATTGAGGTGGCGAAGAAGACGGCGGACGCGGCCGGCGACGGCACCACGACCGCCACGATCCTCGCCGAGTCGATCTTCACGGAGGGGTTGCGCTACCTGAACTCCGGCGTGAACCCGACCGTGCTGAAGCGCGGCCTCGACAAGTGCGTCGAGGCGGTGGTCGCCGAGCTCAAGGCGATGTCGAAGAAGGTCAGGGGCCGCGACGAGATCCAGCAGGTCGCGGCGATCGCCGCCAACGGCGACACGCAGATCGGCGACATCCTCGCCACCGCCATGGACCGCGTCGGCCAGGACGGGGTGATCACCGTCGAGGAGTCGAAGTCGATCGAGACGACGGTCGAGCTGGTCGAGGGGCTGCGCTTCGACAAGGGCTACCTCTCGCCCTACTTCATCACCAACGTGCAGGCGATGACCTGCGAGCTCGAGAACCCGCTCATCCTGGTGCACGAGCCGAAGATCTCCAACCTGCGCAGCTTCCTGCCGCTGCTCGAGCAGGTGGCACAGGCCGGCCGGCCGCTGCTCGTCATCGCCGAGGACGTGAGCAACGAGGCGCTCGCGGCGCTGGTGGTCAACCGCCTGCGCGGCACCCTCCACTGCGTCGCGGTCAAGGCGCCGGGCTTCGGCGACCGCCGCAAGGCGATGCTGCAGGACCTTGCGGTCCTCACCGGCGGCTCGTTCATCTCCGAGGACCTCGGCAAGAAGCTCGAGAACCTGCTCCTCTCCGACCTCGGCAGCGCCAAGCGCGTCGTCATCGACAAGGACAACACGACGATCATCGAGGGCGCGGGCAAGAAGTCGGCGATCAAGGAGCGCGTCGAGCAGATTCGCGCGCAGATCGAGCAGGCGACCTCCGACTACGACAAGGAGAAGCTGCAGGAGCGGCTCGCGAAGCTCGCCGGCGGCGTCGCGGTGGTGAAGGTCGGCGCGCCGACCGAGACCGCGATGAAGGAGCGCAAGGACCGCGTCGAGGACGCGCTCCACGCGACGCGCGCGGCGGTCGAGGAGGGCATCGTGCCGGGCGGCGGCGTGGCGCTCATCCGCTGCCTGCCGGCGCTCGCCGACGCGAAGCTCAAGGGCGACGAGACCTTCGCGCGGGAGATCCTCGCCAAGGCGCTCGAGGCGCCCGTCCGCCAGCTCGGCGTGAACGCCGGCCTCGAGGGCACCGTGGTCTCCGCCGAGGTGAAGTCGCGCAAGGGCGCGGTCGGCTTCAACGGCGTCACGAGCGAGTACGAGGACCTCGTGAAGGCCGGCATCGTCGACCCGACCAAGGTCGTCCGCCTGGCGCTGCAGAACGCGGCGTCGGTCTGCGGCCTCATGCTCACGACCGACACGCTCGTGACCGACCTGAAGGACAAGAAGAAGGCGGTCGCCGGCAGCACGACCTGAGCGGCGGACACCGGCGCATCGAATGACGACGACGCGCGACTACTACGAGATCCTCGGCGTCGCCAAGACCGCGTCGCAGGACGAGATCAAGAAGTCGTATCGCAAGCTCGCCTTCCAGTTCCACCCCGACCGCAACAAGGACGACCCCAAGTCGGAGGAGAAGTTCAAGGAGGCGGCCGAGGCGTACGAGGTCCTCGGCGATCCCGAGAAGCGCAAGATCTACGACCAGTTCGGCCACCAGGGCGTGCGGCAGAGCGGCCAGGCGCGCGGCTTCGGGAGCTTCGAGGAGATCTTCTCCGCGTTCGGCGACATCTTCGGGATGGGCGGACGCGGCGGCGGCGGCGGCGGCGGCTCGATCTTCGACGAGTTCTTCGGCGGCTTCGCGCAGCCGCAGGCCGGCCCGCGCCGGCAGCGCGGCGCCAGCCTCAAGTGCCAGATCGAGATCTCGCTCGAGGAGGCCTGGAAGGGCACCGAGCGGACCATCGAGGTCACGCGTAACGAGCACTGCTCGGAGTGCAGCGGCTCGGGGGCGGCGGCCGGCAGCTCGCCGGTGACCTGCCCCGTCTGCCGCGGCAAGGGCGTCGTCCACCAGTCGCAGGGCTTCTTCACCATTCGCACCACGTGCGGCCGGTGCCACGGCGAGGGCGCCGTCATCGAGCACCCGTGCCGCCGCTGCCGCGGCGCCGGCACGGAGAAGGTGAAGCGCGAGATCGTCGTGCGCATGCCTGCGGGCGTCGACACCGGCACCCAGGTGCGCATCGCGGGCGAAGGCGAGCCCGGCCCGCGCGACGGCCCGCGCAGCGACCTCTACTGCATCGTCGCGGTGAAGCCCCATCCGCTCTTCGAGCGCGACGGCGACGACCTCCACCTCGAGATCCCGGTCGGCTTCGCGAACCTCGTGCTCGGCACCAAGATCCAGGTGCCGACGCTCTCCGGCACGGAGACGATCTCGCTCCCCGCGCGCACGCCGAGCCACACCGTGCTGCGCGTGCGCGGCAAGGGGATGCCGAGCCTGCGCGGCGGCGGGCGCGGCGACCTGCTCGTGCGCGTCGCCGTCGACGTGCCGAAGAAGCTGACGAAGCGGCAGGAGGAGCTCCTGCGCGAGCTGCAGGGGATCGACGACGAGAACGTGAGCCCGGAACGGAAGAGCTTCCTCTCCAAGGTGAAGGACCTGTTCGACTGAGCCCCCCATTCATGAAACGGAAGCCCGAAGAGATTCCCGCGGACGAGGCCGGCGACGCGCCGGCGCAGCCGGCCGGCGCGCGCGCCGAGGGCGAGGCCCAAGGCGCGCCCGGGGCGCCGCTCCCGCCGGCGGAGCAACTCGCCGCCGAGCTCGCCGACGCGCGCAAGCTCGCGCAGCAGCTCAAGCACCAGTCGCTCGAGCTCGCCGCCGACCTCGACAACCAGGCCAAGCGCTTCGCGCGCGAGCGGCAGGTCGTGCGCGAGGAGATCACGTCGCGCTTCGCGCGCGAGATGATCGAGGTGCTCGACAACCTCGACTCGGTGGTCCGGTCGCTCACCGACGCCGAGCGCGCCAGCCCGCTCGGCCACGGCGTCGAGCTCACGCAGGTCGTCTTCCTCGAGAAGCTGAAGAGCTTCGGCATCGAGCCGATCGACGCGGTCGGGCAGCCGTTCGACCCGCGCTGGCACGAGGCGATCCTCGAGGCGCCGCGCGACGACGTGCCGGCTGGCACGGTCACGACCGAGCTCACGCGCGGCTACCGGCTCGGCGGCAAGCTCGTGCGCGCGGCGAAGGTCGAGGTCGCGAAGGCGACCGCCGCGGGCGACGCGGAAGAAGACGGGAGCTGAGCGCAGCGATGCCCACCTACGACTACCGCTGCGGCGCGTGCGGCCACGTCTTCGAGCACTTCCAGTCGATCCACTCCTCGCGCTTGAAGAAATGCCCGAAATGCCGCAAGCCGAAGCTCGAGCGGCTGATCGGCGGGGGCGGCGGGCTCCTCTTCAAGGGCTCGGGCTTCTACATCACCGACTACCGCAGCAGCTCCTACCACGAGGCGGCGAAGAAGGATGCCGCGCCCGGCGCCCCGGCGCCGGCCGCCCCGTCGGGAAGCGACGGCGCCGCGAAGGCGTCGGAGCCGAAGAGCGGCGCGGGTGACGGCGCGAAGCCGGCGCCGACGCCGACGCCGAAGGCACCCGCCGCGAAGCCGGCGTCGACCCAGGGCGGCGGCAAGGGTCGCGGGCGGAGCGGCCGATAGAGTGGCGGCCCGCCGCGGCGCGCATCGGAGAGGGTCGATGGGACGACGTTCACGAATCGGCGCGCTCCTGATCTTCACCGTCCCGCCGCTCGCGAGCGCCGGCTGCCGCGGCCCCGCATCGATCGAGTCGACCGTCGAGTTCCAGACCGGGCGCGGCGTCGTGCGCGGCGTCTCGACCGAGGACGGCATCCTCGCGCTGGTCGAGACGGTCCCCCCCACCGGCGAACTGGGCTTCCGCTACCGCGCCGGCAACGGCTTCTTCGACGACGTCGCGAAGCTCGAGCGGCGCAACGACACGCTCGCGGTGCTGACCCCGAAGAGCTCGCGCCTCAACCTCGCCCGCTTCGCCGTCTACCCGGCGGCCAAGGATGAACGCCTCTTCATCGAGGTGCGCACGTCCGACCACGGCGACCTGCTCGCCTGCCACCTCTACGAGGGCGGCCGCCAGGGCGACCTCCTCGAGCTCGACGAGGCGGGCTCCGAATTCGACGACATCGTCCGCCAATACGCCGGCGCCGGCGTCTTCGCGTGGCGCGACGACACGATGCAGCTGGTCGGCGTCCTGAACGGCGTCTGGTGCGAGTCGCCGCGCGCGCTCGCCTTCGTCGGGCTCGACGAGATCGCGACGCTCCTGCCCGCGTCGTCGGACTATTTCTCACGCAAGGTCCTGCCGCGCCGCGCCGACTTCGAGTACGGCATCCCCCGCAGCTTCGAGGGCGAGCGGCCCGAGTCGGCCGACGTCCCGCCGGCGCGCGAGCCTCCGGCCGACGCCGCGAAGCCGGGCGCCCCCAAGCCGCCGAACGAGACGAAGCGGCGCGAGTGATCGCGCTTTCGCGCCGAATTGACGCGCCCGAGCGGCGCCGTTACAAAAGCGCGCTTCGCCCATGACGAGCGCGCTCGACAGCTACGTGCCGCTGATGCTCCACCTGCTGGTGGTGACCGCGGCGGTGCTCGCGCTGATCCTCGCGTCGACGCTGCTCGGGCCGAAGCGGCCGACCCGGCCCAAGTCGCTCCCCTACGAGTCGGGCACCGAGACTCCGGGCGGCGCGCGCCAGCGCTTCGCCATCCGCTTCTATCTCGTCGCGATGCTCTTCATCCTGTTCGACGTGGAGACGGTGTTCCTCTTCGCGTGGGCCGTGAGCGCGCGGGCGCTCGGCCTGGCGGGGTTCGCGACCGTGGCGCTGTTCGTGGGGGTGCTCGGCCTCGGCCTCGCGTACGCTTGGCGCAAGGGCGCGCTCGCCTGGGACGCCCGGGATTGAGCCGGGTCCCATCATTGATGAGGGGAATCCCGTGAGCGGCGGTTCGGCTCGACCCGGGCAGCCCGGAGAGGACGCGACGCCGCCGGAGCCGCTGCTGCGGGAGCTCGAGGCGCTGGCCGGCCGCTACCCGACGAAGCGCGGCGGCCTCCTCCTCATGCTCCACCGGCTCCAGGAGTGGCGCGGCTGGATCGCGCCCGCCGACATGCGTCGCTGCGGTGCGCTGACCGGCATCTCCGCGGCCGAGGTCTGGAGCGTCGTGAGCTTCTACACGATGTTCCGCACGCGGCCGGGCGCCCGCTTCCCGATCGGCGTCTGCCGCAACATCGCCTGCTTCGTGCAGGGCTCCGAGCGCGTGACGCGGGCGCTGTCGGAGAAGCTCGGCTGCGAGCCGGGCGGCATGTCCGCCGACGGGAAGTTCAGCCTGCAGGAGGTCGAGTGCCTCGGCAGCTGCGGCAGCGGCCCCTGCCTCGAGATCGACAGCCGCTACTTCGAGAACGTCGACGCCGACAAGGCGGGCCGCATCGTCGACTTGCTTGCGCATTCGGACGGCGACGCGACGAGCGCGATCGAGGATGCCGCGAAGGCGGCGCGCTGACGATGGCGAACTACCTCTCGCTCGAGTTCGCGCGCAGCGGCCCGATGCTCCTCGCGGAGGCGCGCGGCAAGGGGCGCTGGGCCACCGCCGAGCGCGTCCTGAAGACGCTGAAGCCCGAGCAAGTCGTCGACGAGGTGAAGAACGCCGGCCTGCGCGGCCGCGGCGGCGCCTGGTTCCCGGCCGGCATCAAGTGGAGCTTCATGCCCAAGGAGCCGAAGGGTCCGAGCTACCTCGTGATCAACGCCGACGAGGGCGAGCCGGGGACGTTCAAGGACCGGCAGATCATGGAGAAGGACCCCCACCTCCTCCTCGAAGGGATCGCGATCGCCTGCTTCGCGATGCGCGCCGAGACCTGCTTCGTCTACGTGCGCGGCGAGTACCTGAGCAGCGTCGTCGCGCTCGAGACGGCGATCGCGGAGTGCGAGCAGGCGGGCCTGCTCGGCGACGACGCGCTCGGCACCGGGCGGCGGGTGCGCGTGCTGGTCCACCGGGGCGCCGGCGCCTACATCTGCGGCGAGGAGACGGCGCTGCTCAATTCCCTGGAAGGCCGGCGGGGAGAGCCGCGTGCGAAGCCCCCCTTCCCCGCCGTCTACGGCGCCTTCGGCCGCCCCACCACCGTCAACAACGTCGAGACGATCGCGAACGTCCCCTTCATCCTCGAGCGCGGCGTGCCGTGGTTCCGCTCGATGGGCACGCAGGGCGCGCCCGGCAACATCCTCTACGGCATCAGCGGCGCGGTCGAGAACCCCGGCATCTACGAGGGGCCGCTCGGCATGACCGCGCGCGCCGTGATCGACCAGCTCGCGGGCGGCGTGAAGGCCGGCAGGAAAGTGCGCGCCTTCATCCCGGGCGGCGCGTCGACCGGCTTCCTCCCGCCCGGCAAGCTCGACGTGGTCATGGATCCCGACGCGCTGAAGAAGGAAGGCACGATGCTCGGCACCGGCGGGATCGTCGTGATCCCGGAGGAGGTCGCGCTGCTCGACGCGCTGCGCGTGCTGTCGCGCTTCTTCCGCCACGAGACCTGCGGTCAGTGTGCGCCGTGCCGCGAGGGCGCGGCGTGGTCGGACCAGATCGTCGGACGCTTCCAGCGCGGCGAGGGGAGCGGCGACGACTTCGCGCTCCTGAACGACATCATGCGCGGCAGCAAGCAGCGCACGATCTGCGTCTTCCCGGAGGCGTTCGCCGGGCCGCTCGGCTCCGCGCTGCTCCACTTCAAGGGCGACTTCGAGCGACGCATCGTTTCGCACGGGACCGCCGTCCATGGCTGAGCTCACCATCGACGGGCGCAAGGTCGAGGTGCCGGCCGGCACGAACTTGATCGAGGCGGCGCGCAAGCTCGCGATCGACGTCCCCTACTACTGCTACCACCCTGCGCTCGCGCCGGTCGGCAGCTGCCGCATGTGCCAGGTCGAGATCGTCGACCCAGGAAGACCGCCTCGTATGGTCATCGCGTGCAAGACCGAGGCGACGCAGGGGCTCAACGTCTCGACCACCGGCAAGGACTGCGTGGCGGCGCGTGCCGCGACGCTCGAGTTCCTGCTGGCGAATCATCCGCTGGATTGTCCCATCTGTGACAAGGCGGGCGAGTGCGACCTGCAGAACTTCTCGTATCTGCACGGCCACGGCGTGGGCCGCTTCACCGAGCCCAAGCGCCAGCTGCTCAAGCACGAGCTGATCGGCGACCACATCCTGCTCGACCAGGAGCGCTGCATCCTCTGCACGCGCTGCGTCCGCTTCATGGGCGAGTACGCCAAGGCGCCGCAGCTGGTCGTCGCCGGCCGCGGCGACCGCAACGTCATCGCGACCTTCCCCGGCGAGCGGATGCACTCGAACTACGAGGGCAATCTCGCCGACATCTGCCCGGTCGGCGCGCTGACGCTGAAGGAGTTCCGCTTCAAGAGCCGCGTGTGGGACCTCGACTCGGAAGAGTCGGTCTGCACGCTGTGCGACCGCAACTGCTCGGTCACGCTCGACACCAAGCGCAACCGGCTCTTGCGCGCGCGCCCGCGCAAGAACCCGAAGGTGAATGGCTGGTTCATGTGCGACGTCGGGCGCTTCGGGCTGCTCGACCACTGCAACCCGTCGGGGCGCGAGGAGGGCGGCTTCGTCAAGGGCGCGCGCGTCGCGCCGGACAGCGCCGTGAACGCGCTCGCCGACGCGCTGCTCGCCGACCGCGGCCGCTGGCTCGTGGTCCTGTCGCCGCGGCTGACCTGCGAGGAGATCCTGCTCGCGCGCACGGTCCTCGGCCCGCTCGCGCGCGCGCTCGTCCACGTGCCGGTCGCGGCCGAGGGCGGCGACGCGATCCTCTTCACCGGCCGGCGCGCCGCCAACGCGCGCGCGCTCGAGCTGCTCGGCATCGATCCCATTTCCGCCGAGGACCTGGCGCACGTCGCCGTCGAGGCGGCGACCGCGGGCGTGCTCTCCTTCGACTCGGTCGCGCTCGCGACGCTGCAGGGCAAGGCGAAGCTCAAGCGCGCGGCGCTCGTCGACGTCTGGCGCCGTGGCGACGCGGCGGACGCGGCGGCGCCGCTCGGCGTCGAGTTCTTCGTGCCCGGCACGCTCTTCACGGAGAAGGCGGGCAGCTTCGTCAACTGCGACTCGCGGCTGCAGCGCGCGGCGCGCGTGCAGCGGCCGCCGCAGGGCATCCTCGGCGAGGCCGGCCTCCTGCAGGAGCTCGCGCGCCGGACCGGCGACCCCGCTCGCAACGGTGCCGACCCGACCGCCCTCGTCCTCGCTGCGCTCGGCCAGGAGCCCCTCACGCTGCTGCAGCTCCCCGAGGAGGGGCTCGCTGTTGCGGCGGCCGCGGAGGCGCGGCCCGCATGACCGACCCGCTCTGGATCTCCCTGGTCAAGGCGGTCGCGGTCTTCGCGTTCACGCTCACGCTCGTGCCGCTGCTGGTGCTGGCGGAGCGGCGCATCTCGGCGTGGATGCAGTACCGCGTCGGCCCCAACCGCGTCGGCCCGTTCGGCTCGCTGCAGCCGCTCGCCGACCTCGTGAAGATGCTCTTCAAGGAGGAGCTGCGGCCCGCCGGCGTCCCCGCCTTCCTGTTCGGCGCCGCGCCCGCGATCGCCGCGATCTGCTCCCTCTTCATGATGGCGGTCGTGCCGCTCGGCGGGACGCTCGAGGTCGGCGGCCACTCGACCCGGATGGTCGTCGCCGACGTCGACGTCGGCGTGCTCGCGGTGCTCGCGACCTCGTCGCTCGGCGTCTACGGCATCACGCTCGGCGGCTGGGCGTCGAACAGCAAGTACAGCCTGCTGGGCGGGCTGCGCAGCTCGGCGCAGATGATCAGCTACGAGCTCACGATGGGGCTCTCGCTCCTCTCGGTCCTCGTGCTGGTTCGGCGCGGCGACGCGGCGGGGCTGTTCGGCTCGCTGAGCCTCAGCGACATCGTCGCGTCGCAGGCGACGAGCGGCATCTGGAACGTCGTGAAGTGCCCGGTCGGCTTCCTGCTCTTCACCACCGCCGCGTTCGCCGAGACCAACCGCCTCCCCTTCGACCTGCCCGAGGCCGAGACCGAGCTGGTCGGCGGCTACCACACCGAGTACTCGGCGATGAAGTTCGGCCTCTTCTTCCTCGGCGAGTACGCGGCGATGGTCGCGAGCTCGGCCGTCGTGGTCTGCCTCTTCCTCGGCGGCTGGCACCTGCCCTTCGTCACCGGCGCCGAGGCGGTCGGCGTGCCGGGCGCGCTGCTGCAGGTCGGCGTCTTCGTCGCGAAGCTGCTCGCCTTCCTCTTCTTCTTCATCCACGTGCGCTGGACGCTGCCGCGCTTCCGCTACGACCAGCTGATGGACCTCGGGTGGAAGGTGATGCTGCCGCTCGCCCTCGTGAACCTCCTCGTCACCGGCGGCCTCGTCGCCGCGGGCGTCTTCTAGGAGCGCCCGTGGACGAGCGGACCGGCTTCCTCCTCTTCTCCGCGATCGCGCTGGTCGGCGCGCTGAACGTCGTGCTGCGCCGCAACGCGGTGCACGCGGCGCTCTGGCTGGTCGGCTCGTTCCTCGGCGTCGCCGGGATCTTCCTCACGCTCGGGAGCGGGCTGCTCGCCGCGATCCAGGTGATGGTCTACGCCGGCGCGATCATGGTGCTGTTCCTGTTCGTGATCCTGCTCCTGAACCTGGAAACGCCGCGTTTCGAGGGCATCTCGCTCGCGCGCGGCGCCTCCCTCTTCGCGGCGGCCGCGACCGGGCTCCTGCTGCTCTGGCCGTTCGTGAACGACCGCAGCCTGCAGGCGCCGGCCGTGCCGGCCGTCGACCTGCCGGTCACCGCGGCCAACGTCGGCATGACGCTCTTCCAGCGCTTCGCCGTCCCCTTCGAGATCGTGTCGCTCGTGCTCCTGGTCGCCATGGTCGGCGCGATCCACGTGGCGCGCCGCCCCCGCCGCGACGAGCCGGCCTGAGGTCGCGAGGAGAGGCGCGCCGCCATGGTCCCCCAGTCCTGGTACCTGGTGCTCTCCGCCGCCCTCTTCACGCTGGGCGTGGCGGGGTTCGCCGTGCGCCGCAACAGCCTCGTCATGTTCATGAGCGTCGAGCTCATGCTGAACGCCGCCAACGTCGCCTTCGTCGCGTGCGCGCGCGCCCACGAGCCGGTGCGAGGCACCGTCTACGCGCTCTTCGTGATCGCGGTCGCCGCCTCCGAGGTGGCGGTCGGGCTCGCGCTCGTGCTCGCGCTGTTCCGCCTGAAGCGGACGGTCAACGCCGACGAGATCCGGGAGCTGCGCGCATGACGGCCGTCGCCGCGCTGCTGCTCCTGCTCCCGCTCGCCGCCGCGGCGGTGAACGGGCTGTTCGGCCGCGCCCTCGACAAGAAGCTGCACGGCCGCCTGCCGGGGGTGATCGCGACCGCGGCGGCGGCCGGCTGCTTCGTCCTCTCCGTCGTCGCATTCTTCGAGGTCGTCGCGCTGCCCGAGGAGGCGCGCTCGCTCGCGGTCCCTCTCTACACCTGGCTCGACCTCGGCGCCGGCGCGCAGCGCCTCGCGCTCGACGTCGGCCTGCTGCTCGACCCGCTCTCGGTCACCTGGGCGCTCGTCGTGACCGGCGTCGGCAGCCTGATCTTCCTCTACTCGATCGCCTACATGGAGCACGAGGAGGGGCGCGCGCGCTACTTCGCCTACCTCTCGCTCTTCCTCTTCTCGATGCTCGTCCTGGTGCTGGGCGGCAACCTCGTCCTCACCTTCGTCGGCTGGGAAGGCGTCGGGCTCTGCTCCTACCTCCTGATCGGATTCGACTACGGAAAACTGTCGGCGGCCGACGCCGGCCGCAAGGCGTTCCTCGTCAACCGCATCGGCGACGTCGGCTTCCTGATCGCGATGTTCTGGACGTGGAGCCAGTACGGGACGCTCGACCACGTCGCGCTGAAAGTCGCGCTGGTCGGCGTGGCGGCGGTCCCGGCGCTGCTCGCGCTCGGCTACTTCGTCGGCGCGACCGGAAAGTCGGCGCAGCTCCCCCTCTTCGTCTGGCTGCCCGACGCGATGGCCGGCCCGACGCCGGTCTCCGCGCTGATCCACGCCGCGACCATGGTCACGGCCGGCATCTACCTGCTCTGCCGCCTCTCGCCGCTGTTCGTGCTGGCCGAGGGGGTGCTCGACGTCGTCGCCTGGGTCGGCGCCCTGACGGCGCTCTTCTCCGGCCTGATCGCGCTGCGGCAGCGCGACATCAAGAAGGTGCTCGCCTACTCGACGGTGAGTCAGCTCGGGTACATGTTCCTCGGCTGCGGCGTGCACGCCTTTTCCTCGGCCGCGTTCCACGTCGTGACCCACGCCTTCTTCAAGGCGCTCCTCTTCCTCGGCGCCGGCGCCGTGATCCACGCGCTGCACGGCGAGCAGGACCTCTGGAAGATGGGCGGGCTCAAGCGGCAGCTGCCGAAGACGGCGCGCGTCATGAAGATCGGCGCGCTCGCGCTCGCCGGCATCCCGCCGCTCGCCGGCTTCTTCTCCAAGGACGAGATCCTGGGCGCCGCGTTCAACGCGGGGATGCACGGCCACGTCGACAAGTTCGTGCTGTGGGGCGTCGGCGTCGTCACCGCGGCACTGACCGCGTTCTATTCGGCGCGCCTGATCGCGCTCTGCTTCGAGGGCGAGTCGCGCCTCGCTCCCGACGAACATCCTCACGAAGCGCCAGCGATGATGGCGATCCCGCTGCAGGTGCTCGCCGTGCTGTCGGTCATCGGCGGATTGGGGCTGGGCATCGAGGCGGTGGGCTGGATGCCGCTGCACCACTGGCTCGCCCCCTCGCTCGCCAGCGCGCCCGACGGGGCCCACCCTTCGGCGTTCTTCACCTGGGCGCTCTTGGTCCTCGCCGCGTTCGTCGCGATCCTCTTCTGGCGCGTCGGCTCGGCCTGGTTCCGCGGGGAGTTCGAAGCACCCCGCCGCCTCGAGCTCCAGTTCCCGCGCGCCGCCCGGGCGCTCGCCGGCCGCTTCTGGGTCGACGAGATCTACGACCGCGCCGTCGTCCGCCCGCTGCGCGGCGTCGCCGAGCTCTGCCTCGAGTTCGACGTGCGCGTGGTCGACGGCCTCTACAACCTCGCGGCGTCCTGCTCGGCGCTGCTCGCGACCGGCGTGCGCATCCTCCAGAACGGCGTGGTGCACGCCTACGCCTTCTGGTTCATCGCGGGCGCGGCGTTCTTCCTCTGGCTGGCGTCCCGCTCGTGAGCTCGGAGAACGGCGCGTGATGGGCGAGGGCCACGACCTCCTGCTGACCGTCCTGGTCGTCCTGCCGATCGCGGCGGGGACGGTACTGGCGCTGCTCCCGAAGCTGCCCGCCGAGCCGGCGCGGCTGCTGACGCTGCTGGTCACGCTCGCCACCTTCGGCCTCTCGATCGCGCTGCTCGCGACCGACCCGCGCGGCGGCCTCACCCGCGAGATCGACGTGCCGTGGATCGCGGCGCTCGGTGTGCGCTGGCACCTCGCGGTCGACGGCATCTCGGCGCCGCTGATCGTCCTCACGACGCTGCTGATGCCGATCGTCGTGCTCGCCTCGTACGGCCACGTGCACGACCGCGTCCGCCAGTACTGCGTCCTCCTGCTGCTCATGGAGGGCGGGATGGTCGGCGTCTTCGCGGCGCTCGACCTCGTCCTCTTCTACGTCTTCTTCGAGATGAGCCTGATCCCGCTCTACCTGGTGATCGGGATCTACGGCGGGGCGCGCCGCGCCATGGCGGCGCTCAAGTTCGTCCTCTTCACGGTCGCCGGCAGCCTGCTCCTGCTGCTCGCGATCGTCTGGCTGCGCGTGCACACCGGCAGCGGCGACTTCGCGACGATCCGCGCGGCGGCCTTCACGGCGGAGCAGCAGTTCTGGCTCTTCTGCGCCTTCGCGGCCGCCTTCTGCGTGAAGGTCCCGCTGGTGCCGCTCCACACCTGGCTGCCCGACGCGCACGTCGAGGCGCCGACCGGCGGCTCGGTCGTGCTGGCCGGCGTGACCTTGAAGATGGGCACGTACGGGCTGCTGCGCTTCTGCCTGCCGCTCTTCCCCGACGGGGCGCAGCGCGCGGCGCCGCTGCTGATGGCGCTGGCCGTCGCCGGGATCCTCTACGGGGCGCTGCTCGCGTGGGCCCAGAAGGACCTGAAGAAGATCATCGCCTACTCGAGCGTGAGCCACCTCGGCTTCGTCGTGCTCGGCCTCTTCGCGCTGCAGTCGACCGCCGCGACCGGCTCGGTGCTGCAAATGGTGAACCACGGCCTTTCGACCGGCGCGCTCTTCCTCCTGATCGGAATGATCTACGAGCGCGCCCACGTGCGCGGCCTCTCCGACTTCGGCGGGCTCGCGCGCACGATGCCGCGTTTCGCCTTCGCCCTGGTCTTCGCGACGCTCTCGTCGATCGGTCTGCCGGGGCTGAACGGCTTCGTGGGCGAGTTCGCCATCCTGGTCGGCACCTTCCGCGATCATCCGGTCGCGGCGTCGCTCGCGGCGGTGGGCGTGCTGCTCGGCGCGATCTACATGCTCGGCCTGGTGAAGGCGCTCCTGTTCGGGCCGGTCGCCAACCCCAAGGCGGCGACCTGGCGCGACCTGACCGGGCGCGAGTGCCTGATGCTCGCGCCGCTCTTCGTGCTGATGGTCGCCATCGGCGTGCGGCCGCAGGCGTTCGTGAAGCCGATCGAGCCGGCGGTCGTGAACGCGCTCGAACCGGCGTTGCTGCGCAAGTGAGGCAGGCATGAACGACTTCCTCGCCTGCGCTCCGATCTGGCTGCCGGTCGCCGGCTTCCTCGCCATCCTGCTGGTCGAGACGATCGCGCCCGAGGACGGCGCGCGGGCGCCGGCCCGACATGCACGCCTTTCCGCGCTGCTGGCCGCGCTCGCGATCGCCGCCGCGCTGGTGAGCACCTTCTCCGCGCCCGCGGTCGCCGAGCCGTACGGCCTGCTCGCCACCGACGGGCTCGCACGCGGGCTGCAGGCGCTGCTGCTCGCGATCGGGCTCGCGACGGTCGCGCTCGGCGAGCCGCTGCTGGCCGAGCTCAAGCTCGGGCGCGCCGAGTTCCACGCGCTGCTGCTCGCGTCGCTCTCCGGCATGGTGCTGCTCGCCGGCGCGCGCGACCTGCTCGTCTTCTTCCTCGGGATCGAGCTGCTCTCGATCCCGCTCTACGTGCTCGCCGCCTACCGCCGCCTGCGCGCCGACTCGGTCGAGAGCGGCTTCAAGTACTTCCTGCTCGGCGCCTTCGCGTCGGGCTTCCTCGTCTACGGCATCGCGCTGCTGTACGGCGCGGCGGGCGGCCTCGACTACCGTCAGCTCCGCGCGCTGGCGAACGCGCCCGGCTCGCAGACCATGCTCTGGCACGTCGGCCTCGCGCTCTTCCTGGTCGGCGTCTCGTTCAAGATCGCGGCGGCCCCGTTCCACACCTGGGCGCCCGACGTCTACCACGGCGCGCCGACGCCGGTGACCGCGTTCATGGCGGCGGGCGTGAAGGCGGCCGCCTTCGGCGCCACGCTGCGGCTCGCGCTCGAGGTGCTGCCCGACTCGCCGGCGCTGCGCGCCGGACTCTCCTTCGCCGCCGTGGCGAGCATGGTCGCCGGCAACCTCGGCGCCCTGCTGCAGACGAACCTCAAGCGCATGCTCGCCTGGTCGTCGATCGGCCACGCCGGCTACCTGCTGCTCGGCATCCAGGCGGCGCTGCTGACCCATTCACCCGAGGCGCAGAACGCGGTGCTCTTCTACCTCGGCACCTACGCGCTCACGACGGTGGCGGCGTTCGCGCTGCTGCTGCACCTGATGCGCCACGCGCAGGAGGGGCTCGACCTGCGGGCGCTGCGCGGGCTCGCGCGCTCGCGGCCGCTGATCGCGGCGGCGCTGACGCTCTGCTTCCTCTCGCTCGCCGGCGTGCCGCTCACGGCCGGCTTCCTCGGCAAGCTCTACCTGCTGCAGTCGGCGTGGCGCGCCGACCTCGTCGGCCTCTCGCTCGTCCTGGTGGCGACGTCGGTGGTCGCGCTCGGCTACTACCTGCGCGTCGTGGCGACGCTCTACATGGAGCCCGACGCGGAGATGCGCGCGCCGCTCTTCCTGTCGCTGCCGCTCTCGCTCGCCAGCGCGTGCGCGAGCGCCGGCATCGTGGTCGTCGGCGTCTGGCCCGACCCGCTGCTGCGCTTCCTGATCCACTGAGAGCCGCGGCTTGCAACTGGAACGGCCGCGGCTTGAAACTGGAGCGGACGTCGAGGGCGGGGGTGAAGAGGCCGCGGGGAGAAGTGCTTCGTGCGAGAACGCGCGACGGGCGAGGGCGGGTCGAGGGGCGGAGGAGAAAAAGGCTCGATGGACGGGACACGCTCGCCCCAACCAGAAGTTGAACGGGGGGCTCGCTGCGCTCGGCGCATTTGAATACGACTCGCAGCAGCACCGTGGTCGACCGCCTCACGCGGCGTCCCGTCCCTCGACCTTTTTCCCCTCCGCCCTTTCACTACCGTTCGAGACCGTCGCGCGACGACGGGAAATTTGCTCCCCGCGACCGATTCGCAACGTCCTCGAACGACGTCCGACGTCGTTGCTGCGCCACGGGAGATTGACGGTGCGCGCATGATCGGACGCGGGTCGTAGCCGGACGCCGGGAGCCACGGCACGGTCTGGAACGAGAGGTCGCGCCTCTTGCCTTCTTCGCTTACAAATGACGACGCACCGTGGTCGGGCATCGACCTGGCACGAGCGATGTTGGACTACGAAGGAGCCGTCGCCGCGGCACGCGAACGGCCCCGACTCGATGTAGCGCAGTCGAGTCCCGCGACGCGCACGACGACCGCATTCGCCGTCTCTCACCGCTCCGCGTGATCTCGCCTCACGCCCAGTCGCGCGCCGAACATCTCCCGTGGCGCAGCAACGATGTCAGGACGTCGTGCGAGTTCGATTCGAGGAGGCCGCGGGGAGCGAGGTCTCCGGTCGTCGCGCGACGGTCTGTAACGGTGATGAAAGGGCGGAGGGGAAAAAGGTCGAGGGACGGGACGCCGCGTGAGGCGGTCGACCACGGAACTCCTGCGAGTCGTGCCCGAATGCGCCGAGCGCAGCGAGCCCCCCGTCCATCTTTTGGTTGGGGCGAGCGTGTCCCGTCCCTCGAGCCTTTTTCCCCTCCGCCCCTCGACCCGCCCTCGCCCGTCGCGCGTTCCACCACGACGCCCCGCTCCCCGCGCCCTCTTCACCCGCGTTCTCGACGTCCGCTCCAGTTGCAAGCCGCGGCGCCGGATCAGGCGGGGAGCTTCGACTCGGGCAGCCGTTGGTCGAAGTGGACCGCGATGCCGAACGTGCCGGGGCTCACCGCGTCGATGCGCACGATGCGCGCGCCGAGCGTCGTGTCCTGGCCGTCGACGTTGAACGTGACTTCGCAGGGGATCTCGTCGCTCGTCATGAAGTAGGCGCCGCTGCGCGAGATGTCGCGCCCGCCGCCGAGGAGCTGGATCGCCGAGAGGCGCGCCGTGAAGACGGCGTGCATCGTCTGGCGGACGTTGCCGCGGCGCTCCACGGTGGTGGCGGCGCCGGTCCGATCGTGCTGCGGTTGGTCATCGTTCGACACGTTCTTCTCCTGCTCCCCCCGCCTGCCAGGACGGCGGCGGCGACACGAAAGAACTTCCGATTCCCGGAATGTCGGCGCTTTCGTCCGGCGACTTGAGCGGCCTCAGCGGGAGGTGGGAGCGGCTGCATTCCCCGGGGGTGGACGCCCCGCGGGTGGCCACGGGATCCCGGCGCGCTCCAGCATCCCCGAGCAGTCGGCGCGCGCCGCCTCGACGAAGGGCGCTGCAGCGGCGGCCGCAGCGGCCGCATCGCCCGCGCCGGCCGCGGCTCCGGTCGCGCCGGCGGCCGGAGGCACCGCGAGCAGCGCCTCGAGCCGCGCGAAGTAGCCGGGCCCTCCCTTCTGCGCGAGTGCGTCGACCACCGCCCCGGCCCACTCGTAATCGCGCCGGTCCGCCGCCGTGCCGTCCGCCGCCGGCGACGCGAAGGCGAGCGCCCGATTGGGCGGCGGATCGCCCGGCCGATGGAGCGCGTCGCCCCGCGCGAGCAGCTCGCCCCAGCGCACGCGCGCGCGCGGGACGCCGCGGTCGTAGAGGCGCGCCTCGACCTCGTCGGCGAGCGCGCAGGCGAGCCCCTCGCTCCAGAAGCGCGGCAGCGCCGTCGCGCGCTCCTCCTCGAAGACGTGCGCGATCTCGTGGGCGAAGCTGCGCCACGGGAGATGGAGCTCGTCGTCGCGCAGGTAGATCGCGCGCCCTTGCTGGAAGGCGCCGGCGCCGGGCCGCGGCCACTGCGCCGCCGGCAGCGCGACCACCAGGAGAGGCCCGCGCAGCTCGCGGCCGAGCAGGCGCGCGACCGCGGCGTACTGCTCGCGCAGCAGGTGCTGCACCCATTCGGCATCGAAGACGCGCGCGCCCGCCGCCGCGCGCAGCTCGAGTGCTCCGTCGCGCCAGACGCGCGGGCTCGCGGCCGGATCGGGCGCGTCGGAGGAGCCGTCCCCCCATGCGAGCTGGTCGAGCCAGAGCTCGCTGCCGCTCCCCTCCGCGAGCGAGAGCTCTACCTCGCCGCCCGAAAGCGAATCGGCGGACGCGAGCTCGAGCGGCGTCCACTCGAAGCGGTCGCGATGGCCGGTCGCGGGCAGCTCGACCTGCACTTCGACGCCGCCGCAGCGCACGCGCAGCGGACAGGACGTCGCCGCGCCGCGCGTCGATCCGCGCACCCAGAGCCGCTCGCGCGGCGAGCCGACCGGCGGTCGCGCGACGACGACGGGCGGCGTTGCGGCGCTCACGTGCAGCGCCGTCCCGCCCGACGCGGTGAAGGAGGCGACGCGCTCGCCGCCGCGCACCGCGACCTCGAACTCGACGACCGCCGCCGCCCGGCTCCTCGACGGCGCCACGCACGCGCCGGCGAGCAGCGCCACGCCCGCGGCCGCGGCGCACGGGACATTCCGTGCGCACAGGAGCCGCCGCCTCACGCCTCGACCTCCTCGCGCAGCGGCCGGTAGAGCTGGCCGAGCCGCTCGTAGAAGCCGGAGCAGTGCACCGAGGCGCCGAAGCAGTCGAAGTCGTAGTGGTGCACGAACTCGTGCACGAGCGTCTCGAGCAGCGTCTTCAGGGCGACCGGCCGCTTCTGCGCGGCGGTGCGCGCGAAGATGCGGATCGCGCCGTCGCGCCGGCACTGCCCGTGCAGCTCGAAGACGATCCGCCCGCCCTTGCGCTTGTGGGGACGCGGCTCGTCCAGCAGATCGACCCGCTTCCCCGCGACGACGAACTCCTCGCAGAGGTGGTCGACGAGGCGCTGCGCGCCGCTCGCCAGCGCGGCCGGCTCGCCGCCGCTGCGGAAGCGGTCGTGGCCGCCCTGCAGCTCGCGCATCAGCGGCGCCGCGCCGACGAGCGCGCGGCGCGTCAACGTCCCGTCGAGCCGCGCGCGATCGAGGCGGCGGAAGAGCCGGTCGGGGAGCATCCTCGGGAATCCCTCCCACGCGCGGGACGCCGCGCGCGCCGCCCGCAGAGTAGACGGGCAGCGCGTGCGCGCGAAACGGTAGGCTGCCGCGGATGAACGCCGACGAGAGTCCGCACCGCGCCCGCCGCCGCCGCTTGCTGGATGCGCTGGATGCCGGCGCGGTCGCCGTGGTGGCGACCGCCGCGGCGCACCTGCGCAACGGCGACAACGAGTTCCGCTTCCGTCCCGACAGCGACTTCCACTGGCTCACCGGCTTCTCCGAGCCCAACGCGGTGCTGGTGCTCTGCAAGGGGCGCCCGGAGGGCGAACAGGTGCTCTTCCTGCAGCCGCGCAACCGCGAGCAGGAGGTCTGGACCGGGCGCCGCCTCGGCGTCGAGCGCGCCCCCGCGGCGCTCGGCGTCGACGAGGCGCATTCGATCGAGGAGCTCGACGCGCTCCTGCCCAAGCTCCTGCGCGGCCGCGATCCGCTGCACTACCGCACGGGGCTGCGGCCCGAGCTCGACGCGCGCGTCCTCGCCGTCGTGAACTCGCTGCGCATGAAAGTGCGCGAGCAGAATCCGGCGCCGGGGCGCATCGTCGACCCGTCTCTCCTGGTGCACGAGATGCGCGTCAAGAAGGACGCGCACGAGCTCGCCGCGATGCGGCGTGCCGCCGAGATCACCACCGCGGCGCACGTCGCGGCGATGAAGGCGACCGCCCCGGGGCGCCACGAGTACGAGATCGAGGCGCTCGTCGAGGGGGAGTTCCGTCGTAACGGCGCGCTCGGCCCCGCCTACCCGAGCATCGTCGCGAGCGGCGCCAACGCGACGATCCTCCACTACCACGAGAACGACCGCCGCATGCAGGCGGGCGACCTCCTCCTGCTCGACGCCGGCAGCGAGTTCGACTGCTACGCGTCGGACGTGACGCGCACCTGGCCGGTCGGCGGGCGCTTCTCCCCGCCGCAGCGGCAGATCTACGCGCTGGTGCTCGCCGCGCAGCACGCGGCGATCGCGGCGGTGAAGCCGGGCGCGAGCGTGAACGAGGCGCACGACGTCGCGGTGCGCGTATTGATCGACGGGCTGCGCGAGCTTTCGCTGCTCTCCGGCACCGTCGAGCAGATCCTCGCGAGCCGGACATTCCGTCGGTTCTACATGCATCGGACCGGCCACTGGCTCGGCATGGACGTGCACGACGTCGGCGCCTACTTCGTGCAAGGCGGCCCGCCGAACGAGCACCGCCGCCTCGAGCCGGGGATGGTCGTCACGGTCGAGCCGGGCCTCTACTTCGCCGAGGACGACGCGACGATCCCGGCCGAGTACCGCGCCATCGGCGTGCGGATCGAGGACGACGTGCTCGTCACGACCAGCGGAAACGAAGTCCTGACGCGCGCCTGCCCCAAGGAGATCGCCGACCTCGAGGCGCTCGTCGGCAGCGCGGGCCGCGCCGCCGCCGGCTGAACGCGCCGCGATCGCGAACTTCCTTCCCGAAGTCGCCCTCCATCGTCTCCCTGCTTTTGACAACTTGTACTTCCGAGGTACAGGTTTGACGCGAGCACGGACCGACGACGAACCGCGACCGAGGAGGGACGACCATGACGCAGCGCACGCAGCGAGTCGCCCGCGACGCCGACCGGTCCGTGTCTCGCGAACCCACGAACCCCGCCACGCTCCCGTCGCTCGGTCGGGCGCGAATCCCTTCCTGAGACTCCCCTACCCCGCGGAGCGGGGCCGGCCGCGCGCGACTCCACCCTGTGCGCGGCCGACCCCGCACTCCCAAACGGGCGGTGACGAAAGTCACCGCCCGGCTTGTTTCCGCGGCCGCGACCTGCGGCCGCGCTCGCTCACTGGAACGTGAGCAGCGTCGGCGCCGACGTGCCGAGCAGCGCGCCCGGCCCCGACGGACCGACCGCCACCTGCAGGCCGATCGACGCGCCGCCCAGCCCGGGGTTGGTCGCGCTCGCGTGGAAGGCGCCGTTCGCGTCGAACGCCAGCGGGAAGATCAGCAGCCCTGCGCTCAGGTCGAGGCCGAAGAAGAGCGGCCCGTTCCCCGCGTGGTTGGCGAGCTCGAGCTCGCTCCCGGTGATCCCCGCCGGCGCGAGCAGCAGCAGGCCGAAGCCGTTCGGCTCGCCTTCGACGTCGACGTCGAAGGGGCCGACCGGGATCGGGCTCGCCGGCGTGGCCGCGAGCGGCGGCCGGCGCGGCGCGATCGTCGCGAGGACGTTGAGCGAGAAGAAGTCGGTCTCCGTCACGAGCATCGTGCCCGCCTCCTCCGGCTGCCACGGCTCGAACGCGCCGCGCGTCCCCTTCGCGAAGACGACGTAGCCGAGGAACGCGAAGGGGTCGGCGAGCGCGATCGTCTCCTTCCGTCCCGTCGCCGGCGTCACCTGCACGGCGCGGCCGCCGTTGGGATCGGTGACGATCAGGTCCTCCTTCTCGTCGAGCGCCAGCGAGCTCGCGCCGTCGAGGTTCCCGAGCACGGTGCCGTCGGCCGCCGTGAGGACGGACGGCCCGAGCGCGCCCGCCAGCTCGGCCGCGTCGAAGAAGTAGAGCGTCGCGGCGTCCGGCGGCGGCGGCCACCCCGGCACGTGCGTGCTCGCCGTGTAGAGGTTCCCGGCCGCGTCGAAGACGATCGGCCCGCTCGGGTCGGCGAAGTCGATCACGTCGTCCTGGATGCCGGTCGTGAAGTCGATCGCCGCGACGTGCGAGTCGGTGAAGCTCGTCGCGTAGGAGACGTACGGGTTGCCCTGCGGGTCGAAGGCGAGGTCGTAGGGGAAGACGAGCGACGCGACGATGTTCGCCGTGCCGCCGGCGAGGTCGAGCTCCCAGACGTAGCCCGACGAGCTCTCGCCGAAGTAGAGGCGGTTCAAGTCGGGCGCGAGGCGCAGGAACGCGCCGAACGGCGCGCCGGGCGGCGTGAAGATCGTGCGCACGAAGGAGCCGTCGGCGCGCGCGATCTCGACGACGGCGGCGCCGTCGTAGACGACGAGGTTTCCGTTCGCGAGCGACTCGAGCCCGCCCACGAACGCGCCGCCCGGCGCGAGCGTGTACGAGGACGACGAGAAGCCGGGTTCGGGCACCTGCGCCGGGATCGGCGGCGCGAGCGCAGCGGACAGGACGAGGGCGAGGACGGGAAGACCAGGACGACGCAGACAAGCCACGGGAGCAGCTCCTTGCGGCGCGATCCCCCTCGGACCGCATCCGCATGCGGCGGACGCGCAGGACGCGGCCGCCAGGCCTCGCTCCCCGAGGCGAAGACGCAGTCGCGTGGCGACGACGGAAGACCGCTGTCGTCCACGGCGGCCCGCGCCCCTCCCCCGAGGAGCGTGGATCGGTCGGCGCGTGCGCCTCCGATCCGGAATCAGGACCTGCGGTGGAGCGGTCTTCTGGCTCTCGGGCTTTCTACTCCCTCGCCCTTCCCAGCGCGCCGAAGCGCACCACGCGCCAGCGGCTCACCAGTGGTTCCCGCGATTTTCGGGCGTCTTCGCCCGTCATCGCGCCGAGGTTTCGCTCCCGATCACAGCGGCGGGGCCGCGCCGGAATTGCACCGGCTTCCCGGATTCGCACCGCACAGGAAGGCGGGACGCTAACGCGACTCGCGCGGAGGATCAATGAGGCGTTGAAGCGCGCGCCTCAGCTGCGGCCGAATCGTTGCGCGATGGGGAAGCGCCAGCCCGCGCCGAACGCCTTCGGCGTGACCTTCAGCACCGGTGCCGCCTGGCGGCGCTTGAACTCGGCGGCGAAGAGCATGCGCCGTGTCTCGCGCACCAGCGCGTCGGGCGAGCCGTGCGCGACCTGCTCGCCGACGCCGAGCCGCTCGACGACGAGGTCGCGCAGCACCGGGTCGAGCACCGAGTAGGGCGGCAGCGAGTCCTCGTCCTTCTGGTTCTCGCGCAGCTCCGCCGTCGGCGGGCGCTCGAGCGAGCGGCGCGGGATCACCTCGCCGGCGCGGTTCACGTGGTCGGAGAGGCGCGTGACCAGGGTCTTCGGCACGTCGCCGATCGGCGCGAGCCCGCCGCACATGTCGCCGTAGAGCGTGCAGTAGCCGACCGAGAGCTCCGACTTGTTGCCGGTGGTGAGCAGCAGGTGGCCGAGCTTGTTCGAGATCGCCATCAGCAGCGCCCCCCGCACGCGCGCCTGCAGGTTCTCGTCGGCGACGCCGCGATGGTCGCCGCCCAGCACCGGCGAGAGGGCGTTGCGGAAGGCGTCGGCGATCGGCTCGATCGGGATCACCTCGAAGGCGATGCCGAGGCGGCGCGCCAGCGTCGCCGCGTCCTCGTCGCTCATCGACGACGTGAAGCGCGACGGCATCGCGACGCCGAGGACGTTGCGAGCACCGAGCGCTCGCGCGGCGATGACGGCGGTCAGCGCCGAGTCGATGCCGCCCGAGAGGCCGAGCACGGCGCGCTCGAAGCCGGTCTTGCGCATGTAGTCGCGCACGCCGAGGACGAGGGCGTGCAGCACCTCGTCGCACTCGTCGTCGCGCGCCGGACCGGGCGTGGCGGCGGGCGGCGCGGGGCGCGCAGCCTTGGCGTCCTCGCGGCGCGGCAGGTCGACGACGACCAGGTCCTCGTCGAAGCCGCGCCCCTGCGCGAGCAGCGTCCCGTCGGGCGCGACCACCATGCTGTTGCCGTCGAAGACGAGCGAGTCGTTGCCGCCGACCAGGTTGCAGTAGATGACGCCGAGCCCGTGGTGCTGCGCGGCGGCGGAGAGCATCGCGCGGCGCAGCTTCGGCTTGCCCATCTCGAACGGCGACGCCGAGCCGTTCAGCACCCACTCGGCCCCCTTCGCGCGCAGCTCGGCGATCGGGTCGAGGCGGTAGAGGCGGCGCGGCCAGAAGCGCTCGTCGTTCCAGAGGTCCTCGCAGATCGAGAGGCCGACCGGGACGTCGCGCGCCGTCACGACGGTGCGGGCGTCCGCCGGATCGAACCAGCGGCGCTCGTCGAAGACGTCGTAGTTCGGCAGCAGCGACTTGCGGCCGACCACGCGCACCGCGCCCCCCTCGATCCAGGCGAGGCTGTTGCACCGGCCGAGCCCCGCGTCGGTGGCGTGCGACTCGACGAAGCCGACCACGACGATCGGCCCGCCCGAGAGGCGGCGCGCGAGGTCGTGCAGCGTCGCCTCCCCCTCCGCGACGAAGTCCCCCATCTCGACCAGGTCGCCCGGCGGGTAGCCGTTGATGGCGAGCTCGGGGAAGAGGACGAGATCGGCGCCGCGGTCGGCCGCGCGCGCGCTCCATTCGGCGATCTTCGCCGCGTTCGCCGCATGGGCCCCGACGGTCGTGTTGATCTGGGCGAGGGCGACGCGCATGAGTCGACCCATCTTGCCGGCGCGCGCGCGCGATCTCCAGCGCGGCGGAGCGGCGCCGGACGCCGTCGCGCGAAACCGCCTTCGCGCGTCGGCGGGGCATGTCGCGTGCGATCGCGGCGGCCCCGCTTCGCACCGCTCCATCGTCCGGACCGGACCTCCTTCCGCCGGGAGAGCGCGCCATGCCGATCGCCCTCGAAGTCGCCGCGACGATCCGCGCCCAGATCGAAGAGTTCGCCGGATCGTCGCCGTTTCGACGACTCGAGAGCGGCGCCGCGACGCGCGACGAGATCGACCGCTTCCTGCTCGCCGTCGCGCGCGTGCACCTGCCGTCGCCTCGCTACGTCGCGTTCCTCTACGCCCTCGCGCCGCCGGCGTCGGAAGCGGCGCTCGAGCGCAATCTCCTCGAAGAGCTCGGTCGCGAACGCTCCGGCGAACCGTCGCATCCCGAGCTGCTGCGCGCGCTCCTGCGCGCCGCCGGACTTGGCGACCAGATCGCGCGCGTCGAGTCGGAGGCGGAGGAGGAGTTCCGCCGCGCGGTGGCGCGGCCGCTGCCGTTCGCGACGCTGCGCGACTTCGCGTTCGGAGCCCTCTGCGAGGTCGTGGCGGTCGAGACCCTGCTCGCGACGACTTCTGCGGCGATCGCACGCGCGCTCGCGCGCCACCGCGGGATCGCCGACGCCGGCCTCGCCTGGTTCCTCCACCATTCGGAGGTCGACGTCGTCCACGCCCAGCAGGGGCTCGCCGCGATCGACGCATTCGCCGCGCACTACGGAATCGACGACGAGGCGGCGCGCGCCGTCGTCCGCGCGGTCTTCCGCGAGAACGTCTTCCTGCGCCGGTACTTCGCGCCGTGAGGCTCGCGAGCGTCGCCGTCTCCGCCGTCCGCATCCCCTTCCTGGCGGCGTTCGGCCACGCCGCGACGACGCGCGCCCGATCGGAGTCGATCCTCGTGCGCGCCGGGTTCGACGGCGGCGCGATCGGCTTCGGCGAAGGCGCTCCGCGCCCTTACGTGACCGGCGAATCGGTCGCGAGCGCGCTCGAGGCGCTGCGCCGCTCGCTCGTGCCGCGCGTCGTCGACTGCGACTTTCCGACGGACGGACCGCCGGCTCCGCGCTTCGCGCGGTGGCTCGAGCTGCTCGAGGAGGCGCTCCCGACGGAGGGGGTCGACGCGTTGCGCCACGCCTCCGCGCGCGCCGCGCTCGAGATGGCGCTGCTCGACGGGCTCCTGCGGCAGTGCGGTGAATCGGCCTCGGTGATGCTCCCGCCGACCTGCGCGAGCGTGCGCTACTCCGGCGTCGTCGGCGCCGGCACGGTCGCGGACGCGCGCCGCACCGCCGAAGCGATCTGCGCGCTCGGGATGGGCGCCGTCAAGGTGAAGGTGGGCGCCGCCTCCGACGTCGAACGCCTGGCGGCGGTCCGCGCGGTCCTCGGTCGCGACGTCCGCCTGCGCGCCGACGCGAACCGGGCGTGGTCGTTCGACGAGGCGTGCCGCGCGCTCGACTCCTTCGCACCGTTCGAACTCGAGGCGATCGAGGATCCGCTGCGCGAATGCGACCCCGGGAGCGCGCGCCACCTGCGCGAGGGGACTCCGGTCGCGCTCGTCCTCGACGAGCCGGTCGCGTCTCTCGCCGACCTGCGCCAGTATGTCGCGGCCGGCGCGTGCGACGTCGTCAACGTGCGCGTCTCCAAGTGCGGCGGGCTCGCGCCGTCGCTCGCGCTCGCGGCGTTCGCGCGCCAGCACGGCGTGCGCGTCCAGGTCGGCTGCCACGTCGGCGAGACCGCGATCCTCTCGGCCGCCGGACGCCATCTCGCCGCCGCGCTGCCCGACCTCTTTGCGCTCGAGGGCTCGTTCGGGACCCGGCTGCTTTGCGAAGACGTGACCGTGGCTCCGGTCGGCTTCGGTCGCTTCGGCGAGGCGTCCCTGCTGGCGGGAGCCGGCCTCGGCATCGAGGTCCGCGAAGACGTCGTGCGCCGCCACACGACCGCGCACGTCGCGCTCTTCGGAAACGGTGCCGGGCCGTGAGCCTCGCGGAGTCGTCGTTCGAGGCCGCGACCCGCTCGCCGGAGCGGAGCCAGGCCCGCTGCCTCGGGCGGCTGCTCGCCGGCGCGCGCGACACCGCCTTCGCGCGCGAACACCAGCTCGATCCGGAAACGACCGTGCAGGAGTTCCGGCGTCGCGTCCCGGCGCGCGACTACGAGGCGCTCCGGCCCTATTTCGAGCGCGTGCTCGCCGGCGAGCGACGCGTCCTCACGCGCGAGCCGGCGCGACGCTTCGTCTCGACCAGCGGGACGACCGCCGCGCCGAAGCTCCTGCCGGTGACGCGCACCTTCCGCGGCGAGCTCGCGCGGCTCGGCGCGATCTGGCTCGAGCGCGCCCTGCACGACCACCCGCGCCTGCTCGAAGACTCGATCCTCGCGCTCGTCGGCGCCGATCGCGAGGGCGCGACGGCCCGCGGTGCCCCGGTCGGTTGCGCGAGCGGGCTGGCCTGCCGCGACGCGCCGCGCTTCCTGCGCGAGCGTTTCGCCGTCCCCGCCCGTCTGCACGCGATCGCCGACGACGACGCGCGCTACCGGCGCGTCGCGCGCATCGCGGCGACGCGGCGGATCTCGTGGATCGCGACGCCCAATCCGACGACGCTGTTGCGGCTCGCCGAGACGATCGCGGAGGAGGCGGACGCGATCCTCCGGTCGCCGGGGCGTCGCCCCCTCGCCCGCGACCTCGAGCGGAAGATCGCGGCCGATGGAGCACTGCTGCCGCGCCACCTCTGGCCCGAGCTGCGATTGATCGGCTGCTGGCTCGGCGGCAGCGTCGGCCTCCACGCGAAGCGGCTCGCTCCGCTCTACGGGGCCGACGTGCCGATCCGCGATCTCGGCTACCGCGCGAGCGAGGGGACCTTCACGATTCCCTGGTCGGACGCCACCGCGGCCGGCCTCCCCGCCCTCGAATCGACGTTCTTCGAGTTCGCGCCGGAATCGAGCGAGGATCTCGCCGAGGCTCCGACCCGCCTCGTGCACGAGCTCGTCGACGGCGGCCGGTACCGCGTGCTCGTCACGACCAGCGCGGGGCTGTGGCGCTACGACCTCGGCGATCTCGTCGAGGTCCGCGGCTTCCGCCGCCGCGCGCCGCTGCTCGCGTTCCTCCGCAAGGGCGACGACTTCTCGAGCATCTGCGGCGAGAAGCTCCACGTGAACCACGTCGTCGCCGCCTGGTCGGCCGCGCAACGGGAGCGACCCCTTCCCGTCCGGCAGCTCCGCCTGATCCCCGACGTCGGCCGCGCCCGCTACGACGTGCTGCTCGAATTCGACGGGGCGACGCCCCCGGACGAGCGGCTGCGCGACTGGGTCGCGCGCTTCGACGCCGCGCTCGCGCGCGACGACGTCGAGTACGCCTCCCGCCGCCGCTCGCGCCGGCTCCACGCTCCCGCGCTGCACGTGATGGCGGGCGGCTGGTCCCGCGAGGTCCAGCGCGACGACGTCCGCCACGGCCGCCGTGATGCGCAGTACAAGTGGCGCCTGCTGGCGGCCCGGTGGGACCGGACGAGCACGCGCCACGTCGTGCGATCGCTCGCTCTGGACGCGCCTCAGCGGATCCTTCCGATCCAGGGGAGGAAGCGGCCGACGCGCTGCGCGTAGCGAACGTACGCGGCGCCGTACGTTTCACGGAGGTGGCGCTCCTCCGCCGCGACCTGCGCGCGCATGCCGGCGCATGCGGCGAGCAGCGCCGCGAGCGAGATCCAGGTCGGCGCGAGCAGGACGAATCCGACGACCGCGAGCAGCACGAACGAGTAGATCGGGTTCCGGCTGAAGCGGAAGAGGCCGCGCGTCACGAGCCCCAGAGGCGCGCCGGCGTCGATCCCGATCCGCCACGACGCCCCCATCTGCGCCTGCGCCGCCATCTCCAGCGCGGTGCCGATCGCGAGGACGACCGCGCCGATCCACACCGGCAACCGGAACATGCGGCAGGCGTCCAGCGCATGCGGTCGCACCGCGAGCACGATCGCCTGCGCGAGCAGCACGCCGACGATCCCGACGAGGAGGCGGCGACGCGCGACCTCGCCCCGGTCCCGCGCCCGCAGCAGGACGAGTCCCGACGTCCCGTAGCGCCGGCGGTACAGGACGCTCCGCGCGCCCATGCCGAAGACGAGGAACGTCGCGATCCCGACGAGTGGAAGCCAGCGCTCCATGGAGCCTCCCCGACGTGCCACCGGCTCTACGCGAGGAGCGCCCACTCTTCGAAACGGATGCCGACGAACGGCTCCGGACCCGGAAGCCGCGGTGCATGCGGTGACGCTCCGCGCGCCGTCTCACGCGAAGAGCGGCAGCGCCTCGAATTCGTTCCCGAGTACGCGCTTGGGCGCGACGCCGAACCACTCCTTCAGCAGCGTCGCGTAGACGCGCCGGAAATCGATCGAGTGGACCAGGTCGCCGTCCTCGCCGCCGTCGAGGTCGGCCGGCGCGAGCGACGGCGCGCGGCCGACGAGGCCGCCCTTCACCGCGCCGCCCAGCACGAAGAGCGGCGCCGCGGCGCCGTGGTCGGTCCCCTTCGAGCCGTTCTCCTTCACGCGCCGCCCGAACTCGCTGTAGACCAGCACGGCGACGCGGTCGAGCGCCTGCGCCGCCTCGACGTCCGCGAGGAACGCGCCGAGCGCGCCGTCGAGCTCCGCGAGCAGCAGCGCATGCGCGTCGGCCTGGAAGGCGTGCGTGTCGTAGCCCTCCTGCCTCACGAAGTAGGCCGCGCACTCGAAGCCGCCGGCGATCAGCTGCGCGGCGACCTTGAGCTCGCGCGCGAGGCCCGTGTCGGGCCAGGTCGTCGCAGACTTCCCCTTCTCGACCGCCGCCTCGACGCGCGCCGCGCTCGCCCGCGTCTCGCGCGCTGCGTCCTTCAGGAGCGCGAGCGCGCCGCCGCCGGAGTGCTCCGCTGCGGTGGTCGTCGTCGCCAGCCGCGCCAGCGCGTCGCGCCGCCCCTCTTGGGACGGATCCTTCGGGCCGACCGGCACGCGGAAGCGCCCGACGTCGGCGACTTGCAGGGCCGACGAATGCTCGCCCACCAGCGCGAGCGGGACCTTCGCCGTCCCGACCATCAGCGCCGGGAAGCCCGGCCCGATCGGAGCGCGCCGCCCCGCCGACTCGCACTCGCAGACGCGCCCGATCCAGCCGGTGCGCGCACGCTCGGGCTCGAGCGACGCCGCGTGCCAGATGTCGGTCGAGCGGAAGTGGCTGCGGTCGGGGCCGGGGTAGCCGACCCCCTGCACGATCGCGAGCTGGCCGCGGTCGAAGCGGCTCTTCAGCGCGGCGAGCTCCAGCCGCAGTCCGACGCCGTCGGCGATCTTCCGCACGCCCTCCAAGCCGATCCGCAGCGACGGTCGCGCGCGGACGTAGAGCGGGTCGGCGAACGGCACCACCGTGTTGAGCCCGTCGTTGCCGCCGCCGAGCTCGACCACGAGCAGCACGCGCCCGGCCGGCGCGCCCTCGAGCGCGCGCGCCCATGACAGCCGCGACAGGAGCGGCGCCGCCGCGGCGCCCAGACCGGCCAGAAGGAATCCTCGGCGTGTGGTCGCCATCGAGCAGCTCCCCGTTTCAGTGCAGGTTCGCCTCGGCGCAGCAGAGCAGCAGGTGCGCGACGTTGCGCACGCGCGCCTCGCCCGTGCCGGCGGCAGGCGACGCCGCGAAGGCATGGAGCGCGGCGCGGCTCGACGTGCCGAGCGGCGCACCGAGCAGCACGTCGCCCATCCGCGCCACCAGCGCGTCTCCGTCGGCGGCGAAGGCGTCGCCCGCCGCGCGCTTCCAGTCGGCGCGCACGTCGAGCGCGCCGCCCCCGAAGGCGACCGCCTCCGCGAAGCGGCCGCGCTCGAGCAGCGTGCGCGTGTTGATCCAGGCGGCCTGGCCGTCCCACCCCTTCACGTTGGGCGGCGCGAAGAGCGCCTGTCCCATCGTCGCTGCCGTCTCGCCGAGCTCCTTCCAGGAGGCGGTCGCGCCGACGGCGCGCAGCGTCGCGACGCAGTATTCGACCGGCGACGGGATCAGCGCGCCGCGCATCTCCGGCGCGAAGAAGTGTCGCGACGCGAACAGCCGCGCGAGCGTCCGTCCGACGTCGAGCTCTTCTTCCTGAAGCGCACTCGCGACCTCCGCCACCGCGGCGGCGTCCGGCTCCGGATGGACGTAGAAGCACAGCAGCTTTCTCGCGAGGAAGGGGGCGCACGCGGGGTGCTCGACGCAGAGGTCGACGACGTCTCCGCCGTCGAGCCGACCGCTTTTCCCGAGCACCTTCTTCTCCCCGCCGTCGTGCTCGTGCTCGTCGAGCCAGAAGTCGAGGTGGCGCACGTGCCAGCCGGTGAACGCGCGCGCCGCCTCCTTGACGTCGGCCTCCGAGTAGCGGCCGACCCCCATCGAGAACAGCTCCATCAGCTCGCGCGCGTAGTTCTCGTTGGGACGCAGCCGCTCGTTGCTGTCGGAGTCGAGCCAGATCACCATCGCCGGATCGCGCGAGACGGCGTGCAGCAGCGCACGGAAAGACGCGACCCCCGTCTCGCGGAAGAGGCGGTACTGCCGCCAGATCAGGCGCAGGTCCTGCACCTTCTCCACCGACGTCGCGAAGTGGCCGTGCCAGAAGAGGGCGAGCTTCTCGGGCAGCGGCGCGCGCGTCTGCGCCATGCGCAGCAGGCAGAGCGCGCGCAGCTTCTTCAGCGGCTCGCCCGCGGCCATCTTGCCGGTGTCGGCGGCCACCGCGACCTCGTTCGCGGTGCGCGACGTCCACGCGGCGTCGCGCCCCTCGTCGGCCGCGAGCAGCGACTCGAGCGCGGCGTCGAGGCCCTTCCGCGCCAGCGCGCCGCAATCGTCCCACGGCAGGCCGAAGCCCGCGCGCCGGAAGAGGTGGCGCACCTCCGCAGGGCCGAACGGACCGTCGGCGCCCGGCCGGTAGCGGGCGAGCGCGCTCACGACCCCTCCGTGCGCGCCGCCTTGGTCGCGGGCGCGAGCACGCCTTCGAGCGAGAGCTCGAGCGCGTCGTCGCTGACGCGCTCGAGGATGCGGCCTTCGGAGAGGAGGTCGAGCAGCTGGACGCCGAGGTCGAACTCGAGTTCGGCCTGGACGCGCGTCTTCCCCTTGTTCGTGACGGCATCGCTCACGAGATGGTCCCGGTTCTCGCGCAGGCTCTCCGCGATCGCGCGGCCGTCCATGCGGACCGCCGCAGTCGTGCCGGCGGGCCACGGCGACGACTTCGCGAGCGCCGCGGGGTCGCTCTTCAGGAGCCGGACGAGGTCGTGCAGCATCTCCTCGGAGGTGGCGAGGACGATGCGGTCGTTCAGCCACGTGAGCGCCGGCGCGTAGTTGAGCGACGTGTCGGGCGTGCGGTCGTCGTCGGGCAGCATGCGGCCGCCGTAGACGGTCACTCCCTCGAACGGCTCGACGAACGGCAGCAACTGCGCGTTGCGCTTCTGCGCGTTGTCGGCGTTCAGGATCCCGATGAAGGTGTTCACGCCGATGGCGAATTGCTCGCCGAGCTTCTTCGCGTCGCCCTTCGTCTTCCAGACGAACGCGAAGGCGGGAACTCGCACGCGCGGCGGCGCCTTGGCGTTCGGATAGGTCTGGCGCGTCACGACGACGACGAGCTCGTCGTCGAGCTGCGGCAGGATCTCGTCGGGGAAGCTGCGGCCGCCGAAGAAGAGGCCGAGGCCGGTCTTCGCCTGGGCGAACTCCTGCTCGGTCTTGGGATCGCACAGCTCACCGCGGTCGCGCCAGAAGAGCTCGCCGTCACGGCGCAGCGAGAGGGAGACGAGGAGGTTCTTCGGCGCGAGCGCGCGCAAGGGCTGCTGGGCGCGCGCATGTCCGAACGAGCGCAGGAACTCGGGGCGCGACGCCTTGGGCGACGGCACGCGCAGCGCGAGGCGGGCGCGGTCGCCGGAGAGCTCGAGCTCGCCGCAGAGGACGTCGGCGCGGCCCGCCGCAGCGAGCAGGTCGCCGAAGAGCAGAGCGCCGACCGAGTTGTCGCTCTTCGGGAAGAGCGGGCCGTCGGTCTTGAGCGCGGCGGCGGCCGCGACGTCGAGCGCGAACTTCACCTGCGACCCCGCGCCGAGCGTCGCGCGCATCCGCTTCACGAGCGGGCCGACGGGAGCCGGTGCCGCGGTCGCGCCGGGCTGATTCGCCGTGTTCGCCGCGGCGCGATTCGCGACGTCGCGCTCGAGCGTCGCGTGCGCGAGCGCTTCACTGGTCGCGACGACGAGGTCGCCGCCGGCCGCGGCGAGCCAGACCTTGCCGTCGAGCACGACGCCGTGCGCGCCGGCGTGGTCGAAGTCGCGCGGCGGGTTCGCCGCCTCCTTCGAGGCGGACGCGAGTGCACGGGCGGCGTGCACGAGCTGCTCGGCGACGTCGGGGTCACCGGTGCGAGCGACGGCGACGAGCACCGGCGCGCCGGGCGCCGTCCCCTCGACCACCAATGCCACGACCAGCGGGTCGCCGAGCAGCGCCGCGGCGAGGTCGGCCGGCTTCAGGCCCGACGCGAGCTGCACGAAGGAGAGGCCGGCGAGAAGCTGTGCGTACTCGGGCGTCTTCTCCATGCGGCGGAACGCCTCGAGCCCGGCGATGCGCGCGTGCAAGTCCGAAGCGAGGTAGCCGCGCGCGAGCGCCGCGAGTCCGCGCGCCTCGAGGACGGCGACCGCCTTTTCGGGCAGCACGCTCGCGAGGTCGGGGGCGGTCGTGGGCGCAGGCGCGGGCGCCTTCGCGGCCGGCGCCTGTCCTTGCGCCGGAGCCGGCTCGCCCCACTGCCACGGCGACCGTGCGGCGATCGGCGCGAGCGAGAGCAGGCCGACGAAGGCGGCCGCCACGGCGAGGCGGCCGGCGATCGAAGGAAGAGGATTCGTGCGGCGCATGGGCAGGCTCCGGGGGGCGTCGCGTCGAAAGAGGCGCCCGGGGGCGGCGCGTGAAAACTTCCGGGGGCCTCAGCGCCGCGCCGCCTGCCAGGCGGCGTCGAGCTCGTCGAGCCGGGTGGCACCGAGGCGCGCGGCGATCTCTGCGTCGCGCGCGGCCGCCTCCTCCGGCAGCGAGCGGCCGTCGAGGCGCAGCAATTCGAAGAGGCCGGCGGCGCGCGGATCCTTCGGGCCGCGTTCGAGGCAGAAGGCGACGAACGACGTGGCGAGCGCGCTGCGGCGATTGCTTCCGGCAGCATCGAGACCCGGTTCGAGGGTCCGCCACGCCACGAGATCGGAGAGCGACGGGAGCGGCGCACCGAATCCCGCGGAGCCGTCCACCGCGGCCGGATCCTTGAAGCGCATCGCGTCCGCGAGAGATTCGCTCGCCGCCGCGCCGACCACGCCGACGATCAGCCATTCGAGCGGCTGGCTCTCCGGCCCATGCGCGAGCATCCTGCGCATCTGCTGGACGGCCGCCATGCGGCCGATGTCGCGCACGTCGAAGGCCTCGTCGGCGGCGCGGACGCTGAATCCAGCGAAGAGCTCGATGTCGAGCGGCAACGGATCGTCCTGGGACACGTGGACGGCGACCCACAGTCGCGTCGACGCGGCGATCTTCGCCGGAGCCAGTACGAGCGCTTCGAGGCGCTCGCCGAACGGAACGAGGAAGCGGAGGAGCTTCTCCCCCCGATCGGAGCTGCCGCGCTCGGAGGTGACGACGAACATGCGCGACGACGGCTCGGCGCGGACGAAGTAGCGGGCCGCGTCGCGGCCCACGCGATCGCGCAGCTGGGCCACCGCCGTGGCGGCCTGCCGCTTCGTGCTCTCGCCGGATCCCTCCTCGCCGAACTTCGAGAGCGGCGTCCAGGACGACTTCGCGACGGGCGTCTCGCGCGGCGCCGTCGTCGCAGCCGGCGCCGGAGTCGGCGCCGCAACGGGATTCGCAGCCGGCGCGGGACCCGGCGTCGGCGCGACGACGGGCGGCGGCTCGTGCTCCACTTCGACGATGGGTTTCGGCTCGAACGCGGGCTTCGTCGCCGCGGCCGAAGGGGGCGGCGCGGCCTTCGCCGATGCCAGCTCGTCCTGTCGCCGTCCGAGCGCCCGCCAGCCGAACGCGAGCGCGACGACCGCCGCGATGCACGGCAGGGAGACCGACCACGGAATGGGTGCGTCGCGCTTGCGATCCACGGCGCGATTGTAGTCGCGTGCGCCGCGCCGGCGGCGGAGCTTCAGCGTGCGCGCGGCAGCGCGAGCTCGAAGCAGGCGCCCGATCCGTCGGCCGTCTCGAGCGTGAGCGCGCCGCGCAAATCGGCCGCGATCCCGCGCGCGAGCGCGAGGCCGAGCCCGACGCCGGGCGCCGGGTCGCCATTGCGCGCGCCGCGGTCGAAGGGCGCGAAGATCTGCCGCGCCGTCGCGGGATCGACGCCCGGCCCGTGGTCGCGCACGCGCAGGACGACGCGCGCCGGCTCGACGCGGGCCGAGAGCTCGAGCGCCGCGGGCGTCGACCCCTTGGCGTACTTGCAGGCGTTGTCGACGAGGTTGAAGAGCACCTGGCCGACCGCGTCGACGTCGGTCTCGAGCTCGGCGGCCCCCACTTCGCCCCCGACCTCGCCCACGACCTCGAGCGCGAGCCCGCCGTCGCGTGCGCGCCGCTCGAGCACCGGCCGGTGGCGCGCGATCAACTCCGCGAGCGCGATCCGTTCGCGCCGCGCGCCGCCGCGCCCTTCCTCGAGACGGGCGTAGGCCAGCACGTTCTCGACCAGCGTCGAGAGGCGCGTCGACTCCTCCTTCAGCGTCTGCAGGTAGAGCGCGCGCTGCGCCGGCTCGCGCACCATGTCGTCGGCCAGCATCTCCGAATACATGCGGAACGTCGTGAGCGGCGTGCGCAGCTCGTGCGTCACCGCCGACGCGAAGCGGTTGCGCCGCTCGCCGAGCTGCAGGATCGCACGCAGGACGAAGCCGGCGGCGACCAGCGCCGCGAGCGTCGCCCCCCACGTGACCGCGAGCGTCCCGTGCACCGGCCGCCAGCCGCCATTGGCAGCAGGCGCGGGCGGCGGCTCGGGCGCGGCGAGGCGGACCGGGATCGTCGCGAGCGACGACGGCTCGCTCCCGGTCCAGTTCACGTCGGTCAGCGTGAGCGGCTCGAGGCGGCACGCCGGCAGCAGCTCGGCGACCTCGCCGATCAGCGCGGTGCGCAGCGCCGCCCAGTCGAGCCAGACGCCCTGCAGGAACTCGACGTCGCCCACGTCCACGCGCCGGAACAGGAAGAGGTCGGGCTCGCCCGCGCCGAGCCAGAGCGGGATCAGGGTGCCGACGTGCACCGTCGTGACGCCCCCCTCGATCGGCTTGAACTCGAGATTCGATCCGGCGTCGTTGTTCCCGCCGGCGTTCGCGAGCAGGTCGGCCGCGCTCTGCGCGTCGCGCTTCGACTTGTAGGTCGTCTTCTGGCGCGCCTGCGACTCGCCGGGGTCGGGGGCGACGGCGCGGAACTGCGCGCTCGGCAGCGGATGGGGCGCGAGCCACTGGCCCGAGAGCGCCTCCTCGCCCTTCTCGGCGTCGCGCACGCGCTGCCGCACCGGCTCGATCGGGACGCGCTCGCGCGCCTTCTCGAGCCAGCCGTCGCGCCGTTCGAGCATCGCGCCGGGCGCGCAGCTCGAGATGGCGAGGTCGAGCAGGTTGCCGCGCGGAACCTGCGGCGAAGTGAACGTGCCCGTGGCGTCGATTTGAAAGTGGAGGTGGACGTGCTCCGGCGCGCGATTGAGCAGCGGCGACGGCGTGAGGACGTCGCCCTTCTGGAGCTCGGTGAGGAAGCGGTTGTAGGCGCGCTCCTGCGGGTAGTAGGCGAGGTACTCGAAGTAGGGGCGCGCGCCTTCGCGGGCGAGCAGCGGGAGGACGAGCGAGTCCATGCGCCAGAGCGCGACGCGCATGCGGTCCTGGAAGCGGGCGTGGCTCCCCGCGCTGGCGGTCGCGCGCTCCAGCTCGAGCGCGGTGCGCGACAGGAAACCGAGCGCCGCGAGCACGAGCACCGCGCACGCGCCGTAGCCGGCCCACCACAGGGAGCGCGTCCGCCTCATCCGGTCTCCGTCTCGACCGCGACCTGGGGCGCCAGCGAGTATCCGCGCCCACGCACCGTCGCGACCACCGCTTCACCGCCGCCGAGCTTCTCGCGCAGCCGCGCCACGTGCATGTCGACCGTCCGCGTCTCGAGCCCACGCGGGTCGAGGCCCCAGATCCGCTCGAGCAGCTCGTCGCGCGAGACGACGCGCTCGCGCGCGCCCGACAAGTAGCGCAGGATCGCGAGCTCCTTCTCGGAGAGCGTCTCGCTCGCGCCGTCGGCGCGCGTCACTTCACAGCGCGCGAAGTCGACGCGCCCGCCCGGCCAGCTCAGCGCACCCGTCGCGGCCGGCCGCGCCGGCGAGCGGCGCAGCACCGCCTCGACTCTCGCCAGCAGCTCCCGCGCGCTGAACGGCTTGACCACGTAGTCGTCGGCGCCGCCCTTCAGCCCGTGCACGCGGTCCGCCTCGGCACCGCGCGCGGTGACCATGATCACCGGCAGCGCCGGCTTCGCGTGGCGCAGCGCGGCGAGCAGCTCGAAGCCGCCGACGCCCGGCAGCACGACGTCGAGCAGCGCCAGGTCGATGGCGGCGGCGAGGCCGGTCTGGAGGCCCTCCCGGCCGTCGCCGCACGCCGTCACGTCGTAGCCGCCGAACTGGAGCGCATCGGTCAGGCCGCGCCGGATCGCGGCGTCGTCCTCGACCACCAGCACTCGCGCACGTGCGGTCATTCACCCTTCCTCGGCGCTTCGCTCTTCGGCGTCTCGCTCTTCGGCGCTTCGTTCGAAGGCGCCGGCTGCTTCGGATCCTCGGGGAACTTGAACCCCCGCGTCGCCGCCTGCTGGCGCACCGCGTCGCGGACCGCGCGATCGAACGAGTTCTTGTCGTCCTTGGCCTGCTTCTTCATCTCTTCGGCCACGTAGGCGTCGCGCTTCGCGCCGGACTCCTGGATCTTCTTGGCGATCTCGGCGCGGCGGAGGCCCGCGTCGTCGATGCACTTCTGCTTCTGCTCGGTCGTCATCTCCCGCATCTTCTCCGGGAGCTCCTCCTTCTTCACCTCCTCGACCTTGACCGTCCCCGCCTTCACGGCGTCGACGAGGTCGTTGCGGGACCAGTAGGCGGCCCCGCCCTTGGTCATCGCCCGGGCCGCGCAGGTGGCGGCGTTGGCCCCGGAGGCGTTCGAATCCTGGGCCTTCTGGTTCTCGCAGGCGGCGGCGCCGGCGGCGCCGAACCAGAGGTAGGTGTCGTTGATCGAGTTCGAGAGCGCGGCGAGCTCGGAGTCGAAGGGGGTCGAGATCGTGACGGTGCCGTTCTGCTGGTCGATTGCGGCGAACTGGCCGTCGGCGCGCTGCGCCACTTCCTTCCACGCCGGCGCGAGGCCGTCGGCGGGGTTGCCGCAGTAGATCGAGTCGACCAGGACGCCGTGCTCGACCAGGTTCTTGCAGACGTTCCGGAAGTCGAGCTTGCTGTCCTGCTCCGCCGACTCGTTGCCGGCGACGACGATCAGCTTGAGCGCGTCCTTCTCCTCCGACCAGGCGAGCCGCGACGCCGCGTCGAGGACGCGCGCGACGAGCTCCGTGCCGCCGTTGGTCTTGAGCGCGAAGAGCTTCGCCGAGACGGTGTCGAGGTCCTCGGTGAAGGGCGCGTCGACCGCGACCCAGCCGCGCTCGGCGTCGTGGCCGTCGTTGCCGTAGGTGAGCAGCGCGATGCGCAGCCGCGGCGTCGGCGTCGCGAGTGCCAGGTCGTTCACGATCGACCAGATCTTCTGGCGCGCCGCATCGATCAGCCCGTCCATGCTCCCGCTCGTGTCGAGGCAGATGGCGAGGTCGACGGGACGCCGCGGCGCCGTCGCACCGGCGGCCTTCTTCACGGTCTCGGCGTCGCCGTCGTGCGCGGGCGCGGCGAGTCCGAGCGTGCCGAGCGCCCCGAAGGCGAGGCCGCGCAGCGTCCAGTGCCGGGCGAGGCGGAAGTGGGAGCGATCCATGGGGTTCTCCTGCTGAGGGGGGATTCAGTTCGAGGTGTTGCGGACCAGCACGCGCTTGCCGCCGTGCTCGAGAAGGATTTCGCCGGCGAGCGACAGCACGCCGGGGCGCCCCTCTTTCACGAACTGGTCGAGGAGGACGCGATGCGCGGCGCTGCCGAACTCGACGATCGAGTCGGGCTCGAGCGGCTGCTGCGAAGAGATGAGCCGCGCATCGACCCAGCGCGCGCCGCGGCGGAAGAAGGTGCGGTCGCACACCTGCTGGACGTCGGCGATCTCGACGCGGTCGAGCTTCGCGTCGACGTAGGTGTTGCGGTAGTCCTGCCAGCCCTTCGACTTGCGGTCGTTGTAGTTGCAGCCCTGCGCCACCGCCTCGTCGCCGACGCGGTGCCCGACCGCCTTCTCGTTCAGGTTGTCGCCGCAGGCGCGCGAGAGCTCGCGCCAGTTGCCGAGGTCGGCGCCGTCGGTGGCGAGGAACGACGTGTACTCGGTGAGCACGCCGAACTCGGTCGAGAGGCGCAGGATCTCGTCGGAGAGCTCGCGGAAGCGCGGATCGGTCAGCACGCCCGTCGGCCGGCCCGGCAGCGCGACCGAGAGCGTCGCTCCCATCTCGCGCACCTGATCGACCAGGAAGGCGATGCGGCGCGTCGCCCACAGGCGCGGCACGAAGGCGTTGCGCGTGGTCGCGTGCGAGAGCTCGAAGTGGAAGCGGAAGTCGCGGGTGCGGCCGGCCGATGTGCCGGTGATCCGCAGGTCGAGCGGCCCCTCGCCGACGTAGCGGCCGAGCAGGACGAGCGAGTCGCCCTCGAAGCAGTCGGGGATCTGCGCCGGGACGAGGTCGCGCACGCGGCGCGTGTCGACCTCGCCGTCGCGACCGAGCACCTCGACGCGCAGGTCGGAGAGCAGCGGCCCGCGCAGGCGGCGGTCGACCTCCCCCACCTTCACCTCGACGTCCTCGCCCGGCAGCACGTAGGTGGTCGAGGCGCGCGTGACGTCGGCGATGCGGTCGAGCAGCGGCGCGTTCACGTCGCTGCCGACGCCGAAGGTGAAAACGCGCCGCTGGTGCGGGTTGCCCTTCTCGACCAGCTCGCGGATCGCCGCCTCCGAAGTGGTGCGGACGGTCGGGATCCCGTCGGTCAGGAACAGGACGATCGGCAGGCGCTGCGCGTCGTGCGGCTGGCGGAGCGCTTCGTTCAAGGCGTCGTAGAGGTTGGTGCCGCCGCTCGGCCGCATCTCCTCGAGGTAGCGGCGCGCTGCGCGCTGCTGGTCGCGCGTGGCGGCGACCGGGCCCGCCGCGAACTGCGCGACGGTCGTCGAGTAGTCGATGATGTTGAAGGCGTCGGCGGGCGAGAGCCCCTCGACCACCTGCAGCGCGGCGGTGCGCGCCTGGTCCATCTTGGGGCCGGCCATGCTGCCCGAGCGGTCGATCACGAGCGTGACTTCGCGCGGGCGCGGGCGCGCGTCCGCCGCCGGCTTGGGCGGCGCGGCGACCAGCAGGAAGTAGCCGCCGCCGCAGCGCCCGTCGGGATAGGCGAAGAGCGACGCCGCGAGGTCGCCGTCGTTGCGCAGGAAGGAGAGGCGGAACGCGCCGGGGTTGGTGGCGCTCGCCGCGGTGACGCTCGCCCGCACGAAGTCGCGCGACTCGCGCCGGACCTTCAATTCGTGGCTCGGCGAGTAGATCGTCGCGACGCCGCCGTTCGAGCGGACCTCGACGTCGATCGCCCAGGGCGCGCCGTGCGTGAGCGACTCGCTGCGCGGCAGGACGTAGTCGATGCGCGCGCCGTCGCGCGCGAGCAGGTGCTCGTAGGTGAGACGCACGCGCTGCTTCGCGCCGGGGGCGATCGGGAACACGCTCGAGCGGACGAGGTTGCTGCCGGCGAACTCGAGCAGCGCCGGATCCTTGATGCGCGCCACGATCGAGTCGTAGAGGCGGCGCGCCTCTTCGCGCGGCAGGATGCGCGCAGTCGGCTCGGGAGCCGGGCCGTCGAAGCCGAAGCCCGAGACCGCCGCGTCCTCGGGCACTGGCAGCAGCAGCACCGCCTCGGACTGGACGCTGCCGCGGTTCACGAGCTCGACTTCCAGCGTCGTGCTCGCCGTCTCTTCCAGGATCTTCACGCTCGCGCGCACTTGCACGATCGCGAGCCCCTGCTGCGCCGGGTACACCGTGAAGCTGCGCGCGCCCGGCACGACGAAGTCGGTGCAGCGCAAGAGTTCGGCGTCGGACGCGAAGAGCGGCGGCAAACCCGATTGCGCAGGCGCCGGCACCGCCGCGGCCGAAACGACAAGCGAGGCGATCAGCGCGCGGCCGACCGACGCGGCGAGGGGCATTCCAAGGTTCATTGCAGGCTCTCCGAATTGGGGCCGCGGCAGACCTCGAGTGCCGACCGCGGTTCCCTCGCCTCTTCGTCGAAACCTACGGCGTCCGCGCGGGGAGGGCGGTCACGCGGGTGTAACGCGCGACTCGTGAAGCGATTTCCTCTGCGGTGGCGTTGGCAGGAGAGATCGCGAGGAACGTCCGCCCTCCTCGCCGGAGAATGGACCCATGCCGGAGATCGGAGCCATGGAAGGAGACGCCGCCGCCCGCCCGATCGAGGAGCTGCTCACCCACCGCCGCTTCGTCCGCTCGCTCGCGCACGCGCTCGTGCACGACGCCGCCGCCGCCGAGGACGTCGAGCAGGAGACGTGGCTGCGGGCGCTGCGCTCGCCGCCGGCCTTCGACGCAGGCATCCGCGCCTGGCTCAAGCGCGTCGTGCGCAGCGCCGCGAGCGACGCGAACCGCCGCGACGTCCGCCGTGAAGCGCGCGAGTCGTCGTCGGCCGGCCCGGAGGCGCAGCCTTCGGCCGCCGAGATCGCGGCGCGCCTCGAGACGGAGCGGCGGCTTGTCGAGGCGGTGGGCGCGCTCGACGAGAAGTACCGGCGCGTCGTCTTCCTGCGCTTCTTCGAGGAGCTGCCGCCGCGGGCGATCGCGAAGCGGCTCGACTGTCCGGTCGCGACGGTGCGGACGCAGGTGGCAAGGGCGCTCGAACAACTGAGGAAGAGGCTCGACGAGGCGCACGGCGGCTCGCGGAGGGACTGGCTTGCGGCGATGGCGCCGCTCGCGCTGGCGCCGACGAGCCTCGCGCCGCTCGCGACGTGGGCGGCCGCGGCGGTAGTGGTCGTCGCGCTGTCGATCCCGGCGTGGCGGACGTTGGCGCCGGGGCGACGAGCGGCCCCCTCCGACGGGCCGGCGAGCGCGCTAACGGCCGAGACGGCTCCGTCGAAGACTCCGGCCGCGACTTCCGCCGCAACCGACGGTGGCGCGACGGTCGTCGCGGAGGCGACGGCGGCGGGATCGGTGAGCGGAACGGTCGTCGACGGGCAGCGCGAGCCGCTGGCGGACGCCGAAGTCGAGCTGCGCGACTACTACGGCGACACGGCACGACTCGCCGTCCGGACGAACGGTGCCGGCGAGTTCCACATCGCGCGCGTCCCGTTCGGTTTCTTCTGGCTGAGCGCTCGCAAGCCCGGCGCGGTCGCGGCGCAGCGCCAGATCGACATCGACGTGAACACGCCCGACGTGACCGATCTCCGGCTCACCCTCTGGAGGTCGCGTCCGATACATGGGAGCGTCGTCGAGGCCGGCGGCGCGATGGTGAGCGGCGCGAAGGTCGTGGCGTCGTTCGACGACATCAAACGCCGCTGGCCGGCGACGAGCACAACCACGGGCGTCGACGGACGCTTTACGCTCGCCGACGTCCCGCTCCATCCCATCTTGCTTTCCGTCTTCGCGGCGGGCCACGTGCCGCTGCGAGGGCGCGCCGTGGCGGCCGACGAGAGCGAGGTGCGTCTCACGCTGTCGCCCGACGTGCCTGCGACCTTGCACGTGCGGCTCGACGCGGCGCCGGGCGTCGACCTTTCCCACGGTCTCGAGGGTCCGGTCCATCTGCGCATCGCGCCGTTCGGGGAAACGGTCTCCATGCGGGGGGAGAGCATCTACGAATTCCGCCAGGAGCTCGACCTGCCGGCTGGCACGACGTCGCTCGATCTGCGCGACCTCGCACCCGGCGACTACGAGGTGGTCGCCACATGCTCGTCGGCGCAGCTCCGTCCATCGACGCAGCGCGTCACCGCCTCGCTCGACGGTCCCTCCACGGCAGAGATCATCGTCGACCGCCTGCGCGCACCGATCGCGATCCACGGTCGCGTCCTCGGCCGGGACAGAGCTCCGATCGCGGGCGTCCGCTTCACGGCGATGTCGCACGGCTCACCAGCGACCTCCACGCACGTCGTCTGCGACGACCGCGGTTCGTTCTCCTTCGTCGGCGCGATCGGAGAACGGGAGACGCTCGGATTCATCCCGGACGATCCTGGCCAGCTTTTCGTCGGCGACTCGAGCTTTCTCCGGAGGGCCTGGCTGCCCGTCGTCGAGGGCGCGCCGATCGAGCTGACGCTTGCGCCGTGCGAACGGATCCTCGGACGCGTCGTCGACTCGAGTGGACATCCCCTCGCCGGCTGCGAGCTCAATGTGACCTCCACCGCCCGGCCCAGCGGACTGCTCGCGAAGTCGTACACCGCGGTTGACGGCCGCTTCGAATTGGCCGGCGCCCTCGCCGGCCTGCCGCTCAAGCTCGCGCTCGTCGGCGAACACGGGTACACGCCGCAGACGATCGAGCCCGGGCTCGAGCCCGCGGAGCGGCGCACCGACGTCGTCCTCCAGATTCCCCGCTTCGCACGAATCCGTGGACGCGTCGTCGACGAGGAGGGCCGTCCGATCGGCGGCGCGTGGGTGCGGGCGATTCCGGCGGCGACGCAGCGCCGCTGGGACGGTGACTTCTGGATGCTGCTGCTCGCGACGGCCGTCACCGACGACGACGGCCGCTTCGTCCTCGACTCGATCCAGCCTTCGACGAACCGCGTCGGTATCGGCACCGACCCCCGTTCGGCGGCCGAAGTGGTCGAGATCCCGATCGCGCTCGCAGAAGGAGAAGAGCGCGACGACGTCCTCTTCACGCTGTCGCGCCGCCACGCCGCGCCGGGGCGCATCCGCGTCCGCGTCGAATGGGACGACGGCACGCCGGAGCCCGACGCACTGATCTTTTCGCCGCCGACGAGCGACGACGGCCTGCGGCTCGACAAGTCCGCGACGGCCGACTTCGCGGGTCCGGCCGCCGGCACGCGGGGCGTCTACGCCCGCTACACCCAGCGCACGGCGGAGGGCGCCACCTGCGTCGACAGTGAGGTCGTCGAAGCCGTGTCCGGCGGCCCGCTCCTCACGCTCCGATTGAAGCGGCCGCGCTTCGGACGACTCACGGCGACGCTCCCTGACTCGATCCACGCCGCCGATCTCGTCGGATTGCAGGTCGATGCGTTGATCCCTTCGAGCACCGGCCAGAGCATGCGCAGGATGCTCGAAGTGCCTTGGTCCGTGGAAGGGGCGACGCTCGCGCTCGGACCGCTGACCGAAGGGCACTACGACATGCTCTCGATCGAGGGTCCGGCGATCCGCCGATTCCGGCGGGCCGTCGACGTCGCGCCCGATCGGACGACCGACCTCGGCCTCCTGAAGCTGGAGCCGCTCGCGTCGGTCGAGACGCGGGTGAGCGATGCGACCGGCGCGCCGCTCGGCGACGCCGAATTCGACGAGCACGCCGACCTGCTCCATCCGAGTGGGAGGGTCCTCTCGACGCGCACGACGCTGCACGCCGACGAGGGAGGGATCATCGACCTGCCGGGAAACACTGATCGCGGCGTCTTTCGGGCGCCCGGCTTCGCGCCCTGTCAGTGGCATCGCACCGTCAACAAGCCGGGGAGCGTCGTCCTGTTGCGTGAAGGAGCGCTCCGACTGCGCGACGTGCCCGACGAAGCGCGGACCAGTCCGTCGCCTTGGTGCTTCGCCGTCGAGGTGCATCCTGATGAAAAGTCGGCCGCCTCGTATCCCCAGTGGCTCATGTACGGAGCGTCGGTCGTCTCCTGCGAGAACGACACCCTTCCCCACCTGCCGGCGACGCGCGTCGTCGTTCACTTCTGGAGAGGCAACGACCTCACCGCCGGGAGGTTTCCCGATCGGCCCGCGCCGATCCCCGAGCAGCCCGAGCCGGGCCGCTACTACCGCATCGAGGCGGCCGTCCTCGCCGATCAGGTGTCCGACGTCTCGATCGCGCCGAAGCACTGAGGCGGCGGCGTCCGCGGCGCTCGACCGGGCTCACTCGCGCCGCCCCCGACGCCGGCCGCCACGCCCCCCGTCCGACGCCCCATATTGATGTAGTCCCACCACGGCCCTCCCCGGGGAGCCGCGCTTCGGCATCGCTCGCGGAATCGCGTCCGTCCTTCCGCGTTCTCCGCAAGAATCCCCGAACAGCGGACCGGTCGTGCCGTTCTCTTGCCGTCGCGACGAACGGCGGCAGGAGCCGCCGGGGCGAGGCGACGCCGGCAGATTCGGATGCGGGACGACGGGAGCCACGTGTTGGCGACGCCGAGCGACGGCGACGACCTGCGACGCTTCGTGCGCGGTGACGCGACGGCGTTCACGGTCCTGCTGCAGCGCCATCAAGCGGCGCTGCTGCGCTACGCGGGCCACCTGCTCGGACCGGGAGACGCGGCCGAGGACGCGGTGCAGGAGACCTTCCTGCGCCTGCTGCGCGAGGCGGAGAGCCTCCTGCAGCACGCGTCGTTCAAGACGACGCAGGCGCTCGCGCCCTGGCTCTTCCGGGTCTGCCGGAACCTCTGTGCCGACGTGCAGCGCAAGGAGGTCCGCATGCATCAGCGCCATCAGCGGGTGGCCGTCCCCGACCTCGAGGTGCCCGGCCCGGTCGCGTTCGAGGTGGAAGAGGAGCGCGGCAAGGTGCGCCAGCTCCTCGACCAGCTGCCCGAGCGCGAGCGCGAGATCCTCGTGCTCAAGGTGTTCGAAGGGAAGAGCTTCCGCGAGATCCAGGCGCTGCAGGGCGTGACCCTCCACGAGGTCTTCACGACCGCGCACCGCGCGCTGCGACGGCTCGCCGACGGCCTGCGCGCCGCCGGTCTCGCGTGACCGAGGAGCGAACCATGAACTCCACGAATCCCCACGGCAGCTTCGGCTGCGACTCCTTCGCCGAGAAGCTCTCCCTCTTCGTCTTCGGCGAGCTCGACGGCGAGCGGCGCGACGCGCTCGAGCGCCACCTGGTCGACTGCGCGTCGTGCCGCGGCGAGCGCGACGCTCTCGTGCGTTCGCTCGAACTGCTGAAGCAGGAGGGCGCGGGCGCCGCGGGAGAGACGGCGCCGCAGCTTTCGGCGGCGCGCCAGGCCAACCTGCTGGCGCACGCGCAGGCGACCGCTCCGAAACGCGGGCAGGTGATCGCGTGGCGGCGTGCGGCGGTTGCGGCGATGGTCGTCGCAGTCGCGGGCGCGGCGTGGTACGCGATGCAGACGACCGACACGGGGAGCGACCGCCGCTTCGCCTTGACGAGTGAGGCGACGAGCGTCGCTCGCGGAGAACCGGACGCGTCCCGCTTCGAGCCGCGCCCCGCTGCCGGTAAGGCCGCGGACGTGGCCGCGTCCAAACCTGCGCCTGCGGCGGCGGCGCCGGCGGGATCGGCGCCGTCGTTGACCAACCTTCGCATCGACCTCGACCGCATCGAGCAGCTCAAGCGGGAAGAGTCAAAGAGCGGCGAGATCTTGGTCGCGAGTGGCGAAGGTGCCGCCCGAGGAGAATCGAAAGTCAGGAGCCGCGCGGGCGACGGCGGGACCGAGCGCGGCCCCACCAGCACGAACCCTTCCGCTCCTTCCGGCGACATCGGCAAGCGCCTCGCCGGCGCTCCGGCCGGCCCCCAGACGGCCGGGCCCGCAACGCCGCCGCCTGGCGATCGCAGTTCCCTCGACACTTCTACTGCGGGACATCGTGGACTGGACTCGCAGCCGAAGCCCCAACCGGACCCGCTGCCGACGGCGCAGGCAGGTGCGCCTGCCGACTCCGCGAAGGCCGACGGCCACCACGGGCTGGGCTTGTCCCGTCAGCCGAAGCCGGCCGAAACAGCGCCGGAAGCCAAGGACGAATTCGTCGCGAATCCGACCATCGGATACCTGCAGGAAGACGAAGCGTCGTCCGAAGGAATCGATGCCGGAGTCGAGGAGATGCTCTCCGGATTCGAAAGGCTGCCCGAACATGTCGACCTCGACGACGAGTCGCGAACGATTCTGAAGAAGCTTGGGTACGTCGCCGAAGGGGGCGATGACGCGAACGGACAGACGTCCTACTCCCTCGACGGATTCGCGACGTCCACCGCACCCGCACTCACGCCCGCCCAGCTCGGCCGCTTCCTCGCCGCGTCGCTCAGCCCTGCGCAGCTGATGCGGGTGCAAGCGCTGATCGTCGCGAAGCTCGGGACCGCGCCGGAGCAGCCGCCGCGGCCGGGGCTCGAGGCCGATCGCGACGTCGTGGTCCGCGAGTTCCTCGACCGGCTCTCGCGCCGGCAGAGCGAGCCGCCGCGCGACATGTTCTTCCGCTACTTCGGCGACCACTCCTTCATCCCGACGCGCATCGACGCCAAGAGCACCTTCGGGATGGACGTCGACACCGCGAGCTACTCGCTCGCCCGCGCCTACCTCTCGCGCGGCACGCTGCCTCCGAAGGCGGCCGTGCGTACGGAAGAGTTCGTGAACGCGTTCCGCCACGACCTCGCGCCGCCCGACGCCGACGGCCTCGCCAACGCCGGCCGCGTCCGCGATGACGACCGGCCCCCCGCCGGCGGCTTCGCCGCGCCCGCCGCGCGCGACGTCTTCGCGATCCACATGGAGATCGCGCCGAGCCCGTTCGGCGACGACGGCCACTACCTGCTGCAGGTCGGACTGAAGGCGCGCGAGATCCCGAAGTCGCAGCGCAAGCCGATCGCGCTGACCTTCGTGATCGACGTCTCGGGCTCGATGGAACAGGATGGCCGCCTCGAGCTGGTGAAGAAGGGGCTCCACCTGCTGCTCGACCAGCTCACCGAGCGCGACACGGTCGGCATCGTGAGCTTCGAGTCGACCGGCCACCGCGTCCTCGATCCCGTCGACGCGACGCAGCGCGACCGCATCTTCGCCGCGCTCGACCGGCTGCGGCCCGAGGGCTCGACCAACGTCGACCAGGGGCTGCGGCTGGGGTACGAGATGGCCCTCTCGCAGCTGCGGCCGAACGCGGAGAACCGCGTCGTCCTCTGCTCCGACGGCGTCGCCAACACCGGCGTGACCGACCCGAAGTGGCTCTCCGCCCGCATCGCCGAGTGCAAGTCGAAGTACGTCTACCTGAACTGCATCGGCGTCGGCATGGGCAACCACAACGACGCGCTCATGGAGCAGCTCGCCGACGAGGGCGACGGCTTCTGCGCCTATATCGACCGTATTGAAGAGGCGAAGAAGCTCTTCGTCGAGCGGCTGACCGGCACGCTGCTCACGGTCGCGCGCAACGCCAAGATCCAGGTCGAGTTCGACCCGGCCGGCGTCCGCCGCTTCCGCCAGCTCGGTTACGAGAATCGCGCGCTCGCCCACCGCGACTTCCGCAACGACAGGGTCGACGCGGGAGAAGTCGGCGCGGGCCAGGAAGTCGTCGCGCTCTACGAGGTCGAGCTCGCGCGCGACGCGCTCGCGCGTGACTCCGTCGCGCGCGACACCCATGTCCCGCTCGCGGCAGTGCGCGTCCGCTACGAAGACCCCGACGCCGGCGCCGTGCGCGAGCAGGAGCGGCGCGTCGCCGTCGCCGACCTGCGCCCGACGCTCCAGCAGTCGACCCCGCGCTTCCGGCTGTCGGCCTGCGTCGCCGAGTTCGCCGAGATCCTGCGCCAGAGCGTCCACGCCCGCGACGGCTCGCTCGGCGCGGTCGAGCGGCTCGCCGAGCCGCTCGTCGACGAGCTCCAGGGCGACCCCGACGTGCCCGAGTTCGTCGCGCTCGTGAAGCAGGCGGCGCGGCTGCCCGACCTGATCCCCGTGCGCAGCGGGCTCGCGCGCGCCTGCGACGAGGTGAAGCGCTTCCACTGCTGGCGCGAGGAGCTGCGCGACGGCGCGACTGACGAGCAGCTGCGCTTGCTCGAAGAGCAGAACCGCCGCCTCGAGCAGGCACTGCGCGACGCGCTCGACCGGGCGCTGCGCCGCTCCTGACCCGAAGACCCGATCGCTGCCCGGCCGGTTTCCCGGCTCCGATCCGCCCCCGCCGGGCGGGTCGGGGCCGGCTCTTTTCCCGGGCTTTCCCCGGGGCCGCCCTTGCTGGACGATCATCCATCGTTTAATCACGATGGAACGATGTCCACCCTGGCCGCCGCCAGCAAGGCCCTGAAGGCGCTCGCCGACCCGACCCGGCTGCGCATCCTCCACCTGCTCACGCAGACGGAGCTCACCGTCGCCGAGCTGACGCGCATCCTCGCGACCGGGCAGTCGAGCGTGTCGCAGCACCTCGCGCAGCTGCGCGACGCCGGTCTCATCGTCGACCGCAAGGACGGGACGAAGAGCTTCTACTCCCGCACCGACGGCGCGGGCGCGAACGGGACCGCCCCCGCCGCGCAGGCCTACGCCGAGCTCGCCGCCTCGATCGAGGAGAGCGCCGAGGCGAAGGCCGACCTCGCGGCGCTGCGCGACGTGCTGCGCGCGCGGCAGCAGGAGGCGCAGGAGTACTTCGACCGCATCGCGGAGGCGATCGAGCACGAGTACCTGCCGGGCCGCACCTGGGAGGGGCTCGCGAAGGCGCTGCTGCGCCTCCTGCCGCGCGCGCGCATCGCCGACCTCGGGATCGGCAGCGGCGAGCTGACGCTGCTCCTGTGCGACGCGAGCGAGAAGGTGATCGGCGTCGACTACAGCCAGCCGATGCTCGACCGCGTGCGCGCGAAGGCGGAGCGCGCCGGCGTGAAGAACCTCGAGCTGCGCCTCGGGAACATCGAGTCGCTCCCGCTCGCGGCCGGAGAGGTCGACGTCGTCGTCCTCTCGCAGGCGCTCCACCACGCCGAGCAGCCGGCGCGCGCGCTCGCCGAGGCGCACCGCGTCCTGGCACCAGGGGGCCGCCTCCTCCTGCTCGACCTGCTGAAGCACCGCGAGCGCTGGACGCGCGAGAAGTTCCAGGACCGCTGGCCCGGCTTCCATGCGCGTGAGCTGGTCGCCTGGCTCGGGGAGGCCGGCTTCGAGGGCGCCGACTGCAGCGTGGTCGCGCGCGAACGCCAGCCGCCGTACTTCCAGACGCTGCTCGCGGTCGCGACCAAAGCCGCGCGGGCCCGCGCGCCGCGCGCGACGAAGGCGAAGAAGAGGACTGCATGAACCGTCCCCCGCTGCACGAGCTGGCGCGCCGCCGCGTCGTCGTCTTCGACGGCGGCATGGGCACCGCGCTGATGGCCCGCAAGCTCCCGCTCTCCGACTACCTCGACCTCGAGAACTGCAGCGAGGCGGTGAACCTGACCCGCCCCGACGTGGTCGCCGAGATCCACCGCTCCTTCTTCGCGGCCGGCTGCGACGCGGTCGAGACCAACACCTTCGGCGCGAACGAGATCGTGCTGGCCGAGTTCGGGCTGGAGAAGCGCACGCGCGAGATCAACCGGCTCGCGACGGAGCTGGCGCGCAAGGTCGCCGCGGAGTTCGAGACGAAGGAGCGGCCGCGCTACGTCGTCGGCTCGATCGGGCCCGGCACGCGGCTGCCGTCGCTCGGCCACACGACCTTCGCGCTGCTGGAGAAGAGCTACCGCGAGCAGATGCTCGGGCTCCTCGACGGCGGCGTCGACGCGCTCCTGATCGAGACGTGCCAGGACATCCTGCAGACGAAGGCGGCGCTGGCGGGCGTGCTCGAGGCGTGCGCGCAGGCCGGCCGCACGCCGACGCTCATGGTCCAGGTGACGATGGAGACCTCCGGCACGATGCTGGTCGGCACCGATCTCCACGGCGCCCTCACCGCGCTCGAACCCTACCCCCTCGACGTCGTCGGCCTCAACTGCGCGACCGGACCGCAGGAGATGAGCGAGCACGTCGCCTTCCTCGGCAAGAACGCGCCGTGGCTCGTCTCCTGCCAGCCCAACGCCGGGCTGCCGCAGATGGTCGACGGGCAGCCGCACTATCCGCTCAAGCCGCGCGACCTCGCCGAGTGGCAGCGCCGCTTCGTCGCCGAGGACGGCGTGCGCATCGTCGGCGGCTGCTGCGGCACGACGCCGGAGCACCTGAAGGCGGTCGTGGACGCGTGCGCCGCGCTCGAGCCTGCGGCGCGGAACGTCAGCTGGACGCCGTCGCTCTCGAGCCTCTACGGCGCGGTCTCGATCAAGCAGGAGACGTCGTTCCTGATCGTGGGCGAGCGCACCAACGCCAACGGCAGCAAGCAGTTCAAGAAGCTGCTCGAGAAGGGCGACCTCGACGGCATGGTCGCGATGGGCAAGGCGCAGGTCGAGGAGGGCGCGCACGTCGTCGACCTCTGTACGGCCTACGTCGGCCGCGACGAAGTGGCCGACATGACGGCGGCCGTCCGCCGCTTCTCCACGCAGGTGAACGCGCCGCTCTCGATCGACTCGACCGAGTACCCGGTGATCGCCGACGCGCTCGCGCTCGCGGGCGGCCGCTGCCTCGTCAACTCCGTCCACATGGAGGACGGCGAGGAGCGCATGAGCAAGGTGCTCCCGCTGGTGAAGAAGTTCGGCGCGGCGGTCGTCGCGCTCACCATCGACGAGAAGGGGATGGCCAAGGACGCGGCCGAGAAGGTCGCCGTCGCCGAGCGCATCGTCTCTCTCGCCGGCAGCAAGTGGGGCGTGCGGCCGCAGGACATCCTGATCGACCCGCTCACGTTCACGATCTGCACCGGCAACGAGGACGACCGCAAGCTCGCGATCGCGACGCTCGACGCCATCGAGCAGATCAAGCAGCGGCTCCCCCACTGCTTCACGCTGCTCGGCCTGAGCAACGTTTCGTTCGGGCTCAAGCCGGCGGCGCGCCACGTCCTGAACTCGGTCTTCCTGCACCATGCGAGGTTGCGCGGCCTGGATGCGGCGATCGTGCACGCGGCCAAGATCCGGCCGCTGTTCCAGATCGACGAGAAGCAGCGCCAGGTCGCCGAGGACCTGATCCTCGACCGGCGCCGCCCGGGCTACGACCCGCTGCACGAGCTGATCGGCCTGTTCGAGAACGTCGAGGAGGAGAAGACGGCGCGCAAGCCGGCCGCGACCGTCGAGGAGCGCCTGAAGGAGCGGATCATCCGCGGCGAGCGGCCGGGGATCGACCTGGATCTGCAGACCGCGCTCGCGAGCCATCCGCCGCTCACGATCATCAACGACATCCTGCTCGACGGCATGAAGGTCGTCGGCGAGCTGTTCGCGTCGGGCGAGATGCAGCTCCCGTTCGTGCTGCAGTCGGCCGAGACGATGAAGGCGGCGGTCGCGTTCCTCGAGCCCCACATGGAGAAGCTCGCGGGCGACAGCAAGGGGCGCATCATCCTCGCGACGGTCCGCGGCGACGTGCACGACATCGGCAAGAACCTCGTCGACATCATCCTCAGCAACAACGGCTACACGGTCGTCAACCTCGGCATCAAGCAGCCGCTCTCCTCGATGCTCGACGCGGCGCGCGAACATCGGGCGCACGCCATCGGGATGTCGGGGCTGCTGGTCAAGTCGACCGTCGTGATGAAGGAGAACCTCGAGGAGATGAACCGCCTCGGGATCCAGCTGCCGGTGATCCTGGGCGGCGCCGCGCTCACGCGTCACTACGTCGAGCACGATCTGCGCGCCATCTACAAGGGGCCGCTCTGGTACGCGCGCGACGCCTTCGAGGGGCTCTCGATCTCGGCCGACGTGTGCGACCCGGCGAGGCGCGAGGCGATCGCGGGCGCGAAGGCGCGCGCCGCGGAGGTCGCGGTGCTCGCCGCGACGGCCGCGGCGTCAGCCGCCGCCGCAGCGTCGGCGGCCGCGGAGTCGGTCGCCGCGTCCGATCGCGCCGAGGAGGCGACCATCGCGCCGTCCGACGCGCCGCGCGTCTTCTCGATCCGCGAGCGGCCGGTGCCGGTCGACGAGCGGCGCGACGCCCACACGGAGCTCCTCGAGCACGCGGTGCCCGACGTCCCCTTCACCGGCACACGCGTCGTCGAGGGCATCGCGCTCCAGGCGATCCTCCCCTTCCTCAATGAACGCCTGCTGTTCCAGTTCCAGTGGGGCTTCAAGCGCGGCACGCGCAGCGAGGCGGAGTGGAACGCCGAGATCGACGCCCACGCGCGGCCGGCGCTGCGCGACCTCCTGAAGCGCTGCACCGAGGAGCAGATCCTCGAGCCGAAGGCGGTCTACGGCTTCTTCCCGTGCAACCGCGACGGCGACGCCGTCGTGATCTTCGACCCGACCGGCACCCACGAGATCGAGCGCGTCCCGTTCCCGCGCCAGTCGAAGGGGGCGCGCCGCTGCATCGCCGACTTCTTCCGGCCCATCGATTCGGGCGAACGGGACGTCATCGGGCTGCAGCTCGTGACCGTCGGCCAGCGCGCCTCCGACATCGCGCGCACCTGGTTCCGCGCCAACCACTACCGCGACTACCTCTTCCTGCACGGCCTCTCGGTCGAGATGGCCGAGGCGCTCGCCGAGTACGTCCACCGCCAGATCCGCAGCGACCTCGGCATCGTCGGCGACGACGCGCGGGAGATGGGCAAGCTCCTGCACCAGGGCTACCGCGGCTCGCGCTACAGCTTCGGCTACCCGGCCTGCCCCGACCTTTCGCAGCAGGCGACGCTGAACCGCCTGCTCGGCGCGGAGCGGATCGGCGTCACGCTCACCGAGGAGTCGCAGCTCGAGCCCGAGCAGTCGACGTCGGCCCTCGTCGTGCACCACCCGCAGGCCAAGTACTTCTCGGTCTGAGCCGCGTCGCGCGCGCGCACGGCCGCGTCGTCCGGCGGCGCGCCTGCTAACGTCCCGCCCCCTCATGCCCAAATACGAAGCGATCGACTGGTACGCGACGCCCCTCTACTACGACATCGTCTTCGAGGAGGACACGAAGAAGGAGGGGGACTTCATCGAGCAGGCGCTCGAGCGGTTCGGGAGGCTGAAGCGGCGGCGCGCGCGGCCGCGACTGCTGGAGCCGGCGTGCGGGAGCGGGCGGCTGGTCGCCGAGATGACGCGGCGCGGCTTCGACGTCACCGGCTTCGACCGCTCCGACGTCATGCTCGACTTCGCGCGCGAGCGGCTGCGCGGGGCGCGGCTGCGTGCGCGCCTCGCGAAGGGGAATCTCGAGGAGTTCCGCTTCCGCGGCACGTTCGACGTCGCCCACTGCTTCGTCTCGACCTTCAAGTACCTGATGACGGAGAAGGCGGCGCGCGACCACCTGCGCTGCATGGCGCGCGCGCTCGCGCCCGGCGGGATCTACCTGCTCGGCTTCCACCTGTCGGACTACTCGTGGCCGTTCTGCCAGCACGAACGCTGGGTCTGCGGGCGCGACGGGGTGAAGGTCGTCTGCAACATCCGCAGCTGGCCGCCCGAACGCGCCCGCCGCCGCGAGCGCTGCCGCGCCCGCATGGCCATCGACGACCACGGCGTCGCGAAGCTCGCCGAGTCGAACTGGTGGTTCCGGACCTACGACGCCGAGCAGGCGCGCCGCCTGCTGCGCGCGGTCCCCCAGTTCGAGCACGTCGCCACCTACGACTTCTGCTACGACTGGACGCGCCCGCGGAACCTCGACCTGACGCTGCTGGATACGCTGCTGATCCTGCGCCGCCGCTGATGCGGCGTATTAGGTGGGAGCCCGGGATGGAAGCCATGCCCCTCCTCGTCCTCGCCATTGTCTCGCTGCTTTCCAAAGCTGCAGCGCCGCAGGACGCGCGCGCGCAGGTGCCGACGGCCGACGCGATCGCGAACGTGCGGCGGCTCGTCAACGCGATGTATCAAGAGGAACTGCGCGGTCCGTCGCGGACGAAGCAGATCGAGCTCGAACGCAAGTTGCTCGACCACTCCCGACAGCCCGACATCGACGTGGCGACGAAGTACGTGCTGCTCGAGATGGCGCGCGACACCGCGATCGCGGTCGACGACGACGGGACGGCACTCGCGGCGATCGAGGAGCTGTCGCGCTCATTCCAGATTGACGCGGCCGGGGCGAAGATTGAGTTCGTCGATGCGCGCGCCGCGGCGACGAACGATCCAGACCGGCTCGCGCGATTCGTCGCCTCGCTCCTCCGGGACGTGCCGACCGCCTTCGTCGCCGAGGACCTCGCGACGGCGGACCGGCTCATCGCGGAGGCGCAGGCGGTGCTGAAGAGGTCCGCCGATCCGGACGCGACCGCGCTCGTGACTCGCGCGCGCGATCGCAGTGCGCAACTCGACGCCAATCGCGATGCATTCGCGTCGGCGCGAGCGACGCTCGCGACGAACCCGTCCGACGCACGCGCGAACGGCGTCGTGGGCTTCCATCTCTGCCTGCTGCTCGAGCAGTGGGAGCGCGGGCTCCCCGTCCTCGTGCTCGGCGACTCGCCCGAACTCTCCGCCGCGGCGGCGCTCGAATTGAAGCCCGCTCCGGACGCAGAGACGCGCCTCAAGATCGCCGATCGCTGGTACGAAGTCGCGTCGCGTCTGCCGCCCATCCCCCAGACCGCCGCGCGCCTGCACGCCGCGACGTGGTATCGGCGAGTCTTCCATGAGGTCAAGGGAACGGAGCGGCGTCGCGTCGCGAAGCGGCTCGCCGAGATCGACCCACCGCCGGCCCTTCCCAAGTCCACGCTCAAGATCGATCCCGCCGACTGGCGGCTCTACCGCCGGATCACCGGGGACTGGCAACCTCATCTCGTCGACGGCACGGTCTGCACTTCGAAGGGCACGGTCTTTACCGTCAAGAATCCCGGCGACACGGGCGGGCAGGCGAAGCTGATCTTCGTGTCGCGCCTCTTCGACGGCGACTTCGTCCTCTGGATCAAGTATCGCGGCCCACTCCACACGATCTCGATCGGGGAGCCTGTCGTGCTGAAGGACCGCATCATCTATCTCGACCGCCTGTCGACCGACCGCACCGATTGGAAGAGCCTCGTGATGCGGCGGACCCGGGACGGCCTGACCGTCTGGATCGACGGCGAGCCCGGCAGCGTCGTGCTCCACAACACCGACGAATTCCTCGCCTCGTTCTTCAGCGTCGAGCTCTCGAACGGACAGGAGATCTCGCTGCGCGATTTCGCCTTCCGGGGCGGCTTGCTGCGCTGAAGCTCAAGCCGCGCCGCCCGAGAGCTCGCGCAACAGCCGCGTCAGCGTCCGCACCCCCATCCCGGTCGCCCCTTTCGGCGTCTCGGGGCGGCCGGCGTCCTCCCAGCCGAAGAAGTCGACGTGGGCCCACGGCGTGTCCGCGACGAAGCGGCGCAGGAAGAGGGCGGCGGTGATCGCTCCGGCGTACTTGTCGTGCGAGACGTGGTTCACGTCGGCGAAGGGGGTGTCGAGCTGGCGGTCGTAGTCGTCGTGCAGCGGCAGGCGCCAGAGCCGTTCGTCGGCCGCGGCGGCGCAGCGCTCGACCGCGCCGGCGAGCGCCTCGTCGTTGCTGAAGAGCGCGGGGAGGTCGCGCCCGAGCGCGACGCGCGCGGCGCCGGTGAGCGTCGCGTAGTCGACGAGCCGCCGCGCGCCGCACTCGCGCGCGAAGCCGATCGCGTCGGCGAGGAGCAGGCGCCCCTCCGCGTCCGTGTTTCCGATCTCGACGGTCGTCCCGGAATAGGAGCGCAGCACGTCGCCCGGCCGGTAGGCGTCGGGGCCGACCATGTTCTCGGCCGACGGGATCACGGCGAGCCACGGGACGTCGATGCCGAGGCGCGCCGCGCTCTCGACCGCGCCGAGCACGGTGGCCGCCCCCGCCATGTCCTTGCGCATGAGGAGCATCGCGTCGGCCGGCTTGAGGTCGAGGCCGCCGCTGTCGAAGACGACCCCCTTGCCGATCAGCGCGACCGCCGGCGCGTGCGACGCGGCGCCGAGGCCGTGCGAGAGCACAGTGACCGTCGGCGGCCGGGCGCTCGCGCGCCCGACCGCGGCGACCATCCGGAAGCCGCGCGCCTCGACTTCGGCGCCGCGCCAGCATTCGGAGGCGAGCCCGTGCCGCTTCGCGAGCGCGAGCGCCGCGTCGGCGAGCTGGTCGGGCCCGACCTCGTCGGCCGGCGCGTTGGTGAGGTCGCGCGCGAGCCGGATCCCGGCGACGTGCGCGGCGGCGGCGGCGAGCGCGGTCGCCGTCTCGGCATCGTTCGAGTCGGCGGCGACCAGCGTGCAGGCGCCGGCGGCGTCGGACGCGGCCGCCTGGCCGCTCCGCTTCCAGCGGTAGGCGGAGAGGGCGACCCCTTCGGCTGCGGCGGTCAGCGCCGCGACGCGGCGCGCCGGATCGGGCTCGGGCGGGAGGACGAAGGTGAAGCGCGCGCCGGCGCGCACCGCCTGCGCGGCCGCGGCCGCGGCGCTGCGCAGCGAGCGCGTGCCGGCGTCGGGCGCGCGCCCCACCACCACGGCGCTCGCGTCGCCCGCGGCCAGCGCGAGCGACTGACCCGGCTTCGCGGCGAAGCGCGAAATCCCGGCGAAGCGGCGCGCCTGCTCGACGAGCGGCGGGTCGAGTGGCGCCGGCTTGCCGGCGAGCCAGCCGGCGAACTCCTCCGCGGTCGCCGCGACCGCCCGGATCGCACCCGCGCTCCCCGCCGGCGCGTCGCGCGTCGAGGCCGCGACGTTCGCGAGCTCCCCCGTCGCCCCTTCCGCGTCCCTGCCCATGGCGAGCTTCCCCCTGGCCGCACGACGGCGCGGCGGATCGGGAGTCTCGCATAAACGACCCGCGCCCGACCTCCGCTGGCGGAGATCGGGCGCGGCATCGAGTTCAGGATCGTGGTGTGCCGCGCGGGCCGGAGGTTCGCTCCGACCCGCGCGCAGGAAGCATCTCTCTCAGTAGTAGCTCGGGAAGCCCTGGTCGACGTAGCCCTGGTTGATGTCACCCGAGTGCGGCGTGCCATCGGCAAGGTTGCCGTTGTCGTCGTCGAGCGTCAGCCACTGCACCAGGTTGTTCTTGCAGATGCGGTACGCGTTGTAGGTCACGTACCACGAGTGGAAGATCGTGTCGGCGATCAGGTCGCCGGCCGCGTCGCCGTTGGTGGTGTTCAGGTGGTCGCGCACCTTCCAGAGCGCGCCCATCAACACCTCGCCGTCGGAGTGGACCTCGCCGTAGCAGCCGGCGCCGCACCACCCGCAGTACTGCTTGTTGTTGCGGCCGTCGCGGACGTGGCAGCCGTTGCCGCAGAAGTCCTTGCCGACGATCGGGGCGTCCATGATGTAGTTGGCCCACGCGTCGGCCGAACCCTCGCCGAAGCCGTCAGGACCGTTGCCCGAGCCGTACTTGTCGTTGGCCCAGTGGCCCGTCTCGTGCCACACGACCGTCGTGTAGGCCGTGTTCGCGCAGCCGCCCTGCTGCCGGTAGTAGTTGGTCGAGGAGCCGTCGTAGTAGGCGTTGCAGCTCGAGTTGATGTTGACGTTCAGGTGCTGGCGGAAGTCCATCACGTTGTCCGCCGGGTCGAGCGCGCGGATCCACTCGCGGAAGATCACACCGTGGTAGGCGGCGTTGAACTGCGCCGTCGGGAACTCGTTGCCCGGGATGTTGTGGGTCAGGTTGGTGAAGTTGCCCGGCGTGAAGATCTTCGACTTCACGAAGTCGGCGCCCGCCTGGTTCGTGACCCAGGTGTACACGGCGCTCGAGCTCCACCGGAAGGTCACGGTCTGCTGCTGGGTGCCGGCGTAGGAGATGAGGAAGGCGCCGGCCTGGTCGGTCTCGTCGTTGCCGACCGAGGAAGTGGCGTGCATCCACCACACGGGCATGTTGACCAGGCTGCCCGGGCCCTTGTAGGGGTCCTCGCCCATGTTGAGCCACGCGTCGGAGTCGCCGATCACGTCGGTGAAGGTGCAGATCATGTTCTCGCGGTGCAGCACGTGGCCGCCGTGCGCGTCGACGTGGAAGCGCTCCTGATGCGGGAGGCCGTCGGCGCCGGTGCTGCCGCGCAGGTCGACGATCCACGCCAGCTTCGGCGCGTGGCGGAGCGGATCGGCGACGATCGCGATCTCGAGACCGATCAGCTTCGCGAGCGGATCGGAGAACGCCGCCATCGCGGTGTGCGTCGCCGCGGCGTCCGTGACGCTCGCCGTGACGTCGAGGCCGGCCACGCCGGCGAGGCCGCGGTTCTCGACGGCGACGATCGCGCCGTCGGCGTTGAAGAGGACGTTGAGCGTGCCGTTCTTCACCGGCAGCCCGTCCACCCACTGGGAGAACTGGACGGCCGTCTTGTCGGTCGTGCCGATGCGCGAAAGCGCGACGTGCTTCACGAAGTCGGTGGAGAGCACCGACGAGTCGAAGCCGAAGAGTTCGGGATAGGAGTCGACGAACCGGCGCGCCGTCGCCTCGTAGCCCGCGTCATCGGCCGGCTCGCCGAACAGGCGGATCGGCTTGCCGTAGATGAACTCGGGGTAGCCCGACTCGAAGTTCCATTCGGCGCGCAGCCCGGGCACCTCGGCCCGAAGCGCGCGGAAGGCCGCATCGGAGTCGTTGGCACGCGCCGGACCTGCCGCCGAGAGAAGAGCGAGCGCGCCGGCGAGCGCGCCGCCGATCCTTGTCCTGCCGACACCCTTCTTGGTCATGGAAGTCCCTTTCAGAGCGAGCTGTCGATGGCGACGACGCCGTCTCTTCCGCGCGGAGGAGAGCCTGGCGTCGCCGCTCCTGCTGGTCTCGAGGACGAATTCACGCACGACGGAACGCGAGTGATGCATCGCGCCGCCGCTCGACCCGAGAGAATCCGGAGCTTGGCGGCGCGGAACGGTGCGGCATCCTAGTCGCCGTTCGCCGAACGCGCAGCATGTAGGTTATTCACCAAGGCCCGGGCGACGCGGGGCGAGGAACCGGCTTTGACGGACCTGCCGCCTCCGGGGGTCCACGAATCTGGAGGACGGACCGAGGCATGGTCGATCCGCCGAACTCCCCCGACCCTGGCGCCTCGCCGCCGCCGCGCCGCGTCTTCTTCGCGGCCGGACTGAGAAGGATCTTCGACTCGGTCGACCGCCTCTCGGCGACGACCCGGCGCTTTTTCCCGGTGCTGGCGGCGGGCGAAGCGGCGCGGTCGCGGACCCCGCTGCGGCCGCCGGGAGCGCTTCCGGAAGCGGAGCTGCGCGGGACGTGCGAGCGCTCGGGCCGCTGCGTGGCAGCCTGTCCGGTGAAGGCGATCCAGCCGCTTCGCTCGGCCGATCCCGCGCTCGACGGCACCCCCTACATCGTCCCTTCACAACAGGCGTGCGTCGTCTGCGACGACCTGAGCTGCATGAAGGCGTGCCCGAGCGGAACGCTGCGCCTCGTCGCGAAGGAGCAGATCGCGATGGGCACCGCGCACTTCGACTTCGCCACGTGCGTGCGCAGCCGCGGCGAAACGTGCCGCGAGTGCGTCGACCGCTGCCCGCTCGGCGAGAGCGCGCTCGCGCTCGACGCGCGCGGCCGCATCGACGTCCGCAATGGCTGCGTCGGGTGCGGTGTCTGCGAGCACTACTGTCCGACGTCGCCGCGCGCGATCGTCGTCGTGCCGCGCGGCGCTGCGGCGTCCGCGAGCTAGCGACCCGCGCCCACGACCGTCGCCGAAACCTCCTGGAGCGAGCGCGCGCGGTCGCCCTTCGCCGCCGCGAGCGCGGCGTCGATCGCCTTCGCGCCGAGATCGCTGCGCTTCCAGGCGACGACCACCAGGCGCGAGGCGGCCGCTCTGGCCTTCTCGACCAGCGCGTCGTCGTCGCTCACGCCGACCACGAACGCGTGCTCCCGCGAAGGGATGCGCGCGAGCGCGCTCCAGGCCGCCGCGGTGGGCCCCGGATCGGCGGCGACGAGCGCGTCGAACGCGACGGTGTGCGGCAGTCCCTGGTCGAGCAGCCGCTCCGTCTCCGCCTGCTCTTCGCACTCCGTGAGTCGCACCACCACCTCGACGCCGCCGCAGGCGGCCGCGATCCCCTGCAGCGTCGCCTCGATGCGGCGCGACGTCTCGGGCCAGCGCGAAGACTCCAGCACGATCAAGCGCGGTTTCGTGCAGCCCGCGGCCAGGAGCGCGCGTCCGGCCGCCTCGCCCGCCTCCTTCGCGAGCGTCGCGCTCCTCAGTCCGACCCAAGCGCCGACGCGGCCGTCGCCGCGCCCGATCGCGACCAGTGCGACCGACTTCGCCGAAGCGGTCCGGTCGATCTCGTGCAGCAGGTCGGGCGACGACGGCACGAGCAGGAGCGCGGCGACCTTCGCCTGCAGCAGCTCCGCCACCTGCAGCGGCTGCGGCTTCACTCCCTTGCCGCCGACGACGAGCTCGACATGGGCGTCGGCCGCCGCCGCGCGCAGCGCGTCGATCCGCGGGTCGGAGCTGTCGGCGACCGAGAGGCCGAGCCGCGTCGCGGCCGGCGGCTTCGCCGGCCCGGGGTCGGCCGCCTCGCCGCGGCGACACCCCGAATGCCCCGTCGACGCGGCACAGGCCGCCGCCACCAGGAACCGGAGGATGGGGCGCGGCGGCGGGAAGCGGGCTCTTCGCATGGTCGTGCCATGCAAGCGCCCTGCGATTCGGGACTCCAGCGCCGAGCGCATTGGCGCCGGGCGATTGCGCGGTGTCGCCCACCTGGGCCGCCCGAACGGGAAGCTCCGAGGCGATATCTTCCGGCGGCCCCTCGGGGGGCTCCTCAGCGACTCCGAATGGGTTGCGGCATTGACTGTGCTGCCCTCGGACGCGCTCCTGGAGCGATCTGGTGATGGGCAGCGGCTGGTTCAACATTTCCGAGCGGTCGTCGGGCATGGTCGCCCTGCTGCTCTCCGTCCTCGCCGGGACGCTCTCCCCCGCCCCGCTCTTCGCGCAGGGGAGGGGCGACGAAGGACCCGGCGGCAAGCCAAAGCAGCGCGCTCCCGAGAGCCCGTCGATCCCGCCCACGACGATCGACCCCAAGTCCCCGCAGCCCGGCCACGTCGGCGGGAGCGACCTGCCGCAGACCGGCGGCGCCCGCAACGAGAACACCTCCAAGCCGACGCCCCCGCTCGAGCCGACGCAGATCGTCTGGCGCGTCTGGCTCGACCGCAACCTGTTCCGCTACGAGCCGCAGCCCGTCTCCGCCGCCGACGCCCATTCGGGACTGCCGCCCCACCTGCTCGACCTGTCGCTGCGCGCGCAGAAGCGCGACCTCTACCGCACCGACGTCGCCGCGGCGCTCGGCAAGCTGCTGCACGATCCCGACGACCGCGTGCGCGGCATCGCGGCGATCTCGCTCGCGCGCGTCGGCGTCGAGTCGAATTCCGAGGACGTGGGCCAGCTCCTCTCCGACGGCCACCGCAAGGTGCGCGACCAGACGCTGCTCGCGTCGACGCTCGCCGACGGCTCCTCCGAGCACTACCACCTGCTGCGCTGCGTCGCCGGCGAGGCGGCGGTCGGCGCGACCGCGGGCGACCGCGACCGCGCGCGCGCCGTCGCCGCGATCCTGCTCGCCGCGCGCGGCGAGCGGTCGGTGCCGCGCCTGCTCGGCGAATGGGTGGTCGACCGCACCGTCCCGATGCAGTACCGCGCGCTCGCCATCCAGGCGCTCGGGCTCTCCGGCCACCCCGACGCGGCCGACCGGCTGATCGCGATCGCGCGCGACCACGGCGAGCCGGGCTTGATCCGCAGCACCGCGGTCGCCGCGCTCGGCCAGCTGGGCGTGCGCGCCACCGCGCCGGCCGTGCTGCAGTTCCTCGAGGAGCGCGACCTCGACACCGAGGTGCGCACCGCGGCCGCGCTCGCGCTCGGCTCGCTGGTCGACCCCAACGACGCCGTCGCGTTGCGCTCGATGCTGAAGGCGCAGGAGCGCGAGGGGAATGCGCTGGTCGCCCGCTTCCTGCTCCTCTCGCTCGGCCAGATCGGCGGGCGGACCGCGGAGCTGCGCATCGACCGCATGCTCGAGCGGCCGAGCGCCGACGAGCGGACCTTCGCCCACCTCGCGCTCGGACTCGCGGCGCGGCGGAGCGGCGCGCCGCAGACGGCGGCGCCGCTCTTCGACTCGCTGCGCGACGCGCGCCTGCTCGACGAGAAGTGCGGGCTCGCGATCGCGCTCGGCCTGACCGGCCAGCTGCGCGCGCTCGAGCCGCTGGCCGACCTCGCGCTGCGCGGCTCCTCGCCCGACCTGCGCGCCTACGCGGTCACCGGGCTCTACCTGCTCGCGCGCCCCGGCTGCATCAGCGTCCTCACGCGCGTGATGAACGACGACGACAATCCCGACGTGCGCATGCAGTCGGCGCGCGCGCTCGCGCGCCTCGACCCGGTCGGGGCGAGCGCCCTGATCCACGTCCTGCACGGCGCGCGCGGCCCCACCACCGGCGAGCGCGCCGCCTACATCGAGTCGCTCGGCCTCACGCGCGACCCGACCGCGCTCGAGCCGCTGCTGGCGCTGCTGAAGGAGGGCAAGGCGGCCTCGGCGGAGCGCGTCGCGGCGACGCTCGCGCTCGGCCTCGTCTACGAGCCCCGCTCGGCGCCCCCCACCGCGCGCATCGGCGAGGGCTCGAACTTCCTGCGCGAATCGACCGAGATCTCGGCGCTGCTCTCACTCGCCGAATGAGGCGGGATTCGCGGGCGGCGGGGCGCTCGGCCCCGCGCTGGCCGCACTGGCCGCGCCGGCCGCTCCGGCCGCTCCGACGTCGGGCGCGAACGCGGGCACTCCCGCGGCCGGCAGCCCCTTGCGGCGGCGCAGGTCGTCGACCCACTGCTCGACCTTCACGCGCAGGCGGATCAGCTGGTAGGCGCTCGGCTGCGGCGAGAAGAGCCGCCCGTCGACCTGCGAGAGCGTCGCGTAGAGGCCGACACGCGTGTTCTCGACCAGCTTGTCGGCGCCGAACGCGTCGCGGATCTTGGTGCCGATCCCCTTCCACCCGGGGAATTGCGGCAGCCCCTCGACCTCGGTCGGCGGGCGCCAGCCGGTCGCCTTGCGCAGCTTCTGGAGGAAGATCGGGTCGGCGCCCGGATCGATTCCCTGCATGCGCTGGCCGGCCGCCTCGACGGCGAGCAGCTCGGTGCCGGCCAGGATCGTGCCCGGCCGGTGCACCTGCGCGCCGTCGCTCCCGCCTTCGCCGTCGCGCAGCGCGTCGTACGGGACGACGTTGCCGGGCGACCCGTCGCGCGCGTGGATCGCGTCGATCAGCGCGAAGTGGACCGGGCACTTCTCGAGCATCGCGAGCGTGAACTCCGACGGGTCGATGCCGTACTCGAGCGCGATCAGGTCGGTCGGCGTCGCCAGCGTGTGCCAGACGTTCCAGAGCGCGAGCGCCGGCCCGAACGCCTCGTCGGTGCGGTTCTTCGCGAAGACGATGCGGTAGTCGGCCGCCTTCCAGATGCGCCCCGTCGCGCGCCGGCCGGCGGCGCCGAGGTCGATGGGAGTGAGCTCGTCGGCGAGGTCGCGCAGCTCGTAGCACGACTCGTCGTACCCGAGCGCCTTGCCGACCTCCTTCACGGAACGGCGCACCAGGTAGCGCGACAGGTCGTTGCGCACCTCGACGACGCGCAGGATGCGGAAGCCGCGGTCGAGGAGCTGGTCGAAGAGGTGCTTCACCAAGCGCGGGTCGACGTACGAGACCGGCTCGTTCTCGACCCGGACCGCGCGCATGAAGTCGACCTTGCACGCGACCTCGTAGAGCTCGCGGCGCTTGCCCGACTTGATCTGCGCATTCTCGATCGCCTCGAAGAAGCCGGAGTGCTTGAGCGTCTCCGAGAAGACCCGGATCGGATCCTCGCCGCGCGCGACCACGAACGGCCGGGGCCCGGCGCGGACCGGCGAGGGCGGAGCGTTCACCACGGCGCGCTTCTCCATACGATTCGAGGACGCAGGGGGAGGGGCCACGGTCGCCGGCGCGAGCGCGCGCGGCGCGACGGTCTTCGGCGCGACGACCTTTTCGGCCGCCTCGGTCGCCGCGACGCGCGCGGCGCGCGCGACGTGGTTCGAGCCGGCCTCCTCTTCGTCCGCGTCCTCCGCGGACTTCGCGCGCCGCCGCACCGTGCGCGCCGGCGCCGCCTTCTTCGCGGCGCGCGCGCCCGACTTGCGGGTGCGCGGCTGGGCCGCGTCGGCGGACGCGGACGTCGACGAAACCTTCTTGCGCGTGGCCATTCCTGTCCTCGACCCGCGGATGCGGGGATTCGCGGCGCGGCCGGCACCTCCGCCATGAGGGGCCGATCGGGACGGGGCATGAGAAGACGTGGCGACGAACTTCGCCCCTCCGGGCCGGCACATCGGCCGGTCCTCGGCGCCGAAGAGCGCGCGTTGATATCGCGGCGCGCGGCGCGACGCAAGGATGCGGAAGCGCGGTCGCGCACGCGCGGGCCCGCGCGGGCGCTGCGTCAACCTTTCTTCTCGAAGAGGAAGGCGCACGGCTCTCGACGCGCGCCGCTCGCGTCGGCCACCGCGCATTCGGTCTTCGAGAGCAGCGCGGCCGCCCCGTGGCGGCCGTCCTTGCCGACGGCATAGACCGCGAGGTTGAAATCGGGGCGCCCGTCGCGATCGGCGTGGCCGTTCTTCCGGCTCTGGTCGACGACGCGTCCCAGGACGTCGAGGCAGGCGTCGAGCGGCGCCCGGCCGCCGCGCATGCGCTCGACGATCGCGAACGCCGCGCACGCGAGGATCGCCGACTCGCCGCGCCCGGTGCCGCCGGCCGAGCCGACCTCGTTGTCGCAGTAGAGGCCGGCGCCCACGATCGGGGAGTCGCCCACGCGGCCCGGGATCTTCCAGGCGAGCCCGCTCGTGGTCGTGCAGCAGCCGAGGTCGCCCGCCGCGTTGCGCGCCGAGAGGTGGATCGTCCCGGTCGGGCGGTTCTTCAGGACCGGATCCTTGGCGATCTCGTCGTCGCTCGGCGGGATCCAGTTGTCCTTGTCGTTCAGCGTCTCCTTCCAGTAGAGCCACAGCTTGCGCGACTTCTCGGTGAGGAGGTTCTCCTCCGGGAAGCCGTGCGACTTCGCGAAGCGCAGCGCCCCCTCGCCCACCAGCAGCAGGTGGTTGGTCCGCTTCATGACGAGCAGCGCCACGCGCGACGGCGTCTTGATGTTGCGCAGCGACGCGACCGCGCCGGCGCGGTGGCTCGGACCGTCCATGACGGCCGCGTCGAGCTCGACGACGCCCTCCTCGTTCGGCAGGCCGCCGTAGCCGACCGTGTTGTCCTCGGGGTCGAGCTCGTTGATGTTGACGCCCGCGACCGCCGCCTCGACCGGCGCCGTCCCCTTCGCCATCTCCTCGTAGGCCTTCGCGACGGCGGCCACGCCGTTGCTCGAGGAGACGCAGATCGCGCCCCCTGCCGCCGGCGGAGCGGCCGGAGCCTTCTCCTGCGCCGCCGGCCGCGCGGCCAGGGCCGGCGCGAGCGCGGCGGTCGACGCGGCCGCCGCGACGGTCGAGAGGAAAGCGCGGCGCGAGACGGAATCGCCGGACGGATCGGAAGCGGCGGCCATCGGCTCTTCTCCCTCGATCGAAGCGGCCGCCGCGTCACGCGCGGGACCGCAACGAAGGGTCGTATGGTAGCGGAACGTGCGACGTCGATCGGGAGGACGCCATGAGCTCGGCCGCGACGGACGGATCTGCGCGACGCACCGCTCGCCGCGCGACGCACCGCGCGCTCGCGCTCGCGCTGGCCGGCTGCGTCGGCCGCGACGGCGGCGGCCGCGACGGCGGCGGCGGCGAGCCGGCCGACCTCGTCGTCACGGCGCCGGTCGTGCGGACGCTCGACCCGGCGCGGCCGGTCGCGCACGCCGTCGCGATCCGCGGCGCGCGCATCGTCGCCGTCGGCGAAGAGCGCGACGTCGCGCCGCTCGTCGGACCTTCGACGCGGCGCATCGATCTGCAGGCGGGAGCCTGCCTCCTCCCCGGCTTCATCGACAGCCACGCCCACCTCTTCGGCGTCGGCCGCTCGCTGCGGCGCCTCGACCTCTCGGGCACGCGCGACTTCGACGAAGTCGTCGCGCGGACGCGCGAGCGCGCGGCGAAAACCCCCGCCGGCCGCTGGATCCTCGGCCGCGGCTGGGACCAGAACCGCTGGCCCGCGCACGTCTTCCCCGACCACGAAGCACTCAGCGCCGCCGTCCCCGATCATCCGGTTCTCCTGCAGCGAATCGACGGCCACGCGGCGCTCGCCAACGCGCGCGCGCTCGCGCTGGCGGGCATCGACGTCCGCACGCGCGACCCGGAAGGCGGCGAGATCGTGCGCCGCGCCGACGGGACGCCGAGCGGCGTGTTGGTCGACGCCGCCGTCGACTTGATCGAGAAGGCGATCCCGCCGCCGTCCGACGACGAGGACGAGGAGGCGCTCGCCGCCGCTCTCGCCGAGTGCCGCCGCCACGGCATCACGACGCTCCACGACGCCGGCGAGGGGCGCGCCGAGCTCGCGCGCCTGCGCCGCGCCGCGGAGCAGCACCGCCTCACCGTCCGCGTCGATGCGATGGTCGACGGCTCCGACGAGGCGCTCGTCGCCGAATGGTTCGCGCGCGGTCCGTCGCTCGACGGCGGCGGCGGCTTCCTCACGGTGCGCGCGGTCAAGCTCTACGCGGACGGAGCGCTCGGCTCGCGCGGCGCAGCGCTGCTCGAGGTCTACGCCGACCGGCCCGGCCACCGCGGCCTGTTCCAGAACCCGGAGGAGCGGCTGACCGACGTCGCGACGCGCGCGCTCGCGGCCGGATTCCAGGTCTGCACCCACGCGATCGGCGACGCCGCGAACCGGCGCGTGCTCGACGCCTATCAGAAGGCCCTCGAAGGATGGTCGCGCGCCCATCCCGGCGCGCCGCGGCCCGACCACCGCTTCCGCATCGAGCACGCGCAGGTCGTCGCGCCGGCCGACATGCCGCGCTTCCGTCAACTCGGAGTGATCGCGTCGGTGCAGACGCGCCACGCGACCTCCGACGCGCCATGGGCGGTCGACCGGCTCGGCGCCGCGCGCGCGGAGCGCGAGGCGTACGCCTGGCGGTCGCTCCTCGACGCCGGCGCGACGCTCTGCAACGGGACCGACGCGCCGGTCGAGCCGATCGCGCCGCTGCGCAACCTCTACGCGGCGGTGACGCGCCTCGACGAAGAGGAGCGGCTCGCGGCGCCGTTCACGCCGGCGCAGTGCCTGACGCGCGAGGAGGCGCTCGCGAGCGTCACGTCGGCCGGCGCGTACGCGGCGTTCGAGGAGGACCGCAAGGGCCGCATCGCACCCGGTTTCCTCGCCGACCTCGTCGCGACCTCGGTCGATCCGCTGGTGTGCGAACCGCGCGAGCTCCTCGCCGCCCGCGTCCTGATGACGATCGTTGGCGGCGAAGCGGTCCATGACGCCCGGGACGTCGCGAACGGATCGACCAAAACCGGGAGCAGCGAACCGCAACGTTTGCGCTGATTCCTTCGAAGAGTCGCCTCCCGTTCCGACCGTCTTGCGTCCGCAACGGGCGGGGACCGTCGATCTCGATCGCATCCCGTCCCTGCGCCGGCGATGTCGAGCAGCGGATCGCGCTCCCACCTTGCGGGCGACGCCTTGAGTACCACCTGGGAAGGGAGGCCTCCTTGAGCCGTGCCGTCGTTTTCCCGCGCACGCTCCTCGCCGCGATCGTCGCGCTCTCCTCGTGCCTCGCGCCGGACGCCGCCGCGCAGGCGCGCATCGGCTCGTTCGTCGACGGCGAACGGGCGATGTACATCGAGCTCTCGCCGCTGGTGGCGGGCGAGGACTACTCGCTCTCCGTGCGCAGCGTCCCGTCCGGATCGAACGACGTCTTCATCGTCGCGAGCACCGCCTACTCGCCGGTCGACTACACCACGCGCGGCATCCCCGGCTGGTTCGGGCCGGAATTGAAGAAGGGAGTCGTCTTCGACGTCGGCGCCGGCAGCGTGACCGGCACCGTGCCGGTGGGCATGGCGGGCGTGACGCTCTTCCTGCAGGCAGTCGTCGGCACGCCGAACGGGCCGCGCTTCTCCAGCATGGTGACCGCGCAAGTGATCTCGCCCGGCACCGATCCGGGCGGCGACGCCGTGAACGTCCAGTTTCCGCTCCCGCTCAAGACGATGCAGGTGCTGCCGGGCGGCGTGAGCGGACAGGACTGGTCGCAGGGACCGGTGCGCGTCGGGATCCCGCTCCCGATCGGACAGGTGTTCGAGTCCGGCGGCGTCCCGCAGCTCACGGTCACCGGCGGTACGCCGGCCGCGCAGTTCGCGACGCTCGCGAAGTGGCCCGACGGGAGCGTCAAGTGGGCGCTCGCCGAGTACCTCGCCGACGTCTCGGCGGGCGCCAAGAACACCAACTACGACGTCGACAAGGGCGGCGGCAACTTCGGCGGCGCCGGCCTCGCGTCGGTGAGCGGCAGCGCGACGACCGTCGACACCGGCGCGCTCAAGTTCGTGCTCGACGCGAGCCAGCCCGAGCTCTTCACGTCGTTCCAGCGCAACGGGACCGAGTGGTTCGACCGTTCCTACCCTGGCGTCCCCCACTTCTGGGACGACGGCGACCAGGAGTGGACGTGGCACAAGATGCTGGTGAAGGTGCGCCGCAACGGGCCGGTGCGCGCCGAGGTCGAGGTGGGCGGCTGCTTCACGCGCACGAGCGACGCCAACGACGCCGACCGCATCTACGTCCGCTTCCTGATCGAGGCGTACGCCGGCGGCAGCTCGGTGCGGGTCACCGCGTCGCTGCGCGACACCAGCGTCCGCTTCCCGCAGCACCTGCTCTTCCGCGGCTTCACGTGGGGCGCGAAGCTCGCCGACGGCGGCGCCTACGCCGTGAAAGTGCCGCAGCCCGACGGCGCGGACGAGGCGACCGCGACCTGGTCGGGCAGCCTCGCGACGGCGGGCGACGACGCCAGCTACTTCCAGGGCTTCGCGCGCGCCTCCAAGTACGAACTCTGCGACGACGCCAACTGGTCGCGCTACATGCCGTTCATCCAGCGCTTCGGAGCCGACGACTTCGCGATCAGCGGCGTGCGCGCGCGCATCGGCGCCACGACCTTCACCGGCGACGCCGCGTCGGGCGGCTGGACCGACCCGACCGAGTTCGCGGAGCCGGCGTTCGTCGAGATGAACGCGGCGAGCGGCCACGGCGTCCTGTTCGGCCCCGAGCACGCCAAACTGCACTGGCCCGTTTCGATGACCGCGCGCGGCGACGGCCGCTTCGAGATCGGCATCTTGCCGCACAAGGACCCCGCCGACCCGCACGACTATCCGCTCACCTACGCGAGCTGCGAGACGCGCACCTTCTTCCTCGTCGCCGAGGACGCGGCGGCGGGCGACCCGATCGGCGTCGCCAAGCGCTTCGACTTCCCTCTCACCGCGCGCGCGGATCTCTCGGTCTACAACCAGGCGCAGGTCTGGCCGTGGCGGCTGATCACCCACGACGAGGTCGACGCCTACTGCGCGCACGCCGGCCTGCGCCAGGCGGTGACGCCGACGGTCAACGAGATGCGGACCGTTTACCGCTACTCGAACGGCACGGGCGGCGGGAACAACAACTGGGAGGAGTCGCGCCGCTTCGTTCAGTGGCTGCGCGGCGAGGGCGACGCGGCCTACTTCTCGAGCCTCTACGAGGCGATCTACAAGGCCGACAAGATGGCCTGGACGATCGACGACGACGTGCTCGCGAACCGGCAGACGATCCGCAACCCGTCCGCGCCCGTCACGCCCAAGGACGACTTCTACAACAACTCCAAGCACACCTTCCTGCAGGCGGTCCCCGACTGGGCCTTCGTGCGCGGCGAGACGCTGCTGCTCGACTCCGCGCGCAACTTCGCCGAGACGCTGATGGACCCGGAGATCTCGCGCAACGTGCAGCCGCTCGGCAACTTCGTGTCGGGCACGTACGGCGCGGTGGTGCAGGCCGCCTGCGCGATCCTCGAGCTCGCGCCCAACTATCCGCTCGAGAAGTGGACGTACGACGTGTGCGACCAGTGGGCGCACGTGACCTACAAGCAGTCGAACCGCTGGAACATCGACACGTCGGTGGTCGGCTGGCAGGCCGCGCTCGGCACGCCGACCGGGAGCGCGAGCGACCCGGACGGCTGGATGATCAGCTGGGCGTCGGGCAAGGCGTCGGACAAGAACCTCTACGGGTACATGACGCAGGGCTGGACCGACGTGCGCGGCGGGGCGCAGGCGTTCCACCGCTACTGGTGGCACCTGCGGCAGATCGCGCCGCACGCGCCGCTGCTCGCCGACCTCCTCGCGCGCGCCGACGACTGGTACCACTACTCGCGGCGCGGCGTGCCCGACGACCACTGCGCGTCGACCGGCGAGTACTACATCACCGACGTCGTCGCGGGCGACGCCGGCAACCCCGACATCGACCCGCTCTGGCCGCCGGGCGACGAGCTCGACGCCCCCAACTCGTGCGGGTACTCGAACCAGAGCGTGGTGAACTTCCTGCTGGCGGCGCGGCCGTCGGAGACGGCGTATTCCTACGGCGTCGAGCAGCAGCGCAGCATGTCGAACCCGGTCTTCGACGCGCTCGTGAACGACCCGATCCTGCAGCAGTTCATGTGGCGCTACCTCGTCCACTACGGACTGAAGCAGCCGTGACGCGCGCGCCGCGGGCGCGCATCGGCCGCGCGCCCGCGGCGTGAGGATTCCCGCGATCTCCCGCGTGGCCGGACACCCGGAAAAGCCTTCCGCGTCCCTCTCCTACAGCTTGTACCGGCCGGCTCCGAAGTGCTCCCCGGTTCGACACCCCGAATCGGACGGAAGCACCCTCGATGAAGTTGCACCCGGGATCCCGCAAGGCCTTCGCCGCGCTCGCGCTCGCGACCCTCGTCGCGACCGGCCGCGCGGCGGCGCAGATGCAGGTCGGCTCGTTCGTGACCGGCGAGCGGCCGATGTACCTCGAAGTCGACCAGGTGGTCGAGGGGCAGCCCTGCCACATCGCCTTCAAGAACGTGCCGGCCGGCGCCTGGGGCCAGGCGCTGATCGTCTCGGAGAGCGTCTACGTCCAGGACATGGCGCACGTCGGCCTGCAGGGCTGCATGGCGCCCGACCTCGTCTACGGCCACACGATCCAAGTCGGCGCGAACACGTACAGCGCGGTCACGCCCGCCGGCTCGGCCGGCAAGACGCTCTACCTCCAGGGCTACGTGATGACGCCGAAGGGGCGCCGCTTCACGTCGATGGTGACGACCCACGCGATCGCGTCGGGCGGCGGCGGGAACACGATCACCTTCCCGATCCCGCTCACCACGCAGGAGGTCCTCCCGTCCGACCGGCCGGGCTGGGACCGCTGGGCGCAGCCGGTGCGCGTCGGCCTGCCCATGCCGAAGGGCCAGGTCTGGGAGAAGAACGGCGTCCCGCAGCTCACGCTGCGCGGCGGGCCGGTGACCGGCCAGTTCTCCTCGCTCGCCTGGTGGAGCGACGGCAGCTGCAAGTGGGTCCTCTGCGAGTACCTGACCGACCTCGCGGCCGGCCAGTGGAAGACGGGCGTCTCGGTCGACAAGGGGAGCGGCAACTTCGGCGGCGCCGCGCTCGCGTCGGTGAGCGGGACCGTGACGACGGTCGCGACCGGCGCGGCGACGATCACCCTCGACGCCGCGCGGGACGACCTCTTCCAGAGCTACCAGGTCGGCGGACGCGAGGTCTTCTCGACCGCCGCCGGCTTCCGCCCCCACTTCTGGGACGACGCCGACGCCGAGTGGACCTGGCACAAGCAGGCGGTGACGCTGCGCCGCAACGGGCCGGTGCGCGCCGAGATCGAGGTCGACGGCGTCCTCACGCGCAGCGGCTCGCCCGACGACGCCGACCGCGTCTACCTGCGCTTCTACCTCGAGTTCGTGCGCGGCCAGACGACGATGCGCGCGACCGTGTCGCTGCGCGACACGAGCCTTTCCTTCCCGCAGCACCTGCTCTTCCGCGGGCTCACGATCCGCGGCGCGCTGAACGAGACGGGCACGTTCGACCTGCGCATGCCGCGGCCCGCGACGAACGGCTGGTCCGGCGAGCTGATCACCGGCTCGATCGGCAGCGGGCAGGACGCGCTCCTGAACCTCGGCTTCTGCCGGCGCACCGACAAGGCGATCGCGATCGACTACAACTCGTCGGCGTACAAGGGCTTCCTGCAGCGCAACGCGCCCGACGACTTCGCGCTCGAGGGGACGAGCATCCGCATCGGCGCGACGTGGTTCACCGGCAGCGCCGCCAACGGCTGGCGCAGCACGGAGTCGGAGTACTCCGACCCGACCTTTCTCGAGCTCAACTGCGACGCGACCGGGCGCGGCGTCCTGGCCGGCATCGAGCACGCCTGCCGCACCTGGCCGGTCGAGCTCTCCGCCGGCGGCGACGGCCGCATCGAGATCGGCATCTTCCCGCACGAGCGGAGCGGCGACAGTTTCAACTACCCGCTGACCTACGCGAGCTCCGAGACGCGCGTCTTCTGGCTCGTTCCCGAGGCGGGCCCGGCCGCCGACCCCTTCGCGGCCGCCGCCTCCTTCGACTACCCGCTCGCCGCGCGCGCCGACGCGTGGGCCTACGACCAGGCCGACGTCTGGCCGTGGCACCTCGTCTCGACCGCCGAGATGGCCGACTACATCTCGCACAGCGGCATGCGGACGCCCGGCGCGGTCAACTTCGACCCGGTGAAGACGGTCTACCGCTACGCGGGCGGCACCGGCGGCGGCAACAACAACTGGGAGGAGACGCAGCGCTTCTACCAGTGGCTGCTCACCGGCCACGGCGGCGCGGCGCTGAACTCGTGGTTCGAGGCGGTCTACAAGGCCGACAAGATGTTCTGGACCATCGACGACGGCGCGCTGAAGGATCGCGCGGCCGTGCGCAACGCGACGGCGCCGGTCACCAACAAGAACAACTTCTACGACGGCAGCAAGCACACCTTCATGCAGGTGATCCCCGACTGGGGCTTCACGCGCGGCGAGACCTGCCTGCTCGACAGCGCGAAGCACGCCGCCGCGACGCTGCTGGACCCGAAGGCGTCGCCCAACGTGCAGCCCTTCGGCAACTTCGTGTGCGGCACGTTCGGCGCGCTCGCCAACTGCGCCGAGTCGATCCTGCAGGTCGAGCCGAACCAGGACCTCGAGGACTGGCTCCACCTGATCCAGTACCAGTGGTCGCACGTCGTCTACCAGCAGGACAACGACTTCGGCGTGAGCACCGCGACGCTCGGCTGGCAGGCGCCGCTCGGCACGCCGGAGGGGAGCGAGACCAACCCCGACGGCTTCATGATCACGTGGGCCGCCGGCAAGTCGTCCGACAAGGCGCAGTACGGCTACATGTCGCAGATGTGGACCGACCTGCGAGAGATGTCGCAGAGCTACGGCAGCTTCGTGCACTACCTGCGCGAGAAGGACCCGAGCGACCCGCTGATCGGCGACCTGCTCGGGCGCGCGCCCGACATCTACCACTACGCGCGGCGCGGCCTGCCCGACGACTACTGCAAGAGCACGGGCGAGTACTACATCACCGACGTCTTCGAGGGCGACGGCGACGACAGCAGCGTCACGGCGCTGACGCTGCCGGGCGACACCCTGGGCAAGGCGAACGCGAGCGGCTACGCGCTGCAGAGCATCTGCTCGCTGCTGCTCGACCTGCGGCCGAGCGAGTCGGCCTTCAGCTACGGCGTCGAGCTCCACCGCAGCATGTCCGACCCGGTGCTCGCGAAGATGCAGTACGACCCGATCCTGAACGACTTCGTCTGGCGCTACCTCGTCCACTACGGCGTGCTCAAGCCCTAGGGCCCACCTCGCCGCCTCAGACCGGACCGAGCCGTTCCGTGCGCCGCATTCCCAGCGAAGCGGCGGGGGCAACTGGAGCGGACGTCGAGGGCGGGGGTGAAGAGGCCACGAAGCCTTCTCCCCGCGGCCTCTTCGCAACGTTCTCGAACGACGTCCGACGTCGTTGCTGCGCCACGGGAGATGCACGGCGCGCGCATGATCGGACTCGACTCGTAGCCGGACGCTGAGAGCCGTTGCACGGTCCTGAACGAGTACGCGCGCCTCTCGTTTTCCTCGCTTGCAAATGCCGACGCACCGCGGACGAGCATCGACCTGAAGCGAGCGATGTCGGACCATGAGGGAGCACGTCGACTCGACACTCGAACGGCCCATCTCTCGACTCGACGGTCCCATAGGCGCCGTAGTCAGCCGAGCACGCGGGCCCTCAACCGTTCCTTCACGCTCGTCATCTCGACGCGCTCGCAGGCGTCGCGCTTCGACGAGCTGAGGAAGAGCGGCGCCTCCTCCGGGCGTGCCGGCAGGAGGCCGTGGCTCCCGCGCGCGAGGTCGGGGCGGAGCGAGACGGCCTTCATCAGCGTCCGGAAGCCGAGCTTCTTCAGCAGCAGCCGCCCGGCGAGCTTCAGCCGCAGCGCGCGCGCGTCGGGGTCGAAGAAGAGCTCGCCCGGGTCGTAGCCCGGCTTGCGGTGGATGTCGACGGTGCGCGCGAAGTCGGGCGCGCGCGCGTCGTCGAGCCAGTAGTGGTAGGCGAAGCAGCGGTCGGCGGCGGCGAGAGCGACGAGCTCGCCGCTGCGGGAGTGGTCGAGGCCGTGGCGCCGCTTGCCCTCCTCGTCGAGCACCTCGGCGACGCCGTCGGTGCGGCGCAGCAGGTCGCGCACCGCGCTGAGGTCGGCGGCGCGGCGCACGTAGACGTGGGCGACCTGGTGGTCGGCGACGGCGAACGCGCGCGACGCGCCGGCGTCGAGCAGCTCGCCGAACGGCGTCGCGCGCACCGCGAGGAAGCCGTGCTCGCGCAGGACGCGGTTCAGCGCGACGGCGCCGCGCACCGCGACGATGCCGTACTCCGAGAGCGCGACGATCTCGCGCCCGGTCGCCTCGGCCGCCGCGATCAGCTTCCCCGCCTCGTTGTCGACGCGGCGCACCTCGTCGGGGATGGTCGGATCGTTCGGCCCGTAGCGCTGCAGGTCGTAGTCGAGGTGCGGCAGGTAGACGAACAGCAGGTCGGGGTCGTGGCGCGCGAGCACGTCGAGGGCGGCGTCGGCGATCCAGCTCGTCGAGCGGATCGACGCGGTCGGCCCCCAGAAATGGAAGAGCGGGAAGGTCCCGAGCGCGCGCGTGAGCGCGGCGCCGAGCTCCGGCGGCTCGCTGTAGACGTCGGGGATCTTGCGGCCGTCCGCTGGGTAGTGCGGCCGCGGGGTCACCGACCAGGTGGCCGCCGAATACATGTTGAACCACCCGAACAGGTTCGCGGCGGTCGCCGGCGGCGTCGCCCGCGCGAGCTCCTCGTAGAGCTGGCTCCCTTGCACCAGCGCGTTCGACTGGCGCCACAGCGCCACCTCGGCCAGCTCGCGGAAGTACCAGCCGTTGGCGACGATCCCGTGGTCGCGCGGCCGGGACCCCGTGAGCAGCGTCGCCTGCGCCGTGCAGGTCACCCCCGGCAGCACTCCGTCCATCGGGGCGACGAAGCCGCGGCCGGCCAGCTCCTTGAGGTTGGGTGCGTGGGGCAGGAGGTCGAGCGTCAGACCGACGACGTCGAGCACGAGGAGCTTGCGGCGCGCCATCCCCGCATGATCGCGGCGCGGCGCTCCGGAAAAAGGGGGCGCCGCCGCCGGGCCGGCCGCGGCATGGACGAATCGCCGCCTCGCGCGTCGAAGGCGCGAAGAGAATCCCGCCCATGAGGCTGGCGACGACGACCTCGCCCCCGAGGACCCCGGCCGACGACGACCGTTCGCTCGCGCAGGACGCGGCGCGCGGCGACCGGCGCGCCTTCGACCGCCTGGTCTCCCGCTACCTCGACCGCACGCTGCGCATCTGCCTGCGCCTGGTCGGCAACCTCGAGGACGCCGAGGACACGGTGCAGGAGACCTTCGCGCGCGCGCACGCCCGCCTGTCGAGCTTCGCCGGCCGCTCGACCTTCGGGACCTGGATCACGAGCATCGCGCTGCGCCTGTGCGCCGACCTCGAGCGCGCCCGCAAGAGCCGCCGCCGCCACGTGGGCGAGCTCCCCCACGACTTCGACCTCGATCGCGACGCGCGCGCGCCGCGGTCGGCGAACCCGTCGCTCCAGTCGGAGCAGCGCGAGACGGTGCGCGACGTCGAGGCGGCGCTCGCGCGCCTGCCGCGGCGGCTGCGCGTCGCGCTCACGCTGCGCACGATCGAGGGGCTCGAGTACGAGGAGGTGGCGCGCGCGATGGGGACGACGATCCGCTCGGCGCGGCTCTACGTCTGGGAGGCGCGCCAGCGCCTCGCGCGCGAGCTCGACCCGGAGGCGCCGCCATGACCGCGCGCTGCCGCCGGACCGGACGCGTCCTCCCCTACGTCGACGGCGAGCTCGCCGCGGCCGAGGCGGCCGCGTTCGAGGACCACGTCGAGACGTGCGCCGCGTGCCGGCGCGCCGTCGCCGTGCAGCGCGCGCTCGAGGAGCGGCTCGTCGCGCTGCCGCGGCCGCGCCTGCAGCTCGCCGACGCGCTGCGCCTCGAGCAGGCGATCGGCGAGCGGATCGACCGCGCGGACCGCAGCGCGCCGCCGCGGCCGCGCCTCTTCGCGCTGCGTCGCGTCGCGGCGGCGGCGGCCGTCCTGGGCGCGGCGGCGCTCGGGCTCGCGCGCTGGCGGACGGCCGGACCGGTCGACGCGCCGGTCGCCGTGGCGCCCGTCCCTGCGGCGGCGCCGCGGCGCGACGTCGCGTTCGAGCCGCGCGCCGGCGATCCCGCGCTGCTCGAGCCGGCGCGCGCGGAGGTCGTGCGCGTCCTCGCGGCGCTCCCCGACGAACGCTCGCTCGACGACCCGCTCGCCGCGTTCCACGAGGCGACCCGGCCGCTGCGCGAGGCGCGCGTGCCGCTGCTCCCGATCCTGGAGCAGCTCCTGAAGGACCCCGATCCGGCGCCGGCGCGCGCCGCCGCCCGGCTGCTCGCGCTCGACGCGCGCGGACGCTCGCTCGGCCCCGACGACCCGGTCCTCGTGCCGCTGCTCGAGAGCGCGATGCGCCGCGCCGACCGCGGCGACGCGATGGTGCGCGCGCTGGTCGCGATCGGCTCGCCGCGCGCCTGGGCCGCGGTCGCGGCCGCGTGCGAGCTGCCGCACCTGCGGCGCGACGCGCTGGTCGCGCTGGCCGGCCGCCGCGACGGCGCTTCGCTGCCGCTCCTGCAGCGCGAGCTGCAGGCCGAGCTCAAGCGGCGCGAGTCCGCGCTCGTCGACGCCGCGCTCGCCGCGCTGCCGGCCGCCGACGAGGCGCGCTTGAAGCTGCTCGCCGAGCTGCTGCGCGCCGGCGCGACGCCCGACGAGGTCGCCGCCGCGCTGCGGCGCGCGCGCTTCGAAGCCGCCGATGCGCTCGCCGCGATGCTCGCGACGCGCGGCGCGCCGCGCCGCGACGCGCTCCTGCTCGCGCCGCTGCTGCAGGACGACTCGCTGGTCGCGCCGCTCGCCGAGCTGGTCGCGCGCAGCGACGATCCGTCCGCCGCCGCGCAGGCGCTCGCCCGCTTCGACGGCGCGCCGACCGTCGTCGCCTTCGCGACGCTCGCCGCCGATCCGTCGCTCTCGCGCTCGCGCGCCCGCATCCTCTCGAGCGCATTCGGGCAGTGGCTGGCGCGCTGCGACGACCCGCGCGCCGTCCTCGACGCGGCGGCGGAGCAGCTGCACGAGGACGCGCGCGCGCTCGAGGCGCTGGTCGGATTCACGCTCGCGACGCCGGCGCCCGGCGGCGCCGGAGCGCGCCTCGCGCTGATCGCCTGCCGGCACCTCTCCCCCGCCGACCGCGTGCGGCTGATCCAGGAGCTCCTGACGCGGCGCGAGCCCGCCGCGCCCGCGGAGCTGCTCGCGATCCTGGGCGACGCGTCGGCGCAGCGCGACGAGGGCGCCGGCACCGCCGAGACGCGCGCCTCGGACCGCCTCCTCGCCGCGCTCCTCCTCTGCACCTACGTGAACGGCGGCGACGAGCCGCTGCTCGAAGGGGCCCGCGCGGTCGGCGGAGCGCTCACGCCCGCGCGCGAGGCGCGGCTGCGCGCCGCGGCGCGCGCCCTGGCGAGCTCGGTCGCGCGGCCCGGCGACCGGACGCGCTTCGATGCGCTGCTCGAGCTCGCTCCGTAGAGCTTGGAACTGGAGCGGACGTCGAGAACGCGGGTGAAGAGGCCGCGGGGAGAAGGCTTCGTTCGCGAACGCGCGACGGGCGGGAGCGGGTCGAGAGGGCGGAGGGGAAAAAGGCTCGATGGACGGGACACGCTCGCCCCAAACCAAAGATGGACGGGGGGCTCGCTGCGCTCGGCGCATTCGGGCACG